>Ga0114946_10001066_pt1 | contig 18837 bp, 16 predicted proteins | sample WalLakDeSediment_FD_88676 | JGI IMG/M metagenome (GOLD analysis project Ga0114946, IMG submission 88676) | Lake sediment microbial communities from Walker lake, Nevada to study Microbial Dark Matter (Phase II) - Walker Lake 11/02/13 Deep Sediment | ecosystem: Environmental > Aquatic >...
CCTCCATGAGCGACCGGTCCATGTAAGCGCCAGGGTCGCCTTCATCACAGTTTACGATGACATATTTGACATCGCTGGGAGAACTGCGGGTCGTTTGCCACTTAACCGCTGCCGGAAAGCCCGCCCCCCCCCTGCCCCGAATATTCGCCTTTTTAACCTCATCCAGCACCTTTTCAGGAGTCATTTGACACAGTGCTTTAGCAAGAGCTTCATAACCACCAATGGCGATATAGTCTTCTATACTCTTGGGATCAATAAGCTTATTGTTGCCGAAGACGATCCGGGACTGATGCTTGTAAAACGGTATGTCCGATTCCTTAACTGCCTTCTCACCCGTTTGCCGGTCTTCATAGGTAAGACGCTCGACCACCTTGTCTTGGACCAGAGTCTCAGAAACGATCTCAGGCACATCCTCAGGTTTCACCCCCAGATAACATATTTCCTCGGGAAGAATAAGAACTACAGGCTCCCTTTCGCAAAAGCCATGGCATCCCGTGTACTTGAGGTCTATTTTGCCATCAACCCCTTGGCTTTTCATTTCATCAATGAAAGCCTGACAGACCTTCTCGCTGCCGCGACTCTCGCCACAAGTCCCACCGCTTACGATAACTTTACGCTTATCCGGGTCAGTCCTGGACAGAATCTCCCCTCGAAGCTTCTCCAGGTCAGCTAGCGAACCAATCTTCTTAGCCATCGAAATTCTCCTTATTCACGGCTGCCGAACGCCTTCTCCAGTTCTGATACCGAAGGGTTACTTAGGGTTTCCTCATCTATTACCATTGCTGGCCCCATAGCACAGCAGCCAAGGCAGTTCACCGTCTCAAGGCTGAACCGCATATCTTTCGAGTTTTCGCCTGGCTCTATGCCCAGCACCTGCGTCGTCCTATCCAGAAGCCTCATTGCGCCGCGCACATGGCAGGCTGTGCCCATGCAGACTCTGACAAGATGGCGCCCTCTGGGGACAAGGCTAAAGGCCTTATAGAAGGTAGCAATCTGATATATCTGGTTTATCGACACACCCAGCCGCTCACTCAGCCATAGAAGAGCTTCTTTGGGAAGCCAGTTATATTCCCGCTGAATCTCCAGCATAATTTGAATCAGCTGGCTGTCATTTTTATCGTGTTTATCTATAATCTCGTCAACCTTACTTGCTGTTGCAATCACCTTTCTCATTACCTCCTCACGTTCATGTGGCTCAACACCGTGTGACAGCTTTGATCCAAAAGACGCAGAAGAACGACCAGCCAAGGATTCCAGAGCATCCAGTACAACTTCTGTCTGAGTTTTATAACCATGAGTCTCCCTGAGCTCGCTCAAGAGCTCCTCCTGTGCCTCCGTCATTCGGATTCCGACGAACTTGGACTTCTTATCTCTCTTTCTCATCCGTTTAACAGTTTAACAGAAACGGGCGGAGATGTAAAAAACAACAAGGGACAGGCACTAACCTATCCCGTCCAGGAAGAGACAAAGGCAGCGGCGAAGTAACAAGAACACTCAAGCGCAGCTAAGCGATAAAACAATAAATAGCTGGGGCACGGCATGCCGTGCCCCAGCTATCAATATCACCGAACAAACCTTGGCTGTAAGCCATCCAACTATTGGCTAAACCTACCGATTCGTCTTCAGGAAGCCCGCACTTTCACGCTTAACTGGCACTTATCTCAGCAAAAGACTCTGGGAAGTATCTGCCTGCGCCTACCGACCGCAAGCCAGCTACGAGTTCAGAGCTAGCGGCCCTCTTGGGGATAAAGCCGTATGCTCCCAGATTCTTGGCAGCAATCACGTTTTCTTCCTCCCCATACTGTGTCAGGATCAGGACCTTCGTCTGGGGGCATTCCTGGCATATGCGCTTCGTGGCTTCCAGGCCGCTCATCTTGGGCATGACTATATCCATCAGCGCCACGTTCGGCAACAGCCTCATCGCCTTCTCAAGGGCATCCTGTCCATCAACAGCTTCGCCTACCACATTGATGTCTTTATGCAACCCGAGAACCGCACATATTCCATCCCTGACCATAGTATGGTCATCTGCAACCAGCACCTTCAAAATCCTAGTCGCTTCTTGCAGCAGGCACTTGATCCTGGGAATCAGTGAAGCTGGCTCGACTGGCTTTGCCACATAGTCTTCGGCCTCAAGCTGCATTCCCTCAAACCTTCTCCATCCCTTGATCGACCGTTCCTCATACCGGGCGTCAATCACCATCAGCGGTATGTCTTTATGCCTTGGATGACTCCTCAACCATTGATGCAGGGCAAAGGCATGCCCCGCCGGGGCGAGCGTACCCAGAACCACGACGTCAGGGACTAAGCCCATCATCTCCTGTGCCTGAGCCTTGCTGGAGGCAGTCATAACATTGTATGACTTGCCCTCCAAAGTCATCCGGAAAGCCTCCATGAAATCAGGTTCGTCATCTATGATCAGAATCTTCTCTTTCTGCTTTTCTTTCTGCTCCTCTTTCTTCTTCATTTTCCTCGCCTCCTTCAGCTAGATTTGGTTATCATGCCCCGAGCGGCCATTCCCGGGGAAGCGGCATCTCACGCATGCGTACCGGCTGTTTGAGCCGCTTCCAGAATATCGGGCACTATTCCTTCGTTGCCCACCGCCATAATGTGAACGCCGTGGCAAAGCCTTTCCTCCTTTATCGTTTGTATAAACCTCGCAGCGATCTCGATGCCTTTTTGAAGCCCTTTCCCCTTCTCCACATCAGCCAGCTCATCGATAATTGACTGAGAAACAGTTATTCCTGGGACATTTGCGTTCATATACTTAGCCATCCTTGCAGAGGATAGGACTATGATACCGGCCAAAATTTTAACATCGAACTGGGAGGCGTACTGCATAAACCTGCGCAGGCTTCCCAATTCGAAAATACCCTGTGTCTGGAAGAACTGCGCTCCGGCAGCAACCTTCTTATCAAATTTAATCAGCTGTGGTTCGATGAAATCCGCCTCGGGGTGCACCGAGGCACCTATACAGAACTTCGGCACTCCCTTGAGCTCGTTCCCTTCCATATCCGTACCAGATTCCATGGTCCTGATTACCCTCAGGAGTTGCACTGAATCCAAGTCGAATACAGGCTTCGCCTCCTTATGATCTCCTACATCGACAGCATCGCCAGTCAGACAAAGCACGTTACAAATATCACGGGAGAAGGCCAGCAGAAGCTCAGCCTGAATCGCTAGGCGGTTACGATCACGGCAGGTGATCTGAAGGATTGGTTCGCCGCCGCGCTCCTTCACCATTAGACAGCCGCCTATCGAGGGGAAGCGCATCATGGAGCTTTGATGGTCGGTAATATTTATGGCATCGACTTTGTCCTTGAGCAGGTCTATGTGATGGGCCATCTCCGAAACATCTGCCCCCTTGGGTGGCCCGACCTCCGTCGTTACCAGAAACTCACCTGAGTTAAGCTTTTCCTCAAACAGGGAGCTACTCATTGTTCACCCCTACCTCAACAGTTGCTTTACTCACTATCCTTCTCGGCCTGGGAATTGTGCGGAAGTTCCTCGGAGGATAGTAGCGCCGCATGTTCTCCAACTGTTGTAGTCTCTCCAGCCGCTGGTAGATGAGTATCCAGGCACAGTCCATGTCTTTGTTTGCTTCGCACTTGCCGTTCTTGGCGCCGGCACAGGGTCCATTGAGTATTCCCTTCGTACACCTGGTGATGGGACAGATGCCGGCAGTCTCTGCCAGTCTGCAGTCGCCACAGGCGGCACACCGTTCATCCCAGACTCCCCACTCCTTCGTCATGCCCATGAATGAGGTGTTAACTCCCGGCAGCACAGGCAGGTCGGGAAAACGCTCCGCTACAGCCTGAACCCCGATACCGCAGCCCAGTGAAAGAACGGCATCAACATCCTCTATTCTGCCCAGCAGCATCTCCAGGAATTCAAGATCGCACTGCCTTTTTATTGTGTACTCCGAGAATGAATGTACGCCATTCCCGCTTCTTGCTTGGGCCAAATCCAACGCGCTGTGAAGAAAGGAAATCTCTCGTTCACCACCGGCATCACAAACGGTCATGCAGGTGCCACAGCCCAGGATTAACACCTTGCCATAAGGCTCAATCATTCGGCTTATTTCCTCAATACTTTTTTGCTCCGCAACTATCAACTTCTCACCTCCTGCATTATTATCGAAGCTAAGTAGAGGTTGCCTACCTGCTCGGCAAACCTGTCCAGTTCTTCAGCAGGGTCGCCATCATTCGTGACAGTTGATACAAACGCCTGGATACGTTCCGGCTGAATCCCGATCTGTGTTAACACCCCCCTAACCTTCTCAACACGCTGACGTACCCAGAAATCGGTGTTTTCCCTGGCACACTGCTCCCCGCAACCGGCGATAAAAACACCTTCGGCTCCCATCTCAAATGCGCGCAGCATATGATCGGCTTCTACCCTGGCAGTACAAAGGACAGGCACTATCCAGATACTTGCCCCGGCCCCTCTCCAGAGGCCTGCCAGAGTGCCTGTGCCAAAGAGACCATACTGACAGCAAAATCCGACAATCAGCGGCCTGACATTCGACTGTGCCGCAGCTTTAAGAACATGCTCCAGTTCTTCACTTATATGTCGGCGGTCATAAGGCTTACGTAAAACTATCGCCTTCGCCGGACACTCCACGACGCACACACCGCAGGCTTGACACTGATCAGGGGGTATTCGGATTGTGCCGCTGGCATCCAGGTACGGCACATGATATGGGCAGACCCTTAGGCAGGAGAGGCAAGTGGCACACTTGTACTGAAAGAGGATATCTGCCCCCATACCACACCGGAGGCACCTTCTCGCTTCGTTAATAGCTGCTTCCCAGCCATAGCCGAGTTCCACCTGCTCGAAGTCATTTGCCCGCGCTTGTGGAGGACTGGTCGGCAGGTCAAGCCTGTCAATCCTCCTTATCATTTCTATGGTCTCAGGTAGCAACTCACCCGATAGCTTCTCCCTTGAGTCTTTATCAGCCAACGGATACCTGTGTTGCATGTAGTCGTCGATGCGGTAAGCTGCTAGCCTGCCAGTCGCCAGCGCCTCAGTCACAGTTGCCGGTCCGGTGACGGCATCTCCACCAGCAAAGACCCCCGGTCTATTGGTAATGAATGTAACCGGATCAACCTGAATGGTACTGCCCTTCCCCACTCTAACGCCAAAACCACCCGGGGTCTGGGGCGCTTGCCCTATCGCTACTATCAAGGTATCGAATTTCTCGTTAAACTCACTGCCTTCTATCGGCACCGGCCGACGCCTTCCCTTATCGTCGGGCTCACCGAGTTCCATCCTGACACTGGTTACATTCAGGCCCCCGTTCTCCCTGCCGATTCGGGTCGGCACCACCAGGAATTGCAAATCAATTCCCTCCTCCATGGCTTGCTTAACCTCTTCATCGCTCGCTGGCATCTCCGTCCGACTACGCCGGTAAAGAATCTTCACTTCGTTCACACCCAATCGAAGCACAGTTCGTGCAGCGTCAACCGCTACATTACCTCCGCCCACCACGGCAACCCTTTTCCCCAAGGATGGTTTAAGACCAAGGTTGACCTCCCGAAGAAAGGTAGCCCCATCTATTACTCCCGGGCTTTCCTCTCCCTCTATCCCCATTCTGAGCCCCTGGTGAGCACCAATGGTTACAAAAACAGCCTTGTAACCCATATTTAAGAGAAGGTCCAGAGACACTACACGGGTATTCGTCCTGATTTCAACCCCCATCTTGGTCAACCTCTGTACTTCGGTATCAACAACCGTCCGGGGAAGACGATATTGAGGAATACCTACCCGGAGCATCCCTCCCAGTTCCGAATGGGCCTCAAAAACAGTCACCGGATAGCCGAGCTTCCTCAGATAATAAGCGCAAGCCAATCCCGCGGGGCCGGATCCGACTATGGCAACTTTCTCGGTGTGCTTACTCTCAGCTTCAGCCCGAACCATCTTATCCCCGCCGAATTCTACAGCGAACCTCTTCAGCGCCCGGATTGCGACGGGTTTATCAACCTGGGTACGCCTGCAGGCTTCCTCGCAGGGATGAGTGCACACATAGGCACAAATAGACGGGAAGGGATTGCCGTTCCTTATAACCTGCAACGCTTCCATAATCCTTCCCTGAGCCACCAGATCAACGTATTCTCTGATGTCCATATGTAAGGGGCAAGCATCCTGGCAGGGCGGGACAAGGCTGTGGTCAAGAGTGGATTTTTTTATTGCCGTGGTTTGACATTCGCGAGTACTACCGATTACAGACGAATTCATCAGACCGCCTCCATAGGAGTAGTCAAGCTATGGCTCGTATACTACTCTCTTCTAGCGGCGAGGCAATCAGTAACATCACGGGGTATAACCAGACTAAATCGCTGGAAATCCTAGTGGGGAAAACCCTGGTTTGCGGACCAGGAAAATCCTGGTTTCGGAGAGACCCTGAGAAGTGGAAAGAGGCATTCCTGTCTAAACGATCACAGAGCTATGATTCTCTTGCGGATGGCATATCTAATGAGGTCAGCTTTGTTATGGATATTCAGTTTGTTCATCAGGCTGGTCTTGTACCATTCAACGGTCTTAGGGCTGATGACCATTATTTCCGCAATTTCCCTGGCTGTATTTCCCTCAACAACCAGCTTGAGCACTTCCCTCTCCCTATCCGTCAAATGCTGGTACGGGTCATCCTCCGCTTTATCGTTTGTTTTTTGCTGGCATTCTTCGACCAGGGCCGCCGCCGCCGACGGCGAGAGGAAAGAATCTCCATTATGGACAGCCTGAATTGCCGAGGCAAGCTCCGAGAATGCCGCGCTCTTGGTAATGAAGCCATAGGCCCCTGCTGCGATGACGGGTATGACGTACTCGCTGTCATCATACTGAGTCACTGCCAGCACCTTCGTTCCTGGGAATTCCCTTCGTATTCTGCGCGTCGCTTCCAATCCGCCCATAGCGGGCATTGCCAGGTCCATAAGCACCACATTGGGCTCAAGCTGTCTTACCTTTTGTAGTGCTTCCTTCCCGCTTGCTGCCTCGCCGACCACTTCTATGTCCGCAGCCAGCGCCAGCAGAGCGCGAATCCCATCCCGCACGAGGGTGTGATCATCAACCACCAGCACTCTTATCTTCTTCATCTACGTCCTCACCCGTCCGTGAAATCTTCACCTTAACTTTGGTCCCCTTCCCAGGCCGGGACTCAATACGACAGCTGCCACCCACCAATCTCGCACGCTCTTTTATAGTAAATACACCTGTGCCCCGGCCGCTGGAGTCCACCCGTGTCAACTTGTTAACCTCAAAACCTTTGCCGTCATCCTCAATGCTCAGCAGGCACTCACGAGCGTCGCACTTCAGCCCAATACGGGCATTTTTCGCCCCCGAATGCTCCACTATATTGCCAATTGCGCCTTGTGAGATACGGAAAAGCGTCACTTCAAGTTCCGGTCGGAAGCGCTCATCCGTTCCTTCGAATTCAGCAGATACATTAATGCCGCGAGGCTGAAGTGTATCCTTCGCATACCGGTGGATTGCAGCGGCCAGCCCGAGTTCATCCAACAATGTAGGTCGGAGCTCCTTCATCAGGCTGACTATCTCATTGCCAGCAAGTACCGCGTTAGAGTGAATTGTCCTCAGTTTATCCAGAAATTCAGTATCGCCAATGCCTCTCATTTCTGCCATACCTATAGCGGCCTGCAAATTAAGGGTCAAGCTTGTGATCGTTTGACTGGTCTCGTCATGCAACTCCCGGGCGACCCTTTTTCGCTCCTCCTCCTGCGCTGTAAGAGCATGTTGAAGCAGCCTCTGATATCTCTCCCGCCCCATTCTCAACCCATCATGCATCTTCGCTTGCTCGATTGCCGTGCCCAGATAGTCGCCAATTGTATTGAGCAATGATACGTCGTCTGCACCAAACCACCCTGCCACGTGGCTGGCGACGTTCATCACACCCACAACCTTATCCTTAGATTTCAAAGGAATGCTCACGAACCCCTTGAGTCCCTCCGCGCTCACTAGATCGGGGTGCGCAACTAGGGGACTCCTGGAGACGTCCTCAAGCAGCACGGGCTCACCTGTTTGAGCTACGCTCCCCGCAATTCCTTCGCCAAGGCGCAATCGCATCTTCTCGGCGTATGCAGCGGACAGGCCCTGCTGGACGCGGTAGTGAAGGGTATTGGAATGATCATCCAACAGCAGAATCCCTCCGATATCGCCATTGATAATCTCCAGCACATTGTCCAGAGCAACCTTCAGGATGGCATCCAAATCCCACAGGCCGCTCACGGCACTCGCAATGTGACTCAACGCCAGGAGCTGATGATGTCGCCTCAGGATCTGTGTCTCTAACGCCCTCTCCGCAGTAACGTCTCTTCTCAATTCTGCTATGTATTTAATATTGCCCCGGCTATCCCGGAGCGGATATGTGGTGATCTTGACATACCGTTCAATCCCAAGGGCTGGCTCAGGGTGAATAACCGTTGCCGCGCTACCAGTTTGCATTACCTCCATAAGCGGACAGTTCCATAAGGGGGCACTGCATGGGCTGTCCCTATCCTGGAAGACTTCGTAGCAAAGCATACCAACCAGCGACGCGGCACCTTCAGGGAATCTCCCCCGCACTACTGAATTGGCGAACTGGACTCGGTGCTCACTATCGATGATGATAAGCTCATCTTCCACGCTGTCCACCAGATCCTGCAAAGCTATGTCTAAACTTGGGACTCTGCCGTCTGCTGCTTTTTTTCTAGCCATTATTCTCCCCTCCACTCTTCTGTGCATAATGCACATCAACTGCCTGGCCCTGCAGCATTACGGAACGAGGCTGATCCAGCTTAACCATTCTGTACGCTCCCGCTGAGATCTGCAGGTTGCAGAGCAGAAAGAGCGGAAACCAAATACGAATTCGGATCTAGACCGTGGGCGGGCTTCTTGGTGACGTGTCTTATAACATGGGGCAGCGGGGATGTCAATAGCAGCAAATTGCGGCAGTGTTATGCCTGAGAGCCACCGCCCATTTCTCCGAACTCATAAAGGGTGACTGCGGCAGCCACCAGGCCAGCGGTCTCCGCCCTCAGTATGCGGCTACCCAAACTTACAGGTTCGATTCCACAGCTCCGGGCAAAATCCACTTCGTGGGGGGAGAATCCACCCTCGGGACCGACAAAGATGCTGACTTCGGGGGTATTCTCAGTTTTAGGTAGTCCCGCCAAGGCAGCGCCAATTCCTCTCACCTTTTCCTCTTCCCAGGGTAACAACGAAACTCCGGTCGCCGACTCGCATGCCTCTCTGAATTGGACTACGTTATGTAAAACAGGTAGCTTGCCCCGCCTCGACTGCTGCGCTGCCTCAAGGATAATACTCTGCCAGCGGCCAAGCCGGCTGCCAGTGGGCTCAGCGGCCACGCACCGCTCGCAGACCATGGGGACAAAGCCTGTCACCCCGATCTCGGTGCACTTCTGAAGCACTGACTCGAAATTGCCTCCCTTGAGCAGCGCCTGATACAGCGTTATCCTGGTTCGGGGCTCACCTGCAGCAGGGGCCCTGCTTATGATTGCCCCTTCGAGCTTGCCACCGCTCATCGCTCTAAGTTCCACCTCATATTCCCATCCGCTATCGTCAAGGATAATAATATGATCGCCCGTTCCCAGGCGAAGCACGTTACGCATCCGATGAGCCAGCTTGCCAGCAACAACTACACTGCTTTGGGTGATGCAATTCTGAGGAAGGAAAAAGCGGTGCATAACCTATAATCCCAGCCTCCCATCAGTCATGGGATGCCACAAGGGGCAATACGAATTGGGGGGAACTAACGCATTCCGTACCTTCAGGACCCACCACCGAAGGTATCCTTGACCCTATCGAAGAAACCCTTGTCATCCTGGGGCAGTTTTGCCTCCTCCAGGTTCTTCGCAAGCTCTTGGAATAGCTTCCTTTGCTTGGCATCCAAAGATTGAGGGGTAACTACATGAACTCTCACCAGTTGGTCTCCGCGACCGTAACCACGTAGCTGGGCAACGCCCCTTTCCTTGAGGCGGAAAATCCTGCCGGCCTGGCAACCCACGGGTATCTTCAGCGTAAAGTCACCATCCAGAGTCGGTATCTTTATCTCGTCTCCCAGAGCCGCTTGGGTGAAGCTTATCGGCAGTTCGTAGAGGATGTCGTTGCCGTCCCGCTTGAAGAACTTGTGCTTTTGCACCGAAAGTGTAACGTAAAGGTTTCCCGGAGAACCACCGCTTGTACCCGCATCACCTTCACCGCTGATTCGAATCTGAATCCCATCATCGACACCAGCAGGCACCTTGATGGCTATCTTCCGCACCACACGTTCCCTGCCCTGGCCCCTACAGCGAGAGCAAGGCTTCGTTATGATCCTGCCCTCGCCACGGCACTGGCTGCAGGGAGTTACATTTATGAACTGGCCAAATATGCTACGCTGAGCCCGCCGTACCTCACCGGTGCCATTGCAAGCGGAGCACCTCTCAGGTTGACTACCGGGCTCACTCCTGGTACCACTACAAACCGAGCATCTTTCAGTTCGTACGATTTCCACTTCCATCTCGCAGCCAAAAACAGCCTCTTCAAAGGAAATAGTGAGGCTGTAGCTCAGGTCGCTACCCCGTTGCGGCCCGGCACGCCTCGCAGTAGTGGCACCACCGAAGAAGGCTTCAAAGATGTCCCCGAAGCCTCCGAAGTCAAAGCCCTCGAAACCTTGACCACCAAACCCCTGGGCTCCGGCATGGCCAAATCTGTCGTAGGCAGCACGTTTGTCAGGGTCACTGAGAACCTCGTAGGCCTCACTGGCCTCCTTGAACCTCTCCTCAGCCCCATGATCCTTGTTGTGATCAGGATGGTGCTTAAACGCCAACTTCCTGAACGCCTTCTTTATATCCGCAGCAGAGGCATTCCTGTCGACGCCGAGAATCTCATAATAGTCGTGCTTTTTAGCCATTAACTAAGCCGCCTAGCTTGTATTTCGCTAATCTAATATTATAGCACCACGAGTCATCCTGGTACAAGTTGAACCCGGCCCAGACCGCCGGGGCAACCCAACAGCCGTCAACTTAGCTTGACCCTCATAGGCACAAATGCTATACTCAAAAGCGTCCCTCACAGCTTCGGCAATCGAGGTACGACCAAGAAAGGAGCACCAGATAATGTCAGGTTTCGGCTTTAGCGAGGATCAGGATACGTTGCGGCAAGAGGTGAGAAGATTCGCTCAAAAGGAGCTTGGCCCCGGGGCGCTGGAGCGATCCAAGATGCAGCCACAGGAGCTGCATGAGAACTTACGCGATATAGACAAGAAGATCGTCGAGCTGGGATGGACAAAGATTAACGTGCCTGAAAAATACGGGGGGTATCCATTCGGCCACGTTGAGATAGGTATCATCATTGAGGAGGTACACAAGGTAGACCCCACTGTGGAGCCCCCGAGCGGTATGGAGGCGACAAGCGTTCTCCTGCAAACACTGCCGCAGGATATTCAAGACGAGTGGTTTCCTCCCCTGATCTCCCGTGAGAAGAGGCACTCCTTCGGCTTCACCGAGTCCGCCGCCGGCTCAGATGCCGCCGGTATCGTAACCAAGGCCGTTCGCGATGGCGATGATTACATCATCAACGGAGAAAAAACCCCCCTCCCCGGCGCTACTGTAGCCGACGCAGTCACCATATCCACAAAGACCGACCCTAATGCTGGGTTCAAGGGGATAAGCCTGTTCTGGGTACCCGTTGACCTCCCCGGCGTGACCATCACTCCCCTTCCATGGATGGGCAATGCGAGCTTATATCCCAGTTTCGTGACATTCGACGATGTACGCATTCCCGCTAGGTACCGCGAGGGTGAGGAGGGCATGGGTTTCTACACTGTCATGGGCACTCTTGACTGGCTTCGGATAATCGTCGCCCTGACGTGTCTGGCCAGGGCTCAGGCATCGCTGGCGGACGCCATGGCCTGGTCCCAGGAGCGCAAGACATTCGGCAGGCTCATAGCTGCCAACCAGGGAGTGTCCTACCCAATAGCCGAGCACCATACTATGATCGAAGCAGCAAGGATGCTCTGTTACCGGACCCTGTGGCTCAAAGACCAGGGCCAACCACACACCGTCGAATCCTCCATGGCCAAGTGGTTCAGCGTAGAGGCCTCAGTGCAATGCATAAAGGATATGATGGTAATAATCGGGCATCCAGGCTATAGCACCGAACATCCCATTTCGATGCGGCTGAGGGATGTCATGGGCTACCTGTTAGGCGATGGCCCGCCACAGATCCAGAAGATGATCATAGCCAGGCTCATGATCGGCAAAGCAGTCGTAGGATAGCCCAAATAAAGCAGACCCAAGGCAGGGGCGTTTCTCGAAACGCCCCTGCCTCTTGTTATAGATTCCTGCTTGCGTCGGAATCTGCCATGCCGATTGCCGCAACATCACAAAGGATGAAATAATAGCATTTTGATTATTTGAGCCGAGCGGCGGGTTTCGCTGCGCCGCATACACTCTACTAACTGAAATGCATTGGGATAGGTAGGCCGACGTCGGCCTACCTATCCACGCGAAACTGCTCAACCTGCTTTCGTCGGAATGCCAATACGGTACGAACCTGCCCACCGCCCGCGGGCAAACACACCCTACCACACTTTTTTGCCCCTGAATTCTATGCTACAATGAAGTGTTAGCCACCCTTGTTGGATGTGATACCATGCCTTTGGATGCCATAATCGTCAGGGGCGCTCGCGAGCACAACCTGAAGAATATCGACGTCACCATACCCCGAGACCGGTTTGTGGTCATCACCGGCGTTTCCGGCTCAGGCAAGAGCTCTCTGGCCTTCGACACCATCTACGCCGAAGGACAGCGCCGTTACGTCGAGTCGCTGTCCGCCTACGCTCGTCAGTTCCTGGGCAGGATGGAGAAGCCCGACGTCGACTACATCGAGGGGCTGAGCCCCGCCATATCGATTGACCAGAAAGGTGCCAGCCGTAACCCGAGGTCTACGGTAGGCACCGTAACCGAAATCTACGACTACCTCAGGCTGCTCTTCGCACGTGTCGGCCGCCCCCACTGCCCCCGGTGTGGCCGTGAGATATCGCGCCAGACAGTTCAGCAAATCGTGGATGCCGTCCTGGAACTTCCACAGGGCACCCGCTTCATGATCATGGCACCGCTCATCAGGGATCGCAAAGGAGAACACCTCGCGGTCTTCGAGGACCTGAGAAAGGCAGGGTATGTCAGGGTCCGTGTGGATGGAAAGATATGCGACCTCTCGGAGGAGTTCGACCTCGACAAGAACAAGCGTCACACCATTGAGGCCGTCGTCGACCGGCTGGTCACAGGGGACGAGGAACAGACGGGGCGCATCTCCGACTCCGTGGAGACAGCGTTAAAGCTGGGTGCCGGAGTGGTGGTGGTATCGATTGTCGACGGAGAGGAACTCCTGTTCTCAGAGCACTTCGCCTGCGTCCACTGCGGAATCAGCCTTGGCGAGATCGAACCACGAACATTCAGCTTCAACAGTCCTCACGGGGCCTGCCCGGTGTGCACCGGACTGGGAGTAAAACTGGAAATAGACCCGGAACTGGTCATCCCCAACAAAGAGCTAACCATCGCCGAGGGCGCTGTCCGCCCCTGGTCCCGGACAACCTCTATCACCTCCTGGTATTCCAGCATGCTGGAATCCGTAGCCCGCAAGTATGGCTTCTCGGTTCACGTACCAGTCAAGAACCTCACCCAGGAACAGATCAACATCACCCTTTATGGCAGTGGCGGTCAGTTGGTAACCGTGAAGCATGAAACCCAGCTTGGGCGAGCTTATCAGTGGGACGCATCCTTCGAGGGCGTAATCCCCAACATCGAACGGCGTCACCGGGACACCGAGTCAGACTACGTGCGCGCTGAAATCGAGCGCTACATGAGATCAAAGCCCTGCCTCGTCTGCAAAGGGCAGCGACTCAAGCCCGAATCCCTGGCAGTGACTGTCAGCGACGTGAACATCTCCTGTGTAACCTCGATGTCTATCGAGCAAGCCCTTGAGTGGACCAAGAAGCTCGATGGTTCAGCAGATGACAGGCACCGGCCCGTGCTCAACAGCAGAGAGCAGCTAATAGCACGCCAGATTCTGAAGGAGATTCGATCCCGTCTGGGTTTTATGATGAATGTAGGGTTGGATTACCTGACACTGGACAGGGTGGCCGGCAGCCTCTCGGGTGGAGAGGCAGAGCGAATCCGCCTGGCGACTCAGATCGGGAGCGGCCTCATGGGTGTGCTCTACATCTGTGACGAGCCCACCGTCGGCCTCCATCCGGCCGATGGCTCCAGGCTCATCGAGACCCTGAAGGGGTTGAGAGACCTGGGCAACACATTGCTCATCGTGGAGCACGATGAGGCCATGATGCGCGCTGCTGACCATATCATCGATATGGGGCCAGGCGCTGGCGAACGCGGAGGGCATGTAGTGGTCAGCGGTACACTGGATGATGTTATGTCTAGTCCTCAGTCGCTAACAGGCCAGTATCTAAGTGGCACCAAAGAGATCCCCCTTCCCCAGAAACGGCGCACCAACTCGGGCAAGGCACTGATAATCAAGGGTGCCAGGCAGAATAACCTCCGTAACATCGATGTGCAAATACCGCTGGGGCTGTTCGTCTGCGTTACCGGCGTATCGGGCAGCGGCAAGAGCACGCTGGTAGACGAGATCTTACACAGGAAGCTGGCCCATATCCTGTACAGAGCGAAGGATTTGCCCGGTGAGTGTGACGGTATCTCAGGGATAGAGCACATCGACAAGGTGGTGAATATAGACCAGTCCCCTATCGGGCGCACCCCCCGCTCGAACCCCGCCACCTATACGGGTGCTTTCACCCCTATTCGCGAGCTCTTCGCCACCGTGCCCGAGGCCAGGATGCGGGGCTATCGGCCAGGGCGCTTCTCCTTCAATGTCAAGGGGGGTCGCTGCGAGGCCTGCGGCGGCGAGGGCTACAATCATATCGAGATGCAATTCCTCCCCGATGTGACCGTTCCCTGCGAGGTGTGCAAGGGGAAACGCTACAACCGGGAGGCACTGGAGATTAAGTTCAAGGGCAAGAATATCGCCGAAGTGCTCCAGATGAGTGTCGAGGAAGCATGTCTCTTCTTCGAGCACTTTCCCGCGATCAAGTCCAAGCTCTCCACCCTGAAAGACGTGGGACTGGGCTACATCCGGCTGGGCCAGCCCGCTACCACCCTCTCCGGGGGCGAAGCGCAACGCGTGAAGCTATCTAGCGAGCTTTCGCGTCGCTCCACGGGTAGAACACTCTATATACTCGATGAGCCCACCACCGGCCTGTCGTTCGAGGACATAGCTGCCTTACTTCGAGTATTGCAGCGTCTCGTCGATGGGGGTAATACGGTGATCCTTATCGAGCACCAGCTTGACCTGATTAAGTGCGCCGACTATATTATTGACCTCGGCCCCGGCGGCGGTGACCGTGGGGGCTGGGTGGTGGCTACAGGCACACCAGAGGAAATCGCCCGGGTTGAATCCTCATATACAGGACAGTACTTAAAGAGGCTGCTTGAAAAGCAACAGGACAGGCTGGAGATAGTACAAACAGGGGGAGGCTCGTGATGGTGAAAGATGTAGCACAACCCATTTCAGAGATAGCGGCGGGTAAGTTCAACAAGAGGACATATAGGGGCTTCGGCGAATTCTTTGCTGACATGCTCTTCCTAACAAAGAACATGAGACAAGTCCGCAGGATAATGAGTGGAAAAGTCATACCTGGTGCCTTCAGGGAAAGGCTTATGCTGGCGGTGGTCTCGGTATATGGCTGCCGCTATTGCTCCTGGGCTCATACCAGGAAGGCGCTGCGGAGCGGGGTTGATAAAGACGAGATCAGCAGTCTCCTCGCTGGCAGCGTGGACGATTGTCCCCAAGATGAGGCCGTCGCGCTGCTCTATGCTCAGCACTGGGCCGATTCCGACACACGCCCAGACCCCGAAGCGTGCGCACGGCTGGAGCAGGCCTACGGTGCTGAAAAGGCCGGGATGATAAATCTGGTGTTGCGTATCAACCGGGTCGGCAACCTTTCGGGCAACACCTGGGACCGCTTTCTCAATCGCATCTCCTTCGGAAGGTGGGGGAAGACGAGTCAAGAGAACTCGACATCATAGCTGAGTCGCACCCAGGTAAGGCACCTTTCATTTTATAATATGCTATAATTGCCTCGAAAGGGGAAGTCTAAGATGGGATACACCGTTATCATCAGAAAGGCACCAGACGGTTTCTATATAGCCAGTTGTCCCCTCATACCGGAAGCTCACGCTCAGGGTGAGACCCATGATGAGTGTCTCGCTAACATTAAAGAAGTGCTTGAGCTTTGCCTTGAATACCGTAAAGAGCGTGGCGAGGAGATCCCCGAAGAAATCGGCACCAGCTGGGTTGCAGTAGCGGTATGAGAAGGCTGCCTGCACTTAAAGCAAGGCAAGTCGCTAAAGGTCTTCAAGCCCTGGGATTTGAGAGAGTTCGTCAAAAGGGCAGCCACGCATTATTCCACCATCCAGACTGCCGCCGGGCTCCTATTCCCATACACCCGGCCAAAACCATAAGTCCCTATTTGCTTTCAGATATCCTTAAGCAACTTGAGATCGACGAGGGCGACTTCTTGCAAGCCGTAAGGAAAAAATGAACGGAAGGGGATAGCATTAACGGATTACTCTATCCTTTAACGCCATAAGAACTTAAGAACCACAAATCACCTCATGGAAGTGTACACATTATGCGAATACAGGACAAGGTAGCAATCGTAACAGGCGGGGGAAGTGGCATCGGACAGGGTATCTGTTACCGTCTCGCTGAGGAAGGCGGCGTGGTCGCCATTTTCGACATTGACTTCGAGGCAGGGCAGAGCACCGCTCATGAAATAGAGAAGTCAGGCAGCAAGGCTCTGGTCCTCAAAGTCGATGTTGCCAGGGCAGAGGAAGTAAACGCTGCCGTGAAGGAGGTCATCTCCGCTTTCGGCAGGATGGATATCCTGGTGAACAATGCTGGTGTAAGCTTATTGTCTTCCGTTGCCAAAATGTCAGAAGATGTATGGGACCAGACTATCGACGTGAATCTGAAAAGCGTTTTCCTCTGCTGCCGGGCTGTAATTCCTCACATGAAGGAACACCGCTACGGCAAAATCCTCAACATCTCTTCAATTCTCGGTCTCACGGGAAGTCCCGCCAGGGCGCACTACAGCGCAGCTAAGACAGGGGTAATCGGGCTCACCCGGGGGCTAGCCACGGAACTGGGTCCGCACAATATAAACGTAAACGCTATAGGCCCCGGCATCATTGATACTCCTATGCTGGAGCGGGATACCGGCTCAGACTTGCGCGAGCGTCTGCGAGGGGGTGTGCCGCTGCGGCGCTTCGGTGTCCCTCTCGACATAGCCAACGCTGCCCTGTTTCTGGTGAGCGACGAGGCCTCGTATATCACCGGGCAATGCCTCTTCGTCTGCGGCGGCTGGAGCGCATCAGCCGGTCTGGCCTAGCACAAAATACCTCTCCCTCGATGAGAGAAGTCAGGTGAGGGTGGGTGAAATGAAATGGAACCCACCAGATGGTGGTCAGCCGTCAGATGTCAGCTCCAAACGGTGGGTTTCGCTCCGCTCTACCCACCCTACGCGTCTAATTCACCAAGTTCCCCCTCCCTCTAACTCCCTCCCACCAGGGGAGGGAGGATTATAGCTACCTCAGCCGTGATGGTAGGGCGGCTTTTGGATTCCTCTCCCTCGATGAGAGAGGTCAGGACGTAGGGTGGGTGAAACCCACAGCAATCCCGTATATCTTCTCTGCCAGCAACAGTATCTCTTGCCTGTCCTGCAACGGTTCCTGCCATCGCCAAGGTATAGCCTCAATTCCGTAGCTCGCTCCAGCCAGCGCCCCACACACCGCACCCACGGTATCCGTGTCTCCACCCAGGTTTACCGCGGCCACCAAGGCGCTTTCAAAGGAAGAGGTCGTCAGGAAGCACCACAGAGCAGCCTGCAGGGTGTCAAGAACATAGGCCGAGGGCTCAAGGTCTCCGATATTGAGCCTGGATACCTCATCAATAGCCTTACTCACTTCGGATTGCTCGACCCTGCTCTTTAACGTGGACAGAAGATTGCCTCTCTCCCCTTTCAATATCTCAGCAATCCCCATGTTCACCGCCGCCGCTCCCCAGCAGGCCTGAGGGTCCCAGTGGGTGATTATCGAGCTTTCGATGCTGTCTTTTACCAGTTTCTCGTAATCGTTGAAATGTAACAAACCAATCGGAGCGCAGCGCATAATACTGCCATTTCCCGCCGATAAGCCGCCAAGTCGCTCATGAGCGATCCTTCCCGCCTCGCTCCACGAAGCCCCCTTCTTCATCTCAGACAGGGCAATCCAGGTGGTACGCCCGATCCCTATAGGGCCAGCGTCAAACCAGTGAAGGAACTTATCAGCAACATTCTCAGGGTCGAAATATCCCCTCTCCACGATACTTCGGGCGATGCAGAGCATCATGGCGGTATCGTCGGTATAACCGCCGGGGGGCAGGCCATGCCAGCCCCCTCCGAGCATCTCCGTTACCCGCCCGTACGTGCGCTTTATCTCCGACCTGCTCATCCCCTCGACAGGTGCCCCAAGCGCATCACCCACGCCCAGCCCCACGAGACAACCCTGAAAACGAGAGACGAGAGACCCTTTAGGTTGGGGCATTAGCATATCCCTCCGCAATGCTTTTGGACCGTCCTGCCGCACTCTATCGTAGGACGAAACGGCGATACGTGTCAACTCACATAAGAATGTTACCGGAGGTGGGTTGCTCACTCATTTAGAAATGTTACCGAAGGAGTGCCACCTCCTCTCGTTTAGTTGCATTGGCGGGGTTCGGGTGTTGCCACAG
>Ga0114946_10001067_pt1 | contig 18837 bp, 13 predicted proteins | sample WalLakDeSediment_FD_88676 | JGI IMG/M metagenome (GOLD analysis project Ga0114946, IMG submission 88676) | Lake sediment microbial communities from Walker lake, Nevada to study Microbial Dark Matter (Phase II) - Walker Lake 11/02/13 Deep Sediment | ecosystem: Environmental > Aquatic >...
AACTTTACCGCAACCCTGATTGAAGATCCCCTGAACGTCCGATTTGACCATGGCATGGACGTTCTCGGTATTGCAAAACTCTATGAAGACCTGGGAAAAGTCGATCAGGCTGCAACGTTATATGCCCGCAGCATCGATTGTGATCTTCCTCACCAATGTTGGTGTGAAGCCATCAAACGATGGTCATTATTAGAGAAACGGCGGGGAAATATTAGCAAAGCGTTGGAGCTATGGCATCAGGCTTCTAGTTCCGCAGAAATCTATGCGCATGTTGAACTGGCAAAATACTTTGAACACCGCAAGGGTGATTTTGACCAGGCTTTATTCTGGACAGATTCTGCATTAGCCATTATTGCATCCGAAACCTTTCCACCTGTTGATTACTGGCGCTTAAAACCAGAACTCCAACACCGCCAGGCTCGTTTGAAGAAAAGGATTAGCTCAAATCGTAACCCGTAATTATCCGAACCGATGGGGTTATAATGATAAACATTCGTCATCTTTCCTAATTCTTTGCTTGAATACTACATTTTTAAACTTTCACAAAGGAGCGACACATGGACGGTTCATTTACAATCGGTAGGATTTTTGGAATACCCCTCAAATTACACATCAGTTGGTTTTTTATCTTGGTGTTAATTACTAGCACTTTAGCTATGGGCTATTTTCCCGATCAATTCCCTGAGTGGACAACTACAGCTTACTGGATAGTTGGTCTGGTAACATCGATCCTATTTTTTGCCTCCGTTGTCATTCATGAATTAGGACACTCTCTGGTTGCCTTGCGTGATGGGGTTCCAGTTCAAAGTATCACCTTGTTTATCTTTGGAGGAGTTGCCCAAATAGGTCGCGAACCAGATACTGCTGGCTCAGAGTTTCGCATTGCCATAGCCGGACCAATAACTAGTCTGGCGTTAGCCGCCTTTTTTTTGATTTTTGGCAGGCTTGCAGGATTTCGATCTGAGATAGCTGGTTCAGCAATTTACCTTGGGCAGATCAATATAATTCTAGCAGTATTTAACATGCTTCCAGGTTTCCCATTGGATGGCGGACGAGTTTTACGGGCAATCTTATGGAAGATCGGAGGTAATTTCCGCAAAGCAACTCATTGGGCTACTGGAACAGGTCAGGCTGTTGCCTTCTTGTTTATAGGTTTTGGTGTTTGGCTAATGTTTAGCGGAAACTTCATCAATGGTCTCTGGATGGCCTTTATCGGCTGGTTCCTCAGCAATGCTTCTCAACATAGCTACCGGCAAGTTGTCATGCGGGACATGCTGGGTGGGGTAACCGCCCGCCAGTTAATGGTTGAACAGTGCCCAGTTGTAACCCCCAATATTCCCCTTGATGAACTGGTCGATCGCCATGTCCTGGGAGATGGACACCGGTGCTTCTTTATCGCTGATAATGACCACATGCAAGGTTTGTTAACCTTGAGTAAAATTAAAACTGTAGACCGCACAAAATGGAAAAATGTAACCACAGAAGATGTTATGGTACCTCTTGATCAGGTCTTATCGATCTCCCCCGACGAGGATGCCTGGAGTTTATTGAGAATAATGGATGAAAATGATGTTAACCAGGTTCCCGTAATGGAAAACAATCAATTGGTGGGCATGATTACCCGCGATCGACTATTACACTATATTCGGACTCGAAGCGAGTTGGGATTTTAACCCACTCAGGACATCAATCCACATTACCCAATTGAGGAATCACTATGATTGCCAGTTCAACCCGTCGGATCGGTGTGTTAACCAGTGGTGGAGATGCTCCTGGAATGAATGCTGCAGTACGTTCAGTTGTAAGGACCGCTCTCTATAGAGGCGTGCAGGTTTTCGCCATTCATGAAGGCTACCAGGGAATGATTGATGGCGGTCCATATATCCATGAAATGACTTGGGATTCTGTTGGTGGCATATTATACAGAGGCGGGACAATCATAGGCACTGCTCGTAGTGACGAATTCATGCAGCGCTCCGGTAGACTGAAAGCAGCAGCCAATCTGGTCAATCATGGGATAGATACATTCGTGGTAATTGGAGGCGACGGTAGTCTGCGTGGCGCTCATATCCTGTACCAGGAATGGCCTGGTTTGCTGGTTGAGTTAGTAGAGAACGGAGAGATTACTTCCGAATTATCTGAACGCCATCCTGTCCTTATGGTCGTTGGATTGGTGGGCTCAATAGATAACGACATGATGGGTACAGATATCACCATTGGAGCAGATTCTGCCTTACACCGCATCACTTCTGCCATTGATTCTATCTCCAGCACTGCTGCAAGTCACCAAAGAACTTTTGTAGTCGAAGTTATGGGGCGTAACAGCGGTTACCTGGCATTGATGGCTGGTTTAGCTACCGGTTCCGACTGGGTCCTTATTCCCGAAAGCCCTCCAGATGTTGAAAATTGGGAAGATACAATGATCGGCATCCTAAAAGCTGGTCGCCAGGTCGGTCGTAGAGAAACCATCGTAGTTGTGGCAGAAGGTGCACAGGATCGCAATGGGAAACCTATTTCAAGTGAATCTGTTCGCAAAGTGCTGCAAGAACGCCTTGGAGAAGATACTCGCTTGACCATATTAGGGCACATCCAAAGAGGAGGATCTCCAAGCGCCTTTGACCGAAACATGGGTACTCTTCTTGGATATGCAGCCGTCAGCGAAGCGCTTTCATCAGATTGGTGCGACAAAGAACCAATGCTAATAGGTTTTATCGGAAACCGAATCACCAGCGCCCCTTTAGTGGAATGTGTTGACAAGACGGAATCTGTCAATCAAGCTATCGTTGAAAATGATTACGTGAAAGCCATGAACTTGCGTGGCAGCAGTTTTAAAGAAGCTTTCAGGACTTTAAGGACGATGGTGCGCGCTTTACCTCATCCATCTGTACCTGGGCAAGAAAAGTTTCGTATTGGAATCTTACATGGGGGATCACCTGCCCCAGGTATGAACACCGCAGTGCGCGCCGCTGTCCGCATCGGAATGGACCTTGGTCACACTATGCTTGGGATTTATAAAAGTTTTGAAGGTTTTGCGGAAGGTAACATTAAAGAATTAGAATGGATGAGTGTCAATGGTTGGGCCTCTCTCGGAGGAGCAGAACTGGGAACCAATCGTAAGATCCCTGACGACAACAATTTTGATGCAATTGTGACCAATATTAAAAAGCATCAAATTCAAGGTCTGCTTATGATTGGAGGTTGGAATGGTTATATGTCAGCTTATCGCTTGCATCAAAAATTAAAGAACCACCCAGAATTTAATATACCAATCGTTTGTCTGCCTGCTACGATAAACAACAACTTACCTGGTTCTGACTTGAGTATTGGCGCCGATTCAGCCTTAAACAACATCATCGAAGCCGTTGACAAAATTAAACAATCGGCTGTAGCCCAGACCCGCTGCTTCATAGTAGAAGTTATGGGCCGAGAATGTGGATACCTGGCATTGATGAGTGGCTTGGCTACTGGTGCCGAGAAAGTATATCTAAACGAAGAAGGAATCACCTTACAAGACCTCCTGGCAGACTTGGAACTATTGAAGAAGGGTTTCAGTAGCGGTAAGCGCCTTGGGCTTATGGTTCGCAACGAATATGCCAACCCGGTTTACACAACAGAGTTCCTGACTGCATTATTTGAAGAAGAAAGTGATGGTTTATTTGATGTCCGCCAGGCAAAACTAGGACACCTTCAGCAGGGTGGAAACCCAACTCCTTTTGATCGCACTCAAGCTACCAAGTTTGCCACTCGTTGTGTAGAATTCCTCATTGACCAAATAAGGACCGACTCTCAGAAAAGTGCATTTATTGGTCTACAAGGTAGAGAGATTCGTTTTCATGATCTGGAAAATTTTCCACAGATGATAGACAAAACCCATGAACGTCCAATCCAACAATGGTGGCTTGATCTTCATCCAATCGCCCAGGTGCTGGCGAAACCCGGCCCTCAATAAAAAACTTTTTAGGAGTAATTACAGAAGCGATGCCAAAGGTAAAAAACAGGTTATCAGGTATAAAACGTTCCATCTATAGATCCATAGGAAAGACAATTAAGCAATTGGATGGCCACATTTCAAATGGGATATTTGAACCAAATGATGTAGAAGTCAACCATATAAAACTTTATCTTCCCCGGCTTGATCGTCTTTTCTATGGTTACCGGATTGTTCAAATAAGTGATATTCACATAGGAACATGGATAAACTATAAAAGGCTTACTGGCATTATCGACATCGTCAACCAACATCAACCTGATCTTATCGTATTAACCGGCGATTTTGTAACCTTTGAGCCGCTCCGTTTTGCAGATGAATTGACTTCGTGTTTGAGCAAACTTGCACCCCATGACGCAGCACTGGCAGTACTTGGTAACCACGATCATTGGACAGATGCTGATGTGGTGCGGGAGGTGTTGAAGGATTCCAATATCCTAGACTTGAGCAACAAATTTTTTACCATAAATAGGGGGGATGAAAAACTTCATATTGCTGGAGTAGATGTATCAATAGAAGAACTTGACCGCTTGGATTTGGTATTAGATCAGCTTCCTCCTGACGGGGCAGCTATTTTACTGGCACACGAGCCTGATTTCGCTGATCAAAGCGCTCTAACTGGAAGGTTTGACCTACAATTATCAGGTCATAGCCATGGGGGTCAGATCAATCTTCCAGTTATTGGAATCCCTATACTTCCCCCCAAAGGAAGAAAATACCCAAGCGGTCTTTACCAAATCAATGGGATGTCTCTCTATACAAATCGTGGTGTTGGGACCGCTGTCATGCAGCTTCGTTGGAACTGTCCCCCAGAAATTACTGTCTTCACTCTGTTGGTTTAACACAACCATCCCATTCAAGAATGCTGGTTGAATGGGATGGTTATATATTATTATTGTGCAGGTGAAACAAACCACAAATTACTCTGAACAAAAAGCAAACTTAGCGGGTTAATGTTTCGTTGCAATAAATTTGTCGCTATTCCCCGTTCTCAGATTGATCCTCTTCTTCCTCAGGTTCGTCATCATCAGGGACTTCTTCCTCGATCTCATCTTCTTGAGTATCATCATTGTCTATAACATCCTCATCTTCAGGAATATCCCCATTCGTTGGGTCAGTAGGAGAAACAATTACTGGCGATTCGAGATATCTTAGCAAATCCGAAGAAGGTGGGAGGACAACCGTCGCTTGGTTACCTAAAATATTCTGGTAGACCTGTAACCGGCGGAATAAGGAATAGAATTCCAAGTCTTGACCAAACGCGGCGGCTGTGATCGCTGCAGCCTCAGCATCAGCCTCACCTCTTAATACTTCGCTTGTTTGGTACGCATTTGCCAGAATAATCTCACGTTGTTTATCAGCACCAGCTCGGATTTCGACTGCTTGTTCTTCACCTTCTGCCCGGTACCGGTATGCAATCCGCTGCCGTTCTGCTTCCATACGACCAAAGACACTGGCCTGTACTTCAGTAGGAAGGTCAATCCGCTGAATCCGGACATCAAGTAGTGTTATTCCAAAGTTCCTTAGGGCAACTTCGCTCGCTCCTTCAGTTACCGTCGCCATGATGTCTTCTCGTTTCAACCGGACAATGTCGATGAAATCATGCCGCGCGATTTCCTCACGCAATCGTCCTGCGATAATTTGGTCCAACCTTGCTGCAGCTGATATTTCATCCCTCACTGTTCGATAGAACAATAACGGGTCAGTGATTTGCCATCTTGAAACGTGGTCTACCAATAACCTTTTCTTATCCAAAGATAGATACTCAGCACTTTGCGGTTCTGTTCCCAGAACTCTTTTGTCATACAAAACCACATCTTGTACAAAGGGCAGCTTAAAGTACAAACCCGCATCTCTCACTGTCCTAATATGTTGGCCAAACTGAAACACCACGCCTTGATATCCTTCGCGGATGATGAATACTGACTGAAGGACTACAAAAAGGACAACGATTATTGCCCCAATTATTATTACTCTCTTATTCATAAAACTGCTCCTGGTAGATAATTGTTTTCTTTATTGAGTGATTGAAATTTTAATTTATTGCTCATACCTGACCTAAGGCTCAACGGCCGGTTGTTCTACCGTTGGAGTAGGAACCGGTTGTGTTGGTTGGACAGGATCAAATATCGATGTTTGGTTCTGCTGAGTTAGAGGCAAGAATGGTAAGATCCCACTTTGACTCGTATCCAGAACAAAAACGGTCGATCCATCCAATACACTCTCAATACTTTCCAGGTATATTCGCTCACGCATAACCTCAGGATTCAGAGAATACTCATTTAATAATGCAACGAATCGGGCAGCATCTCCAGTGGCTCGGATAACTCTCTGCTCTCGGTAGGCTTCTGCCTCCAAAATCATCTGAGCTGCCAGACCACGTGCTTCAGGAACTACCCGTTCTGCATACCCTTCAGCCTCCTGAACGAGTCGCTCTCGATCTTCAAAGGCACGTACCACATCATGAAAGGCGTCACGTACATCAGCCGGCGGATCGACTGCCAGCAGGCGTGCCTCAGTAACTAACAGACCCGTTTGATAATAATCTAGCAGTTCCTGCAGGAGTTTTTTTACCTGATCCTGTGCTTCTACTCGTCCTCAGTCATGGTGAAGTCAATCGTGTTCTGACCAACTGTGGAGCGTAGAGCAATTTCTGCTGAAGTTGTCAGTACTTCCTCTGCATTCCTGACATAAAAAAGGAATTCAACAGGATCTTGAACCAGGTATTGTACAAAGAGCTGTACCTCAACAATGTTCTCATCACCCGTCAGCATTTGGGCTTCTTGAAGTACTGGTCTTACAACACCAGCTTCTGTTCGAAAGCCAATCTCAGTCGACCGAACTTTAGAAATATCAACAATATCATGCGATTGTACCGGAAAAGGCAAGCGGTAATGTAAACCAGGATCGCTCTGACTGGTTAACCTGCCAAACGTGAGCACAAGTCCCCGCTCTCCTGGTCCAATCATGTAAAACCCGGAAAGAATCCAAAGCACAAGGATACCTATTCCTGCCCATTTTAGTAACCGCGGAAGATTGCTAGACATCCATTCGGGATCAAAAAACTCTGTAGGCGAAGGTCCTTTGGGTATATTCGTTCTTCTCATTTAATTTCTCCTATTGTATTAATTTCATAAACTCAGATTTTGATCAATTAACCCGATCAACCGAAATCCAACTAAATGACTACAAATCCACCTTATTGCATAAGTAACTTAGCGTAGATTGCAATTAAATAAAGGTTTCTTAATTACAGCGAAGACCTCATTAAGAAACCTTCCTCAAGAATTATATCAAAACATCTTGACTTTAGATATTTACATAAGGCATCTTGCCAGAGCTCTAATGCCATATTAATAAATATTCAAAACCTGCAAAAAATCCTTATCAGATTTTTGAGTAAAATTTTTGACCGATAACCTTGATTCGTTAGGAATTTCATTTCTCTAATACGTCCACAAGCAATTACCATGAATTCTGGCATTGGTAGACCCCCCATTATGCATACGGATAAGATTCATGGAAATAGTGGCCACATCAACGGTAATACCAGCGTTACGACTACCAAAAGTACCAGCGTTAGCGGTAGACCGACTTTGATATAGTCTGTAAAACGATAACCCCCTGGCCCCATTATCAATACATTCGCAGGATGAGCTACTGGACTCATGAAACTTGCAGAGGCAGACATTGCCACCGTCATCATCAAAGTATATGGCGAGATCTGCATGGTTTCAGCGGTGTTAAGTGCTATTGGAGCCATCAGCACTGCTACAGCAGCAGTGGGCATAACTTGGGCAGCCATTGCTGTTAACACAAATATGCCTGCAACTACTGCTAGTGGGTTTAAATCACCAATTAACCCAATCATTTGGCTTGTAATGAACGAAGCTGCTCCAGTCTTGTCTAATGCAATTCCCAACGGCAGCATTCCAGCGATGAGGAAAACCGCTTTCCATTCAATATAACGGTAAGCTTCATCCATCGTCAAGCATTTAGAAAGCACCATGATGGTCGCTCCCATAACAGCAGCAATATAAATCGGTAGCCAATTGAAAATCACCGGTATCAGAACTACTCCCATAATTAATGCCGCAATTGGAGCCCTCTCGATACGTGGCGCTTCCTCTGCTTCCTCTGTTAATACCAGGAAATCTGCTTCACTCCCAAGCATCTTAATTTTCTCACGGTTCCCAAATAACAAGAATGCATCGCCAAAACGCAGCGGCACATCTTGGAGCTTGGAGAGATAAACGTTTCCTTCTCTCCATATAGCCAGTACGTTCAGTCCGTATTTTTCTCTGAAATGGATTTCGCGAAGGGTTTTTCCAACCAGGTTCGTGTGAGGAGATAGCACCACCTCTGTCATTCCAACCCTTTCCGTTTGTAAGTCTCGTATGGTTACAGAAACGTCATCTTCAATTTCCAAATCCTGCAAGCCCCGAATCGAAAGTTGATCTTCTAATCTGCCTTCAACTAAGAGCGTATCACCACCCAATAATGTTTTTCCAGGTTTAGGTATTAGCTGGGTCTTTCCATCACGAACGATACCTAAGACATTTAATCCAAAAGCATCTCCCAAACGGCTTTCTTCAAGGGTTTTACCTACCAGGTTCGAATCAGATGGGATTCTAATCATCAACAAACGTTCATGTAACGGAGATATCTCTGCGTTATCTACGCTTGACACCAGAAATTCTTCTCTATCACGGATAAGTTCTATTTGTTCTCTTTCACCCTGGACAATTAGAGTGTCTCCTCGTTGTAATGACATTTTCTGTAAATTTGTCCGGTAGACTTCACCTTTTCTCCAGATCGCTACCACATTTACACCAAACCGTTTCCGGAAATTGATTTCTTGAAGCGTTTTCCCGTGGAGCTCAGAATCTGGTGATAAACTCAGCTCAGCAAGCTCTACCTCTTTTGAGATTAATCTCTCAACCGTAATATGATCAGTCTCTATCTCGAAATAACCAGATTCATGCAGGTTAGCTAGAGTCTCCGGCTTTCCAGTCGCCAGCAATCGATCTCCAGAACAGAGAACTGAACTGGGTTGTGGAGACAGGTTGGTTTCACCGTTATGAATGATGCCTAAAATGTTTACACCCAGCAGGTTACCGATCTGACTTTCAGCTATTGTCTTTCCATCCAGCGCTGCATAATCAGGCACTCGCATAACAAACAACTGTCCACTTAATTCATATACCTGCTCAAAATCAATCCGTCTGCTATCTGAATATTCTTGAGATAGATTTCTGGTCGGTAATAAATGTCGCCCAAAAGCAACCATAAAAACCACACCCGTAATCAAGACCACCAAACCGATCGGTGTGTAATCAAATAACGAAAATGATACCAAACCAAACTCACTTAATGAGTTGCTGACGATAATATTTGGTGGAGTTCCAATCATAGTCGTTAACCCACCCAATAAACACCCCATAGCCAGTGGCATAAGCAGCCGCGAAGGTGCATGACCAGTTTTACGAGCAATGTCCATCACCACGGGCAGCAATAACGCCGCTACCCCAACATTATTCATGAAAGCTGACATTCCACCTGCGGTGACCATGATGATTGCCATCAGTTGCATTTCGCCTGAGCCAGACAACTTTAATATTTGCCTTCCAATTATGCTTGCAATCCCAGTCCGTGAAAGGCCAGCACTCAAGATAAATACAGCCCAGACAGTTACAACCGCGGGGCTGCTAAAACCTGTTACAGCTTCCTCAGGAGTCAATAAACCAGTGAGAACCAGGCTAATCAAGACCAGCAAACCAACAATGTCAACTCTGACACGTTCTGAGACGAACAGGATGACGGCCAGGCCTAATATTGATAGAACGATTGCAATTTGAATATCCAAGTTAATTTCTCTTCTTGTTTTTGATCATGCAATCCTCAAACGTTCTGTGATTAACGTTTGAGGATTGACTTTAAGATTGCCAAAGCGAATTGTGTAGATCCCATCAAAGTCATTTAACAGTGTTTGTTGGGAAGATTTATCTTTTTCCGTTCTTCTTGAACTGAAATTCTAAATTCATTCACACCAATGTTTCAAGGATCAATCAATTCCATACACCCTCGATAAACAGTATGCCTTGTCCAATTATAACCCCATCAATTTGAAGGATTATCATTGCTCAATCCTTCATCTATTAAAATTTTGGAAAGTTATTCTCACCTTTAGAAATATCTGTTATAACTTACCTATCTATCCAACGACAAGAATGATGCCTATCCGGTTCTATTTACCTTGGAATTAATGATGATATTCGGATCTTTGCTCGTCAAAATGCCAGATGGAAGAGAACTAGAATTCCCTGTGAATAAACCTCAGGTTCTCGTTGGGCGATCTCCAGATAATGACTTGGTCATATCTCACGTAACAATATCTCGCCGCCATGCCAGATTTAAATTTGAGCCTGATCAAATTATTCTTGAAGATTTAGGTTCCACAAACGGTACCTTCACAGATTCGGAACAATTAGCTCCTCTACAACCAGTATCGATATCATCTGATCAAGATATATTTCTTGGAGAAGTGATTATTCTATATAGATCTTCTGAACAATTGGATGGAGATCATCTGCAAACGAATGATAAAGCTGTGACACCTGTTATTGACCCCAACATTAACTACAATCTTGAACAGTTGGTATCACTTTCTATCGAATGTCCGTTTGAACCAGTAACTCCAGGATCAACTACCAGTGCAATAATCTCCCTCCACAATATTTCACCTTCAAACCAGGAATACTTAATCAGGGTGTCTGGGCTACCATCAAACTGGTTTAGATTAAGCAATGATCGACTAAAGCTGGGTGTTAATGCAAGTGAAAATATTAGACTTTACTTCCACCCACCACGGTTACCAGAAGTCAATCCAGGGGATCATCAGTTTAAAGTTACGATATATTCAAGCGAGTATGGTAGAGGGCCATCAACTGAAGGCAACCTGAAGGTAAAGCCTTTTTTTAACTTTAATCTAACACTAGAACCAGAGAAAAGTAATGGGGAATTTACTCTTGTAGCGCATAACCAGAGTAATGTTTCTTTAAATTATCGCTTTAATGGATATGGTATTGAGAAAAAATTGTTATTTGAGTTTCAGCAGTCTTCCATCAATCTTGAAGCAGGACAGAAAGCCCGCATACCAGTGAGCATAACCTCTCAGTCCAGGGCTTTTTTTGGTCATAATCAGATAACTTCTTTTAGGATCATTGCTGACCCCACAACGGATGACATCGGAGAAACCATAACCGAGGGTCAAATGATCATTCACCCAACCATTCGGGTTTGGTCAGCCTCAGTTTCTGTAACGCTGCTGATGGTTATGATCCTTATCGTAACTTTTAGCTTTACCAGGATCTGTCAGAATTTTCCAATGACCATGTCTTTTTGCCCTTCAATATCACCCTCTATTCAATACTTTGCTGCTGAACCACTCGAAGTGCAATTGGGTGAGACAGTACTCATTAAGTGGGATGTTGATCACGCCAAAAAAGTAGAATTGATTGCTCCTGTGTTAAATCTGAACGTTCAAGTGCCCCAGAACGGTTCAGAAGAATTCTTTCTAGCCCAATCAACCAGGTTTACAATCCGAGCAGCAAATGGTACAGACACACATGACCAGTCTATTTTCGTAAAGGTTATTGGTACACCTCCTACGATTCAAACTTTCTTTGCAGATCCAGGCGCGATCGTTTTAGGTCAGGTAGAGAACCTGATTCTTAACTGGTCGGTACTTGACGCAGATAAAGTGATCATTGATGGAGTTTCTGATGAACTCCTCCCTTCAGAAGGGAAATTGGAAATAACTTATCCTAAAGAGGATACAGTTTTTACACTAATCGCTGATAACGAAATTGGCAAAAATATCCAAGAATTAACTGTATATGTCATCTCTCCTGGGTGTGTAGTAAAAAAAATTTCAAACGGGGAGAGTTTAGGGTTGTACGTAGGTCCATCCAAAAATCATCCCCTTCTGGCCAAACTAGAACCAGATACAATTATTGAACCTTTCGGTCGAACCGCAACTGGTGATTGGTTGTTGGTCCGTACTGCACACCAACAAGGTTGGTTGCCAACAGAATTTATTTCTTGTACCGTTGGTGTCCATATCTTCCCAACACTACTCTACCAAGATATACCTACTCCTCCTCCCTTAGAACCTACCCCTAAATCACAATAAAACCATTTAGCTGGTCAAATAACAATTAGCCTATATCGCCATTTTGAGTATTTGTCTCATTTCATCATTGGTCAGTTTTATTGGGTTCCCGCCCATACTGGACGCCACAGCTGCTTTATTTACGATGTCTCCAAATTCATTTTCCACAATACCCCATTCCCCCAATCTCGGAATATTTAACCGCTCTGTTAGCCTATCAATCCAATCAACGCTATCAATTGGTTTGGCATCTGTATTACCAGTCAGGATTACAGTTAATTCGGAATACCGTTTCAATGCTTCGCTTTCAGGCTGCCTTTCTTGTAACGCCTTCACGTTTGCAGAAATCACCGGCCCTAATAGGCGAGCACAAATAGCTCCATGTGGAACATCAAACATGCCACCCATAGGACCTGCAAACCCATGCACTGCGCCTAATTTTGCATTAGCCAGTGCCAGCCCACCCATCAGACTCGCCAAAGACATATCAATCCTGGCAGAAATATCAGTACCATTCAGATAAGCTCGTTCTAATGATCTGGTCACTCGTTTGATCCCTTCTCGGCAGACAGCATCCGTGAGCGGGTTGGCTTTGATTGATACAAATGGCTCAATTAGCTGAGATAAAGCATCCATGCCACTAAATGCAGTAATTTGAGCAGGAAGGTTATAGGTTAGTTGGGGGTCAATTATTGCCAGCTGTGGCAGCATTGATGGGCTACGCATACTGATTTTTACCCGGTGCTCCTTAGATCCAAGGACAGCATTTCGGGTTACTTCTGTCCCTGTCCCAGCCGTTGTCGGAATAGCAATAAATGGGATAGACGGGTTCTTGAATGGTTGGCTGCGCCCAATTACCTCAAGGTACTCATAAATATCACCTGGGTTTGCAACCAATATCGCAATAGCTTTACCCGCATCCAAAGCACTACCACCACCGATACCAATTACAAGATCACATCTTTCCTGACTGGCATAACACCTACCCTCTTCTATGACCGAGACTGTAGGTTCACCCTCCACACAGAATAAACAATGTTCCACTCCTCGTTCGTTCAAAACTTCTGTTACGGGTTTACTTCGCTCCGGAGCAGAACCAGTTACTATTAAAGCTCGCTTACCTAGCTTTGCTGCCCCTTTGCCAGCTTCTTCTATCGTGCCTTCTCCAAAAAGGATGCGTGTTGCAGTTGCAAATTCAAATTGCATATTTATCTCCAGGATTCATCTTCGGGGAAAATGTTCTTGTACTTGATCCCTTGCCTTGGTTCAGCCATCATCTCGGAAACTGTGTCACGCCAGATCTTGTAGTGCTCAGTCTCTTTATGCTTACCGGCATCTTCTTCAGTCAGGTATATCTCAACTAAGACAAACCGAGTAGGATCTTCCATCTCTTGAAATACGTCAAAACGAACAACACCCGGTTCAAGGTTGCTGTTAATGGCATTATGCACAGTTGACTGGCTAAAGGTTTCTATTGATTCTGGTTTGACATGCACATGGACATGAACTGTGAACATAGAAATATTCCTTTATTGCAATAATTTTTAATGAACCTCTGTCTTTTTGTTCAAGTAATCCTTAATTTATGAACCTGATCAACTTATTATAGCCCGTTTCCAAAGCTATACTAAATGTTATAATGTCCTTCAAAAGTAGCACAATACTCTTTCAGACGATCCTACCAAATCCAGGGCATTTTAGTAAGAAGACGTATCAAACTGAAAGAGCGATAGCGAGAAGATCTATGCGCATTGATGGTCGTAAGCCTTCAGAATTACGCCAGGTTGAATTTATACCCAATTTTGTCGACTACCCTGAAGGGTCGATCTTAATCGCCCAAGGAAATACTCGTATTCTATGCAATGTTACTATCGAGCATGGTGTTCCAAATTGGATGAAATCAAATAACATTCCTGGGGGTTGGATAACTGCTGAATACGCCATGCTTCCTCGTGCCACCCACCAGCGAACACCTCGTGAATCTTCAATGCCGAGTGGACGGACACAGGAGATCCGTCGCTTGATAGGCCGCAGCCTTCGAGCTGCCATTGAACTTGAGAAATTAGGTCCTCGCACCTGTATTGTCGATTGTGATGTCCTTCAAGCAGATGGAAGCACTCGGACTGCAGCCATAACAGGTGGTTTTGTTGCCCTGGCTATCGCTTTGAAAAGATTAACCAACCAGGGTATCTTGGTCGATGATGTCGTCACAAAACAGGTTGCTGCTGTCAGTGTAGGCATTCTAAACCATCAGCCATTATTAGACTTATGCTACGAAGAGGATGTAGCTGCTGATGTAGATGCCAATATTGTCATGACGTCCCAGGGTGACTTTGTTGAGTTGCAGGCTACAGCCGAGAAACATCCATTTTCATACCAAAAAATGGAAGAAATCCTCAATCTCGCCCAAGTTGGTATAGCCCGATTGATGGAACTACAGGTAATAGCTATTGAAGCAGGGTTGCAGTAGGTAAATAGTCCCTTATCATGGAACTGCAAGCGATTATCCTGGCAGCTGGGAAAGGTACCAGGCTAAACCCAATTACAAATTCCCGCTCAAAAGCGATGCTACCTGTTGTAGGAAAACCTGTTATCGTTCGCATCATGGATTCCCTGGCAGCCAATGGGATTATCGATTTTGTTGTGGTAGTGAACCCAGAAGATGCTGAAATTATTGACTATTTTCGGGTGGAATCCAACTATCATAGAAAAACACAGATAGTTTTTCAGCAAGAATCATTGGGAATGGCAAATGCTTTATCATGTGCAGCCCCTCTTATTCATGGCGATTTTTTGCTGTCTGCTTGTGATAATCTGGTTTCAGAAAAGCACATTAATCAACTTATAAACACTTGGAAACAAAATCAACGACTCTCTGCCATTTTGTCATGTATCGAATTTGAGCCTGAACGTGCTGGTAGTACAAGTACTGTCGAGCTGGATGGACAGCAGGTCACCCGCATCATTGAAAAACCTGCCCATAACCAAGTAATGAGTAATATTTGCAGTTTACCTCTTTACTTATTCTCAGATGAAGTTCTGCACCACCTAAAAAATGTGTCCATCTCACCCCGTGGTGAATATGAGCTTCAGGACTTTATCCAGATGATAATCAACCTGAAGGGGCGGGTATTAGCTGTGATGGCAGACTGTCGTCTTAACCTCACCAATCCGAGCGATCTTCTATCCATCAACCGTTTTTATCTCAACCAGAAAAGCTCAATATATAGTCAACCCTTGGATTCAAATCCCAAACATTATCAAACGATTCCTCCCATATACATCGAAGGTGGGACAATCATCGGGAACAAGTCGGTAATTGGACCGAATGTTTATATTGAACCCAATTGTATAATTGGCAATAACGTAAGGCTCAAAGACACAGTTGTCCTGAAAGGTTCCATAATTCCAGACCAATCGACTATTCAGGATCAAGTTGTGTGCTTTTCCAAAACAATCTTACAAGGGTAAACATAGCGCATGCAAAGAAAAATCGCATTTATTACATATGAAACTCAATTTGCGCCAGGGGGAGGCATATCTGCTGTGATGAAATACCTGCCTTCACACATCAAGCAGGCGTGTGGCTTACCAACTTTGGTCATCACACCGTTTCATAAGAAAATTAGTCGCACTAAGTCAATAATAGAAGATGTGCAGTTATTAGGTGAAATTCAAATACCCCTGGCCAACAAAGACATTGGGGTGAAAATTCTCGCTTTAGAACAAGAAATTACCTGGATTTTCCTCCATCCAAAGGATGAAAATATTTTCGCTGGTAATCGACATCCCTATGATGTAGGCAGAGACCAGGAAGAAATAAAAACCAACTTGCTGAGAGATGCCCTTTTTTTTGGTGTATCTTGTGTAGGTGCCTTATCGTTGATTGATAGTAATGCGGATTGGATACTCTTTCTTCAAGATTGGGAAGCAGCCACAACAATATTTGCGCTAGAAGATAAGAAAACTAAATTATCTTACGATGCCTTTCTAACCATCCACAATTCCTACGATATGCAAGTCACGAAATTCGACTTGCTTCACCTGGGGATTCAACCACAGTTATTCTCAGGTGAAACGGTCTTGCAGCGCACCTTACCATTTGTAAAGAACCCGGTTTTTACTGTCTCCGATCAGTTTGCCTTTGATTTAATGGACGACTCATTACAGGCAAAGGTTATGGCACCTCATTTGCAGGAAACCCTTTCGGGGCGTCTTCTGGGTGTGGACAATGGACTGTTTTCTAGTTTGAATTTCGAACCTGCTATACTAGAAGCCACTCGCAAAGGGAATTTCGATCACCTTAATATGTGGAAAGTGGAAAAACGCAGGAAAGCCCTACAAACACTGAATGAATTTTCTCCCTCCCCAGAAAAACCCGTTTGGGGAAATCCTGGAAAATTTCAACCTGAAAATAAACCCTGGTTTATCATGGCGGGTCGTGATGACCCCAGACAAAAAGGATATGACCTGGCATACCTATCAATCTCATCTTATTTAACACTTAAAGATGATGCCTGCTTCCTTATGTTCCCAATCCCTGGGGACGAAGGTTTAGATGGATTAAGATTCTTGCAAATACTGGCAAATAGATATCCAGAGAATGTGTTAGTCCTTCCATTCCTTTTCCAGGAGGGCTACCTTGCAGCTCTACAAGGAGCTTCTTATGGCATTATGCCCTCCTTTTATGAGCCATTTGGTATGGCAAACGAATTTTATATGAATGGTGCCGTAGGTATAGGTCGCGCGACTGGGGGGATCATTCAGCAAATCATCCCACTTAGATCCACCGCCTCTTTTAGCCATGCCGTCAAATTGCGGGCAGAAAAATACTATCCGAATAGTTCCTCCCCTACTGGCTTACTTTTCCGTGAAAAGGATGGTATTCCTTCTGCTGTTTCTGACTGGAAAGAGATTGCTCGTTCGGACTACAGGATTGACGGAAAAGGGTTAGATCGCATTCAACAACGTAGCTCACTTCGCTTGTTTGCGGATATGGCATCCGAGTTGTATATAAGCATCATAGATGGTGTTCGAGTCTATTATCACAACCGCACTCTTTATAATAAAATGCTCATTGATGGTATAGACTACTTAAACAACACCTTTTCCTGGTATCGTACTGCTCAGACTTATCTAAGGTTTATTGATCTGAGCTGATTGGATTCCTATTAAAAGACAGGGATCACATGACTTATAACAAACGTCAAATAGCTCTCCTTACCGGTGGTGGTGATTGTGCTGGTTTAAATGCAGTCATTCGTGCAGTAGTTAAAACTGCCACCTTCGAATACAGTTGGGACGTTCTGGGAATCGAGAATGGATTTGAGGGCTTGATCCTTCCTGGAAAAGTGCGGAGATTGTCTGTTGAAGATGTTCGCGGTATCTTACCACGTGGTGGGACGATCCTTGGAACAACCAACCGTGCTAACCCATTCGCCTATGAAGAAATTCTTCCCGGTGGAAGGGTGATGTTTCATGATCGCTCTGATGAGGTTTTGAACCGACTTGCAGAACTCGGCGTTGATGGCCTTATTGTGATTGGTGGTGACGGTACCATGCGTATCACACATGAGTTGATCCAAAAAGGCTTACAGGCGGTTGGCGTTCCAAAGACAATTGATAACGACATCCATGGCACTCAGGTAACTTTTGGTTTCGATACCGCATTAAACACAGCCATGGATGCTCTGGATAAATTACACACAACCGCAGAAAGCCACCATCGTGTCTTAATATTGGAGGTGATGGGTCGTAATGCTGGTTGGATTGCGTTGAAAGCTGGGGTTGCTGGTGGTGCTGATGTAATATTAATCCCGGAGATACCATTCACACTACAAGAAGTAGCCAATAAAATAATCGAACGTAGTCAAAATAACAAGAAGTTTAGCCTGGTTATCGTTGCTGAGGGGGCCAAACCAGTTGGAGGTTCAGAAGTCTACCAGGAGATCTGCGAATCAAGTGGTGTGCGTAGACTCGGAGGTATAGGCGCATTGGTTGAAGCTGGATTAAGACAATTAATTGAGAGCGAAATTCGAGTCACTGTTCTTGGACATCTCCAACGCGGAGGTTCACCTACCGCATTTGATCGCCTGTTAGCATCTCGGTATGGAAATATGGCTGTCCACTTAGTTGCTGAGAGAAATTTTGGTCAAATGGTCGCATTAAGAGACGACCAAATCGTTTCTATACCCATCTCGGAAGCTGTAGACATTCAAAAATTTGTCCCACTAGATAGTGATATCATTACAACCGCTTTTGGTTTGAATATCAGCCTGGGCAACACCCGGGCACTAATTCAAAAGATGGCTTCTTAATAATTCTGATAATTCTTGTGGTCTTGCTCATCGGCAATGGCAACCAGTTATTGCCATCTTCTAATGAATGATTTCAGACAGTGATAAATATATTTCATTCCCAACACCTATTAGCGCTTTGCCTGGTCTTAAACAATTATTTCATTGCGTGTCGTCAAAACGCCTGGATGAAACACTGCATCTATATAATAAAAGTTAATCTATAATATTTTTGAAAGCGAGGGTTTACCTATGGAATATTCGAGTTTGGGACGGAGTGGGTTAAAAGTAAGCCGGTTGTGTTTGGGAACGATGAATTTTGGTCCACATACAGATGAAGCCAAAAGCCACTCAATCATGGATCAAGCTTTGGAATTCGG
>Ga0114946_10001068_pt1 | contig 18815 bp, 19 predicted proteins | sample WalLakDeSediment_FD_88676 | JGI IMG/M metagenome (GOLD analysis project Ga0114946, IMG submission 88676) | Lake sediment microbial communities from Walker lake, Nevada to study Microbial Dark Matter (Phase II) - Walker Lake 11/02/13 Deep Sediment | ecosystem: Environmental > Aquatic >...
CCGAGCCGAGCGGCGATGACGGGCAGCCGTCGCTGTTTTGAGCTGGTCGCTTGCCGAGGTGGCGTCGGAGAGCGGAGTCCGCGCAATCTCGGATAGCGGTGTCTGAGGCAGGGCTTGTCACCTGCAATGCGCCTTCTGGGTCGGTGTCCGGCTTAACGTTTCAGATCCCGGTAGAAGTTCTCGTGCGGTCGGACCGGCTCGAGATAGATCAGACGGACGCCTTCGTCCTGCCTGCGCGCGCGGATGGCAGCGCGAGGTCGCAGACCGGGTAGCACCGATCGCGATCCGTCGACCCTGTGTGACGACTCACGCCGGCGGACTCATCCGTCTCCAAGCCCCGTCGGAGTATCCCCGTGATCGACACCGAACGCCTCAAAGCCCTGCTCGACGGTCCGGCGCCGGTCGCTCGATCTTGGGGGCGGTCTCGAATCCGGGGACCGAAGTGCCGCGCCAGCGCGGAGGCGCTGAACAACCTCCCGATCCCCCCGCCGTGCGGATTTTCGGCCAGGTTGGCTGATAATCGGCAGCCCTCTACGCGACGTAAAGCGAACTGGTTGACTCTCCGGTGTGATGAGTGCGGCGCTGAAAGACCCGAGCTTCTGGCTGAGGCCGATGGTCGAGGCGGATGTCGAGGCCGTGCTCGCCGTGGAGGAGGCCGCCTATTCCCATCCCTGGACGGACGTGATCTTTCGCGACTGCCTGCGGGTGGGATACTGCTGTTGGGTGGCGCTCTCCGGAGGCCAGATCATCGGGTACGGCGTGATGTCGGCGGGGGCGGGCGAGTGCCACATCCTCAACCTCTGCGTGCACCCAGAGCGTCAGGGGCAGGGACTCGGCCGGCGTATCCTGCGCCGCCTGCTCGCCATCGCCCGCGCCCATGGCGCCGACACCGCGCTCCTGGAGGTCAGGGTCTCCAACGGTCGGGCCATCGCCCTGTATGAGTCCGAGGGGTTCGGCGAGGTCGGCAGGCGCCGTGGCTATTATCCCGCGGAGGGCGGCAGCGAAGACGCCGTCGTCATGGCGACGGCGATTTAACGTGAAGACCGCACGCAGCGCGCTTGAGATCCTCCTCTCCCGCGCGCGGGAGAGGGATGGGGTGAGGGAAGGATCACGGCGATACGCGACCGAGGTTCATCGTTTGGGGCGGCGCGTATCGCCATGATCGTTAGGGTCGACGGGGTCGGAGGAGCGGGGGATCGCGAGTCGGGGGAGGCCCTCACACTGGCGATGGCGCTGCCGGCGGGGCTAGACCGCCCGTCCCAGCTCCCCATGTCCCGGTCCCCAGCCGGAGTGCGCCCTTGCCCGGCACCGCACGGATGCAAGGCCCGGATGGCGGATCGCCGGCTTACGGACGACGGAATGCCGGGGAGCCGGCATCGCAGCGGATAAGGAAAGCGGCGGGGGAGGCCGAGCCTTGAAATATCCCGATCGGGAGCCCAGCTTTCCCGCTCCCGCAAAGGTTCCAGTCCATCTCGCCGCGCATGTCTGCCCTCAGCGTCCGCCAGCTCACCAAGGTCTACCGCAGTGGGCTGGAGGCGCTGAAGGGCGTGGATCTGACGGTGGAGGAGGGGGACTTCTTCGCCCTGCTGGGCCCCAACGGGGCGGGCAAGTCGACCCTGATCGGGATCGTCTCCTCGCTGGTGAACAAAACGGCGGGGGAGGTCGAGGTCTTCGGCCTGGACCTCGACCGCGCGCCCGAGGCGGTCAAGGCCTGTCTCGGGCTCGTGCCCCAGGAGTTCAACTTCAACCTCTTCCTGCCGGTCGAGGAGGTGGTGCTCAATCAGGCGGGCTATTACGGCATCCCCCGCCGCCGGGCGCGTGCCCGCGCCGAGCACTACCTGCGCAAGCTGGAGCTCTGGGACCGGCGTCACACCGAGATGCGTCAGCTCTCCGGGGGCCTCAAGCGGCGGCTGATGATCGCCCGAGCCCTGGTGCACGAGCCGCGGCTCCTGATCCTCGACGAGCCGACCGCCGGGGTGGACATCGAGATCCGCCGCTCGATGTGGGAGCTCCTGCGCCAGATCAACCGCGAGGGGACGACGATCATCTTGACGACGCACTACCTGGAGGAGGCCGAGAGCCTGTGCCGCAACATCGCCATCATCAATGGCGGACGGATCGCGGAGCGTTCCCAGATGGGTGCGCTGCTCGCACGCTTGCAGAGCGAGACCTTCGTGCTCAATCTCAAAGGGCGGTTGGCGGAGCTGCCGCAGCTCGGCGGCTTCGTGCTCCAGCACATCGACGACTGCACCCTGGAGGTCGAGGTGAGCAAAGAGCACAGCATCAACGGCCTATTCGATGCCCTCTCGCGCAATGGGATCGAGGTGATCAGCCTGCGCAACAAGCAGAACCGGCTCGAGCAGCTCTTCCTCGACATGGTGCAGGGCGGCCGCGCCGAGGCAGATTGACCCTAGGGTGGTCGCCCCCGATCCCCTCCGCCGCGGCTCGGGCCGGCTGCCCGAGGCGAGTGCCGCGATGACCTGGCCCAGCCGCTACTGGACCGCCTTCTCGACCATCCTGGTCAAGGAGCTCCTGCGTTTCTCGCGGATCTGGGTGCAGACGGTGCTGCCCTCGGCCATCACGACGGCGCTCTACTTCGTGATCTTCGGGCGTCTGATCGGCGAGCGGATCGGGCCCATGGGTGGGCTCGACTATCTCGATTTCATCGTGCCCGGGCTGGTGCTGATGGCGGTCATCACCAACGCCTACTCCAACGTCGTCTCGTCGTTCTATTCGAGCAAGTTCTCGCGCTACATCGAGGAGCTCCTGGTGGCCCCGGTGCCCAACTGGGTGATCCTGGCGGGCTATGTCGCGGGTGGGGTGGCGCGCGGCCTGGTGGTGGGGGCGGCGGTGACCCTGGTGGCGATCCTCTTCACCGACATCCAGGTCCACAGCTACTGGATCACGGCGATCGTGTTTGCCCTGACGGCGGTGCTCTTCGCCCTCGGGGGGTTCATCAACGCCGTCTATGCCAACAGCTTCGACGACATCTCGATCATCCCGACCTTCGTGCTGACCCCGCTGACCTATCTCGGTGGGGTGTTCTACTCGATCGAGCTGCTGCCCGAACCCTGGCAGGCGGTGTCGCTCGCGAATCCCGTGCTCTACATGGTCAACGCCTTTCGCTACGGGCTGTTGGGCGTGAGCGACATCCCGCTGGGGATGGCCTTCGCGATCATCCTGATCGTCATCGTCGCGCTCACCGCCTTCAGCCTCCGGCTGCTCAATCGCGGCGTGGGGATCAAGAGCTGAACCGAGACGGCCCCGCCTTGTGCCGCCCCCCCTCGCGTGGGAGCATAAAAGACCTTGACGCTTCTCTGGTGCCTCCCATGTCGCTGACGTCCACGCGAGCCGACCCCACCGCGGTCCTGACGCCCCCTGCGGGCGGGGGGCGCTGAGCCTTGTCCCAACGCGATCGATCCAACGCCCCCAAGCGCAAGCCCCGCCGCCTGCTTGCCCTCCTGATCCGCTGGTCCATCCTCCTCCTGCTCGCCGCCGGGCTCGCCGGGGTGCTCTACAGCGTGCACCTGGACGGGATCGTGCGGGCCAAGTTCGAGGGCCAGCGCTGGGCGCTGCCGGCGCGGGTCTATGCCCGGCCGCTGGAGCTCTACGTCGGCAAGCCGCTCAGCCCAGCGGCCCTGGAGGGCGAGCTCGAACGCCTGCAATACCGCAAGTCGGCGCAGCCGACGGGTCCGGGCACCTACGCCCGCGACGGCAGCCGCTTCTTGGTGCGCACCCGAGACTTCGCCTTCTGGGACGGGGCGGAGTCGAGCCGGCTGCTCGACCTGCGCCTGGGTGGCGGCCTCGTCGAGCGCCTTGCCGATGCCGATGCCGAGGCCGGCGCGGATCTCGCCGTGGTGCGGCTCGACCCGGTGCTGGTCGCGAGCATCTACCCCACCCACAACGAGGACCGCGTCCTGGTGCAGCGTCAGGAGCTGCCGCAGCTCTTGGTCGACACCCTGCTCGCGGTCGAGGACCGGGACTTCTTCCGCCATCACGGCGTCGACCTCACGGCCATCGTGCGCGCGGGCTGGCGCAACTTGCAGGCGGGTGCCGTGGTGGAGGGGGGCAGCACCCTCACCCAGCAGTTGGTGAAGAACTTCTACCTGACCCAGGAGCGCACCCTCACCCGCAAGGTCAACGAGGCCCTGATGGCCATCCTGGTGGACCTGCGCTACTCCAAGGACGAGATCCTGGAGGCCTACGCCAACGAGATCTTCCTCGGTCAGGACGGCAGCCGGGCGATCCATGGGTTCGGCCTCGCCAGCCACTTCTACTTCAACCGGCCACTCGCCGAGCTTGGGGTGCCCGAGACGGCGCTGCTGGTCGCCCTGATCAAGGGCCCGTCCTACTTCGACCCGCGCCGCAACCCCGAGCGCGCGCTCCAGCGGCGCAACCTGGTCATCGCGACCGCGGCCGAGCGTGGGGTGATCTCGCCGCAGGGACTCCAGAGCGCCCAGGCCGCGCCCCTCGGCGTCAGCGACCAGGGCGGCCGGCCGGCCGGGGCCTACCCGGCGTTCGTCGACCTGGTGCGGCGCCAGCTCCAGCGCGACTACCGCGAGGAGGACCTGCGCTCGGAGGGTCTGCGCATCTTCACCACCCTCGACCCCCTGGTGCAGGCGACCGCCGAGGCCGCCCTGCGTGAGGGGCTGCCGGCGCTTGACAAGGCCCGCGGGTTCCCGGCCGGGACCCTGGAGGGGGCCGCGGTGGTCGCCTCGGCCGGGCAGGGCGAGATCCTGGCCCTGGTGGGCGGCTCCGACCCCGCCTACGCCGGCTTCAACCGCGCCCTGGAGGCGGTCCGCCCGATCGGCTCGCTCATCAAGCCGGTGATCTACCTGGCGGCCCTCTCCGAGCCCCGCCGCTACAACCTGGTCTCGACCCTCTCGGACACCCCGGTCAGTCTCAGCACCGGGGGCGGCAAGCGTTGGCAGCCGGAGAACTACGATCGCAAGAGCCACGGCCCGGTCCCCCTGTATCGGGCGCTGGCCAAGTCCTACAACCTGGCGACGGTCAACCTGGGCCTGGAGCTCGGGCTGGAGCGGGTGGCCGAGACCCTGACGCGGCTCGGTGTGCAGCGGCAGGTCCAGACCGTCCCGGCGATGCTGCTGGGCTCGGTCTCACTCACCCCCCTAGAGGTGACTCAGGTCTACCAGACCATCGCTGGGGGCGGCTTCCGCACCCCCCTGCGGGCGATCCGCGAGGTGCTCGATGTCTCCGGCCGCCCGCTCAACCGCTATCCCCTGGCGCTGGAGCCGGCGGCCGACGCCGCCGCCGCCCACCTGACCACCTGGGCCATGCGCGAGGTGGTGAACCAGGGCACCGCCACCTGGCTGCGTCAGCGGCTGCCCAAGGGGCTTGAAGTCGCCGGCAAGACGGGCACGACCAACGAGCTGCGCGATAGCTGGTTTGCGGGCTTCAGCGGTGACAAGGTGACCGTGGTCTGGGTCGGTCGTGACGACAACCAGCCGACCCGCCTCACCGGATCGAGCGGGGCACTGCGGATCTGGGGCGAGATCATGGCCAACGTCGAAACCCAGCCCTTACCCGATTTCCTGCCCGACGGGGTCCAGCTCGTCCGGGTCGACCCGCAAAACGGGATGCTGGCGGGCGCGGGCTGCGGTCGCGCGCTGAGCGTACCGTTCTCGGCTGCGGGTCTGCCGACCGGGACCTCATCCTGCGGCGCGGTCGCGGAGGTGGCTAAACCCAAGCCGCCGCCGCCAGAGCCTGATCCGAAAGCGCAGGATCGAAAGCGGTTCGGCGAGTTCTTGCGCGGTTTTCTGGGGGAGTGATGATGCGAATCCTGATCGTTCTAGTAACCGCCGCCACGCTCGGCGCCTGCGCCGCCCAGCCGCGGACTGAGCCTCCGGCGCCGATCGTACAGCGCGGGGTGGAGACACCGGCCCCGGTCCAGCCCGCAGCGCCGCCCGAGCCCAAGGTGGAGGTCTATGCCTATCGTCCGCCCGCCGGTGCGCCGGACGCCATCGGGGGCGAGCCGCCCGCGGAGCCGGGCTACGCGACCGAGCTGACCCCCACAGACACCGTCGGACCGCAGACCGCCTGGTCGCTGCCCGCCGAGCGCCCAGCGGAGCGTCAGCCCGAGCGCCCGGTGGCGCCTCCCTCCGAGGGTCCGGCGTCACCGCCGGCGCCGACTGTCAGCGACGCCGAGCCGAACGAGACGGTCGCTGCCGTCGCGCCGACCGCGACCCGGCCGGCCCTGGCCCCAGCGGCCGATGTCCTGGTGCGGCAGGCGGAGCAGCAGCGCCAGGGCGGGGACTATGTCGGCGCCGCCGCTACCCTGGAGCGGGCGCTGCGCATCCAGCCTCAGGAGCCCTATCTCTGGAATCGGCTCGCCCGCGTGCGCCTGGAGCAGGGGTTGCCGGGTCAGGCCGGAAATCTCGCCGCGCGCTCCAACGCGCTTGCCAGCGACGCTGCCCTCAAGCAGGACAACTGGGCGGTGATCGCCGCCGCACGGCGGGCCGCCGGTGACGTCGCCGGGGCGGAGGAGGCGGACCGCAGGGCGCAGGGCGGCTGACGCCCGCCAGGGCGCGGTCGGCGCCGATGATGGACGCGATCGGCGAGATCCTCGGGCCCTCGGGGCTCCTCGCCCGCCGCCTGGAGGGCTACCGCCACCGGCCTCAGCAAGAGGCGATGGCACGCGCCGTCGCCGAGGTGCTCGCCGAGGGCGGCACGCTGATCAGCGAGGCCGGCACCGGCACCGGCAAGACCTTTGCCTACCTGGTCCCGGCGCTCCTCTCCGGGCGTAAGGTGCTGGTCTCCACCGGCACCAAGAACCTCCAAGACCAGCTCTTCCACCGCGACCTGCCGCTGATCCGCGACCTGCTGCATCTGCCGGTGCGCATCGCGCTGCTCAAGGGGCGCGCCAATTACCTCTGCCGCTACCGCCTCGACCTCGCCCTCCACGATCCGCGCCAGGGTGCGGAGCTGCGGCGCCTGGTGCTTCAGGTCCGCGACTGGGCCGCGGCGACCCGCAGCGGCGACGTGGGCGAGGTCGGCCTGCCCGAGGATGCCCCGGTTTGGCCGGCGGTGACCTCGACCAGTGACAACTGCCTCGGCCAGGACTGCCCTGAGTGGAGTCATTGCCACCTGCTCGACGCCCGCCGCCGCGCCCAGGAGGCGGACTTGGTGGTGATCAATCACCACCTGCTGTGCGCAGACCTGGCGCTGCGCGATCAGGGCTTCGGCGAGATCCTCCCCGGTGCCGATTGCCTGGTCGTCGACGAGGCCCACCAGCTCGCCGAGGTCGCGGGCGGCTTCTTCGGCCTGGTCCTCAGCAGCCGCCAGCTCCTCGACCTGGGCCGGGACATCGACACCGAGTACCGCCGCGAGGCGGGCGACGCCCCGGCCCTGCTGGAGCGGGCCGAGGCCCTGCGCCGCGCCACCCTCGACCTGCGCCTCGCCCTGGGGGAGGCGCCCAGGCGCGCCCCCTGGGGCGAGCTTGCCGCAGACCGTGACGCCCTCGCCGGGCTGGATGACCTGGGTGCACGGCTCGCCGACCTCCAGGAGGGCCTGCGGGCGCTCGCCGGGCGCGGCAAGGGGCTCGACGCCTGTCTCGCCCGCTGTAGCGACCTCGGCGGGCGGCTGGAGACCCTCGCCGGGGCGAGCGACCCCGAGCAGATCCGCTGGTTCGAGACCCAGGGCAAGGGCTTTCGCCTGCATCAGACCCCGCTCAGCATCGCCGAGGTCTTCCACGCACACCGGGCGCGCCATCCGGCGGCCTGGGTCTTCACCTCGGCCACCCTGGCGGTAGGCGAGAGCTTCGCGCACTTCGCCGAGCCGCTCGGGATCGATGAAGCCCGTACCGAGCGCTGGGAGAGCCCCTTCGACTACGCCCGCCAGGCCCTGCTGTTCATCCCTCGGGGGCTGCCCGATCCCACCTCTGGTGCCTACGTCGCTGCGATCGTGGATCTGGCGGTGCAGGTCCTCGCCTACAGCCGCGGCCGCGCCTTTCTCCTGTTCACCAGCCACCGGGCGCTGCGCGAGGCGGGCGAGCGGCTTGCGCCTCGCATCGACTATCCGCTGCTGGTCCAGGGCAGCGCGCCGCGCTCGGAGCTCCTGACGCGCTTCCGCCGCCTCGGCAACGCCGTGCTCCTGGGGAGCGCGAGCTTCTGGGAGGGGGTCGACGTACGCGGCGAGGCCCTCTCCTGCGTGATCATCGACAAGCTGCCCTTCGCCTCGCCCGGCGACCCCGTGCTCGCCGCCCGCATCGACGCCCTGCGCCGGGCCGGCGGCAACCCCTTCCGCGATCTCCAGCTCCCCCAGGCGGTCATCGCCCTCAAGCAGGGCGCCGGGCGGCTGATCCGCGATGCCCAAGACCGCGGTGTGCTCGCCGTGTGCGACCCGCGGCTGCTCGGCCGCTCCTACGGCCGTGCCTTTCTCGATAGCCTGCCGCCGATGGCGCGCTCGCGCGAGCTGGCGGATGTCGCGCGGTTCTTTGCGGCGGAACGAGACGAGATCGCTCGCGCATGAACGCAAATGGACGCAACCGCTCAGTGGGCTAGAATCTCGAGGTGCGGCGACCTTGGGATAGCGGCGCCGCGCGCTCCACCCATCTCCACCCAGCGGGGTTCCCTTATGTCAGGCTTGCATGTCTTGCGCGCGCTCTTCGCGGCCCTCCTGCTCACCAGCGCCCCCGCTGGTGCCGAGGGGCAGCGGGTGGAGTTTCTCGGACATCACTCGGAGGTGCCCGCGGGCTGGGTCCCGCAGCCGGTGGTGAGCCGCATGCGGCTGCTCCAGTTCGAGGTGCCTGGGGAGGCCGGGGTGGAGTCCGGGCAGTTCGTGCTCTACTACTTTGGGCCGGGGCAGGGCGGATCGGTGGAGGCGAACGTGGAGCGCTGGCGCTCGCAGTTCTCCCGCCCGGATGGCGCGGAGGTGGAGGCGGTGATCGCGCGGCTGGAGGGTGCGATCCTGCCGGCGACCTTGGTCGAGCTCGAAGGCAGCTACGCGCGGAGCGTCGGCATGGGACAGGTGGGGGAGGTCCTCCCTGACCGCATGCTGCTTGCGGCTGTCGTTGAGACGCCGCAAGGCAATCTACACCCGCAGCTTCACGGCCCGGCGGATCTGGTGCGCGGCCAGCGCGAGGCGTTCATCGCCTTTTTGCGCGGGATCGCAGCCGCCCCGCCGCCCTGACGCCGGGCCTCGGACCCCCAGGAACGCGCGAGGCCGGCGTCTGCGCCGGCCTCTGCACCCGCTCCCTGGGTCCGCCTCAGTCACCGCCGACCGCCGCAGCGGGGGTTATTCGACGGTGATGCGGCGCCGCTCCGTCTTGTGGGTCTTGGGCAGATGGATCTCGAGCATGCCGTCTGCGAACTCCGCGCGGGCCTTCTCGAAGTCCACCTCCTCGGGCAGCCGCAGCGTGCGGGTGAAGCGGCCGTGGGCGATCTCGGAGCGGAAGTACTCGCCCTCGTCCTTCTTCTCCTCGCGGCGACGCTCGCCGCGGATGGTGAGCATCTGACCGCTGAGGTCGACCTCCAAGTCCTTCTTCTCGACCCCCGGGACCTCCGCGCGCACCAGGATCTCCTCCTCGCGGTCGATCAGGTCGACCCGCGGCGCGGTCATCTCGAAGGCCTCACCGAATCCCGCCCATTCCGGCCAGCTCTCCCGAATTGGCCGCAGCCAGCCGCGATGGAACAGGGTGTCGAAGAGACGATCCATCTCGTCGAAGAGGTGCAGCTCACGACGCGGGACCGCCTCCGCCAGCTCTTTGCGTTTGCTTGTCATGGCAGTCCTCCATTGGTCTGTTTCCCTACCAAAAAGGTAGACCAGGGAGGCCTGGTCGTCAAGGGTCGGATGGCTCTTAATGCTTTTCTTTTCATCCTGTTAACCTTGCGCACGCGGCGCTGGCTCAGGCCCCTGTGCCGTGCGAGGGGGGCTCGCGGGCGCGCCTCACCGTGGTCGTCAACAGGTCTGGAGAGGCCCCTGTCGAGCGCGGCGACGCGCTGGCCGGCAGGGCTCGAAACGCCGCACGCGAAGGTCCCAACGGTGCTCGGATGCGCTGAGGATCATGCAGGAAGGGCCGCCGTGGGTGCGCTCGTAGCCGGCCGCTCCGGGGTTGAGGATCCACGGCGAGGCGTCGCGGTCCGCCACCAGCCCATGGCTGTGGCCGTAGACCACGGCCCGAGCCTGCGGGAAGCGCCGGCGCAGCCGCTCGTGGCGCTCCCGTGCGGGGGTCTGGTGGCCGTGGATCACCACCAGGGTCCCGCCGGGCAGCTCCAGCTCGGCAAGCTCGGGGATGGCCCGCAGGAGGTCGCGCTCATGCTCCGGCCACTTATGGGGGAGGTCGTTGTTGCCGACGACCGCCAGCACCCTGCCCCCGCGGGGCCGCAGGCAGGCGAGCACCCCGGCATTGCCGATGTCGCCCCCGTGCACGGCGATGTCGCAGTCCGCCACCAGCTCCAGCACCCGCGGGTCGATGCGGCCGTGGGTGTCGGAGAGGAGGGCGATGCGAATCACGGCGGGTGCCGGCTGCTAGCCGATCGTCAGCACCAGCTTGCCCTGGGTGTGGCCCTCTTCGATCAGGCGATGGGCATCGGCGGCCTGCGCCAAGGGGAAGGTCTGGGCCACCTCGATGCGCAGCTCGCCGCGGTCGAGCCACTCCCCGCAGCGGCGCAGGATCTCGCCCTGGTGGGCGCGGGCCTCGGGCAGGTCGCGCAGCATGGGGGTCAGCATCAGCTCGAAGCCGATGCGTAGGTTGCGAGTGCGCGCCTCTTTCCAGTCGACCCCCGGTCCTGGCTCGAGGATGGTGACCAGGTCGCCGTAGTGGGCCATGGCGGGCAGGGTCTGACAAAAGACCTCGGGGCCGACGGTGTCCAGCGCCACGTCGACGCCGCGGCCCTCGGTCCAGGCGAGCACGGCCTCGACGAGGTCCTCCTCGCGGTAGTTGATGGCGTATTCGGCCCCGAGCTCGTGGACGAACTGGGCCTTTTCCGGTCCGCTGACGGTGGTGCCGACGCGTGCCCCGCGGAGGCGGGCGAGCTGGATGGCGACATGGCCCACGCCGCCGGCCCCGGCGTGCACCAGCAGGGTCTGACCCGCGCTCAGGCGGGCGCGGTCGTAGAGGGCCTCCCAGGCGGTGATCAGTACCAAGGGCGCGGCGGCGGCATGGACGAAGTCGAGTGACTCCGGCTTGGGCTGGGCGATCGCCTCGTCGACCAAGGCGTATTCGGCGTAGTTGCCCTCGGGGCCGCCCAGCCCGCCGTGGCAGAACCAGACCGCGTCGCCCGGCCGAAAGCGGGTGACCGCATCCCCCACCGCCTCGACGACGCCGGCCCCGTCGCAGCCGAGGACGGCCGGCAGCCCGTCGGGGATCAGCACCCCCCGGTTGCGTAGCTTGGTATCCACGGGGTTGACGCCGGCCGCCAACAGACGCACCAGGAGCGCGGTCGGCCGGGTCGGCTCCGGCCGGGGGCGTTCGACCAACTGAAGGACTTGCGGGCCGCCCGTCTCGCGCATCTCGATCGCTCTCATCGCCTTGCCTCCATCGGTTGCGGGGTTATGCTTGGAACTCGGTGAGCCTAACCCGGCATGACGCCCGTGTCGCCTCGAAAGATGAGTCCATGGCCGTCATGCCGGGTCACCCTCACCCCGACGATCTCCCACGGGGGGAGGGTACAAGTGAGCGCTTCGGCGCATCTTCAGGAGATCTCGAAAAATGCCTTTCCTGGCATTCGGGCGGCAGGCCGCGTGCCCATTCCCCAGCGCAAGGATGGGGCCATGCGCCACCGACCGACAAGCCCATGAGCCAGACACCTTGGCAGATCGACGGATCCGCGGACGCGCGCTGCACCCTGGTGCTGGCGCACGGTGCGGGCCAGGACATGCGCTCGGCCTTTCTCGACACCATCGCCGCGGCCCTTTTCGCGGACGGGCTGCGCGTGATCCGCTTTCGTTTTCCCTACATGGCCCAGATGGCCGCCGGGGCGGCGCGCCGGCCGCCCGACCCGCAGGCGGTGCTGCTCGCGGCCTGGAACCGGGTGATCGACGACCTGCTGGGCGCGGGCACCGACCCACGCCGGCTGCTGATCGGCGGCAAGTCCCTCGGCGGGCGGATGGCGAGCCTGGTCGCGGGGCCGCGCGGGGTCGCCGGCCTGGTCTGTCTGGGGTATCCCTTCCACCCGCCCGGCCGGCCCGAGCGTCTGCGCATCGAGCACCTGCGGGAGCTGTCCGTACCGACGCTGATCTGCCAGGGCACCCGTGACCCCTTCGGTACGCCCGGCGAGGTGGCGGGCTATGCTTTGAGTACGATGATCCGGCTGGTCTGGATCGAGGACGGCGAGCACAGCTTCCGCCCGCGCAAGGGGTCGGGTCGGACCTGGGAGGACAACCTGCGGGCCGCGGCGTCGGCCGTCGCCGATTTCGCATCGGCCCTGACACGAGGAGCGCCATGATGCAGATCGAGCACTGGGACGAGGGCCGCGACGGCCCTCTCACCGAGGCCAACATGCGCCGCAAGCTCAATGATCGCGGCTACGAGGCGACCCGCTACACCTATCCGCCCGGGGCTTGGTTCCCGGATCACGACCATGGCGTCGACAAGATCGACGGGGTACTGTCTGGGCGTCTGCGCGTGACCATGAACGGTGTGACCAAGGTCCTTGGCGCCGGCGACCTCGTGATCGTGCCCAAGCACGTCTTTCACAACGTCGAGGTGGTGGGCGACGCCCCGGTCGTCAGCCTGGACGCGGTGCGGGTCGGCTAGGGCCGGCAGGTACGGTTTTTTCACCAACGAGGCAGAGGAGCACGAGTCATGTCAACGAGCCCGATCCGAGACAGCAACCAACCCAAACCGGCCGCCTCGAGCGACACCATCGCCGACCTGCAGATGCGCCTCGCCTATCAGGATGACGACATCCGCCAGCTCAACACGGCGGTGGTCCGCCAGCAGGAGGCGATCGACACCCTGCAGCGCGAGGTCGGCCGCCTGCGCGAGCTGATCGAGGGGCTCGCCTCGCCGCCGGCGGAGCCGTCCGGGGACGAGCCGCCGCCCCACTACTGAGGGTACGCCCCTCTGCGTCCAATCGGGTCAGTCGCCCTCGAAGAGATCGAGCTGAGCGCCGGGCGGACGCGGTGGCCGAAAGCGCCCGGCGTCGAGGTCCCAGCCGGCATCTTGCCGGGGGAGGCCGAGGCGCCGGGCGGCCAACTCGAAGCGCCGGTGGAGGAGCTCCGCGACCGGTCCGCCGCCGGTGAAGCGCGTCACGAAGCGCGGGTCGTTCAAGCGGCCGTTTCGGCACTGCCGGATCAGGCCGAGCACCTTGGCCGCCCGCTCCGGGTAATGGGCGGCGAGCCAGTCCTGAAACAGCTCGGCGAGCTCCAGCGGCAGGCGGATCAGGAGGCTCCCGGCGCGGCTGGCGCCGGCCTCGGCGGCCGCCTCCAGCACCCGCTCCAGGTGGTCGTCGGTGAGCCCTGGGATCACCGGCGAGACCAGCACCCCCACCGGCACCCTCGCCTCGGCCAGCGCGCGAATGACCTCCAGGCGCCGCTGGGGGGCCGCCGCGCGCGGCTCCAGCCGGCGCGCCAGCCGCGGATCGAGGGTCGTGATCGAGACCTGCACCGCCGCCAGGCGCTGCTCGGCCATTGGCGCCAGCAGGTCGAGGTCGCGCAGCACCAGGGCCGATTTGGTGGTGACGGCGACTGGGTGGCGGCAGTCGGCGAGCACACCCAGGATCGCGCGGGTGATGCCGAGGTGGCGCTCGACCGGCTGGTAGGCGTCGGTGTTGGCGCCGAGCACCAGGGTCGCGGGGCGATAGCCCGGTGCGGCCAGCTCCGCGGTGAGCTGTAGGGCGGCGTCGGGCTTGTAGAGCAGCCGGCTCTCGAAGTCGAGCCCGGGCGAGAGACCGAGCCAGGCGTGGGTCGGTCGCGCGTAGCAGTAGATGCAACCGTGCTCGCAGCCGCGGTAGGGGTTGACCGAGCGGTCGAACGGGATGTCGGGCGACTGGTTGCGGCTGATGATCGTGCGGCTGGCGTCGACCCCGAGCTCGGTGCGCAGGGGTGGCGGTGGCTCGCTGTCCGCGGGCCAGCCGTCGTCGACGGCCTCGCGCCGCTCGGCGGCATAGCGGTTGGCCAGATTGGTCATGGCCCCGCGGCTCGGGGCTCGGTTCGGGTCGGTCATCGCAGGGTGCTCCTGGCCCGGGGTTTGCATCGTCTCAGGCAAGCCGCTCGGGGGCCAGTCCGGCCCCCAGTCCCTAGCCACAGCGCGAGACGCCTCGATGATGACCAAGCTGATCCCCTTTGCCCAACCGGGTGGCCGCGCCCCGCGCGGGACGGGACCCGCCCAGGCCGCGCTCCAACCAACGGCCGGGCGCCCCGATGGTGCCCAGGGGTCCGCTCAGATCGCCGCCTTTTTGGCCCTTTCGATGCGCCTCGAGCGCCTGCTCGACAGCGAGATGACGGCGCAGCAACGGATCGCCCTGCTGATGCTCCTGGAGCCTCAGATCGCGCCCCTGACCGCGGGCCTCGCGAAGCCCGTCGTCGAGCCCCGACACCCGGAGTCGTCGCGCAACGCGGGACTCACGCTGGAGCTGCGCCTGGATCGCCTCGCCGCGAAGAATCTGGAGCGCGGGATCGAGGCCTTGGACCAGTCGCCGCACGCCTTCTCCGACACGGCCGCCGATCAGCGCTGGTGGCTGGTCAAGCATCTGTTTCTGGTGCTCGGCCGGACCATCGAGTACTGCGTCCGCTGGGATCGCTCCTGGCCGCCCGAGGTCTGGGAGCAGTGCCATGACCTCTACTTCTACCTGGTCTCCCGCCCGGATCTGCGCCTCGGCTCCGGCTATGATCGTGGCGCACCTCGGTTCCATCCAGAGACCGAGTACAAGCGCCTCTTGCTTCTCGGCCTGGCCCGGGACCGAGTGCCCCCCGAGGCGCGTCCAGCGCTGCTCGCCGGTCCCTTGCGGGAGTGGGCGGAGCAGACCCGGTTGCGTGACCCCGGGGGGTTCGACGGGGCGTTCGGGATCTATGTTGTCGAGATCGCTCGGGATCGGCCGCCTTGGGAGTACCCGGTCGCCCTGGAGCCTGGGTTTCGTGGCTGGGTGCTCCAGCCAGGGCAGTCCTTTCTGGATCGTCTGCGGGTCTTGGGAGGGGGGCAGGGCTGGTTGCCGCCGGGTGCGCGCCCCAGCGACGCCAGCGCGGTGGTCCGCGGTCTCCACCCGGTGCGCGGCTCGGCGACGGTTGAGCCGGGGTCTCGGCGCTGATGCGGGCGGACAAACCCTGCTATGCCTTGGAGTCCGAGCTGGTCGACCCCGAGGGCGATGACTCGGACGAGTTTGCCACTGGGCCGCTCGCCGACTGGGTCGCGCAGGCCAAGGCCCAGGGGCGCCGCCAGGCGGTGCCGCAGTACCTGCTGCGACTCGAGCGGCTGAGTCGGGTCGCGCTGCCTGCGGCGGTGCGCATCGACGCCTTGCGTCTGTTGCTGCGCCCAACCCTGGCGCTGGCCCGGGGCCTGCCTGAGCTCAGCCAAGCGGCCGAGGCCCCGGCGCTATCGATTCGACAGCGGCTCTATTGCTTGTTGGTCAAGAACCTCAAGCAGGGTCTGCGCGATCTCGACGGCTGCGAGGCGGCCTTCGAGGCGCGCTCCAACGCCGATCGCCGGTGGCTCGTCGAGCAGCTCTTTCGCCTGCTTGGCCGGCAAATCGAGTACGGCGCCCAGTCGGATCGACCGCTGCCCGACGGGACCTGGCGCGAGCTCCATGACCTCGACACCTACTGGCAGGGCCGTGCCGCTCTCGCGGCGGTGTCCGACCTCGACCCCTCCTCGGCGGACGATGACCCGCATCAGGTGTACCTGAGGCTCCTGCTGCTCGGCCTCGCCCAGCGGCTCTCGGGGGATGCTCAGGTCGCGAGCCGAATCCAGGGGAAGCTCCCGCTCTGGGCGAGTCAGTCCCGGCTTGCCGACCCCGCGGCCTATGTTGGCGAGATCCGCCCGATCATTGTCGAGATCGCCCTGGATGAGGCCCCGCGGCAGGCTCCGGGGCTGCTCGCCGCGCCCTTCCACGGTTTCGTCCTGGTGCCGCCCGCGGACTTCCTCGCCGAGGTGCAGCCCCCCGCAGGGTTCGGGATGATCGAGGCGTCCCCCTGGCCGGCACTGATCGCCCCCTTGCCGGCATCGAGGTGACGGCAAGCACCCGCGAGGCTCGCTTCGCGTCGCCCTCTCCCGCTGGAGAGAGGGCCGGGCTGACCCGCCTACCCTTAGGCCGCGCATGGTCATTGGGGCGGGACATGCCAGGGACTCATCGGCCAAAATAGCCCAATCGCCTTATCCCTCGGCAAGGCGGCACCTCCGATCGGCCTGACTCGGGTCGGCGCGGGATCGAGCGGATGGGTTCGCCACCCACCGGGTGCCTTGCCACTTTTTCCCAAGCCGGTCCGGGCCATACGCCACTCGACCCCAATGAAGCTCCTCGCCATCGACACCTCCGGGGACGACTGCTCCGCCGCGCTCCTGATCGACGGGGCCGTGAGGCAACGGCTGACGCGTGAGCCGCGGCGCCACGGCGCGCTGATCCTCGGCATGATGGACGGGCTCCTCGCCGAGGCCGGGGTCCCGCTCGCGGGGCTCGACGGCCTCGCCTTCGGGCGGGGACCCGGGTCCTTTACCGGGGTGCGGATCGCCGCCGCTGTGGTGCAGGGCTGCGCCTTTGGTGCCGACCTCCCGGTGGTGGGGGTGTCGACGCTCGCCGCCCTGGCGCAGGGGCAGCGGCGTCTGCGCGGGCTCAGTAGGGTGCTGGCCGCGTTGGACGCACGCATGGGCGAGGTCTACTGGGGCCGCTTCCGATGCGACGAGACCGGGCTCATGCGGCTGGACGGGGAAGAGCAGGTGGCGCGTGCCGAAGACGTCATCATACCCGCCGACGCCGGCTGGACCGGGGCGGGGAGCGGCTGGGGCGCCGATGGGGAGACCCTGCGCAGTCGGCTCGGGGGGCGCCTGGAGCGCGTCGATGCGGACGCCTTTTGCGAAGCCCGCGATCTGGCCCTGCTCGCCGCGGCGGAGCTCGCCGCCGGGCGCGGCCTCCCTGCCGAGCGCGCGCTGCCGCGCTATCTGCGGGATCGGGTCACCGCCGCGGTTGGGGGTGTACGGTGAGCGCCCGTGCCCTTCTGATCGCGCTCCTGCTCGGCTCACCCGGGGTGGCGGTGGCGCGCCCCGAGCCGGTGGCCCTCTCGCCCGGCGACCCGGCGCCTTGGGTCCTCGGGACCGCGCTCACGGTCGCCGCGCTGCTGCTCCCCGTCCTCTACCTCCTGTTGCGGCGCATCCGCGAGCTCAACGCACGGCTGGCGCAGGATGCCACCCTCCTGGAGAGCATCGGCGAGGGCCTGATCATCACCGACCCCGAGCGGCGCATCCTGCGTGTCAATCAGGCCTTTTGCGAGATCACCGGCTATACCCGCGAGGAGGTCATCGGGCGCACGCCTCGGCTGCTCCGCTCCGGTCGGCACGATGAGGCCTTCTACCGGCGCATGTGGGAGGCGATCCACAAGGACGGGGTGTGGAGGGGTGAGGTCTGGAATCGTCGCAGCGATGGGCAGATCTACCTCGAGTGGCTGGTGGTCACCGCGGTGAAGGACCCGGCGGGGCGCGTGGTCAACTACGTCGCGACCTTCTGTGACGTGAGCCGCATGAACGAGGCGACGGCGCGGCTCCACCACCTTGCCCACCACAACCCGCTCACCGAGCTCCCCAACCGCCTGCTGTTGACCGCGAGGCTGGAGCATGCCCTTGCCCAGGCGCAGCGCGACCAGAGCGGGGTGGCCGTGCTCTTCATCGACCTCGACCGCTTCAAACAGATCAACGATACCTACGGCCATGCCGTCGGCGACCGGGTGCTGCAGACGGCGGCCCAGCGCATGAGCCGGTGCCTGCGCAAGGGCGATACCGCCGCGCATCTCGGCGGCGACGAGCTCGTCGCGGTCGTGGAGCAGGTCCATCGGCGCGGCGCCGTGGCGACGGTCGCCGCCAAGCTCGCGGCCGCACTGGCGACCCCGGTGGAGGACGCCGGGCGCGTCCTGACCCTGAGCGCGAGCATCGGCATCGCCCTGTTTCGAGAGGACGGCAACACGCCGGAGCAGCTCATCCGCTGCGCGGACGAGGCGATGTACCGGGTCAAGGCCGCCGGGGGCGGTGGCGTCGCCTTTTACCAGGAGCCCCCCGAGCCGCTGCACATCGACGCTGGAGGGCGATGATCCCCGTTACCTTGAAAATGCGCCCAAGGCGCTCCTTGTCCCCCTCTTCCCCTGGGAGAGGGCCGGGGTGAGGGAAACCCGGCATGACAGCCGTGTTTTCATCCCTGGGGGCGACACGGGTGTCATGCCGGGTTCGGTCGGCGACACTGCCGCCGCGATGTCGAAGACGTCGAGACATCCCCGTGCCGCACGGGCACCAGGAATCGCTCGAGAGCCCTCAGGAGTGGGAGTGTCGGTGCCCCTTGTCGTGTCGGCAGTGGCGACGGATGCAGCCCAGCACGTAGTGCCAGAGGGTCGCCGCCACGACGACGAAGACCAGGCCGCTGCCCGCGATCCGCTCGACGGTGCCGAACTGGGAGTAGCTGAGCGTCAGCCAGGTGATGTAGGTGCAGAAGCCCGCGAGGAAGAGCGCCATCAAGAAGGGCCAGGGAGAACGACCGCATTCCCGGCAGAGTTTCATGATATGGCTCCTCATCAGGTTGCCGTTACGATTGCACCCGGTGCGCGACCTTTGGTCGGCGCAGGTTGGTGTCGATCCACGCTACGGCCATGGCGACCAGCGCCACCCCAGACCATGAAAGGCGCTGCTCGCCATGGCCGTTTGCCTCACCCCGGCCCTCTCCCAG
>Ga0114946_10001069_pt1 | contig 18808 bp, 19 predicted proteins | sample WalLakDeSediment_FD_88676 | JGI IMG/M metagenome (GOLD analysis project Ga0114946, IMG submission 88676) | Lake sediment microbial communities from Walker lake, Nevada to study Microbial Dark Matter (Phase II) - Walker Lake 11/02/13 Deep Sediment | ecosystem: Environmental > Aquatic >...
ACGAGGGCCATGCGGCCCTCGGTGAGGGTGCCCGTCTTGTCGAGCACGACGGTGTCGACGGCGTGGGTGCTCTCGAGGACCTCCCCGCCCTTGATCACGATGCCGAGCTGGGCGGCCCGACCGGTGCCGACCATGATCGCGGTGGGGGTGGCGAGCCCGAGCGCGCAGGGGCAGGCGATGATGAGCACGGCCACCGCCGCGGTGAACGACTGGTCGGCGTCGTGCCCGGTGAGCAGCCATCCGGCGAGGGTGGCCGCGGCGATCACGAGCACGATGGGCACGAACACCGCCGAGATGCGGTCGGCGAGGCGCTGCACCGGCGCGGTCGAGCCCTGGGCCTCCTCGACGAGCCGGACGATCTGGGCGAGGGCGGTGTCGGCGCCCACCCGGGTGGCCTCCACCACGAGGCGACCGTCGGCGTTCACCGTGGCCCCGATCACCTCGTCGCCGGGCCCGACCTCCTCGGGCACCGGCTCGCCGGTGACCAGCGAGCGGTCGACCGCGGCGCGCCCCTCGACGACCACGCCGTCGGTGGGGATGCGCTCACCGGGCCGGACGACGAACCGCATGCCGACCGCGAGATCGTCGAGGGGCACCTCGCGGCCGTCGACGAGCCGGGCGGTGCGGGCGCCGAGCTCGGCCAGGGCCCGCAGGGCGGCGCTCGACCGGCGCTTGGCCCGCACCTCGAACCACTTGCCGAGGAGGATGAGCGTGATGATCACGCCCGCCGTCTCGAAGTACACGTGCGCGCCCTCGGTGGCCGACCCGTCGTCGGCCATGCCCGGCATCCCGGGCATCGAGCCCATGCCCGAGGTGCTCGCCGCGTCGAGGGCGAGGAGGGCCACCATCGACCACCCCCACGCCGAGAGCGTGCCGAGCGAGACGAGCGAGTCCATCGTGGTGTTGCCGTGCCTGAGGTTGAGCCACGCGGACCGGTGGAACCCGGCGCCGCTCACCAGCACCACGGGGGTGGCCAGCGCGGCGGCGAGCCACTGCCATCCGTCGAACATCAGCGGCGGCACCATGGAGACGGCGACCAGGGGGACGGTGAGCACCGCGGCCAGCACGAGCCGGCGCTCGAGGGTGCGGCGGACGCGCTCCTCGATTCCCGCGGCGTCGTCGAGGTCGGGGACGGTGTAGCCGAGGCGCTCGATGGTGGCGCGCAGCGCGTCTTCGTCGACGAGCGCTTCGTCGAAGACCACCGTGGCCCGGTTGGCCGCGAGGTTGACGTCGGCCCGGTCGACGCCGTCGAGCCGGCCGAGCCCGCGACCGATGCGGGTCGCGCAGGCCGCGCAGGTCATCCCCTCCACCGGAAGATCGGCCCGTCGCGTCATCCCCGCTAATATACCCCCCGACCCTATGACCGGATACTCCCTCTCCCGCGACGACTACCTGCGCCGGCTGCGGCGCATCGAGGGCCAGGTGCGCGGCCTGCAGGGCATGGTCGAGCGCGACGAGTACTGCATCGACGTGCTCACCCAGGTGGCCTCGGTCACCAAGGCGCTGCAGGGCGTGGCCCTCGGACTGCTCGACGAGCACGTGCGGCACTGCGTCCGCGACGCGGTCGAGGTGGGCGGCGCCGAGGCCGACGCCAAGCTCGACGAGGCCATGCGGGCCGTCGAGCGGCTGCTGCGGACCTGACGCCCGTGCCCGACGACGCCGCGCTCGCGGCCGAGCTGGCCCGCCTGCGCCGGCGCCGGGGCGTGAAGTGGCGGCGCTACGGACCCGACGTCCTCGCCGCGTGGGTGGCCGACATGGACCTCGAGCCCCCGCCCGCGGTGGTCGCCGCGCTGGGCGAGGTCCTCGCCGCGGGCGACCTCGGGTACCCCGACCTGCACGCCTCGCCGCTGGTCGGCCTCGTCGTCGAGCGGATGGCCGCGCGCCACGGCTGGCGGCCCGACCCGGACCTCGTCCTCCCGCTCACCGACGTGATGCAGGGCGTGCTGCTCGCCATCGAGACGCTCACCGGACCGGGCGACGGCGTGGTGGTGCAGACCCCGATCTACCCGCCGTTCCACCGGGCCGTCGCGGCCACCGGGCGCCGGCTCGACGACCACCCGCTGCGCGTCGACCCGACCGGCCGGGCCGAGCTCGACGTCGACCGGCTCGCGGCCGTGGTCGACCCTCGCACCCGAATGCTCCTCGTGTGCAACCCCCACAACCCGACGGGCCGGGTCCTCACCCGCGACGAGCTCGGCGCGCTCGGCCGCATCGCGGTGGAGCGCGACCTCGTCGTGGTGTCCGACGAGATCCACGCCGACCTCGTCCACCCCGGCCACCGCCACGTCCCGATGGCCACGCTCGGCCCCGAGGTCGCGGCGCGCACGTTCACCCTCACCTCGCCCACCAAGGCGTTCAACCTGGCCGGCACCCGCGTGGCGGTCGGCATCGCCGGGTCGCGGGAGCTGGCCGACCGTCTGGCGGCGATCCCGCGCCACCTGCTCGGCGCGCCCGGCACCTTCGGGCTCGCGGCCGCCGAGGCGGCGTGGGGCCGCAGCGACGCCTGGCTGGCCGCCACGATGGGGCTGCTCACCCGGCACCGCGACGTGGTCGCGGCCTGGGCCCGGGGTCGTGCGGGCGTGGTCCACGCGCCGCCCGAGGCCACCTACCTGGCGTGGCTGGACCTGCGCGCCCTCGAGCTGCCGGGCGGGCCGTTCGCGTTCCTGCTTGAGCACGCCGGCGTCGCGCTGTCCGACGGCGCCGAGTTCACCGCTCATGGCGCGGGCCACGTGCGGCTGAACTTCGCCACCTCGGGCCCGGTGCTGGACGCGGTGCTCGAGCGGATCGACGGCGCCCTCGATCGGATCTGATCCGGCCGGGGTGGACGTGGGGACGCGGGGCTACTCGTCGTCCTCGGCCGAGTGGGGCACGACCACGACGGGGCAGTGGGCGTGGCTCGACACCTGGTGGCTCACCGAGCCGAGCAGCAGCCCCCGGAACCCGCCGTAGCCGCGGCTGCCCACGACGAGCAGGTCGGCGCCGCGCGACGCCTCGATGAGCGTGGCCGCCGACGGCCCCTCGAGCACGACCTCGGTGATCTCCACGTCGCTCGCCTCGCCGGCGACCGCGGCCACCTCGTCGCGCACCGCCTCGGCCAGCGCCTCCCGGGCCGCCTGCTCCATCTCGACGGTGGGCGGCGCGACCGCGACCCCGGTGTACGCGTACGTCGGGAACTGCCAGGCGGCCACCGCCGAGACGGTGGCACCGCGGAGGCGGGCCTCGTTGATGGCCCAGCGCAGCGCGGTGCGGCTCCCCTCGGATCCGTCAACCCCGACGACGATCACACCCACGGCGCACCTCCCTGCGGGCGGTCCGGGGACCGCGTGCCGACCGGAGCGGCCCGACGGCCCGCTCCCTCACCGTCACCGTACGACGTGGACCGCCGGCTCCGTAGGGCCGATGGTCCCCGGCGGCCCGTCCGGCGGGCCCGACGGAGCCGGCGGGGCCGCCCCGTCACCCCCGTCCGCGCGTCAGGCCCCGCCGGCGATGGCGGCGTCGACGAGCTGCTCGACCGCGTCGATCGAGAGCGCCCCGGTGGCCCGGGCCACCACTCGACCGTCGGCATCGACGGCCACGAAGTACGGGTAGGCGGTGAGGCCGAAGGACAGCGCGGCGGTGGACGTGGCCGTGTCGACGAGCGTCGGCTGGGTCCAGCCCTCGCGCGCGAACCACGGCGCGGGCGGGTAGTTCCCCCGGGCCGGGTCGACCCCGGTGCTGACGCCGTAGAGGTCGGCGTCGGGGGAGAGCCCGCCCCCGTCGAGCCACGAGGTCAGCGTGGGCACCTCCGACTGGCACACCGGGCACCAGTGGGCGAAGAACGCGATGACCTTGGGCCGACCGTCGCCCGGGTCGATGGTGAGCGGGGTGTCGTCGAGGGCGGTCCCCGCGAGGGTGGGGGCGGTCTCGCCCACGGCCGGGTCGGCGCCCTCGGAGGGGTAGGGGGCGAGCGGGGCGCCGTCGATCGCCACGTCGGCCACCGCGGCCGCGCTGTTCGACTCCTCGCCGGCGAGGGAGATGGCCAGGACGCCGGCGAGGCCGACGACGACGACCGCGGCGACGATGATCCAGGTGCGACGCCCCGTCTCGCCGGCCCGCGCCGCGGCGGAGACCTGGGTGGTGCGGGGACGGGGGGCTCGGGGGGTGCTCATGCGCTGACGGCCTCGTGGTCGGGGAGGGGACGGGGGTGATCGGTGGGCGACGCCGGCTCGGCGACGGCCCGCAGCGCGACGATCGCGGCGAAGCCGGTCATGGCCATGAAGGCGAGGGTGACGACGCCCCACTGCTCGAAGTAGGGGACGGTGCACGGCACGAGCGCGCTGCAGCTCGAGCCCTGCTCGGGGAACCGCTCGAGCTGGAAGTGGTACATCGACACGACGAGCCCGATGGCGGCGATGGGGATGGCGTAGCGCCGGACCCCGACGTCGCGCCGCAGCCACGCGATGCCGAGCATCACCGCGAGCGGGTACATGGCGATGCGCTGGTACCAGCAGTACTCGCAGGGCAGGAAGCCCTGGACCTCGGAGTAGTACAGGCTCCCGAGCGTGGAGGTGGCGGCCACCGCGAAGGCGCCGGGGAGGGCCACCGGCCGCACGTCGGCGAGCAGGCGGGCCGCCTCCCCGTCGGGCGACCGCCGGACGAGGAGCACGAGGACCACCACCCCGACGGCGACCGCGGCCGCGACCAGGCTGAGGATCGAGAAGAAGAGGTTGGCGGTCTGCACGGACATGCGCCCGCCACACTACCGGGACCCCCCTCCGGTCGGCCGTCACGCCCGTCGGTCTACAGTCCGGGGCCATGAGCGCCGTCCGGGTGGAGCGCCGACCGTGACCGCGGCGCCCGACGATCGTCCGGACGCGGCCGTGGTGGCGGCGATCGACGTCGCCGATCCGGTCGTCGGGGCGCTGCTCGACGCGGTGCCCGACGGCGTCGTCGTGGTCGGCGCCGCCGGGCGCATCGTGCTCGCCAACCGGCGCGCCGAGGAGCTGTTCGGGTACCCGCCGCGCGACCTGGTCGGACGGCTCGTGGAGGAGCTGGTGCCCGAGCGGTTCCGGGGCGGGCACGCCGGCGACCGTGCGGCGTACCTCCACGCGCCCCGCCCCCGCCCGATGGGGATCGGCCCCGACCTGCACGCGGTGCGGGCCGACGGCACCGAGCGGTCGGTCGAGATCAGCCTCAGCCCCCTCGCCACCGACGACGGTCCGTTGGTGATCGCGTCGATCCGCGACATCACCGAACGGATCGACGCCGAGGCCCACTCCCGGCGGGTGCAGCGCAGCCTCGACGCGATCCGCGACGGGGTCTTCATGTTCGACCCGACCACGCTGCGGTTCATCTACGTGAACCAGGGCGCGATCGAGCAGGTCGGGTGGAGCCGGCGGGAGCTGCTCGAGATGACGCCGGTCGAGCTGCTCCCCGAGTTCGGCGAGACGGGCCTGCGCGAGCTGATCCAGCCGCTCGTCGAGCACCGGCTGGGCTCGCGCAGCCTCACCACCGTGCACCGCCGTCGCGACGGCTCCGACGTCCCGGTGGAGGTGGTGGTGCAGTGCCCCGACCAGGGGGCCGGCCACGTCCCGGTCGTGGTGGCGCTCGTCCGCGACGTCTCCGAGCGCCTCGAGAGCGAGGCGCGCCTGCGGTCGGCCCACCAGGAGCTCGAGCTGCTCGAGGACCGCGAGCGCATCGCGCGCGACCTGCACGACACGGTGATCCAGCGGCTCTTCGCCACCGGCATGTCGATCCAGGCGACCGCGGTGCGCGCGGCCGACATCGACGTATCGGCCCGGCTCCAGGACTGGGTCGACGAGCTCGACACCACGATCCGGGAGATCCGCACGGCGATCTTCGGCCTGCAGGCGCACGCGGCCTGGGGCCAGGGCCTGCGGGGCGAGGCGCTCCGGGTGGCGCGCGAGGCGGCGCCCACCCTCGGGTTCGAGCCACGCGTCCGCTTCGACGGCCCGGTCGACACGGTCGTCACCGATGCCGTGGCCGCCGAGCTGCTCCCCACGCTGCGCGAGGCGCTGGCCAACGTGGCCCGCCACGCCGGCGCCACCGATGTCGAGGTGGGGGTGCGCGCCGGCGCGGGACGGCTCGTCCTGGTGGTGGCCGACGACGGGATCGGGCCGTCCACCGACACCGGGGGCGGGGACCCGCTCACGGGTCGCGGCGTGCGCAACATGGCGGCGCGGGCCGAGGCGCTCGGGGGCTGGTTCGAGCTGCGGCGCGGCCCGGTGCGGGGGACGGTGATCGAGTGGGACGTGCCCCTCGACGCCCTCGGATCGGCCGACCCCGACACCGGGTCCGCCCCTCCTGACCCCCATCGGGGATGATGGAGGGATGGCCGACGCTGCTCCCTTGATCCGGGTGTTCCTCCTCGACGATCACGAGGTGGTCCGGCGTGGGCTCCGCGAGCTGCTCGAGGCCGACGGTGGCTTCGACGTGGTGGGCGAGGCGGGCACCGCGGAGGAGGCGGTCGGGCGCATCCCGGCCACCAACCCCGATGTCGCCGTCCTCGACGTCCGCCTGCCCGACGGCAACGGCGTGGAGGTGTGCCGGGAGGTGCGCTCGCGCCATCCGGCGATCGCCTGCCTGATGCTCACGTCCTACAGCGACGACGAGGCCCTGTTCGACGCGATCATGGCCGGCGCGTCCGGGTACCTGCTCAAGCAGATCCGCTCGGCCGAGCTCGTCGACGCCGTGCGCACCGTCGCCGGTGGCCGGTCGCTCCTCGACCCCGCGGTCACCCAGCGGGTCCTCGAGCGCATCCGCCGGGGCAGCGAGGACGACGAGCGCATCGAGCGCCTCACCGACCAGGAGCAGCGCATCTTCGAGCTCATCGGAGAGGGGCTCACGAACCGCCAGATCGCCGAGCGGGTGCACCTCGCCGAGAAGACGGTGAAGAACTACGTCTCGAACCTGCTGATGAAGCTCGGCATGGAGCGCCGCACGGAAGCCGCGGCGTACGCGGCGCGCATCGACGAGCGCCGGCGGCGCACGAACGACCGCAGCTGACGCCCGCCGATCAGCGGTCGGGCGGCACGATGACCACCGGCACGGGGGCCAGCTGGGCCACGTAGTGCGAGGTGGACCCGAGCAGCACGCCGTCGATGGCCCCGATCCCGCGGCTCCCCATGACGATGAGGTCGGCCCCCTCGCGCTCGGCCACGCGGAGCAGCACGAGCGCGGCGGGACCGTCCTCGAGCACCGGCTGGTGGGCGACGGCCGCGCCGCTGAGCGGGGCGCACCAGTCGTCGGCGAGCAGGGCGCGGAGCCGGTCCCGCACCTGGTCGCTCGGCCGGACCTCGCCGTCGATCAGCGACAGGAGCCCGACGGCGTGCACGGCGACGACCTCCGCGCCAATGGCCCGGGCGAGGGCCGCGGCCCATCGGGCGGCCCGGGCGGCGACGACGGAGCCGTCGAGCCCGAGCACGATCCGGGCCGGTGGCGATGCGACGTCGGTCATCTCGTCTCCTCCCGGCCCGACCGCCCGCGAGCCGTTCCCGGTCGATGGCATCGTGTCACACCCTCGGTGCACACTGCTGGGCACGGCTCGCGACCGCCGCACCCGGTCGCCTCCACCCCCGGAGGCCCCGGAGGCCACCGTGTCCCGTCGCTGCCGTCCCGCCGTCCCGCCCGTCCTCATCGCCCTCGCCACCGACTTGCTCGACGCCCAGTGGTCGGCGCCGGGCGCCACCCCCGCCGTCGTCGTGGTTCGCCCCGGATCGGGCGCCCACGGCGTCGACGTGGAGCTGCACACCACGCGCGACGACCTCGCGGCCCTGCTGCCCGAGGTCCCCGTGCCCCGCGACGTCACCGCGGTGGGCGTGCTGGCCACGGGCACCGGTCACCATCTCGACGACGGCCGGTCCGAGCGGGTCGCGGTTGTCCACCTGTGCCACCGCGACGGCGCGACCGTCTCGGGCTGGCGACCCGACGAGGGCCGGCCGACGATCGATCGCGTCGGCGGGTGCGGCGCCGCCGCCACGGGCCGCTTGCCCGACGGGTGCCGGCGGGCGCTCGGCCTGTCCACTGCGCCGCCCGCGAGCCCGGTCGAGCTGCTCACCGCGGCCGTCTGGCTCGATCGGGCCGTCGAGGCGGCCCTGGCGGGCACGCCGCTCGACGGCTCCGGCCTCGACGAGCTCCGGCCCCCGACCTTCGCCGGCTGGTCGGCGGCCCGGCGGGCCGTCGCCGAGGGCGGGCTCCTCGCCGGCGATCCCGCGACCCGCCGCCACGCCGCGCTCGCGGCCTGGCACGACGAGGGCTCGTTCTCCCGGTGGGTGCTCGAGATCCTGCCCGATCCGGCCGAGGCGCTCGACCTGCTCACCGACGCCACCTCGCCGGCGGTGCGTCGGGCCATGCTCGCCCGTCTCGTGGGCCTGCTCGAGAACACCGCTGGCTAGCGTCGGCCCCATGTCCGAGCCCGTCGCCCCGCCCGCGCCCGACGACCCCACGGCACCGAACGCCCACCGCTTCGGGCCCCTCACCGCCGAGCAGGCCGCCCGGTGGTCGACGTTCGGCGCCTGGCCCGACGCCGTGTACTTCCCGTCGTTCGTCGGTCTGCACGTGGAGGCGATCCGCGCCGACTACTGCCGCATGCGCCTGGCCTACCGCCCCGAGCTGAACCAGCCCGCCGGTGTGGTGCACGGCGGGGCCATCGCCACCCTCGTCGACACCGTCGTCGTGCCCGCGGTGGGCGCGGTGTACGACGAGCGCCCGATGATGCTCACCATCACGATGAACCTCGCGTACCTCGGCGCGCTCCGCGAGGAGGACGCGGTGGCCGAGGGCTGGGTGGAGCAGCGGGGCCGCTCCACGGTGTTCTGTCGGGCCGAGGTGCGGTCGGCGACCGGCCGGCTGGCCGCGACGGCCACCCTCGTCTACGCGGTGCGGTTCCCGCGCGCCTGAGCGGCGCCCGGGCGCGGCAGCCGGGTCAGCCGCCGATGCGGCGGGTGTAGTCGGCGATGATGGCGTCGGCCTCGGACTTGGCCTGGGCCAGCGCGGCGGCCGGATCCTGGCCCTGGATGTACATCCGCTCGAGGGCCGGGACGATCGCCCGCTGCCGCACCTGGGCGTGGTTGCCGATCACCGGTCCCGCGGTGGCCACGGTCTCGGCGCCGGTCACCAGCTGGTCGTAGGCGACCCGGAACTCCGGCTCCTCGGCCCACAGGTCGGTGACGACGGCCAGCTCGATCGCCGACTTGCGGATCGGCACGTACCCGGTGCCCGGCAGGTTCTCGCTGCCCGCGTGCCACGTGGCCTGCTGCTCGGGCTCGGTCAGCCAGACGAGGAAGTCCCAGCTCGCGGCCCGCTCCTCGTCGGTGGTCTCGGCGTCGAGCCACATGGCCGCGCCGCCGACGAGCACGCCGCCGGGGCGGTCGGCGACGCTCGGCATCGGGCCGATCTCCACCTGGACGTCGGGGAAGTCGCGAGCGCCGATCACCACCGATCGCAGGGCCGCGGTGGTGTCGATGGTCATGGCCGCCTGGCCCGTCGCCAGGGCGATGAAGTGCTCGGCGTTGGCCCCATCGCCCACGTAGGTGGCCAGCCCGTCGCGGACCATGTCGTGGACCCAGGTGAAGACCTCGAGCCCCAGGTCGGTGTCGATCAGCAGCTCGGTGGCCCGCTCGGTCCGGCCGTTGCCGCCGTCGACGTACACCTGGTCGTCGAGGGCGAAGAGCTGCTCGATGATCCATCCGCTGCCGATCAGGCTCACCCCGGAGGCCGCGGCGCCGGAGTCGACGACGGCCTGGGCCGCGGCCCGCACCTCGGCGAGCGTGGTGGGCAGCGGGCCCACGTTCGCCCGGTCGAGGATCGTGCGGTTGGCGTAGAGGATGGGGTTCGAGGTGTTGAACGGCATCGGCCAGAGGGTGTTCTCCACCGTGTACGCGGTGACCACGCGCTCGATGTAGTCGTCGAAGGAGAAGCCGGCGGCGTCGACGCAGGCCTGCACGGGGATGAAGCTGCCCGAGTCGATCCCGAGCTGGAGGGCGGTCTCCTCGAGCTGGATCAGGGTGGGCCGGGATCCGCCCCGCAGCGCGGTGAGGTACTTGTCGAGCGACTCGTTGTACGAGCCCTGGAACACGAGGTTCACCCGCACGCGGTCCTGGCTCGCGTTGTAGTCGGCGACGAGCCCGGCGAGGGTGGCCTCGAGCTCGACGGTCATCGAGTGCCAGAGGTCGATGGTGACCGGTCCGGCGGCCCCGTCGAGGGCGTCGACCGGGCAGAGCGCGGCGAGCTCGGAGTCGGGGTCGGCCGTGGGCACCTCGCCGAGCGTCGTGCTCGTGGTGGAGGTCTCCTCGGGCGCGGCGTCGTCGCCGCCGTCGTCGCCACAGGCGGCGACCACCAGGCCGAGGACGGCGACGAGGGTGACGAGGCGGAGGCGCAGGGTGCGGGGCATCAGGGGATCTCCTGGTCGGGGGGGGGGTCAGCCCTTGACGGCGCCCGAGGTGAGCCCCCGGACGAGGTGCTTCTGGAAGGCGATGAGCAGCACGAAGATCGGGATCGAGGCGACCACTGTCCCCGCGAACACCAAGTTGAACTCGGTGATGTTCGACGACGCCAGGGTCCGAAGTCCGATCTGCACGGTGCGGAAGTCGTCGTCGTTGGTGACGAGCAGGGGCCAGAGGTACTGGTTCCACGAGAGGAGGAACGAGAACACGGCCAGCGCGGCGATGGCCGGCCGGGCGAGGGGCACGGCGACGCCCCAGAGGAAGCCCATGTGGCCGTACCCGTCGAGCCGGGCCGCGTCGCGCAGGTCGCGGGGCACGCCGAGGAACGACTGGCGGATCAGGAACGTGCCGAACGCGGTGGCGAGGAACGGCACCACGAGACCCTGGTAGGAGTCGAGCCAGCCGAGGCTCACGATCGTGTCGTAGTTCGCCACGATGGTGACCTCGGCGGGGACCATGAGCGTGGCGAGGAACACGATGAACAGCACGTCGCGGCCGGGGAACCGCAGCTCGGAGAAGGCGTAGGCGGCGAGGATCGACGTGAGCACCTGGCCGGCGGTGATGAGCACCGCCACGAGGGCGCTGTTGAGCAGGTAGCGGCTGATGTTCGACACCTCGAACACCCGGCGGAACACCCCCGTGTCGAGCTCGGAGGGCAGCAGCGATCCGGGGAACTGGAGCGCCTGCGATCCCGACTGGAGCGAGAAGGCGATCGTCACGTAGATCGGCACGAGCACGACGATCGCGGCCGCGCTGAGCGCCGTGTAGCGGGCGACGGTGCGCAGCCGTCGGCGGCGCCGCTGGCGGGCCGGGTCGCGGCGCGGTGGGCGGACGACGGCGGCGTCGCCGGCTCCGAGCACGATGCGCTCAGCGGCCATAGAACACCCGCCGCTCGAGCACCTTGAACTGGACCAGCGTGAGGGCGAGCAGGATGAAGAACAGCACGACGGCCTGGGCCGCGGCCCGCCCGGGGTCGAAGTCGCGGAACGCGGTCTCGAAGATCGAGAACACGATGAGGTTGGTGGCCTCGAGCGGTCCGCCGTTGGTCAGCAGGTCGACCTGCCCGAACGTCTGGAACGACGTGATGGTGAGGACCACGAACCCGAACAACAGGGTGGGCGAGAGGAGGGGGAGGGTGATCTCGACGAACTGCGACCAGGCGCTGGCCCCGTCGAGCCGGGCGCTCTCGTAGAGGTCGTCGGGGAGCGACTGCAGCCCGGCCGACACGACGATGAAGATGATCCCGAGGTTCTGCCACACGGTGACGGCCGAGATCGACACCAGGGCCCATCCCGGCGACTGCAGGAAGAAGATGGCATCGCGACCGAGCCACTTCAGGGTCTGGTTGATGAGCCCCACCGAGGGGCTCAGCAGCGAGACGAACATCAGCGAGGCGACGGCCACCGACGTGGCGACGGTGGAGGAGAAGATGGTGCGGTAGATCGTCACGCCCCGCAGGCGCTGGTGGGCGAGGAGGGCCAAGCCGATCCCGAGGGCCAACCCGACGGGCACGGTGAGCAGCGTGAACTTGAGGGTGACCCACAGGGAGTTGCGGAACGACGCCGACGTGATGGTGTCGGTGTACTGGCTGAACCCGACCCACCGTTCGTTCCCACCGAAGGGGTCGGTCTCGAAGAACCCGAGCCAGAACGTGCGGACGAACGGGTAGAAGACGAACGTGCCGAACACGGCGATCGACGGGAGCAGCAGGGCCAGGGCGAGCCCCCGCTCCCGCAACCGCCGCCGGGGGCCCATCACCGGATCCGGCGCCGTTCCCGGGAGCGAGCGCACCGTGGTCACGGGTCGATCCGCTCGCCGGTGTCCGGGTCGAACAGGTGCAGGTGGCGGGGCTCGGCCCCGAGCCGGATCGACTCGCCCACGCGGGGCGCCACGTCCTCGGACGACTGGCGGACGATCACGAGCGTGCCCGGCACGATCTCGCCCGGGTGCTCGTCGGTGCCGGCCAGCTCGCACACCACGTGGCGCTCGTGCCCGAGCGACTCGACGATCCGGACGAGCGAGCCGATCGGTCCGTCGCCGACGCGCAGGTGCTCGGGGCGGATCCCGATCACGACCGCGTCGATCCCGAGCGCCTCCACCGCGGCCGCGTGGGCCTCGGGCAGCTCGAACGACCCGGTGCCGAGCTGCAGCAGCATGGCGCCCTCGTGCCGCATCGCCGCGGCGACGACCGTGTTCATGGGCGGGCTCCCGATGAAGCCGGCGACGAACAGGTTCGCAGGGCGGTCGTAGACCTCGTCGGGCACCCCCACCTGCTGGAGCCGACCCTCGATCATCACCGCGATGCGCGTGCCCATGGTCATGGCCTCGACCTGGTCGTGGGTGACGTAGATGAACGTGGCGCCGAGCGACTCGTGGAGCTCGCTCAGCTCGGCGCGGGTCTGGACCCGGGTCTTGGCGTCGAGGTTCGACAGCGGCTCGTCCATGAGGAACACCTCGGGCCGGCGCACCAGTGCCCGGGCCAGCGCGACCCGCTGGCGTTGACCCCCCGAGAGCTGGCCCGGGCGCCGGTCCATGAGATCGGCGAGCCCGAGGAGCGCGGCCGCGGCCCCGGCTTCGTCGCGGCGTTGCCCGGCCGGCACCTTGCGGCTCTTCAGGGGGAACTCGATGTTCTGGCGGACGGTCTTGTGCGGGTAGAGCGCGTAGCTCTGGAACACCATGGCCAGGTCGCGGTCCTGGGGCTCTACGTCGGTGACGTCGACGCCGCCGATGTGCAGTGACCCCGACGTCGGCTCCTCGAGCCCGGCGATGATGCGCAACGCGGTGCTCTTGCCGCAGCCCGACGGACCGACGAGGACGAGGAACTCGCCGTCGGCGATGTCGAGGCTGAGTCGGTCGAGGGCGACGACGCCGTCGAACCGCTTGGTGGTCTCGAGGAACGTGACTCCGGCCATGGTCGGGTGGTGACCTCCGATGTTGACCGAAGCACCCTAGGGGGCGACATCTGTCGAGCTCGCGACGTGACGGTAGCCAACGGGTGGCCCGCGGGCGAACACCCCGGCCCCGGGGCGCTGCGCGGAGCCGGTTCGACCGGAGGGGTCCGACGTTGGTACACAACGGTCCGCACCGTCCGGGGGGAACGGGTGCCACCGACGACCGACACCCCGGACCCGACGTGACCGAGGAGCGCCGACCGCCGTGGCCGACCCACGCAGACCCGTACCCGAGCCGACACCCGAGACGGCCCACTTCTGGGAGGGGACCCGAGCCGGTGAGCTGCGCCTGCAGCGCTGCGCGGCCTGCGCCACCACGTACTTCCCGCCCCGCCCGTTCTGCCCGGCCTGCTCGAGCCGCGACGTCGAGGTCGTCGTGGCCAGCGGCCGGGCCACCCTCTACAGCTACGTGATCCACCACCGCGACGCGCCCGGGTTCACCGCGCCGTACGCCATCGCCGTGGTCGAGCTGGCCGAGGGTCCACGGATGATGTCGAACATCGTCGACTGCCCGCAGACGCCGGAGGCCCTCGAGCTCGACATGGAGCTCGAGGTCACCTTCGACCCGCTCACCGACGAGATCACCCTGCCCCTGTTCCGGCCCGTGGGGGTGGCCCGATGACGCCCAACACCGTCGCGATCGTCGGCGCGGCCGAGACCACCGAGATGGGCCGGATCCCCGACGCCGCCCAGATCCAGCTCCACGCCGACGCCGCGCTCAACGCCCTGGCCGACGCCGGCCTCACCGCGGCCGACATCGACGGCATCGCCACCGCCGGCGAGTCGCCGACGAACCTCGCGCACTACCTCGGGATCGTCCCCACGTGGGTGGACGGCACGGCCGTCGGCGGGTGCTCGTTCATGCTCCACGTCCGCCACGCGGCGGCGGCGATCAACGAGGGGCTGGCCTCCACGATCCTCATCACCCACGGCGAGAGCGGGCGCTCCCGCGTCGGCACCGGTCGGTGGGGCATGTCGATGGCCAGCCTCAACGGCCAGTTCGAGCTGCCCTACGGGCCGATGGGCCCGCCGACGCTGTTCACCATCCCGTGGCTCCGGTACGCCAAGACCTACGGGGCCACCTCCGAGGACCTGGCCAACGTGGCCGTCATCCAACGCGAGTGGGCCGGGCGCAACCCCCGGGCGAGCTTCCGCGATCCGCTCACGGTCGACGAGGTCCTCGAGGCCCGGATGATCGCCTGGCCGTTCACCAAGCTGCTCTGCTGCCTGGTGACCGACGGCGGCGGCGCGCTGGTCCTCACCTCGGCCGACCGGGCGCGGGACTTCCCCCGGCCGCTCGTGTACGTCCTCGGCACCGGCGAGAGCGTCGAGACGCCGATGGTGAGCCAGATGGAGGACTTCACCACGTCGCGGGCCTTCCGGGTCGCGGGGTCGCGGGCCTTCGCCGAGGCGGGGATCACCCACGCCGACGTCGACCACGTCATGATCTACGACGCCTTCGCCCACCTGCCGATCTTCGGGCTCGAGGACCTGGGCTTCGTGGGTCGGGGCGAGGCGCCGGCCTTCATCCGCGAGCGCCGCACCGCCATCGGCGGCGACCTGCCGCTCAACACCAACGGCGGCGGCCTCTCGTACATGCACTCGGGCATGTACGGCATGTACGCGCTCCAGGAGAGCGTCCGCCAGCTCCGGGGGACCGCGCCGGCCCAGGTCGAGGGGGCGGAGATCTCGGTCGCCCACGGCGTCGGCGGCATGTTCGCGGCGAGCGGCACGGTGGTGCTGTCGAACCGCGCGCCGTAGGTCGCGGGCGGGGTCGGCGCCGGTGGGTCAGCCGGCGTCGGCCCAGCGGCGGCGGCGCAGGTCCGGGCGCAGGTGCTCCGGACGGCGCTCGACGGGGTGCGGCAGCATCGGCCCGGGCGGTGCCGGATCGGGCCGGGCCGCGGCGGCGGCCCGCATGGCCTCCACCCGCCGGTGGTGGTCGACCGGCGGGGCCAGCGTCTCCGGGGTGTGATCCACCGCCCGGCGGGCCGACGCCCAGCGCCGCTCGCTGAGCACGCGGGCCAGGCGGGCATCGCTGCTGGCGTAGGCGTGGAGCGCTTCCTGGCTGAGATCGTGGATCTGGCGGCGGTCGACCTCGATGGGCGTGAACCCGACGAACCGGGCGATCGACTTGAGCGAGCAGGAGATCCTCAGCGCCGGGCCGACGTCGCTGCGGTACACGCGGTACGCGTCGAGGTGGGCGTGGCGGTGCCAGGCGGCGCGGTACGCGCCGCGGTGGCCGGGGAGCGGCCGCCCCCGCACGACGATGGCCGGGTCGAGCTCGAGCCGGAGACCGAGGCCCATGCCGTAGATGGCGGCCCGGTCGGCGATGAAGGGCAGGTCGAAGGCCGCGCCGTTCCACGTGGCGATCACGCCCGGCTCGATGGCCGCGAGCCGGGCGTCGAGCTCGGCGAGCAGGTCGGGCTCGTCGCCGGCGAAGAGCTCGTCGGCCTCGGCGCTGGACAAGGCGACGGCGAGGATGCGGGCCACACCCGGATCGAGCCCATCGACCGTCGTGTCGGTCTCGATGTCGAGCCCGTACACCGGTGTGCGTCGTGCCATGCGCCCCGAGCCTTCCCGATCAGCCGTGAACGGTGACTGCGGTCACCACGGTACGGACGGCGCGCGCGCGGGTGGGGGATCCTCGTCGACCGGGGTCGGCTCCTACAGCTTCAGCGCCGCGAGGTTGGCCACCTCGGAGCGCTCGCAGTGGGTGAGGCGCACGTGACCGAAGACGCGCTCGCCGGCGAACGCGTCGATGAGCACGGCGATGGCGTTGGTGTGCTCGGACAGGTACGGCGCGTCGATCTGGCTGGTGTCACCGGTGAACACCACCTTGGTGCCCTCGCTGACCCGGGTCAGGATCGTCTTGAGGGTGGGCGGCTCGAGGTTCTGGGCCTCGTCCACGAGCACGTAGGTGCCCTGCAGCGATCGGCCCCGAAGGTAGGTGACCGCTTCGAGCGAGAGCTTGTCGCGCTCGGTCATCTCGTCGAGGAGGGTGCGGGCGTCGGCATGGCTGCGGCGTTCGGTGAGCGCGACCAGGGCGTCGCTCACCGCAGTCATCCACGGGTCGAGCTTCTCCTCGAGGCTGCCGGGGAGGAAGCCGAGCTCGGCGCGCCCGACGGGCACCACCGGCCGGTACACCGCGACCTTGTCGTAGAGCGCACGCTCCATCACCTGCTCGAGCCCGGCGGCGAGGGCGAGGAGGGTCTTGCCCGTGCCCGCGATGCCGTCGAGGGCCACCACCCGGACCTCGGGGTCGAGGAGCAGGTCGAGGGCGAACTGCTGCTCCTTCGAGCGGGGGCGCAGGCCCCAGGCCTCGACCGGTCGGGTGAGGGCGACGAGCCGGTCGTCGTGGCGGCGCACGAGCACCGACTGGCTGCCGGCCCGCACGACGGCGAACTGGTTCGGGCCGACGGCCTCGCCGAGGTGGACGTCGGCGGGCGGCAGGTCGGCCACGTCGATCCCCGAGGGGAGGCCGTAGAGGTCGTCGATGAGCTCCCCGGTCGCCTCGACCGTGGTCCAGCCCATGGGGCGCTCGTGCTCGCGGCGGCCCCGGAGGCGGTGGTGCTCGGCGGCCTCGAGGCCGAGGTGCGCGGCCTTCACCCGCAGCGCGGCGTCGTTCGAGACCACGCGCACCCGGGCCCGCTCGGCCTGACCGAGGGCGGCGGCCAGGATGCGGTTGTCGGGCTTCTCGGGATCGAGGCCCTTGGCGGCGACGGCATCGAGGTGCAGGCCGTTGGTCTCGATGCGGAGGGTCCCGCCGCCCGGCACCCGCACCGCGTCGCGGATGTTGCCCCCGTTGGCGATGCGGAGCTCCTCGATCGTGCGGATCACCTCACGGGCGGCGCGGCCCACGTCGTCGGCGCGGGTCTTGTGCTGGTCGAGCTCCTCTACCACCACGAGCGGGATCACCGCGTCGTCGTCGGGGAACGCGAACAGGCACTCGGGATCGGCGATGAGCGCCGACGTGTCGAGCACGACGCAGGTCCGGACGCTCACCTCCTCGCCTGCGGGCGGGCGCGGCGAACGGGCGAGCAGGTCGGTCACGGGCACTCCACGGGGCGGGTCGGTCCGGACGGCGATCGGGGATCGACGATCCGGGCAGGAGCGGGTGGGAGGGACAACTCGACCATCAAACCGCGCCGCCCGACCCGCGGCGCGGATCCCCGGCCCGGGTTCATCCGCCGTTCACGGGCCCGCGGCCCGTCGGTCAGAACCCGAGCGAGCGGACGACGGCGCGGATGGTGTCGGCGCTGGCCCGCAACCCGCGGAGCTCGTCCTCGTCCAGGGTGAGGGGCACCGCCGGACCGGCACCGCCGCGGTCGACGATGCGGGGGAGCGAGAGGCACACGTCGTCGATGCCGTGCTCGCCCCGGCACGCGGCCGACACGGGCAGCACCCGGCGCTCGTCGCCGAGGATCGCCTCGAGGATGCGCGCCGTCGCCAGGCCGATGGCGTAGTTCGTCGCCCCTTTGCCCCGGATGATCGCCTCGGCGGCCCGGCGCACCTCCTCGGCGATGCCGTCGAGGTCGGCCGGGTCGAGCCGGCCGTGGCCGGGCACGTCCCAGTCGGTGAGGGGGACCCCGCCGATCGACGCCGTGCTCCACAGCGGCAGCTCGGAGTCGCCGTGTTCGCCGACGACGTGGGCGTGGACGTTCTGCACGGCAACACCGCAGCGTTGGGCCAGGAGCCACCGCAGGCGCGCGCTGTCGAGCACGGTGCCCGAGCCGACGACCCGCTCGGCGGGGAGCCCGCTCAGCTGCCGGGTGACCTCGGTGAGCACGTCGACGGGGTTGGTCACGAGGAGCAGCAGGGCGTCGGGGGCCACCTCGAGCATCCGGGGGACGATCGCTCGGCAGAGCTCGACGTTGGCCCCGGCCAGCTCGAGCCGCGTCTGGCCCGGGTGCTGCTTGGCCCCGGCGGTGATCACGACCACGTCGGCACCGGCGCACACGGCGGGATCGTCGCCGCCGTCGACGGTGGCGGTGGGGGCGAACTCCAGCCCGTGGTTGAGGTCGAGCAGTTCGGCGGTGACCTTCGCCGCGTCGACGTCGTAGACGGCGAGGTGCCGGCCCACGCCCCGGATCATGCAGGCGTAGGCGATGGTCGCGCCCACGCTGCCCGCCCCGACGATGGCGATCCGTGCGCCGGCGTCGGGGCGCACGGCGTCGGGCCGGCTCACCCGCCGCCGACCGCGCCGAGCTCCTCGGGGCCGGCGTCGTCCACCGCGCCGCTGTCGGTGGCGGGCGCCGGCTCCGCCGGCTCGGCCGCCTCGGCCACCGACTCGGCCTCGGCGGCGCGCGCCACGAGCTCGTCGAGCGCGGCTCTCAGCTCCTCGCCGAGCTGCCAGACGTCGTCGACGGTGTCGGGACAGGCGACGAGCCCGAAGTCGAGCTGGTCGAGGTAGCTCAT
>Ga0114946_10001071_pt1 | contig 18783 bp, 16 predicted proteins | sample WalLakDeSediment_FD_88676 | JGI IMG/M metagenome (GOLD analysis project Ga0114946, IMG submission 88676) | Lake sediment microbial communities from Walker lake, Nevada to study Microbial Dark Matter (Phase II) - Walker Lake 11/02/13 Deep Sediment | ecosystem: Environmental > Aquatic >...
AGGGTGATGGCGTAGTATACAAAAGGAGGCATATCTCTGAATATCACCGTGAGCAGAAAGAAGAGAACCATGCTCCCGATCATCAGCCATCCCGACCATTCGGGAAGTCCCATTCTTAGAAGCGCGACTCCGAATATGATCATACCCGCTTGTGTTGAAAAAGTATAAACGACAAACAACCACGCAGGTATGCTCCCTTCAGTAAATGAAAGTGGATCAACAGCGCGCAAGTAGACATGCCAAGTCCAGAATATGGCACCGATAAAAAGGAGAACCACACTCACGAGAATGACAATTGAAAACGCCTGGTCGCGGAATAACATTCCCGTCAATGCTACTCCGATGCAAGTTGCAATTGCACCAGCGGCAAATAAGAACTGGGTGATTTTCCATTGATTCAGCGATTCCATGATGATTTCAAGCTTGTTCGCAGCTACTGTTTCGCCGAACACACGGGAAACGGGCGAGAAGGCTGCTATCAGAAAAAGAAGAGAGCCGACGATAATCGTGATCGCGCAAAGCTTTTGAAGGTTGAATTCCATTAGTGAGAACATTTAATGTTGAAGAAAACACATGGGTTGCGAGTATTTGTCTCTTTCGTGCATACGAATGCGTAGAGTTTTTCCATAACAGCTCCGCGTCGCTGTATCCCCGCCCCCTCATGCCACAGCGGTACCCAGACCGCCATAGCTCCGTAATTTCACATCAGCATGTCTTGTGCAGACTATGGTCGAGGAGATACATACGTTCTGAATACAACAGCTTCAGTGTTCCTCTGCGAATTGCCCGCTTCCCTTTCAAAAACGTTGTGATATCTGCGTTCTAGAGACGAATATTCATATTCATTCGCTAAAATACAAGTAGAAAGTCACGATTCCGTACAGAATCCACGAATTCACCCGAATCACGAAGCTACGATTCTCCGCTGTCGACGGCTTAAGGCACCGGAGAACCGACTTGGTAGGGGAAGCTGTCCGACAGGAGTCGACGTATTCCGGGGTGGGAAGAAAACCGGACGGATGATTTTGGAACAGGCGGACGAATAGCTTTGGAATAGATGGACGCTGTCATCGGAATACATATCCGCGTCGACTCCCGATGCGTACGTGATGACCTTCCCGAGGTGATGGTGATCGCTCGTCTCCAGTTGTTTCTCGATAATGATCTTGCGCTCCGTGTTGTCCTCCTCGGCGAGTATGTCGACGCTGAATTTCCCGACGCCGGCTTCTGTCTGAACAAGTGAGATGTCGATTTCTATCTCCTCGCTGAAAAGTTGCACGTTCTCGTCCTGCGCGAGCCAGATCGTGAAGTCTGCGGCTTCGTGTTTTCACTCTTCGCGTAGGTCAATCTTCTTCAGCTTCGATAAGGCCCTGTCCGATTTCTCATCCGGCAACGTTGTAACTCAGGTGCGCGGTTTACTGCATCGATTTCAGCTCATTCGCTCTCTGCGATTCCTCTTGCCTAATTGCCCGTTGCTTTCGGTTGCCGTAGATGATACCAAGCGGTAGCAGGATACCGTATGGAATCCACAGAAGCCACCGGTATGGAGAAGACAAACCGAGCAGCGACCCGAGGAAGATCAGCATCGCGATCCAACACACCACGGCCGACTTGATCATGAAGGATCGCTCGCGCGGTCCGTTGGTGTTCTTGATGCCGAAATAGGTTCCGAGTATCCCACCGGCTATTCCGATAATGCCGCCGACGATTCCACCAATCCACGCCCACATCGCTGCTGTGTTCATATCTACTCCATTTACGTAGAACTATTGCACATCTGCTTTCCCGATAATCCAATATCTGAAATATTGTCCGCATAACTCTTATCGCTTCCCTCGAATACTTCATTGTCCTGCTTTGCCTTGCGGCTGCTCTTCGATGTGTATCGATTGATCTCGGGTTTCCGCATACCATGCCTCGGACTGCTGCTCGCTATCCATCGGAAAACACCCGTGCTCTTGTCCCGCTTCGAATACGACGTTTGCGCCTAGCGGCTCTGTGTATAGGAATGCGTAGTTGTCGCGTGGTGACGGAAATGAGCAGGAACGCCGCAATGTTGTTTTCGAATGCACGGTAGGCTTAAGCTTCGTGTATCGTTGGATAATAGGCCAAATAAACCTATAAAGAAAATCCGCGAATATCAAGACAGCAGCGCGAAAAGCAACACGTCGCAGGGTCGTCGGTTGAGACCGGTTGCCGGTCGAGGCACGATCAGGCAGTGATCGACAATCGGCCCGGCATTCACGAGTCCGATGTACGTGAAACTGCCTGCGACACATGCAGTCAACGCTACCAGTATGTGGGTGCAACGGATTTCGCAGGCGGGATTTCATCCTAATAAGCGAATAAAGCTTTATGACATGTGCAACCCTCCCATGCTCCAGTGAATAGAATCGATCATGCCTGCCGGAATGACGCCGCGCTCTAGCGTCGGAACGCGCTGTCCACCGTCTGCTGCACACCGGTGTTCGGGCTCTTCCCCCGTTCAGCATGGAGTAGGAAAAGCCACGTCACCGTCTCCAATCGCTTTCAAAGATTCGCCACACGAAGACCATTGGCCACAGCCAGGAGTTCCGAAGCTTCATGGAAGAACACCGCGAGAGCAACGCTCATAATCCCAATGAGAGAAGACGGAATGAGCACGGCCAAGATCAGCAGTGAAAAGACAATGTTCTGAACGCTGATTCTCCGCGCTCTTCTGCCCAGATGTATTGCAAAGCATACTTTGCCGAGGTCATCAGCCATAAGAGCGACGTCGGCGGCCTCGATAGCGGCGTCCGTACCCGCTGTCCCCATAGCTATGCCAACGCTTGCCGCTGCTAAAGCGGGAGCATCGTTTATACCATCGCCCACCATACTCACCGCTCCATACCTTTCCTCCAACTCTCTTACGGCTGCCACCTTGCCTTCAGGCGTGAGATCGGCCCTGACATCATCTATCCCAACTTCCTCCGCTATGGCTCGCGCAGTTACTTCGTTATCTCCCGTCAGCATTATGACTTTGATTCCCATGCCATGCAATGCGTGTACAACCTTTTCCACCTGAGGCCGAATCTCATCCCTGATGGCAATGATTCCATCGATGCTTGATTCCGTTCCGACGAGCATGACCGTCTTGCCCTGACGTCTCAGAGTTTCAATTTGAGGTATGGATCGGCTTTCCTGCCCGAATTTCCTGAACAGCTCCTGTTTCCCCACATACACAGACCTATCTCCAAGCGTTGCTCTTGCCCCATACCCTGCAATGGCACTGAAATCCACAATCGCTGATCTTCTGGCGCCGGCCTGCTCTGCCTTTCTGACAATGGCTCTGGCTAATGGGTGTTCGGAATATACCTCCACGCTATACGCCAGATTGAGCACATCCGATTCGTCTCCGTTCAGAGGCACGATATCAGTCACTACAGCTTCCCCTCTCGTCAGAGTTCCGGTCTTGTCAAGAGCCACGACCTTGATGTTGCCGAGCTTCTCCAGATGCACCCCGCCTTTAATAAGCACCCCATTGCGCCCGGCCCTTCCTATACCGGCAGCGATCGCAACCGGAGTGGACATGACCAGGGCACAAGGGGCGGCAGCGACTACAAGCACCACCGCCCGATGAGCCCAATACGATACGGATGCTCCAAACAAGTACGGGACGACAATAAGGAGCACGGCACTCAGAAGGACGAGGGGCGAATATCTCCTTCCGAATTTTTCGATGAAAAGTTGGACTTCACCTTTCTGTTCCTGTGCTTCCTCAACGAGATGAATCATTTTTGATAAGGTGTTGTCCTCGAAGCCGGCAGTGGCCCTGATCGTCAATGCTCCTTCCTGGTTGATCGTCGCGGCGAAGACTTTTCCCCCCTCCTTTTTCTCCACTGGGACAGACTCTCCAGTTACCGACGCCTCGTTTATACTGGACCGACCCTCGATGATAATGCCGTCTGTAGCGATGGACTCGCCGGGTTTTACAACAAAAATATCCCCTACTCGTAATTCCTCAGCGGGGATGCTCACTTCACCGGCATCTTTCAGGACTCGGGCCTCTTTGGGCGCCATATCAAGGAGTGCCCTGATCGAAGCTCTCGTTCTTGTATAGGCATATTCTTCCAACCCCTCGGCAATACCATAAAGGACTACCAAAAAGGCGGCCTCATCCCACATGCCAAGTATGGTCGAGCCAACAACAGCCGCCATCATGAGAATTTCTATACCGATTTCTCTTTTCTCAATGAACTCCTCAATCCCTTCGCGAGACCAATGGTACCCGCCTAATACAATTGCTACACAATAAACAGCAGTTTCGGCGAGGTCTGTGATGATTCCCAAATGCGTAAGACCAAATGCGGCAGCGCTAAGCAATCCAGCGATTAAGGCATTTCGCATCGGGGGATGAGTATACCATTTGCCCTCAAAAATATCCTTTTGATCTTTACTCATTGTCGCTTTCCCCTTTCATCCATATCATGACTTGTGCAACGTTAGTAATGTAGCGGCAAAACGCTCCGCTTCAGCGGCGGACCGCGCAGTACACCGTCGGTTGCAAGCAGTTGTGCAGTATTCGCGCCATCATGCTTCAATACCGATTAGTACGAGTGGCACAGCGGGAACGCCACAGCCTCGGCGAACGACATTGTACATTTCTCCTTCGTAGTAAGCAACCCCGGAACTCATTTGACTCTGAAGAGACTTCATAGGCAGAATTTCAATCACTACGTCGATTCGATGACTTACATAGAAGGCGAGATGCTTGACGAAGAGGTCATAGGCAACAAGCGGGTATTTACCGAACTGAACTTCAACTGCAACACGTTGCTTCACAAAGTGCGTCTGCTTATAGCTGAAAATCGGCGTCTCACCAGTGGCTTCTATTCCCCGTTTTTGATCCTCCGTTGACATGGTCAACGTTTCGCGGATCAGCTTTTCGCTCCTGGTGACCCAGTAGCTCACTCTGCTCTCCTCCCGGGAATCACTTCGAAGCAGACGAGTGAGTTCGGAATTCATGTCGATGGGACTATGGAGAAGTCTGCCCTTCATGCTCTTCTTGGAAACTTTGCTTCGGCATGTATTGGCATCCACCACGGCGATGACGGATTTGATCTCTTTCCAACGTCGCCGCTTGTGAACGAGAAGGAACTCGAGTCCATTGAGGTGCGAATACGTCGCGGCAATGTTCATTAGCTACTCTTTCCAGCCGGTGGGGGTTTCTCAAGCAATGTCATTTGTTCGGCATGCTTCGTATCCCTTGGAGCCACAACAAGGCTGTTCCCGGCCTCGGCGGGATCATACACAGGTCTGTGCATGGGGCGAGTTCGCAATGCACCCTCGATTTCCTCCTGGATTCGCTCCCGCGCAAGATCAACGTACTTGGGAACAGTCTCCGCACCGACACCTCGTCTTCCGTGGCGAATGGAGGCAATAAGTGATGTGCCTGTTCCTAGGAATGGGTCTAGAACCCAATCTCCTTCATTTGTGAGGGAGAGCACAAGTCGTTCAATCAGCTCAACCGGGAATTGGCATGGATGCTCGGTCTTCTCGATATGGTTGCTTTTCACATTTGGAATCACCCACAAATCGCCGGGATTTTTTCCGAGCGGGTTGCATGAATACTGGCCTGCTTTTGGACCCTTGAAATACTTTTTTCCGGGATATTTTCGAGGTACGCGCACAGGGTCAAGATTGAAGACGTAATTCTCCGATTTAGTGAACCACATAATTGTTTCGTAGCGACCGGAGAATCGACGACCACAATGAAGTCCGTGCTCGAAGTGCCATATTATGCGATTGCGCATCTTGAGACCCAGTTTCGAGAAGATAGGGCACAGAGCAGTGTCCAAAGGAATAATTGCCCCTTTGTCGACATAGTTCCCTACCTGCCAGCAAATGCTACCTTCGGGCGATACAGCACGCATACATTCGGCGATGACCTGGGCTTGCTGCTGCAGGCACACGTCAATATGGAGTTTCTTCTCGTATTCTTTGCCGATGTTGTAGGGAGGTGACGTGACGACGAGTTGGAGCGATTCATCCGGAATTGATTTCAATAGCTCAAGACAGTCGGCAGGATACACGACTATGGATTCCGATTGGTTGAACACATCGGCAATCTTGTGATTCTGATTGAACAATGTCCGGGTCTGTGTTCTCATTCTTCCTTTGGCAACTGTAATTGAAATCGTCCCTCCGGTAAGCGAACACTGATTTCCTAGCAGTTTTTTAAAAAGTAGTTTTTGCCCAATAGATTTCCAAAAGTCCGCTTTCGACATTCAGGCGTTCCCATAGCTCCCGGCATGTCCAAACGAGCTTTCCGGCGAAGTTGCCTCAATCCGTATCACTGTGTGCTTGAGGCGCATGCGTTCTTGGGAAGATTTGTCGATAGGTGTCCGATGCGTGAGCCGATCAGGTGTTGCGGCAATCATTTCTCAGCTCCGACGAGCACGATGCGCCGGATATCAAGGCATGTGAGTAGCGCGTCGCAACAATGCGGAATCGGGGACGAATCCGTACTGTTGTCCGGATAGATGCTGACGGGACACCCGTGTTCTCAACTCGTCAATCAACACTGCCGGCATTTCCACACGCCGCAAGAACATGCCGCAGCGTCCGCGAGCGTATACTCCGCATTCTCCATCGACCTCTGGTTCAGAGCATGCGTGGTACAACGAAATACTGTCTGTAAGCATGCATTATGCTGATTGTGTATAGTGCATAGAAGAAATACGCGATCAACGTCAATTCCTGGGCTGGCATGCGGAATCACAGCCGATGTTCATTCCGCGAGTCGCGCAGCATCAAAAATCCTCCGTGTAGCCTTCTTCGAATCCCCTGTACCTGAAAGCCCAACGCAACGGTCTCGCATCGAACAACTCATCCAAATCCTCAGCAAAAAAGTTAAAGAGAACCGGACGTTTCGAAAGAGCGTGCGTTACAACACAAACTCCGAAGCGATCGTCTCGTTCCGCTCGAATGTATTCGATTTCACGCATGGTAAATGCCAGAACATCGTCAATACTGCCCTTGACTGCGAGCACTACTTCTCTCTTCCCAAGCACACAATGCAGATCATACCCCAACGAGGCGTCGGTATTGCGCTTTACAGTCCAGCCACGCTTGCTATACTCCTTGATCGCGATTCCTATGGCGGCCTCGTATGACTGAATGTTTCGCTCTGCATCGTCGAAACGATTTTCGAGATCGAGCAAATCTCGCTCGTCGATCTCTTCTTCCTCCTCATCGAACCGCGCAGTACCGGAAGAAGCATCGTCGTACTCCTCAGCCAGCACTTGATCCAACATCGCGGCCGAGGATGCTGTCAACTCCCGTACACCGACGAGCATTGCTTCATCAACTTCATCATACCCGACGAGCTTGAGTGGTTTGGATGAGCCGTCTAGTCCGATAAAACGCAATTCTCCGACAGTTTCCCAAGGGATCCCTCTTGTGAAAAACAACGGCGTCGCCCCTCCGGGCATCGGCAGAACATATTCCTCCGCAACATCGACCTCATAGTCCACATGCTTCTCAACTTCCTTGCGCGAGGTCGTGACCGATCCGACCTCCATTCGGCCAATGAGCAGAAACTGCCCATCGAAGACGCTCATGAGATACATGATGTCGCCAGGCTGGACGCCCTTGCGTGTAAAACCGCTTCCGGCAGTGAACTCGACGAATGCTCCACTGCGACCGTCATGAACATGCAGCCCGCACAATTCCTCGGACCAGTAATGCGTAAAATACCGCGGCATGCGTCACCCTCTTTGAACCATTACATATAGACATTCACATGGTATCATGAAGCGTGACATGGAATTCGCATCATGTTCAGCCCATGCGTCTCGTACAGATAAGAACCTGCGTTATTTTCTATCCAAATCGAACTTGTAATCGTCATCCTCGCTGTAATCCCATCGACCGCGCGCTCCGGCCATACCGAGAAACAACGGGCGTACATTGTACGCGCAGGGACCCTGATCGTTCTCGCCTAAATCGTACATCACTTCCTGGCCTATGGTCAAATCCTCGAACATGCTGTCCTTCAGATAGGAGCCGTGAAAAAACAGGTTTTTGCCTCCGCCATGCTGCATGATGAAGCCGTAGCCATCCTTCAGCGCATCGATGAATCCGGTGAGCGATTTGCTTGAAACATCCGACCCGGCATTCCGAACCGTTGTCTGATCTGGAGTGAATTCCTGTACTGTACTTCGTGGTACGGGGGTTGAAACCGTTGCATCGTGCGTGAATTCCATCGATGTGGAACGAAGAAACAGATTTCTGATGATTGCGTCGTCTCCATGGACCGGATCGTCTATCCGTTGGTGCATCAGAACCGGATACGTCACTTCATCGATCAACGACTGCGATGTGCGCGTTTCCCTCTCCGCACCGTTCTGATCGATGTACTTGAAATTCCACGCCAGCAGCATTACCCGACATCCGATCGAGTGCAGCTTGCGCACCAGGGATACGTAATCTCCGTCGCAGGCGATAAGTGCACAAACATCGAAGCGCTTGTGCAGACATCGGTCGAATGCTTCCAACGCGAGAAGCACGTCGACACCTTTTTCTCCGTCGGGACCGAGTGGCAGATAATGCGGGGTAATGCCCTCGCGTATCAGAACATCCTCGAACAATCTCTCCTTTATGATGTTCTCCGGTTGCGCTTCGCTCGCGCGCAAGCGGCCGCGGAAATAATGTCCTTCCACCATCCTGCAATGAAGGGGCTCCTCGTTTTCACGCAATGCGGTCTCGTTGCATATAAATGAATGCAGCCCGTTGATGTTTATTCTTCCGTTACGCTGGTGATAGTATTGGTAATAGTTGCTGACATGGTACAAATAGTGTCCGTCGTAGAACACTGCTATCCGCACAATACGGCGAGGCTCCTGACTCATCAAATACTCCTGCATTTATAACAATCCCCGATAACACTACTAGATCATACAAAATATTTGTCCGAATATCTACCCGTATCGCTGTACACGCTCCCTGACCGACGTCAATCCCGGCGGACCATGAACGTATCGATCTGCCTGGAAACATTTTCGCCGAATCTCCGCAGCATGACATTTCGTTTCTTCATTCATCGCTCCCGCCTGTTCAGCCGTTCATCGCTTCCGCAATGAACTATTCACGACAGTCAGTCTTGATTCCGAGCTACTTTTCTCACGAATTCATCGTTACTGACATTCCTGAGTGCGTAAGGAACGGCCACGCTCTGCATACATGCAACTCCCCATAGTTCTTCCCGCGTCGAGGAAACCTCGGTACGATATATTTTCGAGGCAACGGGCTTCCGACCACTATGTTTTGCGGCTGCGGTCAGTTACAAATACACTGTTTTGATAGAGAGTACCGAGAGGGTAACAAACTTTTTAGCATGAGCTATCGAGCTACACCGCTGCATCCGTACAGGCACGTACATCCGAAAGTCGCTGGCGCACTATCCCGCAAACAAATGGCGAGCCGCACCCACTGTTGAACATCGCGAACAATCGCGTACTCGCGATGCTGCGAGATGCGACGTCACGTCTCGTCGAGTTGCACGCCATCCAATTCCTTGAATGCATCCTTGATCTCCAATTCCACGTTCCGCAGTGTTTCGCTCATTTCCCGAATCAGCCGCACACCTTCCTTGACATCCTTGGCGAGTTCATCGATCGGTGTATCGGAATTGTCGAGGCGCGTGAGAATTTCGTCGAGGCGTTGGGCTTTCTGTTCGTAACTGATGTGTTCATCCGCCATGGTCGTTCTCCGTGTTGTTAATCGTTGCATCGGCATTGCCGTCATGAAACGCTATTCGGATCCGATCGCCTGCTCGTAGTCCGGCCACAGTTCTGAGAATACGCGATTCCATGTCGGTGATGATAGCATAACCGCGAGCAAGAGCCTTTCGCGGATCGTGTGCGAGCACGAATTGTTGCTTGCGTTCAAGCACGTGCAATTCGGTATTCAACGTCATGATCGCCTTCCCTGTGAGCAGTCGATCTCGTTTTGCTATCAAACGCTGCATCCCTATTGTTTCCGCACCGATCGCCAGGCGCGCGAAGGCGCCTCGCAACCGACGCATGGACATTCGTCGCTCGTTCAATACATGTTCAATGCGTTTCTCTGACAGACGCGTGCGAGCATTCCTCTGCGCACCGAAGACCTCGCGCAATCGAGACACGGCTGACACGCGCATGCTTCGTGAATGTTCGCGAAGTGTTGCCAAGCGAATTTCCACGTAACGCATCGATGAGCGCAGGACAGCATTGAGCGACACGGCAGTTCGCCGCTGCGCGGTGGCCGTGCGAAGCGTCGTTACGGATCGCAAATGCTCCGATCGCTTCCAGAGCAGACCGTAGGCGAGTTCGTGCAGTTTTCTGCTTCCCTGCCGTATACCGGTTACGTCTTCCACGAGACGCTTCCTCTGCATGAGCAGTGCATGCGTCCATTCGCGCCACATCCTTTCCACCGCGATACGAAGCTCGTGATCGGCTTGACGAAATCTCCCGGTGATTTCTTCCGCGAGTGCCGTCGGTGTTTTGAACGAGCTGTGTGCGACCAAGTCCAATACGCAGTTGTCCGTCTCATGACCAATCGCTGTCCACACCGGTTTCGCGCATGAAGCGATTCTCATCGCTATGCGCTCGTTGTCAAGCGATGCCAAATCCGTCTTGCTGCCACCACCGCGGACCAGTATGACAAGGTCCAAATTCTGCATTTCCAGTACGACCAGTGCACGTAGTATCGAAGCTTCGGCGCGGTCGCCCTGCACTGTCGCATCGGCGAAGGAAATCGACAGACTGCAACAGACTTGCCGCAGCGTCTGCATGACATCGTGGTACGCGGCACTGTCCTTGCTGGCGATCAGTCCGATTCGCAGTGGCAAACGTGGAACGGCAAGACGTTTGTTCGATTTGTCCGCACCTGCTTTCAACAATCGTTCGATGATTTCTCTTCTCCGCAGTTCGAGTTCGCCCAGTACGAAGCGCGGATCGGCGTCTTCGACGACGAGGGCCACGCCATGTACTGCATGATACGACAGCGAACACGCGACGCATACGTTCATCCCGGCCTTGAAGTCGAAGCTAAGACCCGAGGCCTGAAATGTCTTACCAATCCTCACCCTGTCGCTGTTCCAAATCCGGAATGCCATCTTTGCTATCGTTGCACCGTTCCGGCTCTCGACCAACGTACCATAGACATTTCCTGCCTTTAAGACAAACTCGCCTATTTCGGCTTGAACCCAGAAACGTTTATTCGTGTGAGGTGCCAGAATGCCGGCTAGGCGTTTCGTCACTTCCGACAGTTTGAAAGCGTTGTGCATACCCTCACTCACACCCATACTATCATCTCCGTGAAACAACACAGTGCTGATGCTGTAATTCCTTGTGCATTCCAACACATCTCGATAGCACCAGTCAACCTGATGCGACGCTTCGACAAGCACACATATCCGCAAGGGAACGCGCAACGTTTAGTTTGCGATGCTGAAACACGCGCCACGTACATCACGAGCTTCGCACAGTGCGCAGAGCTTGCGTCTCTCGATAAACATCATCGCGTTGTCCGTTTCCCTTCATTCTCCTATTCCGGTCTCGAGCATGAAGCGAAACTCCCTGATGGGAGCCACATTCGCCACGACTTCGGTGTAATGGTAGTTGAAGGCGTTCCCCAGCAATGCCGTCAGACGGAGTGGAAGTCCGGAGACTCGACCACTCCAGGATACACGCACATCCGTCACATGTATGGGAACGCGCCTGTCAGCATCCGGTATCACCTCGCTAAGTTCCGCATCGATTTCTTCCATGCGAGAAATATACCTGTTGTCGACACCGAGTCCCCAAGCACCAATATTCCATGTCCCGGATACATACAGCAAATGACGGGGTCGATATTTCAGAATGGAGTTCGTTCCGAGATCACGAGGAAACATGTATGTGTAAGATATCGCGACATCGAATATCTCCCATGGCAACGTCTGCGCGGAAATCTCATACCCGAGTATACGCGCTTCGGTGATATTGCGAAATACGATACGACCGTCGGCAGGGTCTATTGTCGCTTCGACGAGATTCGTATAGTCATTGCGAAACACCGCCACGTCCAGCATGCCCCTCCACGGCAAATGATGTTTGATTCCCACCTCATACGACGTGCTCCGCTCAGCTTTGAGCAATGGATTCGGTTTCGTTATCAGCCCTCCCCCGGCTGCAGCCGCGAAACGCTCGCCCACAGACGGGGCACGGAAGCCCCAGCCATACGATGCCCGAGCTATCACGCCGTCGGCGAGGTTGTATGTTGCACCGAATCGCGGATTGACTTGCATGTCCGCATCGAGAGTATCGACCGCAGTGATGTCGAATCGCCCGCCCGCTGAAAGATGCCACCCCTCAGTCAGAGCAATCTCGTTTTGTACGTACAACGCGCCACTATACGCTCGACGTTGGCCATAGGTGCGCGAGTCCACTTGGACATTCGAAACTTCCATGCCAAACGTGAGTAATTGCAGATTGGACATAGCCAGCGTACCCTGCCATTCGGCCTGGCTTTGCCAAGCTGTGGATTGCACCCGATCACTTGGACGAAATGAAAAATCGGATATATCACTGCGTGTATCAAACGATGTTCGGTACGCTGACATTCGAAGCGTGGATGCAAAGCGGGAACTGTGCGTTGTCCGGTATTGTGCCGATGCGAGGAATTTGGTTGAATGCACGCGCTCGGTCAGATCTCTGTCCTCGGGCGGGACCAGCGCGTTGTTGAGATTTCGCCAGAATATCCAGTTGCCGCGGTCATTCGAACTGTACGTCATACTTGCAGCGAAATTCCTCTCGGTCGATAAGCGATACCAGACGCGCCCTCCGGTATTCCATTGCAGATAATCGTCTGTCTTTCGAAAACCCTGATCACGATGTATACCACCGGTTATCAGGTAACTCAATCTTCCATCCGTATCACCATACTGCGCGTCGAGGCCGGTGTTGATACGAGGCGAGTCGCCCCACCATTTCCACTGCTCATGACGAGGCGAATCCCACAATCCGCCTATCACTCGCGCACGGGCGATGGTGGAAGCAACTTCCTTCGTGATAATGTTGATCACGCCGCCAAGTGCGCTCGACCCGTACAATGCCGAACCCGCTCCTTTCACCACTTCGATCCGTTCGACACTGTACATCGGTATCGCATCGAACTTGATCTCCCCCGCATCGCCTGCCAACACCGGCACGCCGTCCATCAGCAACAGGACGCGGCTACCCAGGGCCCTGCTGTACCCGCTGGATCCACGAATGTTGACCTGATCCTCGGCGACGTTGACACCTCCTATCTGTCGAAGCGCGTTGTCCAATCTCGTGATACCTCTCGACTCGATCTCCTCGGCTTTCAACATCGAGACGCTTACGGGAACCTCTTCGAAGCTTTGCGCGTGTTTCGATGCGGTCACAACTACTTCGCCGGTACTAATCGCGCTTTCCTCCAGCACGAGCGAAACGGCCACCGTGTCACCCGATACCAGCGACAGTGTGCGTGTCACACTGCGGTACCCTATCATACTGCAAACGAGCACGACGGTACCGGGTCGAATGTTATCGATGCTGAAGCGACCCTGAACATCGGCTGCGGCACCGAGGACGCTTCCGCGCAGAATGATGTTAGCACCAGCGAGCGGTGTACCCGTGACATCAGTGACACGCCCGGTGATTCGAGCATTCTGCGCCGAAATATGTGTCGGGTGAAACAGTGCGACGAGAGACGTGCAGTACAACATCGCGACAACTATCCGGCCGGCATTCCTCATCATCAACCCCGCCGTTTGCGTATGGCGTAATCGATTTTATACAGCACCTCTTCCTGACGCTGCATATCGTGAACGAAATCAACTTCGTCGCTGTCGATAATCAACACAGTCCCGAGCTTGTATCGGGTTATCCAATTCTCGTACAACACGTTGAGTCTTTCGAGATATTCTGCACCGATACGCTGCTCGAAATCCCTGCCGCGCAGACGGATTTGCCGTTGTAGTGTCTCGACAGATGCACGCAGGTAGATCAACAAATCCGGCGGCGACAGATAATCCGTCATGGCGGCAAACAGCGATTTGTAGTTCGCGTAGTCACGCTCGTCCAACATGCCGATATCGTGAAGATTGACGGCGAAGATTTCGGCGTCTTCGTATATCGATCTGTCCTGAACGACACTTTCGTTGCTGTCCGAAATGCTCTTGTGCAAAATGAAACGTCGCGACAGAAAATACACTTGCAGATGAAACGACCACCGTTTCATGTCCGAATAAAAATCCGCGAGATATGGATTGTCATCCACCGACTCGAAAAATGGTGTCCACCCGTAGCGTTGATGCAGCAACGAAGTAAGAGAGGACTTCCCCGATCCGATATTCCCAGCAATGGCCACGAACATGCTTCTTCATTCCTCCTTGTTCCAGCGCACGTCTTCCAGACCGGCCAGCCGGTTGCTGTAGCGTGCCAGCACGAACAGATAATCGGACAAACGATTAATGTACTGTAAGGTCAGTTCATTCATTTCTTCAAGAGTGGAAAGGTGCACCATTGCACGCTCGGCTCTTCTGCAAATCGTTCTACACGCATGCAGCATTGCGGCGACAGAGCAACCTCCGGGCAAAATGAAAAACCGTATCGGGGGAAGCAGCTCTTCTATCTCGTCGATAGCGTGCTCCACCGCTGTGATATGGCGTGCCTCGATGCGTAGAACGCTTACTTTGTTCATGTCCATCGGTGTCGCCAAATCCGCACCGAGTATGAACAAGTCATTCTGAATACTTTCTATCCGTTCCCCTAACTCCGTCATGGTATTCGCGGCGCGAGCGACGCCCAGAAATGCGTTGAGTTCGTCGACTGTACCGTAGGCCTCTATACGCGCATCTGCTTTGCTGACTCGTCGGCCTCCGAAAAGTCCGGTCATTCCGTCGTCACCAGTGCGGGTGTAGATATTCACTCTGACTACCTCATGAAATTAACGCGATCGTACCGCCTTCACAACTGCGATGGGGGAAGGAAGCTCGGACCATGCATGCGTGACGACACCGTCGCGCAATACGAAAACTCGGGGTAAACGTCGATACAGTGGTCGTGCGAAACGTGGTTCGACAGCGCCGATCGGGAATGCGGCGGCATATTCGAACATGAGCGAGGTCAAGTGCTCCGTCCCGTCCACGATCAATCCCACAGCGGACGTCACCTCATCCTGCTGAGCGATTTCGTTCATGCGGTTGACGTCGCGTTGCAGATCGTCGGAATGCACGCTGAACAAAAACACCACTCTCGTCCCGCTATTCAGATCCGTACCGAACAGTCCGTCAACGGGCCAACTCGTGAATTCGGCACCAGCACGGAGCTGTGTCACAAGATCGTCGGCGGGGATATATGGACTTAGCGCGATGGTAACAGCGGCAAGCACCCCGGCGAACGCTGTGACACCGATGCGCCACCACGCTCGGGATTGGGGACGATGCCAGAGCACGGTAGCTGCGAAAACCATCATAAGCAGCATGATCACGTCCTCTAGAATAACCTGTTCGGGGCCACGATGCACAAGATTGCCGAAACAGCCGCAGCCTTCACCGAGCCCGATACTCATGCCGTACCAAGTAATGCCGATGAAGAATATCAGCAGCGCTATCATGAGCAACGAGAAAACACGGGGAAAGATATTCACTACGAGAGCTGTGGCTAGCAACACTTCTACGAGAATCAAGGTAAGGGCGGCCACATGCGAAAGATGCGGAAAAATTTCGTACATCGCGATCTGTTCGGCGAATGCCGCCGGATCGAGAGCTTTGAGCGTGGCGGCAATGAGAAACACCGCGGCGACTAGAATCTGAAAAACGCGAGCGATGACGAACAACACCCGATTATTGGCGAAACGCATGATACTTATTTCAAAATAGTGACAATGAGGTCTTCCAACGCTCCGGGAGGATCGGCGATGATACGGTCGATTTCACGTCCGTTGCGATAAAAAATCACGGCCGGATAATCGTGACCATATTTCTCGATAGCGGTGCGAGGTTCATTCCCTCCCATGGCGATTCCGATATATTTCATGGTGAATGCTGGATTGGCCGCGTCGTCGAAAATACGCATTACCTTCGGCAACAATTCCTTGCAGGTCGCGCACCAGGTAGCGAAAACGACAATCACATCGGTTTTCTGCCTGTATGATTTCAGGAAATCCATCGCCTGCCTTTTCGGACGGTAATTGTTTTTTCTAATCCTGTAGTCGGGGCTATGAGCGAGAATCATCGATGCGGATACTTCACCGACTAATGTTTGACGTACAGTGATCGATACGGTTTTCCCGGCGACCTTGAATGTGCTCGCTCCATCCTTCATTGTATAGTTGCCTGAAGCTCTGCCGTTGGGAATACCGTTCGTGTGCGCAAAATACTCGTTTACCGTCACGTCGCTGCCCTTCAAGCGAGACACGCTTCTTTTCGTGAGATCAATCAAAACGGGAACGGGTAGCGCGGCGGATGTAAGTATCATGTACGGGCGGTACGATGTGGGTTGAAAGACTTGTGATGAAATGTCAATCTTTCCGTTTATCTCCACACCGATCTGGGGATTCTCCTCCCATTGCATCGGTTGCTGCGCATTCAGTACGACATGGGTGAGTACAAGAGCGATGGGAAACACCCTCAACATTGATTTAAAACTGCTGTATATCATTGTGGACTCCATTCCAAAATGTACGAAATGCCCTGTACCCCTCCAACATCGCAGTGCAAGCACCCGTTCCGATACGGGGCATACATATGTCAACCCCGGTTTGCGCCTCGTTGTTCCTAGCGACATATTTGCGTATGGATGATTTATCACGTGGTACTCGAATGAATGAAATTCTGCAACGATTGCTCTCGATCAATCCTGCGAACGCTGACGATGCGGCACACGAATTGTTCGTCGAAGTGCGTGAGGCACTCAGAACTGGTGTGCTCCGAGCGGCGCACAAGGTGGATGATACATGGGTTGTCGATCTCGACGTGAAACGCGCCATTCTATGGGGATTTCGAGCCGGTGTGCTCATCGAAATTTCTTCGGGCGAAAATAGCATCTTCTCGTTCACAGATAAACATACATTACCCGTCCAGCGTTTCACATCCGATGACGAACGGCGTATCGTCCCCGGTGGCACGACGATTCGTGATGGCGCCCATGTCGCTCGCGGAGTCATAGTCATGCCCCCGGCGTACATCAACATCGGGGCATTCGTCGACGAAGACACGCTTGTCGACAGTCACGCGCTTGTCGGTTCCTGCGCGCAAATAGGCAAACGAGTACACCTCAGCGCTGGAGTGCAAATAGGCGGTGTGCTCGAACCCGTCGGTGCAGTACCGGTCGTCATCGAAGACGACGTCATGATCGGTGGTAACTGCGGCATATACGAAGGTGCCATCGTACGTCGCGGCGCCGTTGTCGGAACCGGAGTTATTTTGAACGCTTCCACCCCGGTGTACGATTTGGTGCGTGGACGAGTACTTCGGAAAGGTGCTGATGGCGTTCTCGAAATCCCCCCCGGTGCTGTCGTTGTGCCCGGCAGTAGACCAGCCAGTGGCGAATTTGCCCGGTCAGAGGGAGTACATGTGTACACGCCCATCATCGTGAAATACCGCGACGAGCGAACAAACGCCGCTACATCGCTTGAAGTATGTCTACGATAAGCTCTGCAATGATATTGCAGACCCGAATGCCGTTGCCGACTCACGAGCTGCTCGGTGTGATGGAAGTATACAGCATAGAATCGGATGCTCGTGTAAGCCGCAACGCATCATTGTACACAATCAGATCGTGATCCACACCACTTCGCGACAACCCGTCGAGTATCATGCATCGGATTGAATAAACAGCTCACCTTGAAGCACTTCTGTAGTATCCGGATCGGGATGCCGACCGTGCCGCGATGCACGTCTAGTTCTCATCGTTGACTCGTGCATCGCTACCCACTCCGCAACACTACTCACGGGTACGAAGCAATCGCATGGTGGCGGAGTTCAATCATGACCCGACTCACCGACACACACCAAGATTCACACGTCACGACATATTGCCAATCCGATAAACATTCTGTAATTTGAAAGTCTACCACCGGTGTGTACCACATCAGCAAAGGCAATCGCTGCGTGTCACCGGTCACGCCTAGAGCCTGCAAGCCTGTACGGGTGCGTTGCACCCCCAGTATGTCACAACAATCGGATGACCACAATGACCAACGAGCCGACCAACAACGAGACTCCCGACCAGAAGCCTGAAAACAATATTCAGGAAAGCAACATTGACGCGACCGGGAGCAACGATGTGTCGCAACCCGCTGACGAGAACGTGACGGATGAAACTCCCGTCCCAACACCATCCACACCTGAAGTGCCGACCGACCTTCCTGCTGTGCATGACTCAACCGACGTCACGGAAACTTCTGAAGAGCATGTCGTCACCGAAAAAATTCGTCCTGAGAACCGTGAGCTTCCCGAGCAGCGTGATACTCATCCAGTACAGAATGATACGACTACTGAGCAACTGCCCGAAAAAACCGCTCCCACACCCACAGCACCTGTCCCTACGGTAGAGGAGCAATCAGATAAGACCGAGGCGACCGCGGAGCCTGCACCCACGGCACCTGTGCATACGGAAGAAGAGCAATCAGACAAGAGCGAGGCGACTGCAATACCAGAGCCTGCGATCCCTGTGCCCGCGGCAGAAGATCAATCAGATACGACCGAGGAGACTGCAACGCCAGAGACTGCAACGCCTGTGCCTGCGGCAGAAGATCAATCAGATACGA
>Ga0114946_10001072_pt1 | contig 18773 bp, 18 predicted proteins | sample WalLakDeSediment_FD_88676 | JGI IMG/M metagenome (GOLD analysis project Ga0114946, IMG submission 88676) | Lake sediment microbial communities from Walker lake, Nevada to study Microbial Dark Matter (Phase II) - Walker Lake 11/02/13 Deep Sediment | ecosystem: Environmental > Aquatic >...
GGGCCGCACGCAAGCAGTTGCGTTGATTGGACGTGGCGCAGGCGTGCACTGATTCTGGAGGTGGCATGGTGCCAATTCTAAGCCTAGGCGGGAGCGACATAAAGGATGTGCGGGCTCAGTTGGCTGTGGTGGCCAAAGAGCTTTACGGACAGGGCGTGTTGACCAGTCTTGGCGGCAACTTAAGTGTCCGAGTCCCTGACCAGGAGGCGGCGTGGATCACCCCAAGCGGTGTCTACAAGGGGGGATTGGCTCCCGAGGACATGGTGAGAATCGACTACCGGGCCAAGATGGTGGCCGGCCCTCCCGGCCTTAAGCCTTCGGTGGAGGCCGTGGTCCATGCCGCCGTCTACCGCAGCCAACCGAATACGGCCGCCGTCATCCATGCCCATCCTCCGTACAGCATCGTGCTGACAACCCTCGAACTGCCGATTCTGCCGGTGACCGAAGAGGCCACGTTCTACTGTGAGGTCCCCAGGCTCCCCTGCCTGCCGTCGGGCTCGGACGAGTTGGCCCAGGCTGTGGCGACGAGCCTGAAGGGTTCCCGAGTGGTGATGATTGCTAACCATGGGGTCTTCGCCTGCGGCGAGACGCTGCGCGAGGCGGCCAATGAACTTCTGTCACTGGAAGCCGTCTGCCGGTTGCTGCTGCTCTTTAGACAGCATGGCGGCGAGCTGGCGCCGACGATTCCTCCGAGTTAGTCAGCCCTCCCTCCCGCCAGGGGCCGCCGACCGAGCGCGCCGTTCAAGCCGCGAGTCCGGGCACGGTTTCTGCCAGGGCACGGGGCATTGGTTACCGTCCTCCTCACGCGCGCGGTCACCGGCCGTCCAATACCCGCCGTCGGTCCAGAGTGTCTCCAGACAACTCCGGGAGCGTCTTGGTTCATGGGCTTACGATTGTCACGAACCTTGGTGCGGAGCGGCAGGGGAACATGGCGGTGCGGGCAAACTTGCTCTTGATGCTTGCGAGTATGTTGCTACGGCGCCCTGGAGGCGTCGATAGCCAGCAGAGGGGGAGCGAAATGGCAGTCGATTTGAAGGGCAAGGACCTGCTGACCTTGCGCGATTGGTCGGCAGAGCAGATCTGGCAGGTGCTCAAGACCGCTGAGCATCTCAAGATGCTCAATAAGACCGGTCAGTCCTCAACACCCTTGGCCGGTAAGGCACTGGCGATGATCTTCACCAAGCCTTCGACCCGCACAAGGGTTTCGTTTGAGGTGGGCATGTATCAGTTAGGTGGCAGCGCCCTGTATTTGTCGGCCAATGACCTCCAGCTGGGACGAGGAGAGACCGTTGCCGACACCGGGCAGGTGCTGTCCAGGTACGTGGACGGAATCATGATCCGGACGTACAAGCAGAGCGATGTCGAGGAGTTGGCCGCCGGCGCTACCGTGCCCGTCATCAATGGCCTTACCGACGACTATCATCCCTGTCAGGTTCTGGCCGACTTGCTCACCATCTACGAGAAGATGGGGCGGATTGCCGGCCTTAAGCTGGCCTACGTCGGTGATGGCAACAATATGACCCATTCGCTGATGATTGGGGGGGCCAAGCTCGGTATGAGCGTTGTGAGCGCCAGTCCCAGCGGGTTTGTGCCCAGCACCGAGATGGTCGACTACGCACGCGTCGCTGCGGCCGAGACCGGCGCCACAATCGGGGTGGTGGAGTCAGCCGAGGCGGCCGTGCGCGGTGCCGATATCGTGTACACGGACGTGTTCGTGAGCATGGGCCAGGATAAGGAGTCAGAGAAAAAGCTGGCCGCTCTGGCGCCTTATCGGGTGACGCCTGCCCTGATGGCGAAGGCCAATCCGGGCGCGATCTTCATGCACTGCTTGCCGGCGCATCGCGGCGAGGAGGTCGATGCGGAGGTCATCGATGGTCCGCAGTCGGTAGTCTTCGACGAGGCCGAGAACAGATTGCATGCTCAGAAGGCTTTGATGGCCCTGGTCATGTAGGCCGGGCGATGTATGGGCCAGGTAGGCCAGGTAGGTCAGGCGACATGTGGGCCGGGCCGGGCCGGGCCGCGCAGGCCGTGGCGGGGTAGGGGGCGAGGGGCCCTCAGGACCAGCGGACAACCACCTTAGGGGAGGCGTTGTGTCATGCACGGCGGCAACACCGGTCAAGTGCTATTCGTCGACCTTGGCAGTGGCAAGATATCCCCGGAGCGCTTGGCGTCCCAGGTCTACCAGGAGTTTCTGGGCGGCTACGGCCTCGGAGCACGGGTGATCTTCTCGCGCCAGCCAAAGGATGTGGACCCACTGGGGCCCGGCAATATCCTGGGCTTTGTGACCGGCCCCCTGGTGGGCACGCCGGCCATCACCGGCTGTCGCTTCACCGTCTGCGGCAAGTCGCCTCTGACCGGCACTTGGGGTGACTCGAACTGCGGCGGCTACTTCGGCCCGGCGCTCAAGATGACGGGATATGACGCCGTGTTCTTCCTAGGTCAGTCGCCACGACCGGTATATCTGTATCTTGGAGCCGAGGGCGCAGCGTTGCACGCCGCGGACGACCTCTGGGGGCAGGATACGTTCGCCACCGAGGATGAGCTCCGGCGACGCCACGGGCGGGGTACCCAGGTCGCCGCCATCGGGCCTGCCGGCGAGCGCAAGAGCTTGATCGCGGCGATCATCAACGATTACGGCCGAGCCGCCGGGCGATCCGGATTGGGCGCGGTCATGGGGTCCAAAAATCTCAAGGCAGTTGCGGCCCGGGGCACGTTGGCGGTGCCGCTGGCCGACCCAGAGGCCGCGAGCGGGCTGAGGCGCCAATACATCACAGCGATGGCCAAGAATCCGCGCGTGCGGCACTTCAACAAGTATGGCACCATCGACCACGTGGCCAGCTCGGCCTTCAGTAATGACTCACCCGTACGAAACTGGGCTTGGCCTGGCGTGGACTTTCCCGAGGCCACCAAGATCAGCGACGACGCGCTGCTCGAATATCAATACAAGAAGTACGGCTGCTGGCAGTGCAACATCGTGTGCGGCGGACACTTTCGCGTCGAGAGCGGGCCATACAAGACCGAGAGCGCCCACAAGCCGGAGTACGAGACTTGCGCGATGTTTGGCAACAACCTGCTCAATGCCAACCCAGAGTCGCTGATCAAGATCAACGACATCTGCAATAGGTACGGGGTCGATACCATCTCCGCCGGGGCGACGATCGGGTGGGCCATCGAGTGTTTCGAACATGGGCTGTTGACCGCGGCTGACTCAGGCGGCGTCAGTTTGGAGTGGGGCGACGATCAGACCATTGTGGCACTGACCGAAGCTCTGGCCCGCGGCGAAGGCTTTGGCCGCCTAGGTGAATTGCTGGCCCGGGGCTCGGCGGCGGCCGCCGCGGCTGTCGGGCGCGGTAGCGAGCAGTATGCGATCCACGTCGGCGGGCAGGAACTGCCGGCGCACGACCCCAAGTATGCGCCGAGCTGGGGAACTTACTACGTCGGCGATGCCACTCCCGGGCGCCATACACAGCTTGGGCTGGTGACCTATGAGAACGGCCCCGGCTTGCCCGGCCTGGAGTTGCCGGTCCACATCGAACGCCACGCTTATGCCGGCAAAGGGGAGTGGGCGGCCAAGATTCAGAACATCATGCATGCCGCGTACTGCTGCGGCGTGTGTATGTTCGCCGTGCAGCGGATGGAGGTCCATGGATGGCCGGAGTTCCTCAGTGCGGTTGCGGGGGAGGACTTCGATCTAGACGACTTTGAGCTCATCGGCAGGCGGGTTGCGGCGCTGCGGGGTGCGTTCAACATGCGGGAGGGCATCGCGCCCAAGACTCACTTTGCCCTGCCTGATCGGGCGGCCGGGCGGCCGCCGCTGAGCAAGGGTCCGCTCGAGGGCATCACTATCGACCTGGAAACCCTGACTGCCGAGTACTTCGCGGCTCAGGGTTGGGACAGCCTCGGCCGGCCGACCGAGAGCACGCTGCGGGACCTGGGCTTGGACGACGTGGCGGATGAGGTCTATGGGCCGGCCGGAAGCTGAGTGCGGGCTGCTGCGAGTGACCCTGACCGGCGAGCCCGTCACCATCGTCGGTGGCAGTCGGTTCTGCCTGGAGCTGGCCGCCCCTGTGGGACTGAGCGAGCTGTTCGATAGGCTTGGCAGCGAGGTACACCCTTGGTTCGGGGCTCTCTGCCGGTCCGGCGGGCGCCTGGCCGACCTGGGTGAGGTGATGGTGGTGCTCGACGGGCGCCGCCTCGACCTCATGGACGACGCTGATTTGGCAGTGAGCGGTGGCCATCTCTACATCATCCCGCCGATAACGGGCGGATAGGACGGGCGGGCTGGACGGGCGCTGGAGGGATCACCCGGGCGTGGTGGCGCGAGAAGCCAGCGGCTCCGACCGGACCCCGGATCGGCAGCAACCACAACAACCAGACACGGGGAGGCAGGCGGCGATGAGCCAAGAGACGGCGCGGTCCAAGGTAACAATCCACACCCTGCTGGATAAGATGCAGCGGGGCGAGCAGATAAGCATGCTGACGGCTTATGACTACCCGATGGCGCTGCTGGAGGAAAAGGCCGGCGTCGACATCATCCTGGTCGGCGACTCAATGGGCATGACGGTGCTTGGTTACGAGACTACTCTGCCGGTGACGATGGCTGAGATGATCAGCCACGCTGCTGCGGTTCGCAGGGCGGCGCCCACCGCCTACCTGGTCGGCGACATGCCCTATATGAGCTATCAGCCGAGCATCGAGTCGGCAATCCGCAACGCCGGCCGGTTCATGGCCGAGTGCGGCTGTGATTGTGTAAAGCTCGAGGGAGGTTCCAACGTAGCCGATGTGGTAGCCGGCCTGGTCAAGGCGACCATCCCGGTGATGGGACACATTGGGCTGACCCCGCAGTCGCTGGCTCAGCTGGGCGGCTTCAAGTCGCAAGGCCGGTCGGCTGAGGCGGCTGCCTATCTGATTCAGGAAGCCAAGGTGCTCGAGGAAGCCGGGGCCTCGCTGTTGCTGGTCGAGGCGGTTCCCGAGCGGGTGACCGAGATCATGGCGCAGCGCAGCTCGATTCCGATCATCGGCATCGGCGCCGGCGGTAAGTGCCACGGCAACCTGCTGATAGTTCATGACATGCTGGGCTTCTTTGACCGCTTCACGCCACGTTTTGTTAAGAAGTACGCCGACCTGAACAGCGTGATTCTGGCTGCCATGCAGGAGTACATCGAGGATGTGCAGACGGGCGCCTTCCCGGCCAAGGAGCACTGCTACCCGATGCCGCGCGAGGAGTGGGAGCGGCTGCAGGAGATGCTGGCGCGGGAGTGACGGCCTCGCACAATCGGACTGTCGGCCAATCGGAGCCGTCGATGTCCGGCAAGTGATCCTGATGGCGGTTAGGGGGGTGTCGATCGTGGAGCAGATTATGGTGCAGCCCTGGCTAGGTGTATTGCACGGCCGGGTTAACGGCAGCTTCGTTGCGGGGCGGGATGCGGTTGCGGTTATCGATACCATGCACAGCCCGGCCGATGCCCGGCACATAGCCTCGTGGGTGCGCCAGCATAGCGCAGCGCCGGTCGGTATGGTCGTCAACACCCATCATCATGCGGATCATTGCTTTGGCAATCAGGTCTTTGGCGCGCCCGTGGTGTCCAGCGAGATCTGCAGGCGGATAATGGCTGGCAATCTGGACAACGAGTGGGCCCCAGACCGTTTGGCCGAGTGGCAGCAGGCTGCGGGCGGGTCGGGCCTAGAGGGCCTGCGGATCAAGCTCCCGACGATCACCTTCGCCCGCGGCTGCAACCTGTTCCTGGGCCCCTGCCCCGGGGGAGGCTCTGAGTTACGTCTCGAGCTACTGCATACCGGGGGACACAGCCCGGGGCACGCCATAGTCCTGCTGCCGGATCACGGGATTGTGTTCAGCGGCGACCTGTTGTTCGTGGGCCGCTACCCCTTTGCTAGGCAAGCCAACCCATCGGACTGGATTTCGGCTCTGCAGCGAATCAAGAGGATGCGGCCGGAGATTGTGATCCCTGGACATGGACCGGTCTGCGACGCGAGCAGGGCGCAGGAGGAGGCCGACCGTCATATCAGCTATCTAAGCGAGACCACGGGCCTGATCGAGGAGCGTCTGGAAAAGGGTATGGAGCGTGACGCTATCCTCGCCGATGCAGCGGCATTCCCGCGCTTTGCGGACGATGGCTATGAACGACTCCACGTCGCGAACATCGCTGGTCTGCTGGATCGGATCTTGAGCTCCCGGCGAGGCGATGCGGGTGCAAGATGAACTGGTGATGGTTGTGCCGCGTGCCGCCCTGTTCCCCGAGGGGGGCCGGGCCTTTCAGGGCCTTGCGGCCGGCGATGACGTCTATCTGCAGGCTGCAATCGGTGAGTACCTGTTCATGCCGCGCCGCCGGGCCGAGTCGGATGAGCGGTACAAGCAGATAATCCCGTACGTCGTCATCCAGGCCCCCCCCGGAACTGATGGCCGGTTCGGCTACCTGTTTTTCCAACGATCCTCAGGCGGTGATCCCCGCCTAGGCCGCCTGTACTCGCTTGGCCTGGGTGGTCACGTCAACAGCGCTGATGTGCAGGTGCGACCGGTTGTGCGGCGCAGCCGCACCGGTGGAGCGGCCGCTGCGGCGGTGGGCGCCGTGCCGGGCGTGGCCAACCCGGCCGTGGGTTTGCCGCCAGTGGCTGTTCGCAGCCTCTCCGCCAGCTCCGTTGGCCAGCGGATCAGGGTCGCCAGAGACCTCGAGAGGGCTTGGGCAGCGTCCGGGCGCCAGTACCTCGCGGCAGAACCGGTAGGGGGCCATCAGGCGGGCGGCCCCGAGAGCCGCACTTCGATGCCCGCCGCGCGGGATGCTGGCGAAGTGCGGCGTCGCCTAGTACGGCGCATCGCCCTGGATTCGCAGCTCAAGAGCGTTTTGACCGGCTCTGCTGGCTCGCGGCCGGAGGACCATCCGCTCTTTCGCGGTCTCCGGCGTGAGTTGCGCGAGGAAGTGGTCATACCGGCCGGATGCGTTTTGCGATACCTTGGAGCAATCAACGACGACTCCAACAGCGTCGGGCGCGTGCACCTTGGCTTGGCCTTTGTTCTAGAAGTACCTTCCCGGCCCAGGTGGGCGGGGCGCCGTCGTGCTCGCGGCTATGGGCGGGTGCCGGCGCGTCGGCTCGCAGGTTCGGCTCGGCGCGGCTACCGGGTGTATCTTCGCCGCGAGCCCAATAGCGTTCAGGTTGGGACCTTCTTCGGGCTGGACGACATCCTGACCTACCGGCAGGCCATGGAGAGCTGGTCAGTCCTGCTGTTGGACTCCGGTCTCCTGCCGGTCAGGACGCCGCCGTCACCCTGATGGGCGGACGTGATCGCGATACAGGGGCCGCCGGGGCGCGGCCGGGGGAGGGGAGATGCTGATGGCTTACGGAGTCAGAACTGACCAGCGGCACTTTGCCGATGTGCTGTTCCGGGGCGGCCCGGTCTATACGGTTGACCCAAACGATCGGGTCGTGGAGGCTTGTGCAACCCGGTATGATCGGATCATCGGGTGTGGCAAGCTTGCCGACCTGCTTCATCTGGTGGGCCCCGACACCCGGATAGTCGATCTGGAGGGCAAGTGCCTTGTGCCGGGCTTGGTTGATGCGCATAGTCACATTGTCGGACAGGGCCTGGCTATGGAAGCGATCGACTGCAAACACGACCTCCCGGCACTGGACGATCTGCTGGCGCGGGTGGCCGCGGCAGCCAGGAGTGCTCCTGCCGGAACCTGGCTTCTGGGGCGAGGGTACAATCAGAACAAGCTCGGCGAGCGCCGTCATCCGGAGCGGCGAGACCTGGATCGCGCGGCTCCCGACCATCCCGTCGCCTTGACCAGAACATGCGGCCATATCATGGCCTGTAACTCCCGGGCTTTGGACCTGGCCGGTATCTCAGCCTTGACCCCCGACCCACCCGGCGGCACTATTCTGCGTGATGCGGACGGTGAGCCGACGGGAGTGCTGCTGGAGTCGGCGTGCCGACCGGTGCAGGAGCTGATCACCCCAACGGTCACGGGCTATCGGCGCGCCTATCAAGCGGCTTGTCGCGAGTACTTGAGCCTGGGTATTACCTCAGCGCACGACGCCAGTGGCAGCGACCCAAGCCAGGTGCGAGCGATGGTCCAAGGACATGATCAGGATCAGGTCAAGTTGCGGACATACATGATGCTGCGGTTAGCCTCATCTGGCCCGGCGGCAGGCAACGCCGCACTGCAAAGCGGCATGGTGTCGGGCCTCGGTGGTCCCGGCTTGAGGGTTGGTCCACTGAAGATAATGCTGGACGGCTCGTCGAGCGGCCCCACTGCGGCGACCCGGGAGCCTTACGCCAGCCGGCCCGGGTATTCGGGAATCCTCTATCACGATCAGCATGAGCTCAACTCCTTGGTCAAGCAGGGCATCGATGCCGGATTTCAGATGACGGCCCACTGTGTCGGTGACCGCGCCATTGCCATGATGCTCAGGGCGATCACCGAGAACAGCGACGGCCGTGGCGACGGCCGGCGGCACCGCATCGAGCACTGCGCCATGCTTGATGAGCAGTTGATAGCGGCGATCAGGTCGCTCGGGGTGGTGCCGGTTGCCAACCCCAGCTTTCTGTGGGAGTTCGGCGACGGATACGTGGCCGACTACGGAATGGATCGGGCTCGCTGGATGTTCCCCTTGCGCTCGTTGCTGGGCGCCGGAGTGCCGGCCGCAGCCGGCTCTGATGCTCCAGTCACTTACGTCGATCCCTTCTTGGGCTTGTATTGCGCGATGACCAGGAAGACCGCAACCGGTGCCGAGGTGGGGCCGGAGCAAGCTGTCTCCTTTGCCCAGGCGTTGCGTTCGTATACATACAATGGCGCATGGGCCAGCGGCGAGGAGCACATCAAGGGCAGCGTTGAACGTGGCAAGCTGGCGGACTTGGCCGTGGTGTCGCTTGATCTCGGCTCTGCCAGCCCCGAGCAGATCAGGAACGCAGCAGTGGTAATGACGATGCTTGGCGGCGAGATAGTTTACGAGCGCTAGCCAGCCGTTGCGGCTGTCTTCGCGGCGTTCTGGGCAGCGGCAGGGGTTCGCCGAACTAAGGCAGAAATGATGTGCTTTGGTACTTCATCTGCCAGTATGGGAGTGTCTTGCGTGCCAACAACAGCGAACTCAGTTGCGACAGCCACACCATCACGGGGCCGAGTGACGGCCGGGGTGCTCGAACGCCTGCGCGCGGCCACGGCCGCAGACCGTGTTCTCCACCGGGAGCAGCACCTCCTGACGTATTCCTACGACGCGTCCTTTCTGACTAGGCTCAGTCCCTCGCTCCCGGAGGCCGTGGTCTTGCCCGAAACGACCGCCGAAGTGGTCAACCTGGTGAAGATTGCCGCGGCTTCGAGCATACCATTGGTGGGCCGCGGCGCGGGTACGTCCCAGACGGGAGGCTCGGTTCCGGTTGCCGGCGGTGTGGTAGTCGACTTTTCGCGGATGAACCGGATACTGGAGGTCGACCTGCCGAACATGCAGGTGGTTGTGGAGCCTGGGGTAATCCATGCCCACCTGAACCGCGAGCTCGCGCCGCAGGGTTTCTACTTCCCCCCTGATCCCGGCTCCAGTGAGATGTGCACCATCGGCGGTATGGTGGCCAACAACGCCAGCGGTATGAGGGCGGTCAAGTACGGTGCGACCGGCGAGTATGTGCTGGGCTTGGAGGCGGTGCTAGCCGACGGGACCGTGATTGTGACCGGCGGCCAGAAGGCGCGCTCCCTCAAATGCGTATCGGGCTACGATCTTACCAGGTTACTGGTCGGCAGTGAGGGTACTCTTGGCTTGATTACCAGGCTAAGGCTTAAGGTGCTGCCTCTACCCGAGAAGCGGGGAGTGGTGATGGCGGCTTTCGACAAGCTCACCGATGCTGGCGAGACCGTGGTCGACATATTCGCTGCCAGGTTGCGTCCCGCGGCAGCTGAGATCATGGATCGCACTGCATGCAAGGCGGCCATGCTTCACGTTCCCGGCCTTACCTTGCCCGACGGCGAGGCGGTTCTGTTCTTCCAGGTCGACGGAGTGCCGCCCGCTGTGACCTACGAAGCCGAGCGCATTGCGGAGGTCTGCCGGCGCCGGGCCAGCCATGTGGAGTGGGCGGAGGACCCCAAACGCGTGGCCAGTCTGTGGCAGGCTCGGAGCGTGGTTGGCGCGGCCACCGGGCGGGTCCGCGAGGGAGCGACACGGGTGTGCGCGGGCGAAGATATCTGCGTGCCGGTGGCCCGAGTACCGGAGGCCTTGGCCGGGATTCAGGAGATCGCGGAGCGGTACGGGTTCCCCATTGTGACCTATGGACACATCGGCGATGGCAACCTGCACTCGGCCCCGCTGGTCGACATGCGTGATGAGGATGAAGTGAGGCGAGTGCACCAGGCAGTTGACGAGATCCACCGGATGGCGCTGGACATGTCCGGTACGACCACAGGGGAGCACGGGGTGGGCGTTGTGAGACAGGCGTACCTGCCCGAAGAGCATGGCCCGGCCTTTGAGGTCATGCAGCGCATCAAGGCGGTGTTTGACCCCCAGGGCATACTCAACCCCGGCAAGATGGGGCTCCAGAGTAGCGACGAATGAACGATCTCAGCCAACCCGATGTCGCGGGGGCGCCCCGCAATGTGTTCGCTGAGCTGACCGGCCAACAGGGCGATGACTTCGAGCGCTATCTAATGGAGCTGCAAAAGTGCATGCGCTGCGGTCAGTGCCGGACCAACTGCCCGGTCTTCCGTTTCGATTGCGGTGAAACTGATGTGGCCCGGGGCAAATTGGCGCTGCTCAGTCACTATTTGCGCCCCGACGCCCAGCCGGACCGCGAGCTCTACGGGCGCCTCACCCGGTGCGTTAACTGCGGGCGGTGCCGCCTGGAATGTCCTAGCGGCACCGATACCGGCTATGCTTTGCTTGAGGGTCGAGCGCGTCTGCTGGAGAAGGTCGGCATGCCGCCGGTCAAGTCACTGGCGGTGCGGGGCGCCTTTGCCCACTACGGCCGGCTTAGAGCAGCAGCTCGAGCTTTTCGGCTTGTTCAGCCGCTCGCCTTCCGGCCCCGCGCCGCCGACCCGAGACACCTACGCAGCGTCTGGAAGCTGCCGATTTTGGGGCAGCGTGTTTTGCTTCCACGACTGCGGGGGCCAGCTCGTACCGGTGTAATTGAACCGCCAGACGGCCGCGAAGTAGTGGGCTCGGTGATAATCTACCCTGGCTGTCTCGTCGACCTAGGCTATCCTGAGCTTCTGGAAGCCACGCTGAAGGTGGTCGGAGCCTTGGGCTTCCGAGCCATCGTCCCGACCGGCTTGGTCTGCTGCGGTGCTCCCGCCGTCTATAGCGGCGATTCGGCGACTGGCCGTCGCTTGGCTGTCGAGAACCTTAAGCTGCTGCTGCCCCATTTGCGGGAAGGAGCCGATAGGCTGCTCTTTCTCTGCCCGTCCTGTAGTGTTGCCTTCAAGCACGACTACCCGGAGTACCTGTTTGGCAAGATGGCGGGCTCAGCGGCGGCGTTGGCGGCAAGCGGCCTGTCCCAAGCCGACATCCAGCTTGTGGCCGAGATGGCTGACGATGCGAGCAGGTGGGCCTGGGAGCGAGGAGCTCGGGAATGTCTGGCGGCTGGGGCCGTTGACAGCGTGACCTATCATGATCCTTGCCACCTCCGGCGGCTCATGGCGGTGGTTGAGGAGCCGCGGGCCATACTGCGCCATTTGGCCGGAGACGGGTACGCCGAGGCACCCAATCCTGACAGCTGTTGTGGTTTTGGCGGGACATTTGCCTTGGAGCATGTTGGAGCCAGCGGTGCTATGCTGGAGCAGCGGTGCCACGAACTGGCATCGACAGAAGCTGAGCTTGTGGCCACGGCCTGCCCGGGCTGCCTCGCATGGCTGGCCAACGGGCTTGACCGGATCGGCTCCCGGCAGAGGCCGGTACACTTGATCGAGCTCATGGCCTCTGCGGTGCCCGCGGAAGGCTCGGCTAACCACGAGTCCAGGGCGAGACAAGGGGCCGTGGTCTAGTTGCGGCCGTGTTGAGCGTGAACTGGGGCGTGGTCGCGGACAGACCGGACATCAGCCCTGCTGCCGGAAGGCGTGACCGTTAGGATTGCTGATCAGCTCGAGCGTTTGGCCTGACGTGCCAGTTCTTCGAGACGGCTGACCACTGCGGGGCCAACAATGTCGTGCCGCAACGCCGCTACCCCCGACCCGAGATCCGCCCATCCCCAATCGGTACCCCCTGGCGGTGCGCCGGGGTCCAATGGAGCGACAGTGGCTACCGCTGTGGGCAGCAGCTCCGGGCTTGTTCCGGGAGAAACTGAGCAGCTAAAGAAGAGATGAAGCAACGAGCTCTGCCGGCCGGTGGTGGGGTCCCGGCCTCGCCGCGCGACAGCGTCAAGGCAACCGTCAACTTCGATCTCAACTCTGGTGCGCAGCTTTACCAGGCGTTGTATGGCAGTCTGAGGCGACTCGCCCTCCAAGACCTCGGTGCCCGGCAGGTGCCAGCGCGCCGCTGACGGCGATCGTGTGCCTGTTGTGCTTCTCACGAGCAGCAGATGTCGCGCATGGACGATCACCGCCCGGGGAACCAGGAGATAGCGGCGGGCTGCGGACACAGGCGACCTCACTCAACTGCCCGGAAGCGGGCAAACGGGTCGAACAGCATGGGCTCATTGCGCCAGGCCTCCGGCCCGATCCAGTAGACCCAGCCGCCCGCTCTCTCATACGAGCTGAACTGGGGGTTGGCCGTGATCAGTACGGCCGAGCGCTGCTTGGCGGCAGCCGCGGCGGCTGCTTCCGGGGAGTCCAGCCCCCACGTCAGCCGGGCCAAGGCGATATCCATCGCCTCAGCAACATCGCACGAAAGAACCTCCAGAGGCAGACGCTCAACTGCGACTCTCAGTCGATCGATGTGCTCCGCACCCACAGACACCACCGCAGAGATCAGCGTCTCGCCCAGACATAGGGCAGGGCATATCACCGTAAGCTCCCCTAGTGTCGCACCTCTGAGCACCGCCTCGACCACATCGCCACCGCTCTCGTCGGCGAGATAGGACAGAAGAGCGGAAGATTCAAGGACGACGGTGGTCGGATCAGGCAGAAGGGGCATACCGAAGCCTCCCAGCTGGCAAAACCGCAAGATGCACGTGCTGCATTCCAGCCTATCTGGTCACCGGGTCGAACAAAGTCGGCAAGGTCTTGCTCTCAGCGGACGACGCTCTGGTCTGAGGCGCACCCGACGCTTCCGGCGTGTTACGCCTCCGGCCGTCCGTGGCTCGCTTGGCCTGAAGCAACTCCCGCACCAGGGAATGGGATTCATCTTGGAGCCGAAGGAGTCCTCTCGACGCCAGCACCGGATCGCCCGGCAGAGGATGAAGAGAGAGGTAGTCTGGTCCTTCGCGAACCTCCAGCTCGGTACCTGTCCCGATGTTAAGCCGGGTCCGCACGGAAATCGGGATGACAACTTGACCCTTGGAGGAAACCTTGATTCTAAGCACCATCAACCACTCCCGCTCAGATGGGGTAAGGTGGGGCCTTGCTTTAGCTTACCACGTGCGCGGCAAAGTCACAAATGCCCGATCCGGCAAGCAGAGTCCCCCAAGACGCAGGAGGCTCGGTTCGCAACCGATTCGTCGTCGCGCATCCATCGCCCAGGGAACCGGAGCCTCGGGGCAGAAACCCTACCAGCAGGAGATTGATATACGTGCCGGAGAGGAGTCGCTGCTATGAAGGTGTTCATCTCGGCTGACATGGAGGGGGCAACTGGAGTCGCCGTCGGCCCGCACGTTGGTGGCGAGGCCGGCGAGTATGGTCGAATGCGCAAGCTGTTGACCCAGGACGTCAATGCCGCCGTGCGTGGCGCCCTGGCTGCGGGAGCCACCGAGTGTCTGGTCACGGACGCCCACGGCAAGATGACGAACATTCTGATTGAGGAGCTGGATGCGAGCGCCCGTCTGATTTCAGGTTCCAACAAGCAGCTGCTCCAGATGGAAGGCATCGATGCTGGTCACGCAGCGGCCATGTTTGTCGCCTATCACGCCCGCGAGGGCACCGAAGACGGTGTTCTCAACCATACTCTGCTCGGCTCGACCGTCCACGAAATCCGGTGCAACGGTCGGCCGTTTGGCGAAACCGGTCTCAACGCTGCTCTTGCAGGACACTTCGGCGTGCCGGTCTGCCTTGTAACCGGCGACGACAAGGTGTGTCTAGAAGCTCAAGAGCTACTCGGGAGCATTGAAGTGGCCGAGGTCAAGGTGGCCCGGGAGCGTCTGGTGGCAGATCTCTTGCCACCCGCTAAGACCCAAGTGTTGATCGAAGCCAAGGCCCGGTCGGGGCTGGCGAGGGTGGCTCGCGGCGAAATCGACCCGTTTCGGGTGAGCTGCCCAGTCAGCTTCGAGGTCGACTTCAAGTCCACGGCCGGGGTCAAGATGGCCTGCTTGTTTCCGGCGGTCGAGTACGCCGGCGCCAAGACCCTCCGGGTGCGCGGCGAAGACTATCTTGAGGCCTACAAGCTGCTGATGGGCACACTTTTCATGGTCCGGGCTGCCCAATCAGGGATTATTTAGGGCTTGGACCCTCCGCTGGTCGGGGGCGCTGGGCGCGCCGTGCGGACCAAGCGATGTCTTTGAGAGTCACCAAACAACTCCAGAAGGTCCGGCAGAGCGCAGGCGACCGTATCGGGCATCGCGTCCTGGATCTTCTGGAGCGCGCGCCGTGCGGCGCCATCGTCCTCACGGCACAATATGCGGTGCGCCAGCGCGGCGCCGATCGCCAGCGTCACGGCCTCGTCCAGCTCGAAGTGCACCTTCTTGGCGGCCGCCGTTGCGAAAAGAGCGTAGCCGCCACTCGGTCCGGGGATGGCGGCCAGAGGGAAGCCTTGATCGGCTAGGCGCTGCATGTCACGGTAGACGGTACGCTCACTCACGCCAAAACGCCCAGCTAGCTCAGAAGCCCTCAGGCGCTGGCCTGAGGCAAGCATGATGGCGATACTGGCGAGGCGATGATCGCGAGTCATAGGTCCCTAATACTCCATTCGGTCGTCGCTCTTCCTGCCTTCATCGCGGCAGTTCGCAAAATAGCTTCTCGTCGAATAGCAGCCCACCAAAATCATCCTTGACCGCCCTTGCTGGTGACAACTGCCTTCACCGGAGCTGGAGCATCGACAGTACCGTACCAGCGAATGCGACCAAAGACCCACTCAACGAGCGAAGGTGCAACATCCGAGCCAAAGATCAGCGCGCCGACGCCATGAAGATCACGCTTGACGCTTTCCCTGGCCATTGCCTCAAGCTCAGCCCGTTCGAAACGGAGCACACCAGTCTGCCAATCCTGGTGCCGAGCGGCCTTGGCCTCGAGCGCTGCGGCGTGTTCGTCCAGTTGGCGACGGACTGCAGCGCGGATGAGGTCACTGCGGTTTTGGTAAAACCCCTCTTCAACAAGCATGTCGATGCGCCCGAGGTCTACTGGTGTAAGGTTGATGGTTATCTTTTCCATCTCAGCCATGGGCGGTGCCCCCAGTCAGTGCGGGATTCCAAGTGGATGTTTTATAGCCTCTAAATGGATGTTAGAACGGCCTGTGCATCGCGTCAAGCCTGAACAGCGGTCCGCTGGGGCCACCGGGGGGGGCGCACCGGGCCCTCGGCAGCACCGGTGTGCGCTCCGTCCCTCTGCCGATCCCACTCCGCCGAACGTGGCCCTGGGTGCCGGTTGGGGAGGTGCTGGCGGCCGAGGAGCAGGAGCAGACCCTTTATGCACGAATGAGTAGAGCCGGGCGATGCGACGCGTCCGCGGCTATGCTAATCAGGTGACGGCCGTGGACTGGCTTGGTGACTTGCGGACCTGAGTGTGAGTCGTCATGAGCTTGATCCAGCCTGGCGCCGTCAGACAGTGCAGGCTGAGCGGAGGATTGGAAATGGGGCCTGAACCGGCCGGCATGGTGGTGGTTGCCCTCGGCGGCAATGCCATCCTGCAAAGGGAACAGAAGGGGACAGCCGACGAGCAGTTTGAGAACATCAGGGTCACCAGCTGGCATTTAGCGCAGATGGTGGCTGCCGGGTGGCGACTCGTGGTCACTCACGGCAATGGGCCGCAGGTCGGCAACATCCTGCTCCAGAACGAGGAGGCCAAGGAGATCGTGCCTCCGATGCCGCTTGATGTCTGTGGAGCCCAAAGCCAAGGCCAGATCGGCTATATGTTCATCCAGGTCTTGCGCAACGAATTACAGGCGCGCGGAATTGCGCATGAGCCCGTCGGCGTCGTGACCCAGGTGGTCGTCAACCCTGACGACGAGGCCTTCCGGCACCCGACCAAGCCCATTGGGCCTTTCTACACCGAACCACAGGCCCGTCGGCTGGTCCAGACCAAGGGGTATCAGGTGGTCGACACGGGCCCGAAGGGCTGGCGGCGGGTGGTGCCATCGCCTGATCCCGTTCACATCGTTGAGATCGATGCGCTGCGCGCGCTGGTGCAGGCGGGTCACATTGTGGTCAGCTGCGGTGGAGGCGGTATACCGGTGGCCAAAGGCGCTGGTGGGCAGCTTTACGGAGTCGAGGCGGTCATCGACAAGGACCTGGCCACCGAGCGCCTGGCGACTGAGTTGGGCGCCGATGTGATGATGATCCTCACCGACGTGCAGCAAGTGCTGCTGGACTACGGCAAGCCTACTAGCCGACCCGTGTCGCGCCTGTCGGTGCCCGAAGGCCGGCAGCTCATGCGCGAAGAGCAATTTCCAGCCGGCAGCATGGGCCCCAAGGTCGAGGCCTGCCTGCGCTTTGTTGAGAATGGCGGCCGCCGGGCTATCATCGCTAATCTGGCTCAAGCCGGGGCTGCCCTGCGCGGCTCGGCGGGCACTGAGTTTACCGCCCAGTCCCGCGAAGGCTGACGAGCCTTACTCCGGTACCAGCGGTACCACACGTGGAGGAGATGGAGCATGGGCAACAACAGGATTCGCATCGTGATTATGGGCGCCGCAGGGCGGGACTTCCACAACTTCAACGTCCACTACCGGCACAATCCGGTCTACGAGGTCGTGGCCTTCACCGCGACGCAGATTCCGGACATCGAGGGGCGGGCCTATCCAGCCGAGCTGGCCGGACGGCTCTACCCGCAGGGCATTCCGATCATCGCCGAGGATGACTTGCCCGAGTTCGTGCGCAACAACGTCGTCGAACAGGCCGTTTTTGCCTACAGTGATGTGCCGCACGTCTACGTCATGGGCCGCGCCAGCTGGGTCATGTCCATGGGGCTCGATTTCGCCATCCTCGGCCCCGAGAGTACTATGCTGCGATCCACCAAGCCAGTTGTGGCCGTATGCGCCGTACGGACGGGCGCCGGTAAAAGCCCAGCCACGAGGCGGGTGGCTGAGGTCGTCCAAGAGGCGGGTTTTAAGACAGCCGTGGTTCGCCACCCGATGCCCTACGGCAACCTCGTGGAACAGGCTGTGCAGCGGTTTGCGGACTACGCCGACCTCGATCACCATGAGTGCACCATCGAAGAACGCGAGGAGTATGAGCCGCACATCGACCGCGGCTCGATAGTGTTCGCCGGTGTTGATTATGAGCGCATCCTGCGGGCGGCCGAACAGGAGGCCGATGTGATCCTCTGGGACGGCGGCAACAACGATATGCCGTTCTACCGGCCTGATGTGTGGCTGACGGTGGCGGATCCTCACCGCCCGGGACACGAGACCCTCTACCATCCAGGCGAAGTCAACCTGAGGATGGCGGACTGCGTAATCATCAACAAGGTCGACACGGCCGACCTAGCTGGCGTACAGCAGGTGCGCGATTCGATCAGCCGGGTCAACCCCCGGGCGATGGTGATTGACGCCGCCGCGCCGATGTTCATTGACCAACCCGAACAGATTCGCGGGCGACGTGTGCTGGTGATAGAGGACGGCCCGACACTGACGCACGGCGAGATGAGTTATGGCGCCGGTGTCCTGGTGGCAAGGAGATTTGGTGCGGCCGAGCTCATCGATCCGCGACCGTACGCGGTCGGCAGTATCAAGAAGACCTATGAACGCTACCCGCACATGGGGCCCCTGCTGCCGGCCATGGGCTACGGAGCCAAGCAGGTCGCCGAGCTCAAGGAGACAATCGACGGGACGCCCGCGGATCTGGTGCTTGTGGCTACGCCGATCGATCTAAGACGCTTGTTTGATATAACGCAGCCTTCGGCGAGGGTTCGCTATGAGATGCAGGAGATCGGCCGGCCGACTCTGCGGGATGCGTTGCGGCCGGTGATCGGCCCCAAGACCTAGTTAGCTGGGCTATGGCCAGATCAGGCTGCCACTGAGGTGGCTGGGCTCACAGCGCAGGCTTCCGAGCTAAGCCCACAGCCTATATGGCGGGTGCGGCGGCACGACGCCGCACCCGCTAGCCAGCTGGCGGTTCGGGCGGGATCAACGCACGAGCCGGCCCGAAGAGCGCCGCTGCCAGCACCAACCACATCAGTCCCAGGCCGGCGAAACCGGGCTGGACTCCGAACCTCTGCGCCACTCCTCCCATCACGAGCGGCACAAGCCAGAGCGTGATCGAGAAGAAGATGCCGGTGAAGGCCATGGCCTGGGCCCGGTTCTGTGGTGAGCTGGCGTGGGTCGCAATGGTCATCGACAGAACCTGCAGCAAACCTGAGGACAACCCTATCACGCTCATGGCGGCCGCGAGGCCAGCGAAACTGGTCAAGTAGGCGGTGGCGCCTAGCCCGAGGCCACACAGTCCCGCGCTCGCCAGCCAGATCATCGCCCCCGGCACCCGCGACCCGAGTACGCCAAGAGCAAGGCTGCTTACCGTAGCCGTCAGTGCGCGGAAAGAGGAC
>Ga0114946_10001073_pt1 | contig 18772 bp, 13 predicted proteins | sample WalLakDeSediment_FD_88676 | JGI IMG/M metagenome (GOLD analysis project Ga0114946, IMG submission 88676) | Lake sediment microbial communities from Walker lake, Nevada to study Microbial Dark Matter (Phase II) - Walker Lake 11/02/13 Deep Sediment | ecosystem: Environmental > Aquatic >...
AACCGGCGCGGTTCCGTTGACGACAAAAACTCTGTTTCCGATTACCGTGAAATTGAGCTGGAACGACAGGCCTCCGTGTTTTCAACGGTGCTCTATTCAGAATTTGCCGGAAAAAAAATCAACATTATTGATTGCCCGGGCTTCGATGATTTTATTGGAGAGGTGCTGGCTGCCCTGAAGGTAGCAGATACTGCCATCATGGTGATCAATGCCCAGAATGGGGTAGAGGTTGGCACTGAAATTACCTGGCGGAGCATCACCAGACTTGAGAAGCCTGTTGTGTTTCTGGTCAATCAGCTGGAACATGAAAAGGCAAACTTTGAAGAGACTGTAAGGCAGTTGAAGGCTCAGTTTGGTGATAAAGCCATCATTGCCCAGTATCCGCTGAATCAGGGGATGGGTTTTGACAGCGTGGTTGATGTGCTCAAGATGAAAGTGTATAAGTTCCCCGTTGGTGGCGGACAGCCTGAAATTCAGGACATTCCTGCCGGAGAGCTAGACAGGGCGGAGGAATACAGAAATACCATTATTGAAGCCGCAGCCGAAAGCGAAGAGGCTTTGATGGAAGCTTTCTTTGAGAATGGCACCCTCAGTGAAGAGGAATTGGTAAAAGGAATAAAACAGGGGATAGCTACACGCACCATGTTCCCAATATTGTGTATTTCCGGAAAAAATAACCAGGGGGTGAACCGTTTCATGGAGTTTGCAAGTGAAAACCTCCCTGCACCCACAGAGGTGACTCCAACCAAAACCAGCGACGGCAAAGAACTTACATTTAAAGAGGGCAATACCCCATTGGCATTCGTTTTTAAAACCGCTGTTGAACCCCATCTGGGTGAGATCTCCTTTTTTAAGGTTTATGAAGGGACTGTAACAGAAGCGGTCGATCTGGTCAACGCCAATACCGGTTCCAAGGAAAGACTGTCGCAGCTTTTTATTGTCGCCGGAAAAAACCGCCAAAAGGTTGAGAAGATCATGCCCGGAGATATTGGCGCCACCATCAAGCTAAAAGACACCAACACCAATAACACCCTTGCTTCATCCAAGAATCAGGGTGTGACGGTTTCTCCCATCGAATATCCGGATCCCAAATATCGAACGGCCGTAAAGGCCAAAAATTCGGCCGACGATGAGAAGCTGGCCTCTTTATTGAAAGAGCTTAACAACATTGATCCCACTTTGGTTTATGAGCATTCCAAAGAGCTGCGGCAGGTGATCTTTTCAGGCCAGGGTGAGATGCATCTTATCGCTGCCAAATGGATGATTGAAAACCTGAATAAAGTAGGGGTAGAGTACTATGCTCCCAGGATCCCTTACCGTGAAACCATTACCAAATCTGCCAAGGCTACCTATCGTCACAAAAAGCAGTCAGGCGGGGCGGGTCAGTTCGGGGAGGTGCACATGATGATTGAGCCACATTATGAAGGCAAGCCCGATCAAACCGAATTTCCGGTTCGCGGCAAGGACGAGCATACTCTTTCATGGGGAGGGAAACTTATTTTCAACAACTGTATTGTTGGCGGCTCCATAGATTCAAGGTTCATGCCGGCCATTCTAAAGGGCATCATGGAAAAAATAGAAGAAGGCCCGCTGACAGGCTCCTATGCCCGCGATATCGTGGTCAACATTTATGACGGGAAGATGCACCCGGTCGACTCCAATGAGATTTCCTTCAAACTTGCCGGGCGTCATGCTTTCAAGGATGCATTCAAAAATGCTGCACCCAAAATTCTTGAACCCATTTATGATGTGGAGGTGATAGTGCCGGAAGACAAAATGGGTGATGTCATGACTGACCTGCAGGGCCGTCGTGCACTGATCATGGGCATGGAGAGTGAAGGTGGGTACCAGAAAATCAAGGCCAAGGTGCCCCTGGCTGAGATGAATCGCTATTCAACCAGCCTTAGTTCGCTGACCAGCGGCCGCGCAACGTATGGAATGAAATTTTCCGACTACCAGCAGGTTCCGTCAGACGTTCAGGATCAGCTTCTTAAAGCATACGAGGAGGAAGAAAAAGATGAAGATTAATGGTTAGGAAAGCAAAAATAAACCCGGCACATTCATTTCAGCCGGGTTTTTTTTTATTTTTGAAAGTCATTCAGCGGCGCACAGTTATTGGTTTGTATTAGTAAACATCCTGAAGGATCAATGATCCATCCGGGGAAAAACATTCGATTGATGGCAGTAAAAGAGAAAAACATATTGAACGGCGGTGGCTCCGGCGGGGTATTAAAATGGATCGAGAAGGTTGGCAACAAACTGCCTCATCCTTTCTGGATGTTTGTCTGGATATGTATATTCATTGTGCTGCTCAGTGCCGTCACGGCATTTTTTGGGGTCAGTGCCGTGCATCCCGACACCGGGAAGCTGATTGAAGCACGCAACCTTATTTCGGGCGACGGATTGAGAAGATTTGTGGAAGAGATGGTAACCAATTTTGCCCATTTTGCTCCTTTCGGGCTGGTGTTGGTCATGCTTATGGGTGTTTCCATCGCTGAACGCAGCGGCCTGCTTGCGGTTGCCCTGCGCACTGTGGCGTTTTCTGTTCCTAAAAAGATCGTGCTGCCGGTTATTTTCATCATAGGAGCCTGTGGCAATATTGGTTCCGATGCTGGTATTGTCATCGTTCCGCCAATTGCAGCGTTGATATTTACCCAGATGGGCCTGCATCCCATTGCCGGTCTGGTGGCAGGCTATGCAGGTGCCACCGCCGGGTTTACAGCCAACTTTTTTATCGCAGGCACCGACGTGCTCCTTGCAGGCATCAGCACCTCCGTCACGCAGCAAATGCCACAAAACATCGAAGTTAGCGCAACATCCAACTGGTACTTCATGATCGCATCCACCTTCCTTCTCGGGTTTGGCGGTGCCTTCATAGCCAGGCGATTTACCATACCCCGTTGCCGGCAGTTCGAGATACTGTCAACAGAAGTCGACTTGCAGGTAAGTGACGGAAAACTGACCCCAACAGAGAAAAAAGGCCTTAAACACGCAGGGATTTCCTTGCTCTTATATGCTCTTTTGATCGCTGTGCTGGTGGTTCCCCCGGCTGCACCACTCAGAAACCAGATTACCGGAGGCATCGTACCTTCACCTTTTCTGCGTGGCCTCATACCAATCCTGTTTTTCTTTTTTGCCATTCCGGGATATTTTTATGGCAAGGCAACAGGAAGCATTAAAACAGCCAACGATGTGCTGAAACAAATGGAACACGGCATGAAGGAACTCTCAGGGTATATCGTGCTGATGCTGGTTGTGGCACAGTTTATCAACCTGTTCAGCTGGTCAAACCTCGATACCATCCTGGCCATAGGGGGTGCGGAAATGCTCAAATCTACAGGGCTTACGGGCCCGGTGATGTTTACACTCTATATGATGCTGATCGCTTTTCTGAATATTTTCCTGGGAAGCGGATCGGCAAAATGGGCCATATTTGCCCCCATCTTCATCCCAATGCTGGCCCAATTGAACTACAGTCCCGCATTTGTTCAGCTCATGTACAGGGTGGGCGACTCCATCACAAACTGCATCAGCCCGTTATATGTATATTTCCCGCTGCTCCTGGGATGGATACACAAATACAACAAGAACCTGGGAATCGGTACCATTATCTCGTTGTTGGTGCCTTACGCCATTATTCTGTTTATCATGTGGGTAGTGCTGCTCTTCGTTTGGTACGGCCTGGGCTTGCCAATCGGCGTTGGTGAAGGAATCTACATCAATTAACCGCATTTGCTTTCACCGCAACTATTGCAGGTAAGACAACCCTCCTGGTAAACGACAGACTCTTGCTTGCAATTGCTGCATATTCGTCCGTGTGCCTTCGTGCCATTAGGGATGAATTTTTTCAGGGCCCTGGCTATTCCATTCTTCCAGGTGTGCAAACGGTCACTGTCAAGGTTCAGGTCTTCAATCACATCCACCACTGAGGGCAGGGGCATTCCATGACGCAACACCCCCGATATGAGCTTGGCGTAATTCCAGTATTCCTTGTGAAAGGAGCGGGACAAGCCTTCGATGGTTACCCTGTATCCATCACGGTCGAGGAAGGAAAAATCATAGCGTTTTTCGCCGTTCTCCAGGCGGTTCTTGATGACCCAGCCTTTTTCGACATAAGCTGGCAGGTAGAAGCCTTCCGCCTTGCCTGTAAAGATCTCGTAAGGCCTGTCATGCAGGATGCCTACAACAGCCAGCCATTTCTCAGCATCGTTGTTGAACCGTACAATTTCAGACTCCAACTCTTTCGGCCGTTTCGGCGCGGTAGTCTCCTTGAACTCCTCTTCGTTTGACGGCACGGGATCCTTAATCAAAACACCTGAGCGCGATCCGTCCCTGTATACCGTGATGCCCTTGCATCCACTCTTCCATCCGGTTTCATATATCTGTGCAACCAGCTCTTCGGTAACATCTTCAGGTACATTTACCGTAACACTGATCGAATGGTCAACCCATTTTTGAACGGCACCCTGCATCTTTACCTTGGCAAGCCAGTCAACGTCGTTGGCAGTAGCCTTGTAAAAAGGCGACATCTTGATGATCTCCCCGAGCGAATCATCTTTCATGCGTTTTACATCATCAACGTTATAACCGTTTGCTTTCAGCCAGTCAGTGAACTTGTGATGAAAAACGTTATATTCTTCCCAGTGATCGCCTACTTCATCAATGAAATCAACCCTTACATTTTTATCGTTCGGGTTTACTTTTCGGCGTCTTTTATAAGCCACCATAAAAACCGGTTCAATTCCCGACGTGGTTTGGGTCATTAATGAGACGCTTCCTGTTGGCGCTATGGTGAGCAGTGCGATATTTCGGCGTCCGTGCCTGCTCATTTCATCGATCATGCCGGGATCAGCTTCCTTTAACCGTTGAATAAAAGGATTATTTTTCTCCCTCTTGTAGTCAAAAACCGGGAAAGCGCCTCTTTCCGCCGCCAGCCTCACTGACGACCGGTAGGCTTCAACGGCAAGGGTCTTATGGATGTTGACAGAAAAATCAGTGGCATCATCCGTGCCATATTTATAGCCAAGAGCGGCCAGCATATCGCCTTCTGCCGTGATGCCGATACCTGTCCGCCGACCCTGTATGCATTTCTCGCGGATCTTCTCCCACAACACAGTCTCTACGGATTTTACCTCCCGATCTTCAGGGTCTGATTGGATCTTTTTTAAGATGGTGTCGACTTTCTCCAGCTCCAGATCGATGATATCATCCATTATTTTCTGTGCGAAGGCGACATGTTTTTTGAATAAATCCATGTCAAAACTTGCATTGGATGAAAAGGGATGCTTCACATACCCGTAAAGGTTAATGGCAAGCAACCTGCAACTGTCATAGGGGCATAGGGGTATTTCCCCGCATGGGTTGGTCGATACCGTGGTAAACCCCAGGTTGGAATAGCAATCCGGTACGGACTCCCTGATGATGGTATCCCAGAACAGAATACCCGGTTCGGCCGACTTCCATGCATTATGAATGATTTTCTGCCATAATTCGCGGGCATTGGTCTTTTTTATATACCTGGGATTGTCTGAGTTGACCGGGTATTGCTGTATAAACTCTTCATTTTTGGTTACAGCCTGCATGAAATCGTCGGTGATCTTCACGGAAACATTGGCTCCTGTTACCTTACCCTGCTCGAGCTTGGCGTTGATAAAACCCTCTGCATCCGGATGCTTGATAGAAACGGTGAGCATAAGGGCTCCCCTGCGGCCATCCTGTGCTACCTCGCGGGTGGAATTTGAATAGCGCTCCATGAATGGAACCAGACCTGTTGAAGTTAACGCGCTGTTTTTTACAGGGCTCCCTTTCGGACGGATATGTGACAGGTCATGCCCCACGCCACCCCTTCTCTTCATCAGTTGCACCTGCTCCTCATCAACTTTCATGATTCCTCCGTAGGAGTCTGCATTCCCTTTGTTGCCAATTACAAAACAGTTTGACAGCGAACCGATCTGATAGGGATTGCCAATACCAGCCATTGGGCTGCCCTGAGGCACAATGTATTTAAAACCTTGCAACAACTCAAAAATGGTCTGCTCATCCATGGGATTGGGATATCGCTTTTCGATGCGTGCAATTTCCCCGGATATACGGCGATGCATGTCGTCGGGAGTAAGTTCATACAAATTCCCGTCCGAATCTTTTAGTGCATATTTATTCACCCATACGCTGGCAGCAAGACTATCGCCACCGAAATAGTCAGTGGTTTTCCGAATGGCTTCGCTGAATTCAAATGTCTTGGGTTTTGTTTCTGCCTCTGTCGCTATGTTTTCGCGCATATGCTCCCCCTGCGCTTCTTCAGGAACAGGGCGCGCCCGTTTATCCAATACCTGTTCATAAATATTCTGCTTGCCTTTTTGTTGTTTTTTCTCTTGCTCTAATGCATCATTCAATGCAGGCTTTTGTTCCATGCTTTGTACTTTTTTTTTATTTGCGGATGGAATACGTCGGGATGAATACACAACAAGAAATGTGAATTTCTGTTAATTGTGACGTATCGAAACACGAAGATAGAAAACAATTGATGAAGATTATAACCAAGGTTATTAACAATACCTTAAAGTTATTAACCGGGAAGCTATAACTGTTTGAACGAAAAACAGATAGGGCAAGTTGATGGAAGTTTATCGTTAAGGATTGTGTAAGGTACTGAAAAAGAGAACAAAAGAGTATTAATCGAACCTTAAAAGCCTGAGAAACTATACTTTATTTCCTTTAGGCAAATTCTATAAGGAATGCCCTGATAAAAGCGTCTATATCACCATCCATTACTTGCTGAACGTTGGATGTCTCCAGGCTGGTCCGTAAATCTTTCACCATTTTGTAAGGATGAAAAACATAACTTCTGATCTGTGATCCCCATTCTATTTTTTTCTTGGAGTTTTCAAGATCCTGGAGTTTTTCTCTTTTTTTTCTCAGTTCGATTTCATAGAGTTGTGATTTCAGCATGGTAAGTGCCTTTTCCCTGTTCTGGCCCTGCGATCTTGTTTCCTGGCATTCCACGATGAGACCTGACGGGGCATGCCTCACTCTCACAGCACTTTCAACCTTATTGACATTCTGTCCTCCCGGCCCACTCGACCTGAAAGTATCCCAGCTAAGGTCTGCCGGGTTGATATCTATTTCAATGCTGTCGTCGATAACAGGGTAGGAATAAACCGAGGCAAAGGAAGTATGGCGCTTGTGATTGGCGTCGAATGGAGATAACCTGACCAGGCGGTGCACACCACTTTCACCTTTAAGATAACCGTATGCATTCTCTCCTTCAAATTCAATAGAGGCACTTTTAATGCCTGCGCCATCACCTTCCTGAACATCAAGCACCGCGGTCTTATAGTTTTTACGTTCTCCCCATCGCAGGTACATGCGCATCAGCATCTCTGCCCAATCCTGGCTCTCTGTGCCGCCCGCCCCGGAGTTAATGTTAACAATGGCGTTTAAATGGTCTTCCTCCCTGCTGAGCATTTTGCGGAATTCGAGCTTATCAACAGCCTGATCAGCAAGCTCATATTGCTTCAATATTTCCTCCTCGCTGCCTTCACCCCCCTGAAAAAACTCATACAACACCCTGAGGTCATCAACTATTAGTTTGGCATTATCGTATTCCTGTGTCCATTTCCTGACCTCAGAGACCTGTCTGAGTACCTTTTCCGCCGCCCTCGGCTCATCCCAGAAATCTGCCGCCTCACTCAGCTTCTGCATTTCATCAATCTGCTGCTTCCTGCCATCAATGTCAAAGATGCCTCCTTAAGGCCTCAAGCCTCCTGTCAAGTGCCTTTATGTCCTCTGTGTATATCATGATATATATGTGTAATTGTTTGTTTTTGTTTGCGAAAAGGCAGGACTCGCTCAAATAACGGATATGGCAGCTGGTTTAATAGTTCATGCCCCTATTTTATATGATGTTATAACTTGCCTGCAATTTGTCGTATAAGATCATATTCAAACCCTTTTTGTACGCAAAATGCAACCAGTTTCTCTTTCATGTTTTTCACGCCCCTTGATTTAAGTTCGTTGTATTTCTTTTCGATCAGCTTCTGAAGCTCCTCCCTGTAGGTCGTTTCATCGATTTCCTGAAGGGCCGAACTAATAATGGCCTCATCAATATTTCGGCTGAACAGTTCATGCCGGATCTTGTTAAGACCCCACCGGTTGTTTGAAAATTTTCCATGGGCATAAGCTCTTGCAAACCTTTCATCATTCAGATACCCCTCATCCTGCAAGAGCGTAATAATGAATTCCGTTTGCAAGGGGTTGGCCCCCATACTTTTTATCTTGCGTTTCGTTTCGCTGCTGCAACGCTCCTGAAAGGCACAAAACCGCCTGGCCTTATCAGCGAGTTCCTGCACGGCTTTATCAACTTTGACAGTGCCCGGTTTCATCTCTGACATTATTTGCTTATCAAATCATTGATGCAAAAATACTCCATTTGTGTGAAAAAAAACAGCGGACACGCCGGAACAGTTTATGATTCCGGCATGTCCGCAGCTTATTTCAAGCATCAAAGCTTGATTTCATCATCCAGTTTGTTAAAAAACCGGTATTCGAGGAAGTGATACGAATTGGACCTGGAAACTTTTATCCATTTTTTGTAGTTAAAGAACCATTTCATCTGGATAGAAAACAAACCTTTGGTCAGGAAGGCATAAATAAAAGGGTGAACACTCAGTGAAAGTGATTTTTCATTTTGTTCCTGGATAAGGTACTTGAGGTTGCTTTCTATTTCATCCAACAATATGATACTGGGTTTAATCTTGCCGGAGCCACCGCATGCCGGGCATTTTTCCAGTATTTCCACATTGGTTTCCGGCCTTACTCGCTGCCGGGTTATCTGTACAAGGCCAAATTTGCTGGGAGGAAGGATGTTGTGCTTTGCACGGTCTTTTTTCATCTCCTCCTTGATGGTTTCAAAAAGCTTTCTGCGGTTTGCCGGGTTAACCATATCTATGAAATCAACCACGATGATTCCGCCCATATCCCGTAATCGAAGTTGCCTGGCAATTTCTGCAGCTGCCTCAAGGTTGACTTCCAGGGCGTTGTTCTCCTGGGTATTGTCAGAGCTGATGCGGTGACCGCTGTTGACATCGATCACATGCAAAGCTTCAGTGTGCTCGATGATCAAATAGGCCCCGCTTCTGATGGAGACAATTTTCCCAAAGGAACTTTTAATTTGTTTTTCAATACCAAAATGCTCAAATATGGGGAACCTGCCTTTATACAGCTTCAGGATGTCAATTTTTTCCGGAGCAATTGTTTTGATATATACTTTCAGTTCATCGTAGATTGTAGGGTCATTTACATGTATGTTGTTAAATGACTCATTCAGCAGGTCACGCAAAATAGCTGAAGATCGGTTGAGTTCTCCGAGGATGATACACGGTGGTTTTGCATTGATAAGTTTCTGTGCAATGCTGTACCATTTGGAAACGAGGCTATTAAGGTCTGCGTCAAGGTCGGCAACCATTTTTCCTTCGGCGACAGTGCGAATAATCACTCCGAAGTTTTTTGGCTTTATGCTTTGCACCAGACGCTTTAGCCTGTTTTTTTCTTCAGAACTCTGGATTTTCTGTGAAACGGAAATCCTGTCAGAGAAGGGCACAAGTACGAGATACCGGCCGGCCAATGAAATCTCACTGGTAATACGGGGCCCTTTGGTCGAAATGGGTTCTTTGGCAATTTGTACAAGTACTGGCTGGTTATTTGACAAGACGGATGAGATCTTCCCGGTTTTCTCGATCTCATTTTCCAGAATAAAATGCTCCATGGGAAATATTCGGGACTTCCCCGCCATGGCCAGCTTGGTGTACTTGTTCAAAGAGTTGACCTGGCTGCCCAGGTCAAGATAATGTAAAAAAGCATCCTTTTCGTATCCCACATCAACAAAGGCGGCATTTAACCCGGAAATAATCTTTTTGACTTTCCCAAGGTATATGTCACCTACGGAGTAGTTGTTACTCTTGAGATCGGTGTGAAGCTCCACAAGAAGCTTCTCCTCAAGCAAAGCCATAACAACTTCCGTTGCATTGGAGTCAATAATCAATTCTTTGTTCACAATAGAGATACATGATTAGGGTTTAAGGATCATTCAGGAGTATTCATGAATGTGTGAAGGATAAAAATTTTACGTCTTTAAATAAAATTACATAATGCCACGAAAGGCATTATGTAATTTTAGGATCAGGAAGAGTTGAATCAGTCAGCTACGGGCGCATTATTTCTTTTTGTGTCTGTTTTTACGCAGACGCTTCTTGCGCTTGTGTGTAGCCATCTTGTGTCTTTTTCTTTTTTTTCCGCTTGGCATATTGGTAAATGAGTTAAACTTTAACCGATGCTTTTACTTCGCCAACAAACTCTCTTGCAGGTTTAAATGCAGGAATGCTATGTGCCGGTATAATGATGGTGGTATTCCTGGATATATTTCTTCCGGTTTTTTCAGCTCTTTCCTTGATGATAAAGCTTCCAAAACCTCTCAGGTAAACATTTTCGCCTTTTATAAGAGAATTCTTAACGGCATGCATAAAGGCTTCAACAGTTGCCTGTACAGCAACCTTTTCAATGCCTGTCTTGTTGGCAATCTCGGTTACAATTTCAGCTTTGGTCATAGTAATTCGATTTTTTGAAGTTATAATAAAAGAAAATTACAGTTATCCTTTTTAAATTCGGCTTACAAAGATAAACTATTATTTATTATTTGAAAACAAAATCATTAATTTTACAATAATTAATCGAATGATTTTTAACTGATAACGGCATTTTACTATTCATGATGAGCTTCTCCCGGCGTTTGCTTGACTGGTATTCAAAAAACCGGAGGCCCCTTCCCTGGCGCGACACAACAAGTCCTTATCATATCTGGCTTTCGGAAATTATTCTGCAGCAAACACGTGTTGAGCAGGGCATTGGCTATTACCTGCGATTTGCGGAGGCATTCCCTGATATAAATTCTCTTTCGGCCGCAACAGAAGAACAGATCCTTTTGCTTTGGCAAGGCCTCGGATATTACACACGTGCCCGCAATTTGCATGCTGCTGCGAAAGAAATCACGCAAAACCGCCGGGATGCCTTCCCGCAAACAAGCAATGAGTGGATAAAGATCAGGGGTGTGGGCCCCTATACGGCTGCAGCCATTGCTTCCATTGCATTCAGGGAGCCTGTTCCGGCAATTGACGGAAACGTTTACAGGATATTCTCACGATTGTTGGCAGTAGAGGAAAGCATTGACTCACAAAAAGGCAAACGAATTATTCATGACATTGCTGTCAAGCTGATCGATCGGAACGATCCTGGTGCTTTTAACCAGGCCTTGATGGATTTCGGCTCGCTGGTATGCAAGCCGGTTAACCCTGATTGTCAGCGGTGTATATTCAACAACGAATGCCATGCGTATGCCCTGAAAACGGTTTCAGATTACCCGCGAAGAAAGCAGAAAAAAGCAAACAGAAAGCGTTTTTTCAACTATTTCTTTATTTATTTTCAAACCCTTGATGGGAACCCCAGGTTCTGTATACAACAACGAAAGAATGAAGACATATGGAAACATTTGCATGAATGGCCTTTGATAGAAACACAAAAAGCCGTTGAAGAAAGCACAGAATTGTTGTCGACAGGTTTTTTAAAAGACTGTTTTCCCGGAGGTAATGGCTTTACCCTTATGGGTGCGCCTTTACGAATGAGGCATCAGCTAACACATCAATCTATTTTTGCTGTTATTTATATTATTAGGGCAGAGCCGTCGTTCGAAAAGAAAATTAAAAAATATTTCAGACTTGTGCAACGGGATGAATTTGATGAACTGGCCAAACCCAGGCTCATAGAGAATGCCTGTCAAAAAATCAATGCTTTTCTGAATAGCGCAACCAGTATTTGATGGTTTCCAGATCGGGGTTGAAAATATCAGCCAGGGGTTCGCTCGAACCATCCTCGTAAATGATGTGTATCTCACGTGGGTTTTCATTGTGCGCAGGTTCGGGATGTGCCCTGTACTCCAACCGGCCGATCTTTTTCTTGCGACCGCTATGTACCACGGTAATATCCATGCTTTCATTCAGGCAGGCTATGTCGCTATCATCACAGGGCTCCATATTGGCAAGATTCATATTTCCCTCCAGCCTTACAGGCGTTATCTGCAAAGTACCTGTCAGTCTGCTAAGCTTGTCTTTATCGTTATTATACCTGATGCTGAAGTTATAGTTCATAAGGTGGGTATTATCATTTTTCAGCAGCATGGTGCTGCTGTAATTCTGACCGCTGCCGCTTAGTGACATCCTGAGCTGATATGGGTTGTTCTCTATGGTCAATTCGATGGAAGAAGGCATGGCGTGTTCATTGAAGGCAGCCCTGTACTTGCAGCTAAGAACGGCCTGACTATTTAATACCAGGGTAATATCGGCCATGGTGAAAAAATCTTCCGGCAGACTGTCTCCATTGTTGTTAAAGGTGAAGGTATTGAAGTTTAGATTTGTAATGGTCAGGGCCGCATTGATCATGTGGCTTTCGCGTGCATGTTCATCAGCAGGGAAAAGATACTCCAGGTAGGTGACGCTGTCATAAATGAGATCGAATGAACTGCTGTTGAAATTATATCGGTACAGACCCTGGTATTTGCCGTTGCCGCCTTTTTGATTGCTTACTGCCTTTGCATGCTGTAAAAGCTTTGCCAATGACCGGGTATCGATGACATCATGTCTGCTCAATGGTTTTATCACCGACGACCCCTTGGGGCCGCCAGACAGCAAGCCCCTCAGGTAATCCAGCACCTGCATGGCGGGGGTCTCCATCAGCTCATCAAGCTTTGCCGTTATTTCCCTGCTGGCAGTCCTGATTTCAATTTTTGCCTCATCGGGAGCAAGAAAGTCGCCTTTGTCCTTTCGCGAACAGGTCATTGAAAAGACTGCGGCCACCAGAATCACAAAAAAAATGTATACCTTTGTAATATATACTTTCATTGACTTGCTTTATTTCTTAATGTGCGAAAAATCGCATTTACTGAAGATCAAAATTAGACAAAAATCTTTTGTATTCCCATGCTCATTGTTTTTTAAATGAAAGTATCATTACATTTGTGATGAAAATAAAACCGGTTTGTTTTAAAGGACGCCGGGTCATTTTATTTGATGCAATAGGCCATCCGGTTGCCTTTCACGGGCAACAGGCTTGTGTTTTCCATATAAACCGGATAATTTAGACGTGTAAATTAATTATTAACCGAAAAGCAATAAATATGTCAGGCGTAAACAAAGTTATTTTATTGGGAAACTTAGGGCGCGATCCGGAGATCCGCAATCTTGAGAGCGGCGCAAAGCTTGCTTCTTTTTCATTGGCTACCAACCGCACCTTTAAGGGTCAGGATGGCAAGAGGGTGGATGAAACAGAGTGGCACAACATTGTTCTATGGGGTAATCTGGCAGAACTGGCAGAAAAATTTCTTGCCAAAGGTCGCCAGGTATTCATAGAAGGCAGAATCAGGACCAGGCAGTGGGAAGATAAGGAAGGTCAGAAACGTTATACCACCGAAATTGTCGGAGAAAACATGACTTTCGTTGGCGGAAGGGATCAGCGTGATGAACCACCACCACCTACTGAAGCGGATACCTCTTTCTCTTCCCCGGAAAACACACCGGAAGGAGGAGATGACCTGCCATTCTGATGGACTTCAGCATGAGGAACGATCCGGTTGCGAGACCTGTTATAACGCAACCGGATTTTCTTTTAATGTGACGTATAGATCCAGGTCTCTTTGACATGGTCGTTTTCTGGCGGGGCTTTGCCCGAAAGCCTGTGCGGCTAAAAAATTCACGGTGCGAAGTAAAAATCGGGGTAAAAGCACCTCCTCCGGAGGTGGATGGTCCTATTTAAGCGAATTGTTTACTTAATAACCAGATCCAGATCAGGTTTGGTATTGATCAATGAAATTTTGTATCATCCCCTCAAATCGTTCGCGGTCTTGTGCCAGAAATCTTACTGATACCGGAAGACAAAATACCGGAAGGTCTCCCAGAATGTGATCTGCAACCTTCGATGGCAGGCGTATGGCATCTTTCTCTGTTGTGAAAATAGCTTTGGAAACACTGTTGACAGCCAAAAAAAGCTCCCTGATTTTTTTTAGATCAGCAGACCGGAAAGCATGATGATCGCGGAAAGTGATTGAAATCAAATCTTTACAGTGGTTTTGGAGGTAATGCTCCATTGCAGAGGAATTGGCAATGGCCGAAACCAATAATATTGTTTCATAGAAAAATGATGATTCTGTTTGTGATTCTTCTCCCCACAATGGCGTGGGTTTTGCATATTCCAGGCATGAAAAATAGACATTCTCAGGCGTATGGTATTTCAAATTCTGAACAAATGCTGTTCTTTCCGAATCTGATATTATGCAGGGGGACTTGCTGACAATAACTGCATCGGCCCTTTTGGCCCCTGTCTGGAGTTCACGCAGGTTCCCAGCCGGAAAACCACGATTGCGGAAATAAGGATTGTTGTATTCTGTGAGCAGCAGGTTCAGGCCCGGTTTCACATAGCGGTGCTGAAAAGCATCATCCAGTAAAATGGTGTTTATCCGTGGATGGTCGGCAATGATTCTCTCGATCCCCTTTTTGCGGCTTTCGTGCACAGCAACCAGCACCTCAGGAAACTTTCTTTTGATCTGTGCGGGCTCATCACCAACTTCTGCAGCCGTAGAGTCAATTTCAACAATTCTGTAACCCGTGGTGTTTCGTTTATAGCCCCTGCTAAGTATGGCAATGTTGCGTCTGGTAAAAAGAAGCCGGCACAGATATTCGGCATGGGGCGTTTTGCCGCTGCCCCCCATGCTGAGGTTTCCGATACCTATAACAGGGAATGAATATGATTGGGAAGGAAGTATCCCCCGGTCAAATAAGATGTTGCGGATATGCATGGCAAATCCGTACAGCAGCGAAAAAGGGCGTAGCAAGAATAGCATCCATGACATGTATCAAAGATATTAAATTGTTTTGGCAATAGAGGCATGGGGTGTTGACTAATTCTTTTTTGTCTTTCTCCTGTAAAAACCCACCTGCATTTTGTTTAAAAAAGCACAAGATACCGGTTTGCATGATAAACCGATTCATTTTCCCATGAATTTTTTCATGCGTCCGTTTGTCAATTAAAAATTGTCGTGTATATTTGAATAATTCCAACCTGTACCGCCATGCGTATCAAAGACATGCTTTCAGCATTCGAAGAAACCGCTCCGTTTTCCCTGCAGGAAGAGTATGATAACTCTGGTTTGCAACTGGGTCATCCCGACAAGGAAATCAGCAAGGCCCTGATTTGCCTGGATGTTAGTCCGGCAATTGTGGAGGAGGCTATCCGTGAATCGTGTGATGTGATTGTTTCTCATCACCCGGTGATATTTAAAGGATTAAAAAAAATTTCCGGAACCAGTTATACGGAAAAGGTCATCATAGAGGCCATCAGGCATGACATAGGGATCGTTTCAGTGCATACCAATCTGGATAATGTTCAACGGGGAGTAAACAGGGAATTGGCTCAAAGGATAGGTCTTGTTGGCATGCGCATACTGAGTCCAAGGTCAGGACTTCTGAAAAAGCTGGTTACATTTTGCCCGACAGCACAGGCAAATGCGGTAAGGATGGCACTGTTTGAGGCAGGGGCCGGACGTATCGGCGACTATGATTGCTGCAGTTACAATATTGAGGGCCATGGTACTTTCCGGGCGGGAGATACTGCGAAGCCGTTCGTCGGCAACCTGAATGAGTTGCATACTGAACCAGAAGTGAGAATTGAAACCATTTTCCCCGCCTACCTTGAAGAGAGTGTTATAGCTGCATTGCACAAAAGTCATCCGTACGAAGAAGTGGCCTTTGATATTTATTCTTTGGATAACAGTTTTGAAAATGCCGGATCCGGCATCTATGGGGAATTGCCTGATCCAATGACCGAAACTGATTTTCTCGGAATGCTAAAAAATGTTTTACAAATACCTGTTTTGAGACATTCCCCCTTCAGGGGTAAAATGATCAGCAAGGTAGCCCTGTGTGGCGGTTCAGGAAGTTTTCTTGCCCCAAGGGCCATACATGCAGGTGCGGATGCCTTTGTTACCGCCGAGGTAAAATACAATCAGTTCATGGATGCCATGCAATACCTGTTAATGGTTGATGCCGGACATTATGAAACGGAGCAGTTTACCAAAGAACTGCTGGCGGGAATAATTCAAAAAAAATTCATTAACTTTGCAGTCCTTATTTCGCAGGTAAATACAAATCCGGTTCATTATTATTAGTTTACATAATATCAATGTAACAGACATCGAACTTTTATGGCAAAAAGTAAAAAGAGCGATCAGCAAGCATCATTAAATATCAATCCGAGCACGGGTACGGAGGGTTCTCCTGTCAAGCCGGCTGAAACCAGTGTTGAAGACAATATTGACAGGACTGTCAGGCAAAAATTGGTTGCACTTTATTCATTGCAATCAATTGATAGTCAAATCGACAAGATCCGAATTGTCAGGGGGGAATTGCCCCTTGAGGTTCAAGACCTGGAAGATGAGCTGGAGGGATTGGGCACACGGATTGAAAAGATTCAACTAGAGATCCGGAATCTCGATTCTGAAGTTGCAGGCAAAAAGATTGCTATTAAAGACAGCCTGGATCTGATCAAGAAATATGGAGCCCAGCAGATGAATGTCCGTAACAACCGTGAATATGATTCTCTTTCCAAAGAGATCGAGTATCAGTCGCTGGAGGTGCAGCTCAACGAGAAGAAGATCAAGGAATTCGCCGCCACTGTTGAATTGAAAAAAGCCTCCGTGGAAGAAGTCCAGGCAGACTATGACGAAAGAAACAAAGACCTTGAGGTAAAAAAGGCTGAGCTCAATGACATTGTAGCGGAAACCCGCAAGGAAGAAGAATTGCTGGTTGAAAGGTCAGTCCGGCAAAAAAAGAAAATTGACGAGAGGTTGCTTAATGCTTACGAACGCATAAGGGAAAATGCCCGTAACGGGTTGGCGGTTGTAGCTGTTGAGCGCGATGCCTGTGGCGGTTGTTTCAACAAAATCCCGCCCCAGCGCCATTTGGATATCCGTTTACACAAGAAAATCATTGTTTGTGAATACTGCGGACGGATATTGGTTGACGATGAAATTGTCAAAACCGCCACGCAAGAGTGATCCTGAACACATTCGATGAAAAATCCCGTTGGGCAACAGGAAGCGGCGTAAGCGGATCTTCTATCGTATACAAGGCGTAATCTTCCGAATAAAAGCCATAGGAGTAAGAAAAGTCGAGAGAATAATACCTTTCGCGTATTCCAATTCCTGCCGATAATATATTGCGTTTGCCGTCATTGATGCCTTCCTGGTAAGGGCTGGAATACAATCCATAACCTGCGCGCAGAAACAAGGGATTGATTCTTACCTCTCCACCCAAACGAATATTGTGCTGTGCGTTCAGAGATTGTTTAATGGCCGTGTTCTCATCGCTGAATGAATAGTCGTCACTGCGCAGGCGGGCTTTGGTATAATCAATGTATTCGTAATCGAGGCTGATCAGGCCGGTGGTGCCAAATAACAGTCCGAGACTGCCAATGGCTTTCAGGGGTGTATTCAATTCGTATTTAAATTCTCCCTTGGGAGATTGTGCAAATTTTGCCGCATCTGTATAATCAGGATAACTCTCCGGGTCAAGGTTTAGATCTGATCTGATGGAAGTGTCATATTTGTCAGTAAGATTAAAGAAGGTAGGTGTATGTATGGTTGCTCCCAGACGTACGTAGTTCTGTATCCGTATAATCCCTCCGAACTTAAAATTGAAGCCCGTTCCGGATGTGCTGAAATTGTCGGTGTATGTCAGTGACTTGAAATATGAGCTGACATTTCTTGTATCTGTTTCTTCGAAAATGGATTTGAAGCTGTATGATACTGATGGAAGGCCAACGGAAGCACCAATATAAAAGATGTCGTTGTAATTGGCACCCACGGAAGCCACAAATTCCCTGATATAACCGGAATTGTTGACTGTCATGCGCTGAGACACCTGACCGTCGGGCATATCCACGAAGAACACCCCGTCGTCCATGTCAAGCAGGTAAGTATCCCACGCCAGGCCGGTGTTAAAATCATTCAGGTTTTCTACACTGCCTTCTCTTCTTGCCTGTTCCAGAAAGCTGGTCATCAATGAGCTGGTGTTGTTAAAGCCGCTGGCAACCCATCGGTTGTTAAAATTGGTATGTCGGTTCATGCCAAAGGCCAGGTTAACGAACTGCCATCCGCCTTCTCCGGTTTTGGCTGATGTGGGAATGGAAAACACCACGCCAATGTTGTTCAGGTCAAAATTGTATTTCATTTCGTCTTCCATTTGCCCCAGGAATTTTGTTTCAGATGCCTGATAGCCAAGGCTGGGTGTGATGGTGATTTCCGAAGACCTGAATACACCAAGGCCAGCAGGGTTGATGCTCAGGGAAGAGAAGTCGCCGCCAAGCGCACCAAAAGCGCCTCCCATACTGCTAAAGCGGGCTGTGCCCCCGGGTTCGGAAAAGGAATACCTGAGGGCGTCCATTTCATTTTGTGCACTGGCTGAGAACGAGGTCAGCAGCAAAAGAAATGCGATTGATTTTATGTTTTTCATTGTCAAGCTATTAGGGTTGTTTTCTTGATTGTAGAGAAAAAATCAGCAGATAACCTTGTTTAAGTAGGGCGAAGGTTTGGTGTTAACAACAATAAAATTTATAAGCCGGAGCAAATAAAATGTCACTGTCTTCTGCCTGACGAAGAGCTTCCGGAAGAGCTGGAAGA
>Ga0114946_10001074_pt1 | contig 18768 bp, 17 predicted proteins | sample WalLakDeSediment_FD_88676 | JGI IMG/M metagenome (GOLD analysis project Ga0114946, IMG submission 88676) | Lake sediment microbial communities from Walker lake, Nevada to study Microbial Dark Matter (Phase II) - Walker Lake 11/02/13 Deep Sediment | ecosystem: Environmental > Aquatic >...
CCAGACATAAAACCCGTAATCGGTCAGTACGAGGAGTTTGCTCTGGAAGCTGCCCTCAAAATCAAGGACACGGTAGGGGGCAAAATTACTGTGCTCAGCTTGGGCGATAACTTCGTTCGCGATGTGATTAAAAAAGCGTTAGCTGTGGGGGGCGATGAACTTATTCTTCTGGAAGACAAAGCTTTTGAGGAGGGCGATAGCTGGTCAACCGCCAACGCCCTGGCTATGGCAGTAAAGAAAATAGGGGAATATGACATTATTTTCTGCGGCAGGCAATCTTCAGACTGGGATGCCGGGCAAGTGGGTCTCGGCATTGCTGAGATTTTGGGAATCCCGGCTGTAACTTTAGCTCGTAAGATAGAGGTCACCGATGGAAAAGCAAAGGTTGAGCAAGTTATTCCCGACGGCTACCAGGTTGTTGAAGTGGTGCTTCCGGCCCTAATTACAGTAACCAGCGAGTTAGGGGCACTTCGTTATGCCACCTTGAAAGGAATTATGGCAGCGGCTAAGAAACAACCCATCATTTGGAAACCACCCGATATTGGGCTTGAGCCGTCGCAAGTCGGCGCTGCCGGGAGACGCAGCAAGTTAGATAAGCTCTTCCAGCCAGTCAAGGAGGCTAAGTGCGAAATAATTGAGGGAGAGACTCCCACAGAGGCTGGCGCTCAGTTAGCGGTTAGGCTAAGGGAAGCGAAATTGCTTTGAGTTATTGTAGAGATTCCCGCTTTCGCGGGAATGACAATAGAGTAGCGGGAATGATAGTAGAATCACAGGAATAACATTAAGGAGGAGATGATGGCTGAATACAAAGGCATATTAGTTTGTGGTGAGTTAGCGGATGGGAAATTAGCCTCCATTACCACTGAGTTGTTAGGATGTGGCAGAAAGATTGCTGACGACCTAAAGGAAGACTTATCCTGCCTGCTGACCAGTGATGCAGTTGGCGAAGCTTCTAAAGAAGCAATTGCCTTTGGAGCAGACAAGGTTTATGCTGCAGAACACCCCTCCCTCAAAGAATATCAAGCCGATTGCTACATGCAAGTCGCGGAAAAATTGGTCAAGGAGATTTCACCTCGGGTAATACTTATAGGGCAAACATCTATGGGTAGAGACTTAGCTCCTCGCCTTGCTTTTAGACTGGGGACTGGCTTGGCAACAGACTGTCCCGACTTAAGCATAGACCCGGAGACAAAGTTGCTGGTGCAAACAAAGCCTGTCTATGGGGGTAATGCTCAAGCTATATTCACCAGCGAACTTATGCCTCAAATGGCTACCATTAGGTCCAAGGCGATGTCACCGTTGGAGCGTGATGACTCCAGGAAGGGGGAGGTCATAGCTGCTAAGATTGACATAGATACTTCGAAAGTAAGGACAAGGATATTAGAAACTGTGAAGGAAGAGGCGGTCGGGATTAAGCTTGAGGACGCATCTGTGATTGTTTGTGGAGGCAGGGGATTGGGTGGCCCTCAGCCCTTCCAGACTACATTAAAGGAATTAGCTGATTTGTTACATGGTGCGGTAGGCGCCTCGCGCCCTCCTGCTGATAATGGCTGGGTGTCAGAATCGCTACATATCGGCCTTACTGGTAAGATTGTTGCCCCCGATGTCTACATTGCTATAGCCGTTTCCGGTGCGAGCCAACACATAGCCGGATGTTCGGGTTCCAAGCATATCATAGCCATCAATAAGGACCCTGACGCGAACATATTCAGAGAGGCGGAATTTGGAGTGGTTGGTAAATATGAAGAGGTGGTGCCAGCCTTGACTGATAAGCTAAAGGAGTTATTGGCTGGCTAAAATAATAAAGGCTTCCAAACGCTGTCAGCTATCCTACTTCCTCTTGTCAGCGATGACTTTCTGGCTGGCATAAGCGGGTACCTCTTCGTAATGGTTAAATTCCATCACAAAAGCACCACGCCCTTGCGTCATCGACCTTAAATCTATAGCATAACGAAGCAGCTCTGCATAGGGTGCCTGAGCCTGGATGACATTGATGCCATCACCGGGATTCATCCCGAGCACGCGTCCCCTCTTAGTATTAATGTCACTAGTAATATCCCCAGTATACATCTCAGGCACGGTTATAGTAAGATTCATTATAGGCTCAACCAATACCGGCTGCCCTTGAGATAGTCCTTTTTTCAGGGCCTGTGCTCCAGCAATCTTAAAAGCCATATCTGAAGAATCTACTGAATGAAAGCTGCCATCACTAAGGGTCACTTTCGTATCCACTACAGGATATCCGGCTAGAACTCCTTCCTGCTTGGCCTCATTGACTCCCTTTTCCACAGAGGGAATATAGTTCTGGGGTATTGCCCCTCCGACAATCTTCTTAGCAAACTCAAATCCCGCCCCCCGAGGCAAAGGCTCCAACTCCAGAAAGACATGCCCATATTGACCGTGCCCTCCAGTCTGCTTCTTATGTTTATACTCTGCCCTGGTTGACACGGTAATAGTTTCTTTGTAAGGAATCTTTGGCATCTCTAATTTCACCTCTACTCCAAACTTGCGACGCATTTTCTCCCTGACTATCTCCAGGTGGCTATCACCAACTCCGGAGATAATTAACTCGTTAGTATCAGGTTCGCGACGTGTTTGGAGAGAAGGGTCCTCCTCACAAATCCTGGGCAAAACGGTGCTCATTTTGTCCAGATCGGTTTTCGTCTGAGGCTGGATTGCCATGCTGAAATTTGCCTGGGGGAACTCAATGCCGTCGAATATCACAGAATGCTCACGAGCGCAAAGGGTGTCTCCAGTGGTGGTCAAACTTAACCTCGCCACTGCCCCAATATCTCCAGCAGTGACCTGCGGCACCGGCTGTTGATTTTTACCCAGCAATGTAAAGAGCTGTCCAATTCGTTCCATGCAATTCTTGTTGGCATTCCAAACCTGAGAATTGCTGGAAATAACGCCTGAATAAACCCGAAAATAGCTAATCTTGCCAACATAGGGGTCGGCGCTGGTCTTAAAAATAAGGCTGGAGAAAGGTGATTCCGGATTGGGACTGACATCCTCTTGGTTACCAGTGGCCATGTTCTTAGCTACGAAGGCGTCCTTTTCTTCTGGCGAAGGCAAGTAGTAGCAAATGCCATCGAGAAGCTGCTGGATGCCAATGCCCTGCAAAGCAGAGCCAGCAAAAACAGGCACCAGCTTACCGGCAAAGGTGGACTTTTTTATGGCAGCAAAAATTTCCTCGTTGCTCAGGGCCCCGCCCTCCAAGTACTTGCTAACAAGCTCGTCATCAATTTCCACGGCAGCTTCTACTAACTTCTCACGGATAGCCTCTGCTTGTTCCTGCAAGGTCGAAGGTATTTCTGCTTCTTTCAAGGCACTGCCGATGTAAGCTTTCATAGTTACCAAATCTACAATGCCTTGAAAGTCACTTTGCGAACCTATGGGTAATTGAAGCGGCAAACATTTGGGTGATAACTTAGCCTGAATTCTCTCCAAAGTAGAGAGGAAATCAGCATTATCACGGTCCATCTTATTAACAAATATTAATCGAGGCAAATTTGCTTTTTCAGCATCGTCCCACATTTGTTCTGTGCCTACCTCCACGCCCGAAGCAGCGCATACTACAACTATTGCTCCCTCGGTCACTCTCAGTCCCGATCCTACCTCAGCAACAAAATCAGCGTATCCCGGAGTATCAATTAGATTCAGCTTCATCCCCTTCCACTCAAATGGAAGCAGGGACAGGTTGATGCCCATATGACGTTCTACCTCAAGCTGATCATAATCTGAGGTAGCAGTGCCATCTTCAACGCTGCCTAAACGCTGAATAGCACCTGTGGCAAAGAGCATAAACTCGGCAAGCGAAGTCTTTCCCGCACCTTGATGTGATAGCAAGACGACATTCCGGATTTGCATGACTCTCCATTATAGCCTTGTCCCTGAAGATATGCAACCATTGCGATTTTCAAGCTTCGAAATGCCGTGTTACCAGGGTTTTCGTCTATTTTGCTTTGCTCCAGACAAGAGAAACGGCTATAATATTAACTCGCTGGGGATTAGTCTAGCGGTAGGACGACTGACTCTGGATCAGTTAGGCCAGGTTCGAATCCTGGATCCCCAGCCAAGGTGGCGCATTCGTCTAGAGGCCTAGGACACCTCCCTCTCAAGGAGGAGATCACCGGTTCGAATCCGGTATGCGCTACCAAATATCTTTTTATAGCCTTGCTTGAGTGAGTTGCTCGAGTAGGGCGTTGGGTTAATTTGGTCCATCACAGATTTGGTCCATGACCTTGTTGTGTGTCCTTCCATGTGTTAAACTTTGCCAACAAGAAATGAGAAGTCGCGTTTTCTCTGGCTTTCGCCCCACGGGCAGACAGCATATTGGTAACTACTTGGGGGCGGTACAGAATTTCGTCGCCCTTCAAGATGAATATGACTGCATCTATTGCGTGGTAGATATCCACGCTCTCACTACTCTTGAGAATACAGAATCCCTTCGGGAAGATATTTACGAGATGGTGCTCGACTGGCTGGCGGCCGGCATCGACCCACAGAAGAGCATCATCTTCGTGCAGTCGCATGTCCCCCAAGTGGAGGAGCTATATACTTTGTTCAGTATGATTACTCCTTTAAGCTGGTTATTGCGTGTTCCCACATTTAAGGAGAAGGTTAAGATGCAGCCCCATAATGTCAATTATGGGTTGGTGGGTTATCCTGTTCTCATGACTGCCGATATTGCCCTTTATAAGGGGGAGGTTGTTCCTGTAGGCGAGGACCAGCTCCCTCATCTGGAGTTAGCTCGAGAGATAGTACGCCGGTTCAACTCTATTTATGGACTTGTATTTCCTGAGCCGCAAGGGAAGCTTACCCCCTTTCCTTTAGTTTTGGGCTTGGATGGGGTACAGAAGATGAGCAAAAGTTATGATAACTATATTGAAATAGCAGCCTCTCCACAGGAAATCTCGCAGCGTGTGATGACCGCCTTTACAGATCCGGCACGGAGGTACCGCTCTGACCCGGGGCATCCTGAAACATGTAATGTTTTCCGCCTCCACAATTTTTTCACCCTGGCCCGAGTAGAGGAAATTGGTTCAGAGTGTCGCAGCGCTCGCATCGGCTGTGTGGATTGCAAGAAGATACTGGCTCAGAATATTAATTCGAATCTTGAGCCTTTCCGGGAAAGGCGGGCTGCTTTAGCCTCTAAGCCTGATTATGCCACCCAGGTTCTTGTCGATGGAGCTAATCGAGCTGAAGCTATAGCTAAAGAAACTATCCGGGAAGTTAAAGAAAAAATGAAGCTCCTTCAGCGCATCTGATATTGAACTTTCTTGTGTTTGCTGACGAATCTGCTTATTCTTCCCAGTGCTTCTTCGATGTTAGGTAATGAAGTAGCATAGCAGCAGCGCACAAAACCTTCACCGCACGGTCCGAAGGCAGGGCCTGGAACCACAGCAACCTTTTCTTCTATTAGCAACCTCTCGGCAAACTCTTCGGAATTCATTCCGGTAGCTTTTATCGAGGGGAAGGCATAGAAAGCGCCTTTGGGTTCGAAACAGGATAAACCAATCTCGTTCAGTCTTTTAACCATGAGACGACGGCGTCTGTTATATTCTTGAACCATCTTTTCCACCTCGCTCTCACCATTTCTCAGGGCCTCGATGGCAGCCATTTGTGCCATTGTCGGAGCACAGAGCATGGTATATTGATGGATTTTTGTCAGGGCCTGGATGAAACGGCCCTCGGCTGCCACATAGCCAATGCGCCAACCAGTCATGGCATGAGATTTGGAAAATCCGCCAATCAAGATAGTGCGCTCCTTCATCCCGGGAAGACTGGGAAAGCAAATATGCTCCACTCCGTAGACTAAACGGGCATATATCTCATCAGATATCACCAGTAAGTTATACTTTTTAGCCAGCTCGGCAATAGCACTGCACTCTGATTTGGACATGACTGCGCCAGTGGGATTTGCCGGGTATCCTATCAAAATAGCCTTCGTCTGTTTGGTGATCCGGGCTTCAATTTCCGTTGCCTCGATGACAAAGTTGTTTTCTGCGCTTGTGGGAATGGGAATTGGCACGCCGCCGGCCAGAATGATATTGGCGGAATAAGCAACATAACAGGGGTCGGGAATTATGACCTCGTCACCAGTGTTGATAATTGCTCTCATAGCAAGGTCCAGTCCTTCACTACTTCCAACAGTAATAAGAATTTCATGCTCAGGATGGTAGCTCACCCCGTAATGAAGCTCCAGATAGTTGGTCAATTCTTGGCGTAGTTCGAGCATGCCTGAGTTCGAGGTATACATGGTATAGCCTTTCCCCAGAGAATATGTGCCGGCCTCTCTAATATGCCAGGGGGTAACGAAATCCGGTTCACCGATACCAAGTGAGATAACATCTTCCATGAAGGAAAGCAGGTCGAAGAACTTCCTGATGCCTGATGGCGGCAGGCTATCCACCTTTTGCGAAATCAGGTTATCACGGGCTTGAATTGGAGCGGACTTTATGTTCAGCATGCTACGGTGTTATTGGTAACCGTTTATTTATTTCCTTAGGAAGATGAAAAGTCTCCCCATTCTCTTTATATCGTTTGAGAAGAAAATGGGTGACGGTGCTCTGCACCCTCTCCAGAGGAGCTAATTTCTCAGTGACAAAACTGGAAATTTCCTGCATATTCTTACCTTTCACCAAAATAGCCAGGTCGTAGGTGCCTGAAACCAGATAAGCAGAATATACTTCGGGAAATTGATAAATACGCTCAGCAATGGCATCGAAGCCAACACCGCGTTGTGGTGTTACTCTGACTTCAATCAATGCCCATATATCTCCCTCGCCTAATTTAGTCCAGTTTATTATAGCCTTATATTTCAGAATAGCCCCATCTTTCTCAGCCTGCTTAATTATTCTTTCTACTTCACTCACAGGTTTATCCACCATGGTGGAAATCTGCTCCGTAGTTGCCCGGGCATTCTGTTCCAGAATCTCAAAAATCTCTTTCACGAGTTCTCCTTAAAGCATAAACTTGCATTCACAAATTCGCCGAAGGCGATTTCCCAACGGGCAAGAAAAACGCAACATTTATGCAACAGTGCAAAATGAAGATTGCAAAATGCAGAACTCAAAATTATTTCCCCCTACTTTTCGCAGTTATTACAGATTTTGCAATAACTTTAGTCAATTCATCAGCTCTATTCAGTAAAGGTTGTAAATCGCTCCTTGGAACTAGCTCAGCTCTCTCCGCTAGCTTAAGCCAATATAATGACTCTCGTGATTCCTTCAACACGAGTTGCAATCTTATGTATGAAATCTGCTCTGCTTTCTGCTCCACAGGCTTCTTCATAATTCGCTCCAGCAGACCCACTAGCTCGCATCAGTTGGTTTGCTATATACCTTCCTACCGCCGTTCTATTAAGTCTAGCTGTCAATTTAATGCCACTCGCTGCAAAGTCTAATAAACGCTCAGATAAATCTTTTCTTTCACTTTGCATTTTCCATTTTGCATTCTGCATTTTGCCTTGAGCTATTGTGCCTGTCAATTCAACACCAGACCACTGGTCATCTGGTTCATTGTAACACAGTTCAAATAGTTTACCATCCTCTGTAACAACTTTGAATAGTCTTTTGCATGGCTCCTGCCAGGCTTTTTCTACTGACTTTATTCCAAGTTCCTTTTCTTGCCAGATAAAAGACCGTGGTTCTTCGGCATAGATATAGCCTGAATAGCATTTCACTTGTACCATTTTCATGATATCTTCGGTTTCCTTTTATGCCAATCGGTTGCTTGCTCGTAGGCGAAGGCGATGCGCAGCAGTGTTTCCTCGCTGAATGGCTTGCCCATGATTTGCATACCTATAGGTAGGCCTTGTCCTGACCTCGAACGAAGTGAAGGAGAAGGGTCTTCAGCAAAACCAGCGGGTATGGAGATAGCCGGGATTCCGGCTATGTTTATGGGCAGAGTGCATATATCGCTTAAATACATCTGCATTGGGTCTTCTAACTTCTCGCCTAACTTAAAGGGCACTGTTGGCGAAGTTGGAGTGACCAGAGCATCATATTTTTCAAAGGCTTGCTCGAATTCCTGCTTTATCAGGGCGCGCACCTTTTGTGCTTTGAGATAGTAAGCGTCGTAATAACCTGCGGATAAAGCGTAAGTACCCAGCATTATGCGCCTCTTAACCTCAGGCCCGAAGCCGAATTGCCGCGTCTTCTCCGTTGCCTCGATTACATTTCTGGCATTTCGCTCAGAAAAGCCATATTTTACCCCGTCGTAGCGAGCCAAATTTGCTGAAGCCTCAGATGGAGCAAGTATATAGAAAGCAGCCAGGGCGTATTTAGTATGGGGTAGAGAAGCCTCCCAATCTATTTCTGCGCCCAGCTCACTCAGCTTACCAATAGCTGCCTCTAAAGCCATTCTTACCCCCTCTTGCATGCCCTCGACAAGATACTCCCTGGGGATGCCAATCTTTAGTCCTTTGATGTCAGGAATTAGCTGCCGGGTGTAGTCTGGCACAGGACGAGGCACAGAGGTTGAATCTCTGGGGTCATACCCAGCAAGGGCACTCATCACTAAGGCACAGTCGGTGACATCCTTGGTTATTGGTCCAATTTGATCCAGGGAGCTGGCGAATGCAACCAAGCCGAAGCGGCTCACCCGACCATAGGTCGGTTTAAGTCCCACCACATTGCAAAATCCCGCCGGTTGACGGATGCTACCCCCGGTGTCCGAGCCCAGAGCATACATAATTTCATCAGCAGCCACAGCGACTGCTGAGCCACCGCTACTGCCTCCGGGGACGCGACTTAAATCCCAGGGATTGTGGGTGGGGAAAAAGGCGGAGTGCTCCGTAGAAGAGCCCATGGCAAACTCATCCATATTCGTTTTCCCTACTATCACCCCCCTTTGTGCCTTTAATCTCTCTATCACCGTAGCATCATAGGGAGGGACGAAGTTTTCCAGCATCTTGGAACTACAGGTGGTTCTTATTCCCTTAGTGCAAATGGCATCTTTGATTAATGCCGGGATGCCGGTTAAAGGGGTAATCTCGTGGGCGGTTTTGATATAATTATCAACCTTTTCTGCCTCTTCCAGAGCCATATCTTCAACAATAGTAACACAGGCGTGAACTTTGCTTTCTATCTCAGCGATACGCTTCAGCATAGACTTTGTCAGTTCCACTGAGGAAATTTTCCTTTGTTTAAGAAGCTTGTGTGCCTCGTGGATAGTTAGCCAGTACAGTTCGTTTGTCTGCATGTTTAGAACCTTTCCTTGAGGCTGCTACGCCTGATAACCCTGTGCCAATTGCCGCCAGTTTTGGCATGTATCTCTTTAAGCCTGGGGACATATTGTATGCCCACGAATATCGACAGCCCTATTGAAAAGAATATTAAAGGCACAAGGTAGTAGATAAGCCAGGCAACAAATGGGAAAATAATGAAGAGTATGCCGTAACTAAAGGTGGGGTTGCGGGTACGAGCAGCAAGGTATGCTGAAGGGATAGAGCCAAGAAAGTAGCCGCTCATAATGGCAGTAACGATGTTAATCATTTGTCAGATATGCTCACTCCAGTATTGCCTGAACCTCAAAACAGTTATCTGCTTGTCTTGGTGCGTTTGCTAAAATCTCAGCCTGTGAATATGACTCAGCCACAGCGTCTTTCCTGAAAACATTTTGTAGTGGGATGGTATGAGTCGCTGATGGCACGCTGGCTGTATCTACTTGCTTGAGTATTTCGAAGTTCTCCAGAGTATTAGATAGCTGGAGGCTGAATTTTTCCACCTCATTCTCGCTTAAGCCCAAACGAGCGAGCCGAGCGATATGTTTTACCTGTTCGTAACTTAGTTTCATCTTCGTTCGATTATATGATTATAGCATCTAACCTTTCAGCATAGCCATCCCAGATTCTGCAGGAAAAGAAGCACAAAGCGGCTGAAGAATCTCGCCCAGGGTAGGCTCGTAGTGTCGGGACTTGCCCCTGACCAAGGGTGTCCGACATCCACCGCGGCCTTCATTTGCCAAGCTATAGTCTTCCGCATAATCTCGCGTAGAATCCTCTCCCTTGATGGGACCTGCCCGCCAAGCCTTGGCAGGCGGGGAGGATTAAAGTGAGGGAGAATTATAAAGGTTTTTGCGGTTAACTACAGAGAGATTGCTTCGTCACTTCGTTCCTCGCAATGACAATACCGCGGGGTGTCATTACGAGTGCAGCGTGGCAATCCTAATTGGTTGTTGCCTGGTTTTCATCGCCTTGGGAGCTTCTCTTGGTTTGTTGGTAGCCGTGGCGCCTTTCAAACTACTTTATAATGAGAGGGCAATCAGCACTCAGCTGATAGCACACCTGACTACCCACTGAACTTCTTAAAGACAAGGGCGGCGTTAGCTCCACCAAAGCCAAAGGAATTGGAAAGGGCTATATTTACTGGCGCCTTTCTGGCTGCATTGGGGACATAATCCAAGTCACATTCAGGGTCCGGAGTTTCATAATTTATGGTAGGTGGTATAATACCATCCCTGATAGTGAGAACAGTGAAAATAGCTTCCACTACACCCGCTGCCCCCAATAAATGACCAATCATAGATTTATTGGAGCTTATGGGGACCTTTTTGCTGTGTTCTCCCAAGGCTGCCTTTATAGCTTTAGTCTCAGAGAAATCATTGAGAACGGTAGCTGTTCCGTGGGCGTTAATGTAATCAATATCGCCAGGTGAAATGGCAGCATCCTTTAAAGCCAACTTAATACACCGTGCTTGATTTTCACAGTCAGGCTCTGTTACATGAAAGCCATCGATGTTAGAGCCGTATCCGATAAGCTCAGCATAAATCTTGGCTTCTCTTCTCATAGCCGACTCCATTTCCTCTAAAACTAAAATGCCGGCACCTTCTCCGAGCACAAAACCATCACGGTCTTTATCAAAGGGACGGCTGGCCTTTTCGGGCTCATTATTCCTGCGAGATAGAGCTCTCATCTTATCCAGTCCAGCGACGCCTACAGGAAGAATATAGGCATCACTCCCTCCAGCGATCATAGTATCTGCTTCGTCATATTGAATAAGCCTGAAGGCATCGCCAATAGAACTGCTCCCAGTAGCACAAGCAGTAGTCACACACTTGCCCGGTCCCTTGGCGGCAAAAGCCATGGCAACCTCTCCTGCCGCCATGTTGGAGAGAAACCCGGGAACGAAGAAGGGGGAAACACCCTCTGGCCCCTCATCACGAAGGGCAAGCAGGTTCCTTTCATAAGTAATCATGCCGCCAGCGCATGTCCCTACTATTACCCCTACTCTAACAGCGGTGCCGTCATTTATAGTCAATTTAGCATCATCAATCGCCATGCGAGTGGCCGCGAGCGCGTATTGGATGAAAGGGTCTGTCCTTCTAATTTTCTTCTTGTCCAAGAAATCTTCAGGATGAAAGTCCTTCAACTCAGCAGCAATCTGTGCCCTAAAGCCAGAGGGGTCGAACTTGGTGATCCTTGCCACCCCCGACTTACCCTGGCATAATCTCTGCCAGGACTGCTCAACACCAGTGGCTAAAGGAGTAACAGCACCCATGCCAGTAACCACTACCCTTCTTTTAAACGCCTTACTCATTCTTGTTCAACGCTTATTTTTAACTCAAAAGCCTCTTAAGCTAATTCTCTATACCTGTCACACCACCATAAATAGCCCAAAAAGAGGTATGAGCACCTACTCCAGTAATGGCTACCTGCTAACTTTTTGCTTCGATGTAGTCAAGTGCGTCTTGAACAGTCTGTAATTTTTCCGCATCCTCATCCGGGACTTCAATTTTGAAGGTGTCTTCCACCGCAGTAATCAACTCAATAAGGTCCAGGCTATCGGCATTAAAATCGTCGGCCAATGACGCCTCCGGAACTATTGCCGATTCATCGATCTCCAATAGCTCCACGATTAGCTGTTTTAACCTTTCAAAGGTATCTTTCTCACTCATTTTCTATCCCTCGCTTTCTATCATTGATTCTCAAGTCCTACTAAATCATATTGTCTGCGGTCGTCCTGACTGATTCACCGTTTATGATAAACCATTCATTATCCAATATTACCAGCATGTATTGATATTTTTCAACTACTGTACCAGGATATGGCTATTGCCATCGGACATATTATTTCGGGGTAGGAGGAGGTGCTTTAATTGAGTCAAATCGCTAAGAGACTCCTGATGGTCACTCCTTGCCCTATCAAGATAGAAAGCATGGATGCCAGCCTGCCGCGAATTGAGGAAATCAAATTGCCAGCTATCACCCACATGGATAACCTGGCTGGGTTTGACGCCCATCTCTTCACATATCCCAAGGTAAAAATCAGGGCTTTTTAATTGCCTATAATGTGAGACGGAGGAAAAAATTCGAGTAAAATAAGGTTTGATATCCTGCAATAAGAATTGCAGCAGCTCCGATGGCGTGCCTGAGGCAATAATCAGCGTATACTCACTGGCTAAGGAAGAAAGGACCTCAGTTACCTCAGGATAATAGCATATCTTATCCCGGCAGCTTTGTATCACTGGCTCGAAAGAACCTAAATCAAGATAGTTAAACCAATATTCGATGTCATACCATTCCAGCCTCTGGTCGCCAATTTTGCCATACTCCTCGGCAATACCCCGCTTGGCTTGGGCAAGGTCAATCCCTTTTTTCTGAGCATAAAGCGCAGGGATTGCCTCATGCCATATAGATAGGCTGAAATCAGGTGTTACCACTGTTCCCTCAGCATCGAAAGAGATTAATTCAATTTGCTTCATTTGAAATACTGATATTATCATGATAAGGAGGCGAAAGTCTATTTGCTCGCTCCCCCAAACAGAGGTAAAATATAGTTAACCACAAAAACCTTTATAATTCTCCCTCCTCTGGCGGGAGGGAGTTAGAGGGAGAGGGAATACACCCTCACCTTACCCCTGATCTAATCAGGGGCTCTCCCATCAAGGGAGAGGAAATTTATACGGAATTGTGTGGAACACTATAAGCGGAATGCTGAATCACTCAGTTACAGAGAAGCTGAGCCATACCTTTGAGCTAGGTCCTATAAGACCTCCCAGTGAGGCTTATTCCCTGCTGATAAGGGCCACCAGGAATTGCCCCTGGAATAGATGTCAGTTCTGCCCTGTATACAAAGGCAGTAAGTTCGAGCTGAGGACAGTGGAAGAGATTATAAAAGATATTGAGGCAGTTAAGGCTATCAGCGAGGGTATTAAGGAAATGGCCTGGAAGATGGGCTACGGCAATAGAGTGAGCGAGATAGCAGCAAAGTTCTATAATCAGCCTCAATATGGTCAATGTGTGCCTCATGTTGCCCTATGGCTTGGGACAGGAGGCAGGTCAGCTTTTCTCCAGGATTCCAATACCCTGATCATGCGCACTCCTGAACTGACCCAGGTGATTACTTTCTTAAGGAAGACTTTTCCCACCTTAAATAGAGTAACTACATATGGTGGGTCTCACACGGCAACGAAAAAGTCGTTAGCGGAGTTAATGGAACTCAAGCATGCAGGGCTAGATAGGGTTCACATCGGACTGGAGACTGGCTATGACCCTTTGCTGGCTTATATGGAAAAGGGATGCACTGCTAATAGCCATATTGAGGGTGGAAAGAAGGTAAGAGAAGCAGGCATTTCTCTATGTGAATATGTCATGCCAGGTCTTGGGGGTAAGCAGATGTCTCAAGAGCATGCCAGGGAGACTGCCAGGGTGTTAAACGAGATCGACCCTGACTATATCAGGCTGCGCAGCCTCCACGTATCTCCGAATATGCCTTTATTGACCAGGTTGCAGGACGGAGATTTTGAGCTGCAAACAGAGGACGAGGTCGTAAAAGAAATAGCTGTTTTTATCGAAAACTTGCAGGTTACCAGCAATCTTAAGAGCGACCATATACTTAACTTATTGATGGAAGTCGAGGGCAAAATGCCCGAGGATAAAGAGAAGTGCCTCAATATCATAGATAAGTATTTATCTTTGCCAGACGAGGAAAGGCTCAATTTCAAGCTTGGAAGGCGGGCTGGTTATTACACCAAGCTAATTGACCTCGGTGATAGCTACAAACATGATAAAATAGACCAAGCTGTAAAACGTCTCAGAGCCCAGGAGGGCAATGTTGAGGAGGCAGTATTCAGGCTGAAGAATAGCTTTATTTAAGGAAGAAATCGTGGCAAAAGGATTTATAAATCTGAACCGTTTCAAGCATGGCAGGGCGATAAAGCGGAGCGGCAAACAGAAACCCACTTTGCAGGGTAAAGTTAAACGCAAAAAGCTTTATAGTTCTCCCTCCCCTGGCGGGAGGGAGTTAGAGGGAGGGGGAATACACCCTCACCTTAATCCTCCCCGCCTGCCAAGACTTGGCAGGTAGGTCACATCAAGGGAGAGGATGCTACACGAGATTATAGGGAAGACTATAAATGGAGAAACCCGAAGAGACCACAATGTGCTCAGACCAAAAGCACGATTCTAACCATCTGGCAGTGCCTGTTCCGTTGCTTCTCTTCTCAACCGTACCCTGCATCCAGTGCAGTTTCACCTGGATGGGCTGTTAGAGTGCCCTGCCCGTGGCAGAAGTTATTTACTCGAACTCGCCCTTGCCCAGGCTGACAAATATGATGGCGAGTATGCCGAGGATAGCCCAGGGACCAAAGAGGGCACAGATGGACCCGGCAAGCGCCAATCCCCAAATCCTTCTTTTTAAGGCGTAGATACCACCCAGCATAGCAACTATCCCCAAGACAATTAGTGGGACACCAATAGCACCTATCCATGCCATTCGAAAGAATGCGCCTCCGATGCTACCGAATACGGCAACTGCTAACCCCCCGATTAACTCTATCGCCCCTGCAATGATGCACAGTATGCCTGCGGTTGTCGGCTTCCATGTTCTCTCCATTTCTTGTACCTCCTCTTTATTCGTGCATGTTAAGAATACAGTTGAAGGCCATCGCTGTCAATACCCTGAAACGACAATTTGCTCAGGTCAAAGTCAATATTTCAGATATCCAACAGCTTGGTACATCGTCTTCTTGCTTAACCGCACACCACTCCCTAATGCAACTCCTGTCGGAAGAGCCAGCGAGGCAACACAGCTGGGATCACGACCATTTATTCGAACTCGTCCTTGCCCAAGATGACGAATATAATGGCGGGTATCCCGAGACATAAATTACCACCAATAATTGCACAGATAGACCCGGCAAGCGCCAATCCCCAAACCCTTCTTCTCAAGGCATAGATACCACCCACTATAGCCACTATCCCCAATACGATTAACGGAGCACCAATGGCACCCAACCATCCCATCCCAAATAATGCCCCTATAATGCCACCGAATACAGCAACTACTATACCCAAGACCACATCAATGGCCCCTGAAACAATACTCAGAATACCAGCCGTTGGCGGCTTCCATGTCTTTTCCATCTCTTGCCGTCCTCTCTATCCCTTTATATAAGAACACAGTTAAAGGCGCTCACTGTCAATACCCCAAAACTTCAATCCTCGCCAGGGCAGCGGTTTTGCCTGCCATAACCCGCCTACGCCCAGGATGTTAATAACACCCTTGCTTTGTTACCAATAGCAAATCTTAATAACCCTCCAGGTAAGTCTTAAAAGAGAGCTGCCCATGGGTATGAATATTGCTCGATGGCTCAAGCTCTTATGCTTTATTTGAATTCGTTTTTCCCGAGGATGACTAATACAGTGGCCGCTATCCCCAGAGGGAAGCCGGAGCTGAAGATAGCACAAATACATCCTGCAAGCGCCAGCCCCCACTCCGTTCTTTTCAGGGCGTAAATACCACCTACTATAGCCACTATAGCAAGTATCAATGGGATTGCAATAAGCCCTGTAAATATCCCTCCCAGGTGACCGAAACCGAACATCGCAAGTATCCCTCCCCCGAGTGCTCCCGCGACAGCGGCGCATCCACCTAATCCCAGTCCTACAACGCCCGCAATTATGCTCAGAATCCCCGCAGTTGTTGACATCCATATCGTTTCCCCCACCCTTGCCAACTTAGCGCCGCACTTAATACATATTTCAGCTATGCCTGTTGTTGGAGCACCACACCCGTGACAGAAGTTAGCGCCACGCATTGGCCTAGCTCCACAGTTGAGGCAGAACTCTGCACTCCCTGCTAATTCCTGTCCACAATTTCTGCAAAACATCACTTGCGTCCTTTATATAAAGATATCGTTACAAGCCTTTATTGTCAATACCTTGAAACCTCGGACTATCACCTATATTATTCAAGAGCTAAGCTCCTTGACCATATAAGCGCCTTCCAGGCTATAACCAAGCGAGCGGTAATATTCCCGGGCACCGACACCACTAAGCACCGACAATCTATCAGCCTTAAATTCCTCCCTGGCGAGCCTCTCTGCCTCTTGAAGTAACTTTTCTCCGAGACCTTGATGTTGAGGAGACTGCGCCAGCCTCTTCCCCAGGGGAACTTCAGGACCAAAAATGTGTAGCTCTCTGACGAGGGCCAAATCAGTATTAGAGCCAGCTTGGAGACCTTTATTTATTCTCAGCCTCAGTAAGCCAAACAAGGTTTCATTCTCATCCTCATAGGAAAGGAAGACCTCTTTCCCTCCCCAGGTTTCATAATCCAGCCTGGTTAGCCAAGGCTCACCAATCACCCAGCCATCCCTCAGTCGATGTCCGTATTCCCGACAACGAATGCAGCTACAGCGAAGTCCTGTTTGGTCCATCTTCTTTCTAATAGTTCCTCTGAGCGCCAAGTCTCTACTGCCGGCAATGATAAATTTGCTGGGAATATCCCGCATCAACCTTGAAATCCTCACATACTTAGGGATTAGAGCTTTAATAGCCATGAGCAAATCAATCATTTTCTCGTCCTCATAAGGCTGGTAGCGTTTATCCCGGTACCAACCCTCCAGTTCACTCCCACTAACCACCAGCGTGGGGTAAAGCTTGAGCCCGTCAGGTCGAAAGCGCTCATCCGCGAACAATTGCCGCGCTAACTCTAAATCGTGCTCAGGAGTTGACCCTGGTAAACCCGGCATCCAATGATAGTAAACCTTAAAGCCATAATCTCTTAATAGCCTGGTGGCGGAGATAACCTCAGCTACCCCATGTCCCCTCTTTGTCAGCCGGTGAACCTCGTCATCCAGGGTCTGCACCCCAAGCTCCACCCTGGTGGTGCCAAAATCGAGCATGTCCCTTATCTCCTCCTCCCCACAAAAGTCAGGCCTGGTCTCGATGCACAATCCCACACAGCGATGCTCAGCGCGTTCATTCAATTTCCTGGCTTCCTCTAAACTGCTAGAGAAGATGCCGTTCAGAGCATCATAGCAATCCTTAATAAATCGATACTGATAGTCCCGGGGATAAAACAGAAAGGTACCTCCCATGATGATAAGCTCTACCTTATCCTGGGCATGTCCCATATCAGCCAATGTCTTGAGCCTGACCTCCACCTGCTTTTTGGCATCAAAGCCACAACTTCGAGCTCGGAGAACCGCTGGAGACTCCACGGTGTAGCTCTTGGGCGCCTCAGGGGAGCTGGGGCAATAAACGCATCGGCCGGGGCAGGAAAATGGCTTGACCATAACTGCCACCGGCGTTACTCCAGAAATAGTTCGAGATACTTTCTTCACACTGCCGCCACATCATTATGAGGCTGTTTAACTTTGCTTTATCGTTCAATTTTGGGCATTTTGGAGGTCTTCACCCCCAAAGTTTTGTAGTTGCCTGATTCATCAGGCATAATAGCCCAATAAATTGGGCAACTACATTTCTAAACACCCTCTTTCTGAGCCTTCATTTTGCCATTGTGAGCCGTATTTTGTCATCCTGAGTCTTTCTTCTGATGTCATTGTAGGCGGAGCGAAGCAATCCCTGCCCCTCCACGAGATTGCTTCGGCTCGAGATCCCCGATTTAACACCCGATTGAATCGGGGGGGCAGCCTCGCAATGACAGGATGGAGGTGTCATTCCGAGCCGGAGGCGAAGAATCTCGCCCTTTGCTCGCCTCTTACTTTGCTCAAAGGTCAGGCTCAGGTAACAAAATAAGCAATTGCAACCATGAGCATTTCACTATAATATGCTAAAGTTTAGCAGAGCGCATCTATGACCACAAATAGAGAAGTTTTTGACCAAATAGCTGAAAGCTGGTATCGGGTAAGGCATTGGCCTTTAGTAAAAGAGGAGCTGGAGGATCTGGCGGCAAGATGGCAAAGCGGAAAGCTGCTAAATGTGGGCTGCGCTCACGGATCAGATTTCTTGCCTTTCAGCCAGGACTTTGAACTCTGGGGGGTAGATTCCTCCCCAGCTATGCTCAAGCAAGCTGTGCGATATTCTGCCAAGTTTAAGTTTTATGTCCACTTGATAGCCGCTGATGCTCTGTTCCTGCCCTTCCCTGATAATACCTTCGATTGGGCAATATCAGTGGCCACTTACCACCATATCAAAGGCAGAGAGGAAAGAGAAAAGGCGTTCGTAGAATTAAAACGGGTATTAAAGCCCCAGGGCGAGGCTTTCTTAACCGTGTGGAACTATGGGCAACCAAGGTTCTGGCTAAAATCAAAAGAGCAGCAGGTCCCCTGGAGGCTGAAAGAAAAAACAGTTTACCGCTATTATCACCTTTTCTCCTATGGCGAGATAAGAAAGCTATTAATCAAAGCTGGCTGGGAAATCATCGCTATGTCCCCGGAGAAGTCCCACCATTTCCCCATAAAGAACTTCTCACGCAACATATGCGTTCTGGTAAAGAAATAGGTCGCCCATATGGGACTCCTTCCACATCTCAGGGCGAAAGATTTCGTTCATGATAACCTGTAGCCAGTTCAGCAATC
>Ga0114946_10001075_pt1 | contig 18767 bp, 11 predicted proteins | sample WalLakDeSediment_FD_88676 | JGI IMG/M metagenome (GOLD analysis project Ga0114946, IMG submission 88676) | Lake sediment microbial communities from Walker lake, Nevada to study Microbial Dark Matter (Phase II) - Walker Lake 11/02/13 Deep Sediment | ecosystem: Environmental > Aquatic >...
GGGTCAGGCCGTTGGATCCGGCTCTAGTGTAGTGTCGCAGAAGTCCCGTTCAGCACCGAGAGAGTCGATGCGCCGCTCTGGCAAGGCACACCGACGAGGAATAGCATCGCTATTCCGAGCGAGGTGTAACGCAGCCAGAGGGGATGCAGCGGCGCTCGAATGCCACGGGACTTCTGCGACACTACACCTAGGTCAGGGTCACGTCAGCTCGGCAACACCTCCACTCAGAACCGGGGGGCTACCAGGATGGCGTTCACGTACAGGGGGAGCGTTCCGTACCAGAACCCCCGGAAGACCGGGTCATCTGCAAAGAGAATGACCCGACCGCGGCCCTGGCGCCGCTCCACGAGCCAGGCAGAGCGGTCAAGCCGCTCCAGATTCCGCTCCGAGATGACCCCCGAGATCCGGTCCAGCCCCTCGGGGAACCAGGCCACTGTTTCGGCGGTCTCCGAAGGCTCGAAGCCCACCCCGGTCGAGAGCACGAACATCCGGTCCGCGCTCCCACCCCCTGCCGCAGCCCCGAAGGCCAGCGGGTGCGCCGGGTCCAGCGAGACCGAGAGAATCGTTCCCGGCACCCGTTCGGCCCAGCGCTCATCCGCCCGCTCCTCCCGGGTCCGGAGCGCCCGGGCCAGCCGGGCATCCCGATCGCTGTCGTTTTCGTCGGCCTCGGACGAGGTGCGCTCCTCCACCTGGGCCAGGGGCTGGGCCAGACGCTGCGCCGACGACCCGGAGGCCACCAGCGTGCCGCCACCACGGATCCAGGAACGGATCCCCTCCATTCCTGATTCACCCAACACACCGGTGGGGTTCCCCGGGGGCACCAGGATCACGTCGTACGTCGCCAGATCGACGCCGCCCAGATCCCCCACGTTCACCGCGTCGAAGGGGAGGTCCAGCACCTGCTCCAGGAAGTGCCAGTGGGCCCCGAATCCGGTGGAGGCCGTGCCCTCTCCTCCAAGGAGAAGGACCCGGGGGAGCCGAAGCGCCGCCTGGTCGTTGGTCCCCAGGTCCGGTCCCGTGGTGACGAGCCCGGTGGAGATGGGGGTCACGAGCCCGCCCAGCCCGCTCTCCTCCAGGAGGGCATCCAGGTTGTCGTTCCGCCCCTGGGGGAAGAAGAGGGTGCCCCGGGGGTAGTGAACGCCGTCCATGGAGAAGGTGTCCGCCATGGCCGACACCCGCCCCTCCCGCTCCAGGAAGCGGATCAGCCCGGGGGCATGGTCCACGCTGGACGGAAGAAGGTACCCGTAGCTCCCCCGGGCCCCGAGGGGCTGCCCCAGGCGGGGGGCCACCTCCGTCAGCGGGCTCCAGGTCCCGCCCACCGAGGCCGAAGAGCCATGGGCTTCCACGCCATAGGCGAAGGGGAGGGCCCAGGCGGTGACGTCGTACGACGAGCTGCCGTCCAGCGGGTTGTCGGGGCGAAGGAGGGCGGCCGCCAGCATCCCCCGGGGCTGCCGGGCGGGGACGCGGATCGTTCCAGCCGGGAAGGTGGTGCGGGCGCTGTACCCGGGGTGCGGCTCCAGGTCCAGGCGGATCTCGGTCTCGAGGCGCTCCATGCGGATGCCATGCCGGCTCAGGAGCTCGGCCAGGGCGTGGAGGCGCCCTGCATCCTCACCGGGGACCAGGTAGGTGTCGTCCAGCCCCTGGTCGATGGTGCGGTGGAAGCCGGCAAAGCCCAGCAGAAGGTCGGACTTCCCCTGGGCAGCGGTGCGCAGGGTGGCCGCTCCCGTGGTGCGGTGCCCGAAGGCCCGGTCCCGAAGGGTGAGGACGGTGCCGTCGCGGCGTTCGGCCTGCCGGCTGGCCCCGCTCCCCCCGCCCTGCTCGTAGGTCATTCCCACCGCGCCCAGCAGCGAGGGCCAGGAGTCGCCGTACCCCGGGTAGAAGAGGTCGAAATTCTGTGCGGTGTAGTAGAGGAGCCCCTCGGCGTCCATGGCCCGGGCGTTCCCCTCGCCGAAGCGCCGGCCCCAGTCGGTGATGTGGGGGGGGTAGATGGGGTTGATGGGGGTGGCGGCGGGGAAGAAGAAGTACGACGACTCGAAGCCCATTTCGTGGAAGTCCACGTGGACCTGCGGGTTCCAGAGGAGGAAGCGCTCGGCGCGGTTCCGCGTCTCTTCCTGCGTGAGCCAGGCCCAGTCCCGGTTCAGGTCGAAGAGGTAGTGGTTCGGGCGACCGCCCGGCCAGGGCTCCCGCCGCTCCCGGAGCCCCGGGGCGGTGTTGGAGCGGGCCAGCCGGGTGGAGCGCCAGTGGTTCACGTAGCGGTCGTAGCCGTCGGGGTTGGCCACCGGGTCCATGATGACCACCACCGAGTCCAGGACGCCGGCCACGCCGGCGTGGCCCGAGGCGAGGTCCCAGGCCGTCCAGAGGGCGGCTGAGGGCGAGGAACTCTCGTTTCCGTGGATGGCATAGGTAAAGTAGAGGACGGCAGGGTTCGTGGCCGCGATCTCCCGGGCCCGGGCCTCGGGGGTGTCGGGGTCCTGGAGCTCGGCGTTCCGGGCCAGGATCCCGTCCAGGTCGGCGCGGAAGGCCGGCGAGGCCACCACCACCTGAAGGAGGGGGCGCCCCTCGTGGGTCACCCCGTAACGCTCCAGCGAGACCAGTGGCGAGGCCTGGGCCAGCGCCTCCATGTAGCGCTCGACCTCCGCCACCGTGGGAAAGAGTTCGCCGATCTCGAAGCCCAGCACGTCGGCCGGCGAGGGGATCCCCTGCGCCGAGGCGTCGGCCGGGGAGGCCAGGGGCGGGACCAGGGCGAGGAGAACGACGGCGAGGAGGGCGAGGCGAGGAGCGCGGCGCATGGGGACCAGGGGCTCGGGAGACGAAACGCGAGAGACGGAAACGCGAGAGACGGAAGCGCGAGACAGGGCAGGCACAGGCCGGCGCGGGACCGAATCCCATGCCGGCGGCGTAGAACCGGCCAAAACTACCCCGTGGGCGACATGCCCGGCAACCGGCCCGGGCGACATGCCGGTCAACCTGCCCCGGCAACCGGTCCCGGCAACCGGCCCTGGCAACCGGTCCCGGCAGCCGGTCCCGGCAACCGCCCGAGGTTGACCCGGCGGCGGCCGTCGCGACACCTTCGACGCCGGGGCGCGCGTCGACACCTCCGGCCTCGCCGGTCCTTGTTCCCAGCCGCACCGCCCAGCCGCACCTCCCAGCCTCACCTCTTCGCCTCACCTCTTCGTCCTGGCTTCATGACTCCTCTTCCGGCCTCCCCCCGCATCCCTGCGCCCCTCCCTCGGGTCGTCATGGTCCTGCTGGCCGTGCTGATCCTGCCGGGACTGGCGCTGGCCGGGTGCGAGCGGGGATTCCCCGCCGCGCCCTCCGGCCCCACGATCTCGGAGCAGGAGTTCGTGGCGGGCATGGTCGCCATCATGGTCGAGGCCCCGGCGCACCAGGATTCGCGGCTTCCGGACGCCGAGCGGGACCGCATCCTCCGGGAAATGGGGCTCGTGCCTGCGGACCTCGTGACCTTTGCCGAGGTGCACGGATCCGACGTCTCCTACATGCTCTCGGTCTGGACCCGGGTGGACGAGGCCTTCCTGGAGGCCATGAACGAGGCGGTCACGGAGCCCGGGGGTGGGGACGAAGCAGGGCCCGGCTCTCCCGAGGGCCCCCGCTCCCCCGAGGGCCCCGGCTCTCCCGAAGGCCCCGGCTTCCCCGAAGGCCCCGGGCGTTGACGCCCCCGGAGCGGCTTCCGCAGGTCACCCTGCGCCCCGGTCGGGACTTCACCGTCACGGCGCGGCATCCCTGGCTCTTCTCCGGCGCGGTGCACGAGGTCACCGGATCCCCCGCCGACGGCGACGAGGTCCTCCTCACCTCCGCCGAGGGCACGCCCCTGGGCCGGGGTCTCTGGAACGCCCGGAGCCAGATCCGGGTGCGGGTCTACACCACCGACCCCCACCAGCCCCTGGACGATGCCTTCTGGCGGGAGCGCCTGGCCCGGAGCGTGGAGCTCCGCCGCCGCATCCCGGGGCTCGACGACGGGGCCCCGGCCCGCCTGGTCTTTTCCGAAGCCGACGGGCTCTCGGGGCTCGTGGTGGACCGCATGGGGGGCTGGCTCGTGGTGCAGCTCACCTCGCTGGCGCTCCACCGGCGTCTCGAGGGGATCCTGGACTGGCTCGAGGAGGAGCTTCGCCCCGAGGGGATCCTCCTCCGGACGGAGCGGGGGGTGCTGGAGGAGGAGGGGCTCGAACTCTCCGACGGCCTGCTGCGCGGCCGGGAGCCCGAGGGTCCCGTGCCCGTGGCCGACGGCTCCCTCTCCTTCCTGGCCGACCTCCGCACGGGGCAGAAGACCGGGTTCTACCTGGACCAGCGCTGGAACCGCCGGGCCGTGGCCGCCTGGGCCCGGGACCGCCGCGCCGCCGACGTCTGCACCTACTCGGGAGGGTTCGCCCTCCACATGGCCCGGGCCGGTGCCCGTTCGGTGGTGGGGGTGGACGTGTCGGCCCCGGCGCTTGAGCTGGCGGAGGCCCACGCCCGCCTGAACGAGCTCGAGGATCGGACCCGGTGGGTCCGGAGCGACGCGGTGAAGTGGCTCGAGGGGGAGGCGGAGGCGGGGAACCGCTACGACCTGGTGGTGCTGGACCCGCCGCGCTTCGCCCGCTCCCGGCGCGGGGTGGCCGGGGCGCTCAAGGGTTATGCCCGGCTGAACGAGGCCGCGCTCAACGTGCTCGAGCCCGGCGGCCTCCTGGCCACCTTCTCGTGCTCGGGGCGGGTCTCGCGCGACGCCTTTTCCCAGGTACTGGGGGAGGTGGCCGGGCGGACCGGCCGCCGGCTGCGCATCCTGGAAAGCCTGGGCCAGCCCGCCGATCACCCGGTGGACCCGAACACCCCCGAGACCGCCTACCTCAAGGGGTTCATCGTCGAGGTGGAGTAATGGCCGGGTGGAGTGCCGCGGCCGGTTGGAGTGCCGCGGCCGGGTGGAGTGCCGCGGTCGGGTGGAGTGCCGCGGTCGGGTGGAGTGCCGCGGTCGGGCAGGCCACCCGGCGCTTCGGCCGCGTTGCCTGCCCGACGTCCCGCCTCAGAACACCCGGAACGAGAGCCCGATGGCCAGGGCGCTCCGGTCCCCCAGGGTGCCCCCGAAGCGAACGGCCCACCCGGGATCGAAGGAGATGTCCACCCCCAGGTCCACGGCCAGGTCCAGGTCCAGGTTGCTCCCGCTCCCGAACCGCGCATCCAGGACCACCCGGGGCGCCATGTAGGGGTTGAACCACACGCCGTCGGACTCGAGGGCGCGCCCCAGCGAAACGCCCAGGGGCACCGAGATGCGGGCCCGGTCGCCGACGCCGAGACCGATGCCGGTCAGCCAGGCAATGTCCAGAGGAAAGTCCCGGGAGTGGCGAAGGAGCATGCCCGAAACGTCGACGCCACCAAAGACCGCCAGGTCACCGGAGCGGTCCTCGGCGAGGCCGATCCGGTAGCCGAGCCCGGTTCCCGGGGATCCCCGGAACGTGGTCAGGATCCCGATGCCGCTCCCCGGGTGGGGATCCACCAGGTAGATCCCCCATCCTGCGGGGGTGGACGGCGACACGAGTCCCGGCGAATCCCACGAAACCTGGGCCTGGGCCGGCACGAAGGCCACAAGGAACAGCATCGCAGCGGCCAATCCCGATCCAATCGTCTTCCTCACCTCACCACCTCCTGTACTGGATTCGATCCCGGGGACCGAGCGCAGGGCGCGCTCGCGGGGGAGTGTCCGGACCGTCATTGAGACCCCGGGCGGCCCCGGAGGATCCCCCCGCTTCGCTCCCTCAGGCTTGTCCTGGCGGCCTTGTTCTGCGCAGGCCGGCTCCGCAGGTTGTCCGGAACGCTTCGTGTCCCCCCTCCCGTTCGGATGCCCCATGCGCACGATCCCCACCCGCCTCGCCCGTTCGACGCGTCTCACCCGTCCTTCGCGTCTCGCCCGTCCTTCGCGCCTCGCCCGCCTGCGCACCGCCTTCGCCTTCGCGGCCCTCGTTGCCCTGGTGGCGTCGCCCCGTGCGGGGGATGCGCAGGCCGCAGCCGAGACGCACCGGGGGCTCGTCGCCGAGGACTACTACCGGATGACCTTCGTGGGCGACGTGGCCCTCCATCCCACCGGGGACTTCGTGGCCTTTACCGTTACCACAGTGCGCGAGGCCGAGAACGACCGGCACCGGGAGGTCTGGCTGGCGCCGCTGCGGGGCGGGGCGCCGCATGGCGAGCCCTTCCGCTTCACCGACCCCACCCGGTCGGCCTCGAGCCCCCGCTGGTCTCCTGACGGGAGCTTCCTGTCCTTCCAGTCCAGCCGCGGCGACGGCCCCGGCACCTGGTTCGCCCGGGTGGGAGGCATGGGAGGCGAGGCCTTCCGCATCAACGGCGTGGAGGGTGCGCCCACCTGGTCCCCCGACGGCGCGTGGATCGCCTTCCTGAAGCGCCCCGAAGAGGAGGCCCCGGCGCCGCGCACGGGGTGGATCGCCCCCGACGCCATCACCCGGACGCTGGATGCGAGCCGCTTCGACGGGCGGGTCATCACCCACCCGCGCTACAAGTCCGACGGCACCCTCCCGCTCCTTCCGCACCCCGAGTCCCGCCCCCCGAACCAGCTCTTCGTGGTGCCGGCCGGAGGCGGCGAAGCGCGCCAGGTCACCGACACGGAGCTGGGTGTTTCCGGGTTCCAGTGGACGCCCGACGGCCAGGGGGTCGTCTTCAGCTCGAACCCGGACCAGGTGCGGGACCCCTTCACCCGCAACGCGCAGATCTACCGGGCGTCGGTGGCCTCGGGCGAGGTGCGGCAGCTCTCGTCCGGGCCCGGACTCTTCCGCTCCCCTGCCATGGCGCCGGACGGCCGCCGCATGGCCCTGGTCTGGAGTGCCGATGCCACGTCGCCCTCCGAGCTCCAGGTGGTGGACCTGGATGCGGAGGGAGCCTTTGCCGGGACGCCGCGCACGGTGTCGGAGGGATGGGACGATGCCATCGGGGAGCCGACCTGGACGCCCAATGGCCAGGCCCTTCGCTTCAGCAGCGGGGTGCGCGGGAGCGTCCACCTGTGGGAAGTGGCCGCTGGCGGCGGCGCGGCAGTCGGGGCCGATGCGGGCGCCGTTGCGGGCGCCGGCGCGGGCGCCGGTGTGGCCGCCGTTGCGGGTTCGGGCGCAGGGGCCGTCCGCCCCGTGACCCAGGGGGAGCGGCAGGTGGGGGGCGTGGACCGGACGGCGGACGGAAGCCTCCTGGCCTACACCTCCACCGACGCTCACACGCCGGCCGAGGTCTTCGTGGCCCGGGCCGACGGCACCGGCGAGGCCCGTGTGACCGGCTTCAACGACAGCTGGCTCACGGAGGTGCTCCTGAACCCGGCCCGGGAGATCACCTGGCGGGTGGCCGACGGTACCGAGGTCCAGGGGTGGGTGATCCCGCCGGTGGGGCATGCCCCCGGCCACCACCGAGCGGGGCAGGATCCGGCGCAGCCCGGAGCCGGCCGCTTCCCCCTGGTGGTGAAGGCCCACGGCGGGCCCAACGCCATGTACGGCCACACGTTCTTCCAGACCTTCCACACCCTTTCGGCCGCCGGATTCTTCGTCTTCTACCCGAACCCCCGGGGCTCCACCGGCTATGGCCACGACTTCATGCAGGCCATCCAGGGGAGCTGGGGGCTCGTGGACGAAGAGGACTTCCTGACCGGGCTCGACGCGGTGCTCGCCGCCTACCCCGAGATCGATCCGGCCCGGGTCGGGGTCGCGGGCGGCAGCTACGGAGGCTACGTGACCAACTGGCTCACGGCTCGGAGCGACCGCTTTGCGGCCGCGGTGACCAGCCGCTCCATCACGAACCTGGAGAACCTCTGGGGGACCTCGGATGCGCTGGGCACGCTGGATCTCCACTTCTTCGGCACGCCCTGGGAAGAGCAGGAACGCTACCGGCTGGCCTCCCCCATCCACTACGTGCAGAACGTGACGGCCCCGACGCTCATCATCCACAGCGAGCAGGACCACCGGACCCCCATGCAGGACGGGGAACAGTGGTTCATGTCGCTCCAGGCGCTGGGGGTGCCGTCGGAGTTCGTGCGCTACCCCCGCTCCTCGCACGGGCTTTCGCGCACCGGCGAGCCCTGGCTCCTGGTGGACCGGCTGACCCGGCTCCAGAGCTGGTTCGAGCACTGGCTGCTGGAGGCGGGGGACGACGGGTAGACGGCCCGGCGCGGCGTTACTTCTCGGCTCGCCGGAGGCGCTCGGGCGCGGCACTCTCAGGAGCGGGCCTTGTCTCCAGGTGCAGGTCAGATCCGTCATCGAGTTCGAGGGCAACCGTCACCTTCCTCCGAGACTCCTTGAGTGCCTTCACCTGCACGATCTCTCGTCCGACGGCCGCTTCGATCTCGCTGAGCAGCGTCAATCGGCGCGACGCGAAGACCTCCGCGAGCTTGTACTGCAGGCGCTTGGTGGAGGCGGTTGCGAGCGAGGCGATTTTGAGCCCCGTCCGCAGCAGGCGTCGCTCGACCGTGGAGACGCGCGAGAGATGCACCGCGAAGCCCGAGGTCCCGAAGCCGGGAATCGGAGGGAGTGGAAAGTAGCCGATCCTCTGTCCGCTCCGGATGCCCTCATGCGTGTGAGCGGCGATTTCTCCGTAGGAGAGGAGGGGTGCGACCACGATGTAGCGGTCGAGGTCCCAGTCGTGAGAGGCCCGGCGCATCGCCTCGTCGTCATCCAGCCCCTCCTCGGCAACCAGCCGATCGACGGCTTCGTTGAAGTCCTTGTCGATCTCGCAGTTGTGGCTCAGCACCATGGCGGCCCCCCAACGTGCCTCCATCACCGTGGCGGGGACCCCCGCCTCTCCTGCACCGGCCGGATCCCAAGCATGGGTGCATACAGTGGCTCCCACCCGGGGTGGGAGGGGCGGGACCTGTGCCAGGGCATCTGGTCTGCTATCGTGCGACCAGAGAACCGAGGTGGGAACCAGGAAAAGATCGCCCTGGCTGAGTTGCTTCTGGCTTTCCGGGAGATAGAAGTCTTCCGCACCTTCGGCAGCGGTGGTCACTCGGCGTTCCGGCGGCGCCGTGGCCGGGACTCGGTGGTTGCCAGCTCCGGAATTTCGTTCCACGGCACGCTGGAATCCTGGGGCAGTCCAGGCATGCGGCGTCGCGGCGCGGGATCGCCGGAGTCGGCAAGGCGTCCCTCGGCGAGCGCGGTATCGAACGCGGCCCAGGGGTCCTCCTCGGGCTTCGCAGGCGACTGGACCCCATGCTCAAGAAGCCTCTGGAACAGATCGCGCGAGAGCGTGACCAGCTCGTCCCGCCCACGGTCGCCCCAGTGGACAATGGCTCCACGATAGAGCGCCTCTTCGCGAACCTCGCTCAGGCGCTCACGAACCTCGCTGATGTTGAGGATGCGTTTTTCCGATACGCCCATGAGGGGCCTCCATGGCTGACACGTACAAGATGTACACGTATGTACATTTTAACGCTTCGCCGCAGGTCCCAGCAAGGGAAAAGGCTACCGGCCGATGGCGGCACCTACAGCCCCTTCGGCCCCCCGGACCCCTCCCCCGCCTCCAGTTCCGCCAGGATCTCCTCCGTGTGCTCCCCCACCCCCGGGGGCGGCCGGGTGAAGGGGGCGCGGGCGCCACGGATCACCACCGGGAGGGCCAGGGCCCGGTACCCGGGGATGCGAGGGTGGGGCTCCTCCCGCAGGGGATCGGCCAGGACGGCCGGGTCCGCCACCACCTCGGCCGCATCCCGGATCCGGGCGCAGGGGACCCCGGCCTCCACGAGGCGCGCTTCCAGCTCGGTCCGGGTGAGCCGCGCCGTGGCCCCCGCCACCGCGGCCTCCACCTCGGCCCGGTGCTCTACCCGCCCGGGATTCGTGGCCAGGCGCGGGTCGGCGGCCAGCGCCTCCAGCCCCAGAGCCCCGCAGAGCCGCCGGAAGAGGGCGTCGTTGGCGGCGGCGATCATGAGGAAGCCATCGGAGGCAGGAAAGGTGCCGTAGGGCGCGATCATTCCCAGCCCCGTGCCCCAGGGCTCGGGCACGACGCCCGTGGCCAGGGTCCCCTGGAGGTGGTAGGCCATCCATGCCAGCGCCGTGTCCTCGAGCGAGATGCGCACGTGGGACCCCTGGCCGTCCCCGCCCTGGGTCCCGTCCCCGCCCTGGGTCCCGTCCCGGGCCCGGAGGGCGGCGAGCACCCCCAGCGCCCCCCACATTCCCGCGCCCAGGTCCACCACCGAGGTCCCGACCCGCACGGGGGGTCCCCCCTCGGGGCCCGTCACCGACATGAGCCCGCCGTGGGCCTGCAGGAGGGGGTCGTACCCCGGGCGCCCTGCCGATGAGCTGCCGGGGTTGAAGGCCACCACCTCGACCACCACGAGGCGCGGAAAGCGTGGCCGGAGGGCGGCCTCGGTGAGCCCGAAGCGGGCTGCCACGTCGGGGCGGAACGCCTGGATCACCACGTCGGAAACCGCCAGGAGCCGGTCCAGCACCCGGGTCCCCTCCGGCGAGCCCAGCTCCAGCGCCAGGCTCCGTTTGCCCCGGTTGGCCGCGAGAAAGAGGGTGCCGTCGGCCCCCCAGGCCGGCGGGGCCCAGGCCCGGGCCGGATCCCCCGAACCCGGCCGCTCCACCTTGATGACGTCGGCCCCCAGGTCGGCCAGGATCTGGCCGCAGAAGGGCCCGGCCAGGTTCAGCGAGAGGTCCAGCACCCGGATCCCCTCCAGCGAACAGGGAAAGCTCATGCTCATGCTCATGACCCGGGCCGCCTCCGGGGGGGCCCGGAATCCCGCACCGGGAGCCCCAGCTCGGTCATGCGGCGGACCAGGTCCCCGCCGTCCATGACCTCATGCTCCCGGAGCTCGGCCGCCAGGGTCCGGAGGGCGGGCTCGTAGCTCTCCAGGAGCTCCACCGCACTGCGGTCGGCCTCCTCCACCAGGCGGCGAACCTCCGCATCCACCTGCCGGGCCGTCGCCTCCGAAAAGGCCCGGACCAGCCCGAACCCGCCGCTTCCCCCGCCGTCGTGGTTCTCCAGTGCCACGGGCCCCACCCCGGGCGACATCCCGAACTGGGTCACCATCCGGCGCGCCAGCTCGGTGGCCCGCTGCAGGTCGTCGGCGGCCCCGGTGCTGGTCTCGCCGAAGCACACCAGCTCGGAGGCCCGCCCCCCCAGGAGCACGGTGAGGCGGTCCTTGAGCTCCGCCTCGGTCAGGAGGTAGCGGTCCTGGAGCGGGGTCTGGATCGTGACGCCCAGCGCCGTGGCACCCCGCGGGACGATGCTCACCTTGTGCACCGGGTCGGCGTGGGGGAGGAGCATGCCCATGAAGGCATGGCCCATTTCGTGGTGGGCCACGATCTCGCGCTCCCGCTCGATGAGGGCCCGGCTGGTCCGCTCGAGGCCGGCCATGACCCGGTCCACCGCCTCGTCCAGGTCCTCGCGGGTGACCTGCTCGCGGTTCCCCCGCACGGCCAGGAGCGCGGCCTCGTTGATCACGTTGGCGAGCTGGGCGCCGGCGAACCCCGGGGTGCGCGAGGCCACCACCTTCAGGTCCACGTCGGCGGCCAGGTTCACGCGCTTGGCATGGACCTGGAGGATGGCGTGGCGCCCCACGTGGTCCGGCCGGTCCACCACCACCTGCCGGTCGAAGCGCCCGGGGCGCTGAAGCGCCGGATCCAGGAGGTCGGGACGGTTCGTGGCAGCCATGAGGATCACGCCGGTGGAGCTGTCGAAGCCGTCCATCTCCACCAGGAGCTGGTTCAGCGTCTGCTCCCGCTCCTCGTTGCTCACCGGCGAGCCCGCCCCGGCCCGGGTCTTCCCAACGGTATCGATCTCGTCAATGAAGACGATGCAGGGGGCCCGCTCCCGCGCCTGCCGGAAGAGGTCCCGCACCCGCGCCGCCCCCACCCCCACGAACATCTCGACAAAGTCCGCCCCCGAAATCGTGAAGAAGGGCACGCCTGCCTCCCCGGCCGTGGCCCGGGCCAGGAGCGTCTTCCCGGTGCCGGTGGGCCCCACCAGGAGCACGCCCTTGGGGATGCGGGCCCCCATGCGCAGGTAGCGCTCCGAGTTCTTGAGGAAGTCCACCACCTCACGGAGCTCGGCCACCGCCTCGTCCACGCCGGCCACGTCGGCGAAGGTGACCCCGCTCGAGCTCTCGTCCCAGATGCGGGCGCGGCTCTCGCCGAAGCTCATGGCCTGGGTCCGCCCCGACGCCATGCGCCGGATCAGGAAGAACCAGAGGGCCAGCAGCAGCAGAAGGGGGAGAAAGGAGAGGAGGAGGGTGGGCCCCCACTCCGAGGGGATGTCGCCCGTGACCTCCGCCCCCATGGCGTGAAGGCGGTTCACCATCTCCTGGTCGTCGATCCCCGGCACGCGGACGGCCCGGAAGCGCAGGGCCGGCGCGGCGCCTACGGCTGCGGGCGCACCTTCGGAGTCACGCACCGCTGCGGAGGTGGGCACCCCCTCGGACCACGCCACCTCCCGGGGGGTGATGGCCACCGTGGTCACCGCCTCCTGGTCCATGGCCGCCAGGAAGCGGCTGAAGGGCACGGTCTCGGCCGCCGGCGCCCCCGGCGACACGACGTTGAAGACCACCAGGAGGAGGATGGCCAGGAAGAAGAAGACCAGGTTGACGCTTCGGCGCTGCTCGCGTTCCTGGTCCGGCGACGGGCGCGGGGGGCGGGGAGGTCGGTAGGGGCTCACGGATGCGAGACTAACCTGCGGCGAGGCTGCGGGGCAACCGGGACTTTGCCCCCTCCCGGGGCCCGCGGTAGGTTGGCCTCCGGCTCGGTACGTCGCCCCCGCCGTCTCCACATCTCCCTCCGCATCCCCCTCCACGCTTCCGGAGCCCGCCCATGCCCCGCGCTCGCGCCGCCTCCCGGTTCGCCTCCCGGGTCACCTCCCGGTTCGCCTCCCGATTCGCCTCCCGATTCGCCTCCCGATTCGCCTCCCGATTCGCCTCCCGATTCGCCTCCCGATTCGCCTCCCTTCTTTTCGCCACCGCGGGCCTCGTTCTCCTTCTCGGGGGATGCAACGCCCCAGACCAGGCCGGAGGGTCCGCGGGCGAAGCCGCCGCCGATGCCGCCACCGCGGCCGCCTACGCCGGTTTCGTGGACGACTTCCTGGCCTGGCACTTCGCCGACCAGCCGGTCCGGGCGACCCGCCTCGGCATCCATGACCATGACCACCGCCTCCCCGCACTGTCCCGGGATGCGAACGCACAACGGGTGGCGGAGCTCCGGGGCTGGCTCGGGCAGCTGGAGGGGATCGACCCGGCCGGGCTCGGGGCCGACGACCGCCTGGACCACCGGGTGCTGGATCACGCCATCCGGGCCCAGCTCCTGGAGCTCGAGGAGATCCGGTGGTGGACAAGGAACCCGGCGGACTACATCGGGGCCATTTCCGGGGGGATCTCGGGGCTCGCAGACCGGGACTTTGCCCCGGTGGAGGAGCGGGTGGCCTCGATCCTGGCGCGGCAGGGGCAGATCCCGGCGGTACTCGACGCCGCCCGGGAGAACCTGGAGCAGGTCCCCGAGCTCTGGGCCCGGCAGGGGGTGGGCGCGGCCCGGGGCACGGCGCGCTACCTCCGAGGGGACCTGGCGCGGGCCCTGGAGGCCCAGGGGCTGAACGACGCCGCGCCCGAGGTCCGGGTGCGCCTCGCCGAGGGATCGGCCGAGGCGGCGGCGCTCATGGAGGACTTTGCCCGGTGGCTCGAGGAGGACCTCCTCCCCCGGGCCGGCGGGGACTTCCGCCTGGGCCCGGACCTCTTCGAGCGGAAGCTCCGCTACGACGATCACGTGGAGCTCACGGTTGCGGAGCTTCGGGCCATCAACGAGCGCGAGATCGAGCGCTACCACGCCTGGATCGCCCAGGTGGCCGCCGAGATCGACCCCGACCGCACCCCGGCCGAGGTCATGGCCGAGATCACCGAGGACTTCCCCGCCCCGGAGGAGCTGATCCCCACGGCGGAGCGCTACCAGCGGGAGATCCAGGCCTTCATTCGGGAGCGGGGGATCCTCACCCTTCCCACCGACGCCCAGCCCACCGTGCGCGAGACGCCGGACTACGCCCGGGGCGGCTTTGCCTCCATGAGCACCCCGGGGCCCTTCGAGACCGAGGCCACCGAGGCCTACTACAACATCACCAACGTCCTTCCGGAGTGGACCGACGAGCAGAAGCGGGAGCATCTCACCTACTTCAACTACCCGGGGCTCCTGGGGATCACGGTGCACGAGTCCTTTCCGGGGCACTTCGTGGACTTCCTCTACCGGCCCCGCATTGAATCCCGCGTGCGGAAGGTCTTCAACTGGGGGTCGCTCTCGGAGGGCTGGGCCCACTACACCGAGCAGATGATGGTGGACGAGGGGCTGGGAGACGGCGATCCGGCCATTCGCCTGGGGCAGCTCCGGCGCGCGGTGCAGCGCCACGCCCGGTGGTACGCGGGCCTCGAGATGCATGCCTTCGGGGCCGGGGTGGAGGAGGCCACCGACCGGTACCAGGAGATCGCCTACTTTGCCCGCTTCCCCGCCCTGCAGGAAGTGGAGCGGGGGACCCGGAACCCCACCTATCTCTACTATGCGCTGGGAAGGATGCAGATCCTCCAGCTCCGCGAGGACTACCGGGCCCACCTGGAGGCCCGGGGCGAGGACTTCTCGCTCCGCGACTTCCATGACCGGTTCCTCCAGATCGGGCTCCCGGTGAGCCTGGCGCGGCAGGTGCTGATCCCGGGCGACGACCGGGCGTCGCTTCGGTGAGATGACGTCGGCCTTCTGGCCCGCGTTCGTTCGGTGCCCGCTGCTGGCTCTCGACCTCTTCTTGATGGGTGAAGGGACGGTCTGGGGGTCCCGACCCGCCACCGCTTGACTGCCTATCGGAAAAACCCTATAGTTTGAGCATGACTCGGACGGAACTCCTTGAGGCGCTGGAGCGCCTGGGTGCACTGATTCCGGAGGAGGCGCGGATCGTCATCGCCGGGGGCGCCGCGCTGAATTGCACGCTTCCGGCCCGACAAGGCACTCAGGATGCAGCTGTACCTCGAGAGGGGGGAGGTCGATGAGCCGCGAACAGGAGCGGGACCGGCTGGCTGCGGAGTGGGCTCGCGTCGGAGGAGGGTTCATGGTCGAGCCGGCTCCCTATGCCATCGACCTCGAGGAGCTTGTCGGACGAACCGCGGTCGCCGCACCCGGGGACTACCGAGCCCTCGCGGTGGCAACGACCTGGCTCGCGCAGCATTCGGAGCTGGTCAACGTACGGCGACTCGCGAGGGTGGGAGGCCAGCTGGAGGAACTGCCGGCGGCCATCCTTGGCGCGATGATCGACATCGCCCGGGAGGCTAGCCCCACCGCCGACCGCCTCAAGTCTGCGCAGCGCCATTGCAGGCCGCTTCAGGAACCCCGGGCGCTCTTCGACCGGACCGAGGCAAACCCGGTGCTTCTCCGGTTCGCCAGGGAAGGCGCTATGCCAACGTTCGAGGCGTGGGGGCTTTGGCAGGACGAGCTGTCCCTGAAGTTCGACGCCCTTCGCCCCGTCAGCTGGATCCTCGAGCATTGCCCCGAACTTCGAGTTCGAGCGATTTACGGCGCGGGGCTCGAGGCGGAGGTCGTTCAGGCGCTCCAGCGGGGACCCGCCACCATTGCCGCGATCGCTCGCGAGGTGGACGCGAGCTACTCGGCGACCCACGCTGCCGTGACCCGGCTGGCAGGACGCGGCAGCGTGGTACCGCTGGACGGACAAGGGGTGGAACTGAGTGAACCCGTCGAGCGGTGGATCGACGGGTACCCGACCGTCGCCCGCAGGCTCCGCACGAGGATCGAGCGGTAGAGTTCAACGCTGCCCATGCTCAAGGGTGCGCGCTCACGGGTGCGCGGACGGGACCCCGGGGGTGCGTTTCGGAGGCCCGGGGGAGTTTTGGGGGCAGAGAGGGGCCTCCACTGTAGAACCCCCGGAGCTCGGGGGTCCCCGACGCCGCCGTCCATGGGGCGAGGGAAGGCGCACGAATGACCGGTCCGCCCGCACGTGGGCGGCTCCTGACAATCATCGGTCGTTCCGGCCGCCGGCAGACGAAGCCCCCTTCACGGTGCGTGTTCCGTGGAGGGGGCTTCTACGTTTCCGCCGCCCGGCCGGGAGGCGTGGGTTTGGTCGAGGGCCGCGGCCGGGGGAGAGAGCCGCGCCCCGCGCAGGCAAGTGCGCAGGCAGGCGCCCAGACAGGCGCGCAGGCAGGCGCGGCTTTCGTCCCGGGTCCCATCGGTCCAGATTCCGAAGGCTCCCTCGCCCGGCTCGCCTAGCCCGGCTCGCCTCGCACGCCTCGCCTCGCATCCACGGAGATCTCCATGGCCCAGCAGGACCCCGGCAACCAGGAACCCGGCATCCAGGACCCTGGCAACCAGGATCCCGGCACCGCCCCCCCTCCCCTGGACGCCGCCGAGCTCTACCGGGTCTGCGACCCCGCCGCCCTCGACTTCGAGACCACCGACGACCTGCCCGACGGTGAGCCCTGGGTGGGGCAGGACCGCCTCATCTCCTCCATCCGGTTCGGGATGGGGATGCCCGGGTCCGGGTACAACATCTTTGCCCTGGGCCCCCGGGACACCGACAAGCGGGAGCTGGTGGAGGCTTTCCTCGAAGGCCGCTCCAGGGGCGAGCCGGTGCCGCCGGACCTCTGCTACGTCCACAACTTCGACGACGCGTACCGCCCCTGCATGCTGGCCCTCCCCACCGGGATGGGCGGGGAGCTCTCCCAGGCCATGGACGCGTTCGTGTCCGACCTCGAGACCTCCCTCGTGGCAGCGTTCGAGAGCGAGGAGTACCAGAGCCGCCGCACCGTGGTGCAGGATACCGCGCAGGAGGAGCAGGGCGAGGACTTCGAGAAGCTCCAGGAGCGGGCCCGGGAGGTGGGGCTTGCGCTGATCCGCACCCCCATGGGCTTCGGCTTTCTTCCGCTCAGGGAAGACGGCGAGGTCATGGAGGAGGAGGACCTGGAAAAGCTCACCGACGAGCGCCGGACCGAACTCGAGGAGCGCTCCGAGGAACTGCAGGAGGCACTCCAGGCGCTGCTCCGCACCATGCCGGCCCGGAACCGGAAAATCCGCGGGGAGCTCACGAAGCTGGACCGCGAGATCGCCACCTTTGCCGTGAAGGAGCTCGTGGACCAGGTCCGGGGGCGGTTCCCGGACGAGGTGTCGGTGCTGGCCTTCCTGGATGCGGTGCAGGCCGACATCGTGGACAACGCCCACGCCATCCTGGCGGCGGCGAGCCAGGCCCAGGGCCAGGGGCCGTCCGGGCCAGGATCCGGGTCCGGCTCCGGATCCGGGGAGGGGCGCGGCAGGAAGCGCCCCCCCCAGCTCGCCTCCATGGACGAGGGAGACGCGGAGCCGGGCCGCTCCGGAGGTTCGAACCCCCTCCTGACGCGGTACCGGGTGAACCTCCTGGTGGATCACTCGGAGACCTCGGGCGCGCCGGTGGTCTACGAGGAGCATCCGACCCACAAGAACCTGGTGGGGCGCATCGAGCACCGCTCCCGCATGGGGGCGCTCACCACGGACTTCAGCCTGATCCGGGCCGGGGCGCTTCACCGGGCGAACGGGGGCTACCTGGTGCTGGATGCCCGGAGCGTCCTCCTGGAGCCCTATGCCTGGGAGGCGCTCAAGCGGGTGCTCAACACCGGTCGCCTCAAGATCGAGTCGCTGGGCCAGAGCTACAGCCTCCTGAGCACCGTGAGCCTCGAGCCCGAGCCCATGGAACTCAAGGTCAAGGTGGTACTCCTGGGGGAGCGGATGATCTACTACCTGCTCCACCAGCTGGACCCGGAGTTCCCTTCCCTCTTCCAGGTGGAGGCGGACTTCGAAGACGAAATGGCGTGGGATGGCCCCGGCGACCTGGGCTACACCCGCTTCCTGGCCGGGCTGGTCCGAAGCCGCGGGCTTCGCCCGTTTCGGAGGGATGCCGTGGCCCGGGTCATGGAAGAGGGAGCCCGCCTGGCCGGGGACCGGGAGAAGCTCTCCACCCGGACCCGGGAGATCGACGACCTCCTGCAGCAGGCGAACCACTGGGCCGGCGAGGCGGGGCGGGACGTCGTGACGGCCGAGGATGTGCAGCGGGCCATCGACGAGCAGATCTACCGGGCGAGCCGGATCCGGGACCGGATGCGGGAGCAGATCCTCCGGGACACGGTCCTGGTGGACACCACGGGGGAGGCCGTGGGGCAGGTGAACGGCCTCTCGGTGATGCGCCCCGGAAAGGTGGCCTTCGGCTCGCCCACCCGGATCACGGCCCGCGTGGCCCTGGGCGACGGCGAGATCGTGGACATCGAGCGCGAAGTGAAGATGGGGGGAGCCATCCACTCCAAGGGGGTCCTCATCCTGAAGGGGCTCCTGTCGGAGCGGTTCTCGCGGGGCCACCCCCTCTCGCTTCGGGCGAGCCTGGTCTTCGAGCAGTCCTACGGCGGGGTGGACGGCGACAGCGCCTCGGTGGCGGAGTTCGTGGTGGTCCTGTCGGCCATTGCCGGGGTGCCCCTCCTCCAGTCCCGGGCGGTCACGGGGTCGGTGAACCAGCATGGCCAGGTCCAGGCCATTGGCGGGGTGAACGAGAAGATCGAGGGGTTCTTCGACGTCTGCCGCGGCCGGGGGCTGACCGGGGACCAGGGGGTGGTGATCCCCCGGGCCAACGTGAAGCACCTCATGCTCCGAAGCGATGTGGTGGAATCGGTGCGGGAGGGGCGGTTCCATGTGTTCCCCATGGACACGGTGGACCAGGCGCTGGAGCTCCTTTCCGGGGTCCCCGCCGGCGCCGCCGATGCCGACGGCACCTACCCCGAGGCCAGCTTCAACGGGCGGGTAGCCCGGGAGCTCACC
>Ga0114946_10001076_pt1 | contig 18753 bp, 17 predicted proteins | sample WalLakDeSediment_FD_88676 | JGI IMG/M metagenome (GOLD analysis project Ga0114946, IMG submission 88676) | Lake sediment microbial communities from Walker lake, Nevada to study Microbial Dark Matter (Phase II) - Walker Lake 11/02/13 Deep Sediment | ecosystem: Environmental > Aquatic >...
CGTCGTTTCGCGCTAGACATGACGGTTCGATTTGCTTAGTGAAGTAAAAAGCGCTCCGGTCGGAGCGCTTTTGTTTTTTTCCTCACCACACGACAGTAACACGGCATTTCAGTACCGAACGATGTCCGAACCAGTGTCGATGATGCTTGGGAATGCTACAGCGACTCGCCGTATCAGACTACGCCCTCGAAAAGTGCGGTGCTCAAGTAGCGTTCCCCGGTATCAGGTAAAACTGTAACGACATTGGCTTCGGGCGGCAGCGATTTGGCACATTCAATGGCGCCCCAAGCTGCGGCACCACAGGATATTCCAACGAACATCCCCTCCAGGCGAGCAAGCCGTCGAGCCATATCTATTGCTTGCTCGTTCGTCACCGTCACTATATCATCAATGATGGACATGTCAAGAATCTCCGGGACGAAACCCGCACCTATACCCTGAATTTTATGTGGACCGGGTTCGCCACCGCTGAGCACGGGCGAATCGGCCGGTTCGACTGCGATGATGCGTACAGCAGATGCGAAATGTTCCCGCAACACTCGTCCCACACCGGTGATAGTTCCCCCCGTGCCTACACCGGAAACGAATGCGTCTATGCGCAATCCGTTCATGTCCGAAAGAATCTCTACTGCCGTCGTCTCCCGATGAGAATCAACATTGGCCATGTTGCGGAATTGCTGGGGAATGAAGGTTCCGGCATTGTCCGCGGCTAGTTCTTCGGCCTTGGCTATCGCGCCTTTCATCCCCAGTGCGCCATCGCTCAGAAATAGTTCAGCCCCCAGAAGACGGAGTATCGCACGTCGTTCCATGCTCATCGTTTCAGGCATTGTCAAAATCAATCGATATCCCTTGACTGCGCAAACCATGGCCAGGCCAATACCTGTATTGCCCGACGTAGGTTCTATAACCACGCTTTCGCCGGGCCGCAGAAGACCTTCGCGTTCCGCTGCTTCTATCATGAACAATGCCGGACGTTCCTTCACGCACCCGAGTGGATTGAAGGACTCCAGTTTCGCCCAAACCGTTGCCCCGTCTTCCGGTGACAAACGGTTCAAACGAATCAGAGGAGTGCGTCCTATGCTTTCGTTGATGTTGTTGTATCGCATGAAGCCTTCCTCATTGTGTTGTTTCGTTTCATATTTCGTATATCCATGGAGCGTTACCATTCGCGGATTTCACCGTCACCTTCGCTTCGCTCACCACGAGCGAATACGGCGGTACGGATTCGATCAGCCATACATTTCCTCCGATAACGGAATCGTGGCCGATCACCGTCTCACCACCAAGAATGGTGGCGCCAGCATAAATCGTCACTCCATCCTCAATGGTCGGATGCCGTTTGACTTCGGACATTTCCTTCTTCACGCTCAGCGCTCCAAGCGACACCCCCTGATAGATTTTCACTCGTTCACCGATCAGGGTTGTTTCGCCGATGACGACGCCGGTACCGTGATCGATATGGAAATACCGTCCGATGCGTGCACCGGGGTGAATGTCAATACCCGTTCCTCCATGAATGTACTCACTCATCATGCGCGCGATGAGTCGAACACCATGCTGCCAAAGGAAATGTGCGACGCGGTGGACCGAGATGGCACGGAGCCCTGGGTAGCTGAGAATGATCTCCTCCCGTGAACGCGCTGCGGGATCGCCTGACAACAGAGCGTCGACATCGGTCGAAAGTATGTTGCGTATCGACGGCAAAGAATGCATGAAAAGCCAGACGATGTCACGAGCACGCCCGCGCGCGTCACCCTCATCGGCGTGGTCACCCATATCGAACATCAGATTGCGAAAGATCTCTTCCACCAGACGTTCATGCAGGCGGATCAGCCGGGAACCGGTGAGGTAGCGCATATTATTGATATCCAGGTCTTCTTCCCTGAAAAATCCGGGGAACAGCAAGGCTTCGATGTTTTTCACGATATCGACCACCGCATCCCGCGAAGGCAGTTTGCGGCCGTGAAGATGGTTTATTCCGCCTTCTCTCTCGTAGGACTGGAGAAGAGCGTCCGTCAACATGTGTATGTCAGAAGAATGCGTTTCTTTCATACGAGCGTTAACATGATGTTCTCCGGATGCATTCCCCTGAGACGGTGGAAATATTCATCGCCATTCGAACGAAATAGCATCTATACCCTATCTTTCATTCGCCGTATGTCTAAAATCTATCCGATGATCATCATGCTTGGTACTCTCCCTCTCAGATACTTCATTTTCACACTCACGGCCTTTTCCCTGTGTGTGTCATTCGCTCACGGACAAGTGAATACCGAACGGATGCGGCGCTTCGACAGTACTCGCGGTGCGTTCTATGGTTTTTCCGTCAAGGCGGGTATGGAGCGCGGTGCGACGGAATACGTGTCCGTGGCCGGTACAACGAGGCTGGACATTGTCGCCGATGCTGCGTACCACTTCGGAGTCGCACGCTACGATTTCAAGGAATCGGGTGACGGGAAGATAGCGAACAAGGGTTTCCTGCATTTGCGCACAATGTGGGATGTGACAAGCATTCTCTCGTTGGAAGGATTCGTTCAGGCGCAGTACAATGAGTTCCTCTCACTCTCTAATCGAAACTTGCTCGGCGCTGGCGGCAGATGGTCTTTCCCGGCGATTCGCGACGAGCAAGGACACGACGTTCTCCGCTTGTTCATAGGGACCGGCGCTATGTTCGAACATGAACTGTATCATCCGGCTCAAGGAAGCATACAACTGGACAGGGTGCGATTGACGAATTACCTGAGTTTGTACATACGCTCCGGCGAACGATTGAACTTCACTGCCATCGCGTACTATCAACCACTCCCAACCGCGTTCGGGGATTACCGATTCATAGCCGAATCCTCACTCGCGCTGGCAATCACCAAGCGCATTGCCTGGCTGGTGGACTGCACATACCGCTATGACAGCATGCCGGTTGCGAGACAAAGCAACTACGACTTCGAATTGGCGAACGGCATCAGCATCACCCTTCCTTGAACATTTCGCTCAATACGACACAGCGAGCACTTTCATCGCGACCGATAACACTATCAATGTCTCGTTCGACAAGCTCATTATACTTTCACCTGCGATGCATCCCCTCAACGCAATCCGAGAAGCGTTGCTTTACACATTCCTTGGAACAGTCCGTATCACTTGATAATACATGCACTTATGTGGTAGGAGCAATCAGTACATCCTGTATGTAGTGCGATAATGCGTGAAATGTTGAAAAACAATCCGTGAGAGGGATGACAAGGTCAGACGATCCCATCCCATGCCCGACACAAGCAAGCACAGTAAGGGAAGGACGTACCGACCACGATGAATCGATGATATCACCGAGAATCCGGCTGGGGGAAGTGCTTCGAATAACGCTGACTTCAGTTGTATCCTCCGCCATGCTTCAGCAGCGCGACGCGGACACCTCGTCCGCAAAGCCGCACTCTGGGAAAACACGGTGTCCGACGTATGTGTTACGGACGGCAGGCAACATGCGTGCTACAGCACATGTACCGGTGTAAGGAATATGCGACGGTCACGAATCAGGTAAGCGATACGTAGCGTTCCTAATCTGGACAAGCCAGAAGCAACATTCTTGCTTTTTGTGCACGAATATTACTTGTAAGAGACCATGAAGCTAATGGAGAATCACTCCTCCAAATCAACTTCGTCGTCCCCGCCTTCATAGGCGTCGAGTTCCTCGTTGGCATCCAGAACAATAGCTGCAAGGTCGAGAACTTGCTCGAGCTTGTCCTGGGGAATGAAGGTTCCGAACAGTGCGACTCCGGCATCGAGCCGTGCACCGGCATCATCGTTATCGAAGATATCTTCGAGTACCTTCGTCGCTTCTTCATCGCTAAGATTCAGAAAACCGGTTCGCATCGCATCATCAAAGGTCATGATTTCTCCAAATGGAATGACATGAAATTCAACCCTAATATACGCATAATCAATGGTTACGCATCTTTCAACGGTACATTTCGTATATTGTTTTTTTTGTTGCACTGAATCGCCACCCATGTCATACGACGCTATCCGCTCCTCGACCATCCTACGCTCCTGCGTTTTCTTCGCGCTACTGATATCCCTTGTCTCCTTGCAACATAGTTACGCTCAGTACAGACAAACCCATGACGTCGCCGTCTTTGCAGCGGCCGGAGTGGCGACCGGAGCGCGAGTAGGTGCGTCGGTGTTCATGCTCCGGCATGCGTCAATGGAAGCGTCCGTTGGTTATATGAACATACAGTTGATTCAGGAAGGCGGAAGAAAGGAGAACACCGGCGGAATCAGTGTGGGTACGGGAATGAATTGGTACTCGCATGGAGAGGACAACATCAGCCCTTTCGTATCACTTCTGGCTTCCTGGGTGAAAGCCGATGCCTCCCGAATAGAACACAGCCGCGTCGTCCTCATCGCCACAGTCGGGACGGATTATCACGTTGCACAATCGCTGTCCGTATTTTTCCGATTCGGTCCGGCAATGCAATTCACGACGACGCGTAAGCGAACAGAAACGGAGACGGTAACGCAATTCGATGCGGGAATCGCTTACAGATTGTAACACTCCCGCACTAACCGGGCAGCGGCATGAAAAGGACACCATCGTATTCAACACGGATTTCCAGAGAAGATGTTCTCAACACACTCCCGGGTGCACTGCGAGATGCACCGCAGCCAGTGCAGCGTGCTTTCTTTCTGAGGCGGGCACGCCAGTACGCCATGCTCATCGTTCTCACCTACGTGCTGGGGGCGTTGCTTGCATTGCACATCATATTCGTAATACGCAACTCGTTTACTATCGACATCGCCGAATTGTCTATTCAGGCGACTATACTTGTAGCGATGCTGCTCGCGGCGACAGGGCTGGAACGCATGCGCACTCGGAGCGAGGCCATGGCTGAATTCGTCAATCCCATATCCGAAGATGATACGCATGCCAAGTACTGATCAATACAGCATAGACATTCGACGGTTGCGGACCGAGCATGCCGATACGTTTCTCGCGCTTGTCGATGCGCTCGCCGATTTCGAGAAATTGCCCCGACCGGAGCCGGAAGCACGCGAACGACTGCTTCGGGACGCGCTCGGCGACTCGCCACGCATCGAGGCCTTTCTTGCATGGATCGGCGACGATGCTGTCGGATACGCAATTACATTCCAGAGTTATTCGAGTTTTCTGGCATTGCCGACGCAGTATCTCGAAGATGTATTCGTGCTGCCCGCGTACAGAAAGCGTGGAGTCGGGTTCAAGCTGTTCCTGCATGTCGCGCAACTTGCACACGAACGCGGTTGCGGACGCATGGAATGGGCAGTACTGGATTGGAACACGCCAGCCCTGGAATTTTACGAACGCCTCGGTGCACGGCAACTGAAGGAATGGCAATTATTCAGATTGACCTCTTCGGAACTGGCACCACTGGCGGATATGTATTCAATGACTATGCATTCTTCGACCAATAATGAGGATGTACCATGAAGGTGTTTCGCGTCCGTTTTACCGTTATTCTTGCGAGCGTCCTGCTCGTGTCCATCATCGTACCCGTCACCCGGGCACACGCACAGAAAAAACCCGTCACACTGCATGACGTGTTTACAAACCCAGCGTTCATGCCTCCTCGAATGGTTGGCTTGCAGTGGATGCAGGACGGTGTTCATTACACACGGGTTAAAAGCGACAGAGAAAGCGGCGAGCGTTCGATCATGAAGGTGAACGCACGCACCGGTGATGAAGTGCTGTTGCTGAGCAGCTCCTCCCTACCGGAGAACGGTTTTCAAGATTACACGTGGTCCGAAAACGAGCGCTTTCTCGTACTGACGATATCCGAGCGATCCATCTGGCGCCGGTCGAAAATTGGCGAGTACGCCGTGTATGATCTTCGACTCGACAAATTCATTCCGCTGCCGGAGCATGATGCCGGCGTGATGAACGTCAAGGTCTCTCCCGACGGTGCTTGGGTCGGGTATGTATACGCCGACAACATTTACATCATGAATCTCGAGACCAGAGAACAACGGCAGTTGACGAATGACGCACGCAAGGGTGTGTACAACGGACGTTTCGGATGGGTGTACGAAGAGGAATTCAGCATCGTGGACGGTTGGAGATGGTCGCCTGACGGTAAACGCATTGCATTCTGGCAGGAAGACGAACGCCATGTGCGCGAATTCACCATGACGGATTGGCTTCCGCTGTATCAGGACTTCGTCCGCATCCGATATCCAAAGGCCGGCGAGGCGAACCCGATCGAGAAGATTGGAGTAATAGAACTCGCGGACGGCTCGATACGCTGGCTTGATCTCGGTGATGAAACTGATATCTACATCCCGCGGATTTTCTGGACACGTAACGCCGACATGCTCTGCATATACAGGATGAACCGTCTGCAGAATCACCTTGAACTGATGATAGCGGACGTTCGAAACGGTGCTACACGCATCATGCTCGACGAGCGTTCCGAAACCGGTTGGATAGGCGTGGACGACGGTTCGTATCTGCATTTCATGAAAAACGGCAAGGAATTCCTCTGGCTGTCCGAACGTGACGGATGGAATCATCTCTATCGCTATGATCTCAACGGCAAGCTGATACGTCAAGTCACTTCGGGCGATTGGGAAATAATCGATGTGGTCGGCATTGCACCGGATGAAAAAACTGTCTACATCATTTCCACCGAAGAGTCGCCACTCGACCGGCATCTGTATGCAGTCACATTGAGCAACGGAAAACGGACGCGCCTGACGGAAGAAGCTGGATATCATTCGATAGACATGAGTCCCACCGGCGATTTATTCATCGACACGTGGTCCAGCAGTGATCGCGCAACCGCTCGTGCTTTGCGCGACCGGCGCGGACGCGAGCTGCGAGCACTCGGTGCCGTGGACATGGCAGTGTTTGATGAATACGCCTGGAGTCGAAAGGATCTGTTCAGTATTTCAACAAGTGACGGCTGGGAACTGGATGCGAGCATGATCAAACCTCCGGATTTCGATCCGTCCAGGAAATATCCCGTCTTCCTGGACGTGTACGGCGGTCCCGGGACGCAGTCGGTCCGCAACACTTGGCCGAGCACCGTGCATCAGTGGTACGCCAACGAGGGCTTCATTGTCGTGCAGGTCAACAACCGCGGTGGCGCGGGTCGCGGGACGGCATTCAAACACTCCGTGTACAAGCAACTTGGGAAATGGGAAGCGCATGACTATGTGGAGACGGTGAAATATCTCAGCACATTGCCATTCGTGCAAATAGACAGGATAGGCATTTGGGGATGGAGTTACGGTGGCTACATGGCTGCATTGTCGATGATGCTCGGAGCCGGACATTTCGCAGCGGGCGTGGCGATAGCCCCGGTGACCGACTGGACGCTGTACGACACGATTTATGGAGAGCGTTACATGCAACGACCAGAAGACAATCCCGACGGGTACAAGGTTGGCTCCTGCCTGGAACACGCGGACAAACTCGAAGGGAACCTGCTTCTCGTTCACGGTGGATTGGATGACAACGTACATTTGCAGAACACCATGAAACTCGCGGAGATTCTGAGTGAAGCAGGGAAGCATTTCGACATGCGCATCTACCCCACGGGCAACCACAGCGTCACAGGCGGGATGCGAGCCCGTCTCGGGTTGTTCGAGTATTTCATGAATTTCATGAAGCGGCATCTCATGCCGGAAAACAAGTGAGAAAACGTACCTGACGAATCGCAGGACACACTCACGGAGGCACATTGCACACATGTACTCCGCCGCGATCAGCTCGCGCTGAGTACGACGCTGGCGTTTTCCATTGTACTGTATCTGTCTTGATCATATACTACTGTATGCAAGCTCGCAGTACTGCCACTGCATGATAGCGCATATTTTCAACAACATTGGAGAGACAACCCGATGCCACGCATCGTTGCGATTCTGATCTTGCTTCTGGCGAACAGCTTGCATGCGCAAATTCCCTCATCGCCCAAACTTCTCGATGATGACGGAAAACGACAGGGGCAGTGGACGATATTGCTCAATGGTCAACAGACTCCGGTCACCGATACCGCCTTGGCGGTATTTTATTCCGTATTGACGTATAAAGACGGGGTTGTGCACGGCATGCAGCGTACGTATTTCATGGACGGCACACTGCATCTCGAAACACATTTCGAGCATGGAGTAAAAGAAGGGCTTGAGCGACAGTGGTATGATTCCGGTGTGCTGCAAGCAGAAAGAAGCTTCGCAAACGGTGAGCAACACGGACAATCCATAGGTTACTACCCTACGGGATCGAAGCGCTACGAAGCCGCACACGTCGCCGGCAAAGCCGAGGGAATGTCTCGCGTCTGGTATGAAAGCGGAGCAAGGCAGTTCGAAACGCCGTATGTAGATGGCAAGCCGCACGGATTGTCCGCCGGCTGGTACGAGAGCGGCGAACTGCAGTTCGAGACGCCCTACGTCCATGGCAACGTGCATGGCAAAGCATTGCACTACGACAGGGATGGCCGGATCATTTCCGAAACATCGTATCACCAAGGCATGAAGCATGGTGTCGAGTTACTGCATCATGTAGACGGGACGACGACAACAAGACGTTGGGAAAACAACGCACGAATCGATTGAACAGTGATAGACTTTCTACGGCGAAACGCTACTCCTGTTCGAGAATTCTCTTCAATTCATCCAAGCCGTTTTGCAAATCGTTTCCTATCGCCTCTTCCATGTTCATGACTACAAGCATCAAGTTCATGGGATACGACATGACACCTCTGAAGCCCCATCGAACGCGGGTTTGATATTCATCGATAGCTTCAGTCGTCATGTAGGCAGTAGACTGCGATTCGAAGGGTTCGATAAAGCGCAGCGCATAGTCGATCCGCTCTCCATCCGTGATGCCCACGATTTCCTGTTCACCCTTTCCGACATCGTCTTTATCACTTTCCCACGAGGCAATGAAACCAACCGTGCCATCCACGCCTTGGTGACTTGTGCGCATATCGGGATCCATACCTGCCCAAACACTGTAGTTATCCTGATTTTTCAGATAACGAATATAGTCAAACACTTCAGTCTTCGAGCGCTCGATAACAACGTCCCGCTCCACTGCGTATTCGTTGTCGATGAACAGTGCGACGAGCAGTGGAACAGCGATAAGAATAGCGAGCACAAGCAAAATGATCTTCAAAGCTTTCATGGCGGTCCTTTCGATAGTGAGTTCGGGTGAGGACTTCATTGACGATACTGCACTACGCTTTTCGGTGAGCTTGTTCTGGGCCTGCTCGTTTTTCAGTACATAATGGAAGGCAGATCGATTACCGCAAAACTAATAAAAAAGAAGAGTGAAAGACAAATCACGATTGCGCTGTAAAAGACTGTTTCTGATAATAAGGTCTGTTAGACTGGAGTATGTTGTTTACGGATTTCTTCCTGCTTTGAGGGCCGACGCTCTGCTGACTTCGCCACGTATGTACTTCGCCTTCGACGCGGAACACCCCACAGCCCGGAGGGCCGACGAAGTTCGAAGCACTTGCGCAGGAGCTGAGAAATGAGTTCAAGGAAAACGAATCGCCAGGATCACTCACTGTAAGAAATCAACGCAACGACGCAGGGACGCGAAGGCGCAAAGAATGTTTCGGCACGCTATTCGTTAACGTACATCGTTAATCATCCGGCGTGATGGCTCTACTCTATTTTATCTGCTGGGAAAGGGGTCGAAGCATTTGTATCGTGAAACAAGCACCTGGCTAAACTCGATGCTTCGCCTTTGTTACCGCATGCAACGTCACTAGCACGTGAAAGCAATGAAGCGAGCGCTCACAGCATCACGATGTACTTTTCTGATTCGAACAGTCAGAACGGCGAATCGATACGAACTTCCTTGCGACATTGGGAAAAGAAGGATATTTCGGATAATTATTATGTGATTTATTTCACTATGGTTCGGCTTTTTCACGCTAGTAGGAACTCGCCCATCTTGTGAGAGGCTTATGTCTACATCTACACGCTCGAAGTACCGCAAGACACTAATGTAGATTTGCATCATCAACCCTAACGAGAATGCGTTCGGAGTGTTTCGGGCTCTATAGAGCTTCTCGCGAGCACGCGAGACGTTTATCAAACTTGCCCTGTCAAAACGGTACATGGGCGATCCGAACACGAGTCCCGATGTACAGTCGAATTCGCATACATAGCAACATCGGGTAGGCAACTACACAGCTCCGTCACAGTCATGATCGAGCAGACGCTGATAATCATCGGGAGTATTGACATTCGCGAGCATGTCCACGACATGATCGACATTGAATTCGACGAGTTCTACATAGGAAGCGTCCAGCTCGTGGAGAAGCGGTTGAATACGGTGCTTTCCATCGCGCAGCGCATCCTCAATTGCAGGCAAAGCACGTTTCGTGTACAATGCGAACAAGGGATGAATACGTTCGCCTTCGCGTGCAGCGAAGGCCGTCGCGCCGTCCCATAATCCGAGAAACGCCCCGACTGCAGACGTTGTGATGCGCGGGGTATCGCATGCAGTGACAAATACGGCATCGGAACTCGCGTGCATCAGTGCGGAATGAATACCGCCGAGAGGTCCGCGACCGGGAAGTATATCCGGAACCGATCGTACATCTTCGGGAAGAGTATGTCTATCAGTTGTACCGATCACGAGAACTTCCCGAAACAACGGAGACAGTGTTCCGGCAATATGTCGTAGCAGTGATACACCATTCCATTCCAGCGCGGCCTTGTTCCGGCCCATGCGCGAGCTGAGTCCGCCGACGAGAATCGCAGCCGCGAAGTCGATTTTCGCGAGCCCTGCGTACTTGTCGTCAGTATGTTTCCGCACCTTCATTGCAGCGTCAGTCCATTGCTTCTCATGATACAAAGTGAAGTTACTCGAATACTCTGCACTCTGTCAAGCATAAAAGGTGTTGACAATATCGCTTTCGCAACCGTCATGCGGGAAAACAAGCGAACGAGGGTCGGCGTTTCCGCACTCGCTTTTCATATCCAAGTCATGTAAAAGCTCGTTGCTTTCAGCTTCGCGACAGCATTTCTTATCGCGACTCCGGACAACATGCAATTAAAAAAAAATCTCTAGTCGCTCGATCACAACATTTTTTTTCTTGACACTTGGGAATTTTTTCACTATTTTAATGCGAGCGACTATTTGTACATTAAGTTACTTTTATCAGATTTCAGCGCGGATTCGGCCAAAAAAACCGACAGATTACCGCAGACGACCGGACCTATCGAGAACAAAACTCAACGCATTCGCGATTGATCAGTTCAAAACTCTGGATTCAGGAATGCCCTTGCAAGCCCCAGTCATACATCCCGACTTGCGTAGAGGGACCGAAGCTTTGACGAAGCGGAACTCAGTGCTTACACATATACCCGGAGCCCGACTATGAAAAATGTTTCATCCTTACTGATCCTGTTACTCATTGGATCCTTGTGGGGTATTGTCGAGATACTCCCGATCGCCACTTTTTGGTATTGCGCGCTCGGCATTTTATTCCTGACCATAGGGAGAAGTCTCGTCCCCGTATTCGGTACGAGTGTGATGCTCGGTCTTCTCGTCTGTCTGTTCAAGACGGCAAGCGCCTCATTCATGGTCTGCCAGTGGGCTGGTGTGCTTTCACTGGCGGTTTCGTATGAAGCAATGGTGTACTTCGTCAATTCTCGGGTCTCGAACAGCACCGCGCAATCCGTTCTCAGCGGCATGGGTGCAGTCCTCCTCGCGTTACCTATTTTCGTCGTATGGGTGACACTCATCGCCAAGCATCCGTATTGGATTGCGGGCGGATGGGATCGAATCATCGATTACGCAGTGTATACAAGCGCGGCAGCCATGCTCCTGAGTGCCGTACTCGCTCCTGTCGGCCGCCTGATAGGCGAATCACTGGCCGAATCGGAGTTGCCACAGCGGGCATTCTCGATGTGGATTAGCGGCGTGGCCATTGTACTGAGTTGGAGTATTGCACTGTTCGTATAGCTTTATCCACGACGCGGATCTCGAACAACAATATCGCTGAGCCCGGCCTACTGGCCGGTGCCTGCATCGACAAGGTTATTGCGACCGAATACGGTTGGAGATATCCGAATGATAGCTGAGCAACGTCAAGTGAAAAAATGGAAAGGGCGCTTCTCGAATGATGCGACGCCCGTTTCCAGTGAAGCGATGGAATGGATCGCCCGAGAGAGCGAGTTGACCGTCTCCGTCGACGAACGACCGCTAGCGGCGTTCTCTTGCAGCCCGGAATACGAAAAAGAGCTTGCGATCGGCTTCTTGAAAAGCGAAGGAATCATACATTCCATACAGGATATCGATTTGATCCTGCACGAGAAGACGACTTCACGCATTGAAGTCAAGCTGTCGCAAACAGCTCCGGGTTTTGACATGGAGGAAGACGTTTCCGCCTTGTCGGAAAAAAGAATGCTGACTTCGGGCTGCGGCCGCGGGATGGCAACGCGACTTGCCTACCGCGCGCAAGCACTCACCCCGCTGGAATTACCCTCCGCATTCACACCCGAATACATCAGCGCATTGCAGCATGCCACGTGTCTTCGCTCGGAAAGCCATCGGAACACCGGTTGCCTGCATCACGCCGCACTTATCTTTCCAAGCGGAAAGAGCATTATTCGCGAGGATATCGGGCGACACAACGCGGTGGACAAAGCGATCGGCTCGGCCATGCTCTCAGGCTTAATTCCATCTACCGCTCTGCTTGCGAGTTCAGGCCGGCTCTCTTCGGAAATCGTCGTGAAGGCACTCGTCTCCGGTATTCCGGTTGTCGTGTCGCGTGGAGCACCGACCACAGCCGCAGTGGATGCGGCCGCAGAACATCGCATTACCCTGATCGGTTTCGCCCGCGGCAACCGCTTCAATGTGTACACCTGTCCTGAACGTATCGCCTGGCGTCACGAAAGTTCGGCTGATACTGCCGAAGATGTTTCGTGCCCAACAGCATGGCGAAGCTTCCCATCGACTGATAAAGACATTTCCACTATAATCGAGTCGAACGACTCGCCACTTATATCTCTGGAGGTCTCATGAAAGCTGGAACAACTCTGTTGCTTTGTTGCATCGCGTTTTGTCTCGCAACACCGCTCTCCGCCCAGAAACTCGAATTGACGCCGTACGGCTTCGTCAAAGGTGATGCAATCTACGTCACCAGCGGGGTTCAGTCCTTCGGTCACACCGGTATAGCCGCACCTCAACTGGCTACCGGCATCGACACTGCCGCGCTCGGTTTCACCGCCCAACACACACGCTTCGGTTTGAAAGGAAGCACGGGCGACGACATCAAGGTTGGCGGTTTGATAGAACTCGATTTCTTCACGAACCTGATCGAGACGAACCTTCGGCCGCGCATGAGACTTGCGTACGCCTGGATGTCAACTGGCAACTTCGAGTTGCGCGTCGGACAGCAGTGGGATTTGTTCTCTCCCAACAACCCCACCACGAACAATACCAACGGAAATCTGTGGTTTGGCGGAAACATGGGGTTTCGCAGGGGACAAATCCAGATGGCCTATTCGATGCCCATGGATGATTTCACCCCGAAACTGCAACTCGCTCTGTGCGAAGGAGCCTCTGACCCGATGGTGGCCGACAATTGGTCTGGCATGCCCATGCTGCAAGGTCGCCTGTCCGCGACATTCATGAAGAACTACGTTGTCGGTGCCTATTTCGCCAACGCGAACTTCACACCGAATCCCGCCGACAGCGATATGGATTACAGCACCAGCGGATTCGGACTTGATTTCAAACTGCCGTTGCATGAGATGCTTGAACTTTCGGGTGAATTCAATACCGGCACGAATTTGCTGAATGCCAACCTGTTCACAATCGCGAGTATGGGATCAAAAGACATTGATCGCAAATCCACCGCCTTCTGGCTGAATGCAACGTCCAAGGTATCGGACATGCTGCATGTTGTCGTCGGCTTCGGAATGGACAATAACGACACTGACGACGAGCACGTGCGATCAGGCCATGTACTGAGTAATACCGTGATCTACGGAAACCTCATCTTCCCGATCAGCGGAGCTTTCTCACTCGCATTCGAAGCCATGAGCATCACGACGGAATACAAGGATGGCATTGTTCTTGCCGCCGGACCACCGAACGCGGGAGACGAGAAGCGTTCGTCGCTTATCATCAATCTCAGTGGCAGGGTGAATTTCTAATGACGAGCAACGGCGATATCCTCCATAACGAAGGGAAATCCCCGAATCCGATACCGGAGAGCATTGAGGCATTGACCGCTTTCGCCGACGATCTGGCAGGGTTCGTCGACCGATGCGCTTCGCGGGCGCTGTTCACGAAACCCCCGCTGCGTGACGACACGGCAACCGCCCAAGCCCGTTTGGAGGAAGGCCGATATCTGCTACGTCCCTGCGGCGGCAATTTTCGTCCGATCGAAACCATGGAGACCGCATCGGAACTTCTGGACCTCATACGCGTCCACCTGCCGGACCGCGAGGACGATGTTGCCCGGCTGGGAAGCGTTTTTCTCGAAGGGCGGCTTGATATAACGGATTTTCTCACGCAGGTTTACTGCAATCAGGGAAATGCTATCCGTGCCATGATACAGGCCCATGAGTTGAACGAAGATATCACCACGTTTTTCGCCGTGTATTTCGCACGGCCATGGAGAGCCCGAGCAGCCAAACTGTTGACGGAAGGCGTGGATATTTCGAAATGGAATTGCGGCTACTGTCCGGTGTGCGGGCACTGGCCCTCGCTTGCCCATCTCTCGTCCGAGGATGGACGGCGTACGCTCTGGTGCTTGCACTGTACGAGCATGTGGATGTTCCCGCGCGTGCGATGCGCATTCTGTCTGAACAAAGATCACGAGAATCTCGATATCTTGCAGCCCGAAGGCGACGACACGCACCGAGTGCAAGCATGCCGTGCATGCCGCCGGTACATCAAGGAATTCCGCTCGGAAATACAACCCGACTGCGCTCGTTACGATGCAGTGTACCTCGGTACGCTCGCGTTGGACATAGCCGCAGAGCAGGAAGGCTACATAAGCGAATCGAATTTGACCGTTCGATACGACGATCCCGACGGAAATGAATTGCTGTTGTATCGACAGCACACTCGTCCGGACCACTGCAAAAAGGAATAACGTACATACGAATTCGGTGAACATTTGAAATACACCTTATTCAACAACATCACAAAAAGCGAGGAAAGAACGATGGACATCAACCGCCGAAGATTTCTCGGCGTTACCGGCGCCAGCGCGCTGGGAATGACGCTTTCGATGTTCGGCTCCGTTCCGAAGGCCCGCGCGGCCGGTCCTCCCGCTATCAAAACGCTGCATGCGACGGAAAGTACGACTATCTGTCCGTATTGCGGCGTTGGATGCGGGCTGATCTGCTCAGTCATCGATGGTAAACTCATCAACATCGAAGGGGATCCGGATCATCCGATCAACGAGGGTTCGCTGTGCTCGAAAGGCATGGCACTGTTCCAGATCGCGGACAACGAACGCAGATTGCGTGCCGTACAGTATCGCGCTCCCGGCAGTGACCGTTGGGAAGAGAAAAGCTGGGACTGGGCTATCGAAGAGATCGCCAAACGTATTAAAAGCACCCGCGATGCGACCTTTGTCGCAACCGAAGATGGAAAAACCGTCAATCGTACCGACGGTATAGCCTGTCTCGGCGGTGCCGCTTTGGACAACGAGGAGTGTTACCTGTATTCCAAGTTCGCCAGGTCCATGGGGGTGGCCTATCTCGAACACCAGGCTCGCATCTGACACTCGTCTACAGTGGCCAGTTTGGCTGCTTCGTTGGGACGAGGTGCGATGACGAATCATTGGAACGACTTGCTCAATACCGATGTCGCAATGGTAATGGGTTCCAATGTTGTTGAAAACCACCCCATGGCCGCGAAATGGCTTACGCGTGCGAAGGAACGCGGTGCGATCATACTCAATCTCGATCCACGATACACACGCACTTCTTCTTTCGCGGACATTTACTGCAAATTCCGCAGCGGCACTGATATCGCGCTGGTGAACGGAATAATAAATTACGCACTCGAACGCGATCTCATTAACAAGGAATTCGTGCTTGATTACACGAATGCTTCCTACATCATCACAGAGAACTACTCGTTTTGGGACGGGTTGTTCAGCGGATACGACGAGGCCAAACGCAGCTACGATAAAACAACGTGGGCGTTTGAACTCGACTCGGCTGGAATACCGAAACAAGACATGACGCTGCAACACCCCCGTTGCGTCTATCAACTGATGAAACGGCATTACAAACGCTACGATTTCGATACAGTGTGCCGCTGCACCGGTGCACCGCGAGATATGTACGAACGCATATGCCAGATATTCACATCCACACACGTACCGGACCGCGTCGGGACATGGCTGTACGCGATGGGTACAACGCAGCATACGCATGGTACGCAGAACATTCGGAGTTACACCGTCCTGCAGCTTCTCATGGGGAATGTCGGCGTCGCCGGCGGCGGAATCAATGCCATGCGAGGCGAGGCGAACGTCCAGGGTTCTACCGACCACGGGTTGCTGTTCCATCTCCTTCCGGGGTACCTCGCATCACCAGTGAAAGATGTGCAATCATTGGCGGAGTATCTCGCGACGAACACTCCGAAGTCATCCGATCCGAAGTCCGCCAACTGGTGGGGCAATTATCCGAAGTATATCACCTCGCTACTCAAAGCCTGGTATGGCGATCATGCCAATCCCGGAAATGATTTCTGCTATTCGTATCTGCCTAAGCGCAGTGCAGACTACTCGTTCATTTCGCTGTTCGAAGCAATGTACGATGAGAAAATCCATGGATTGATCCTGCTCGGTCAAAATCCGGCGGTAGGCGGTCCGAATTCGCTGAAGGAACGCGCGGCGCTTGATAAACTGAAGTGGATGGTCGCGGTAGACATTTTCGAAACGGACACGTCGGTGCACTGGAAGCGTCCGGGCGTCAATCCCGCTGATATTCAGACGGAAGTCTTTCTTTTACCCGCATGCTCAGCGATAGAAAAAGAAGGAAGCGTCTCGAACAGCGGCCGCTGGGCGCAATGGAGATACCAAGCGATAGAACCCATCGGAAACAGTCATTCCGATATATGGATTATTGACAAGCTCCACAAAGCCCTGAAGCGAGAATACCAAGATGGTGGTGCTTTCCCGGATCCCATCCTGAATCTCGCATGGGAGTATGGGGATGGCTACGAACCATCTCCTCACGATATCGCGAAGGAAATCAATGGCTACTTCGTGAAAGACACTGTGTTGAAGGACCCCGCAACCGGCAACGACAGAGTGTACAAAAAAGGCGAACTCGTACCGGCATTTGCCATGTTGCAAGACGACGGTTCCACGAGTAGCGGAAACTGGCTGTACTGCAACAGCTATGCCGGCCCGGAGAAAACGGACAACAAGATGGCCAGGCGTGAGAAGACGGATGCTCTGAATGGACTCGGTCTGTATCCGGAATGGTCCTGGACTTGGCCGGTGAACAGGCGCATCCTTTACAATCGCGCGTCCGTGAATCGTCAGGGTCAACCATTCGATCCGAAGCGCTGGGTCATCCGCTGGAACGCCGCTGCAGGAAAATGGGAAGGCGACGTTCCCGATGGTGGCTGGCCCCCGGGCGAACGACATCCCTTCATCATGAAACCCGATGGCCGAGCATGGCTGTTCGCACCAAATCTCAATGACGGACCCATGCCGGAGCATTACGAACCGTTGGAGAGTCCGGTACTGAACATGTTCTCGTCGAAAGAGATCAATCCGGCTATAAAACTCTGGCATGTCACAAATCCAGAAGGAAATCCCGTCGGAGACGCGAAACAATTCCCAATCATTGGAACAACATACCGCGTCAGCGAACATTGGCAAGCTGGTGCTATGACACGGAACATTCCGTGGCTATGCGAACTCGTACCTGACGTTTTCTGTGAAATGTCCGTTGAACTCGCCGATTTGAAAGGACTCGAAAACGGTGATCGCGTGATCATCTCGACCGCGCGAGGAGAAATGGAAGCGTACGTCCTGGTAACGCGCCGCTTCGAACCCTTCCTCATCGACGGAAAAGTCCTGCACGAGATCGGCATCATCTGGCATTTCGGCTATTCCGGCTTGGCCCGAGGCGATAGCGCGAATATTCTGACCGCGCATATCGGCGACGCGAACACGATGATACCGGAGTACAAAGCATTCCTCTGCAATGTTCGTAAGAAAGGAGGTGCGGTATGAAAGCGATGCTCATTGACGCAACACGCTGCATCGGATGCCGTGCATGCCAGGTCGCCTGCAAGGAATGGAACGAGCGTAAAGCCGAGCCGACGACCTTTTTCGCCGGCAAAGGGTATCAGAACCCTCGCGATCTTTCGGCGGAAACCTGGACGTTGATCACGTACAACGAAGTGAAAACGAACGGAAAATTCGATTGGGTTTTCGGAAAGCAACAGTGTTTTCACTGCCTCGTTCCCGGTTGCGCAACCGCATGCCCGGTAGCGGCACTCGTAAAACTCGATTCAGGCCCGGTGGTGTACGATGCGAGCATCTGTCTCGGATGCCGCTACTGCCAACTCGCCTGTCCATTCAAGATCCCGCGTTTCGAATGGGACAAGGCCATACCCGAAATCACCAAATGCACGCTGTGCGCCGATAGGGTCGAGGCTGGCATGGAACCTTCGTGCTCGAAAGTATGCCCTACGGATGCCATCGTTTTCGGTGATCGGAACAAACTCATTGCCGAAGCCGAGTCGCGAATTGCAAGCAACCCACGCGA
>Ga0114946_10001077_pt1 | contig 18751 bp, 18 predicted proteins | sample WalLakDeSediment_FD_88676 | JGI IMG/M metagenome (GOLD analysis project Ga0114946, IMG submission 88676) | Lake sediment microbial communities from Walker lake, Nevada to study Microbial Dark Matter (Phase II) - Walker Lake 11/02/13 Deep Sediment | ecosystem: Environmental > Aquatic >...
ACCGTGGTGCGCGCCGCGCCGGCCGACGATGGCTGCCTGGTGATGGCCGTGGTCGCGGAAGATTCGGCCGGGCCGTTCGCGCTGGCCGACGGCCGCGCGCTCGCCCCGATCGCGCCGGCGCAGCCCGCCGAGGCCGCCGACGCAGCGCGCTGAAGCGCTAGGCGGGATCGCTCTCCGGGCGCATCTGCGGGAACAGCAGCACGTCGCGGATCGAGGCCTGGTCAGCGTACAGCATGGCCAGCCGATCCACGCCGATGCCCAGCCCGCCGGCGGGCGGCATGCCGTACTCCAGCGCCCGCACGTAATCGGCATCGTAGAACATGGCCTCCTCGTCGCCCGCAGCCTTCTGGTCAACCTGGGCGCGAAAGCGGCGTGCCTGCTCCTCGGGATCGTTCAGCTCCGAGAAGCCGTTGGCGAGTTCGCGGCCGGCAATGAACAACTCGAAGCGATCGGTGAGAAACGGATCGGCGTCCCGGCAGCGCGCGAGCGGCGAGACTTCCAGCGGGTAGCCGGTGACGAACGTCGGCTGTTGCAGCGACGCCTCGACCGTCTTGTCGAACAGCTCGAGCAGCAGCTTGCCCGCGCCCCAGCCCTGCTCGAAGTGCACACCCAGCTCCGCGGCGAACTGCCGCAGGTACCCCGCGTCGCGCGCCCGCGCCGGATCCAGCGTCGGGTTGGCCTCGAGCACGAGCTCTTCCAGCGCCACCCGCCGGAACGCCGGCCCCATGTCGATCTCGGCGCCCTGCCACGGGAGTTTAGCGGCTCCCGTGAGGCCCACGGCCAACGTGCGCAACAGGTCCTCGGCGATGTCCATCATGGCCACCTGGTCCACGTAGGCCTGGTACAGCTCGAGCATGGTGAACTCGGGATTGTGGCGGGTGGACAAGCCCTCGTTGCGGAAATTGCGGTTGATCTCGTAGACGCGCTCGAAGCCGCCGACCACCAGCCGCTTGAGGTACAGCTCGGGCGCGATGCGCAGGTACATGTCCACGCCCAGCGCGTTGTGGTGCGTAACGAACGGCCGTGCGTTCGCGCCGCCGGGGATCGGCTGCATCATCGGCGTCTCGACCTCGAGGAAGCCGCGCGCATCGAGATAGCCGCGCATCAGGGTGATCATGCGCGAACGCAGCCGGAACACGGCGCGGCTGTCCGGATTCATGACCAGGTCGAGGTACCGCTGGCGGTAGCGCGTCTCGGTGTCGGCCAGGCCGTGGTATTTTTCGGGCAGCGGGCGCAGGCACTTGGACAACAGGCGCGCCGCGCTCGCCTTCACCGACAGCTCGCCGGTCTTGGTCTTGAACAGTGTGCCCTCGACAGCGACAAGATCGCCGAGGTCCCAGCTCTTGAACGCGGCGTACAGTCCCTCGGGCAGCGCGTCGCGTTGCATGAACAGCTGGATGGCGCCGCTCGCATCCTCCAGCCGAGCGAAGCTGGCCTTGCCCATGACGCGCTTGGCCATCATCCGTCCGGCGACGGCCACCGGGATCGCCTCGCGCTCCAGCGCCTCCTCGTCCAGCGCACCAAAGGCCAGGTGCAGGTCGCCGGCCTGCGCGTTGCGGCGGAAATCGTTCGCATAGGCCTCACCGGCCGCGCGCTGTGCTTCCAGCTTGCGGCGGCGCTCCGCGATCAGGGCATGCTCTGGCTGCTCGGACATTGTCTATTCCCCGTCTCGGCCTACAGGCCCTGCTTCAGGCTGGCCTCGATGAACTGGTCCAGGTCGCCGTTGAGCACGGCCTGGGTATTGCCGACCTCGACGCCGGTGCGCAGGTCCTTGATGCGTGACTGGTCGAGCACGTAACTGCGGATCTGGTGGCCCCAGGCGATGTCGGACTTGGTGTCCTCGACGGCCTGCGCCTTGGCGCGCCGTTCCTGCATTTCCAGCTCGTACAGCTTGGCCTTCAGCTGCTTCATCGCCGTCGCCTTGTTCTTGTGCTGGCTGCGGTCGTTCTGGCATTGCACGACGGAGTTGGTGGGCAGGTGGGTGATGCGCACCGCGGACTCCGTGCGGTTGACGTGCTGGCCGCCCGCGCCGCTGGCGCGGTACACGTCGATGCGCAGGTCGGCCGGGTTGATCTCGATGTCCACCTCGTCATCGACCTCGGGTGAGACGAACACGCCGGCGAAGCTGGTGTGACGGCGGTTGCCGGAGTCGAAGGGCGACTTGCGCACCAGCCGGTGGATGCCGGTTTCGGTGCGCAGCCAGCCGTAAGCGTAGGGCCCGGTGACCTGCACGGTGGCGCTCTTGATACCCGCGACTTCGCCCGCCGAAGCCTCGATGATCTCCGCCTCGAAGCCGTGCGTCTCCATCCAGCGCAGGTACATCCGCAACAGCATCTCGGCCCAGTCCTGCGCCTCGGTGCCGCCCTGCCCGGCGTTGATGTCGATGAAGGCGTTGTGCTCATCCATCGGGCCGGAAAACATGCGGCGGAACTCGAGCTCGGCGACTTTCTTCTCGATCGCATCGGCGTCCGCCGCAATGCCGGCGACCGCGTCCGCGTCGTCTTCCTCGGCCGCGATCTCGAGTAATTCAGCGCCGTCGGCGGCGCCCTCGCTGATCTCGTCGAGCAGCTCGACTACGTTCTCGAGCTGGGCGCGCTCCCTGCCGAGAGCCTGCGCTTTCTCCTGCTTGCTCCAGACGCCCGGATCCTCAAGCTCGCGGCGAACTTCCTCGAGCCGCTCCCGCTTGATGTCGTAGTCAAAGGTACCTCCTCAGGGCATCCGCCCTCGAAGCAAGGTCCTGCAGTTGCTGGCGTAGTGGCGCTGTTTCCATGACGGCTTCGAAGCTGGCGCCCGGACGGGCTAAACGAGCAGTTTATCACGCAGCGCAACGGTGACCGTCGGGCGACCAGCGATCGACCGCCGATCGACCGCCGATCGACCGCGGGGGAGGGCCATGATGGGCCCGCTTCGTTCGGGAAATCTTTATCTCACTCAGCGGGCCCATCATGGCCCTCCCCCGCTACCGCATCGATCACCGTGAGGCCGCGAGACGCGCTCCGATCAACGTGACGGCGATGGCGATGGCGGTGGCGGTGGCGTTGGCGTTGGCGATGGTGCATTGAGGCGTTGCCTTTGGCGCCGGCGCAGCAGCCGGGGCACGGCAGGGTTCCCTGGGCGAGCTAAAGATTTCGTCGAGCCCGGGGAACCCTGCCGTGGCGCGGCCGCGGTGGGTCCTGCCGTGTCCCGGCCGCGGTGGGTCCTGCCGTGGCGCGGCCGCGGTCGAGTCGTGCGTCACGCCGGCTCGAGGTACTCGACCACGAGTTGCGCAGAGCGCACGCCGGCATAGTCGTTCACGCCGAGGCGATAGGCGATCCGGAGTTGCGCCGGGCGCGCATTGCCGAGGCGCTCGGCCTGGCGAAACGCGATGGCGTCGATTACCCGCTGGCCGCCCACCGGGCGCACCCGCAGCTTGAGGTGATCGGCGCCGACCACGCGGGCATCCAGCAGCTCGAATACGCCGTCGAACAGCGGCTCAGGGAAGCCCTGGCCCCACGGGGCCGCGTCGCGCAACAGCTCGGCGCTGGCGAGACAGAACTCCGCCTCGGGCAACTCGCCGTCCGACAGGATCACGCCGTCGAGTGCGCCGGGCTCGAGCCGCCCGGCCACCACTTCGGTGAGCGCCGCGCGGAACAACCCGAGACCAGCCGGCGCGAGCGTCAACCCGGCGGCCATGGCGTGGCCGCCGAACCGCTCGATCAGGCCGGGGTGCCGGGCGTCGACGTCCGCCAGCGCATCGCGGATGTGCAGCCCGGGCACCGAGCGCGCCGAGCCCTTCAGCTGCCCACTGTCGTCCGCAGCGAACGCCACGGCGGGCCGGTGATAGCGCTCCTTGAGGCGCGCGGCCACCAGGCCGACCACGCCGCTGTGCCAGCCGGCGCGATGCACGCACAGCACCGCCGGCAACTCGCCGGGTCCGGGCTCGAGGCCGGCGACGGCCTTCAGCGCCTCCTGCTGCATGCGCGCCTCGATGTCCTTGCGTTCCTCGTTGAGGCCGGACAACAGCAAGGCGAGCTCGCCGGCGCGCCCCGCGTCGTCGCTCAACAGGCACTCGATGCCGACCGACATATCGTCCAGCCGGCCGGCGGCGTTCAGGCGCGGCCCGGCCGCGAACGCCAGGTCGGTGGTGACCGCCTGGCGCGGATCGCGCTTGCCGGCGGTCAAGAGGGCCGTCACGCCCGGCCGGCATGCGCCGGCCCGGATGCGCCGCAGGCCGTGCTCCACCAGGATGCGGTTGTTGCGGTCCAGCGGCACCAGGTCCGCCACCGTGCCCAAGGCAACCAGGTCGAGCAGGCCCGGGACCAGCGCGCGATCCGCGCCGAGCCGCCGCGCCAGCGCCGCCGCCAGGTAGAACGCCACGCCGACCCCGGCGAGGCAGCGGCTCGGAAAGACCTGGCCCGGCAACGCCGGATTGACGATTGCTGTCGCCGGCGGCAGCTGCTCGCCGGGCAGGTGGTGGTCGGTCACCAGCACGTCCATGCCCAGCTCGCGCGCCAGCCGCACGCCCGCGTGGCAGTTGATGCCACTGTCCACGGTGATGAGCAGCGCCGGCTGGTGGGCGACGGCATCGCGCACCAGCGCCGGGCTCAGGCCGTAGCCGTGCACAAAGCGGTCCGGCACGAGGTAGGCCGGCGCACCACCGAGCGCGCGCAGCGCGCGCATGAGCAGCGCGGTACTCGTCGCGCCGTCGGCATCGAAATCCCCGACGACGAGGATCTTGCTGCCGGATTCCAGGTGTTCGGCGACCAGCGCTGCCGCCGCATCGACGCCCTCCAGGCTGCCGACCGGCGCCAGCCCGGCCAGGCCGAGATCGAGCTCCGCCGCGTCCCGGATGCCGCGCGACGCATATACCCGGGCAAGCAGCGGCGGGATGCCGGTGAGCGCCGCGGCGGCGCCGGGGTCGACCGGCCGGCGCTGAATGGGACGCCGGCTCAGCACAGTTCGCCCAGCGGCCGCGAACGCTGCCAGAAGCGGAACACATCGCGCCGCCGCGTCTCGTGCACCGCGCGGCCGGTCACGATCCGGACGCCATCGACGCGGCCGCGCCGCAGGGCTGAAAGGAGCGGCGCCGCCCACTCGTCCTCGATCGATTCGATGCCCGCGGCTCCGTGCGTCTCGATTGCCATGGGCCAGGCAATGTCACCGGCGCCCTGCGCGGCCGAATCGAACCGCGCGTGCCCACGGCCGCGGACCGCGCCGAGCCGCCGCAAACCGGCGAGGAAAGGTTCCTCGGCGACCGCGGGCTCAAGCGGCGACAGGCCGGCGGGCGGTTCCAGCCGTCCCCCGCCCCAGGGATGCAGTCCCGCGATCTCCGCCACGCCGTGCTCCCGCCGCGCGGCGTTCACGGGATGGGCATGGAACAACATCTCGAGTTCCGACAACAGCAGGCGCAGCCCGGCCTCGGGCGGCGCCGGACGTTGGTCGTCCGCGAGAGCGCCGGCCGGCCGGTCGAAGCCGCGCCAGCCCGGCTGGCCGCCGGGAGCACCGCTGTGATCGCCGCCAGCATCGCCGGCCAGCGCGAGATACCAACGCTCCGGGCTCGCGATTTCGAGGCGCAACCCGTCGTCGCCGAAAGTCTGTCCGAAGGCCTCGGCCAGCGCCTCGGCCTCCGCTCGCGTGATCGCCAGGGTGGCCGCGGGCAGGCGGAACACCCCGTGCCGCTCGTGTTCCGCACCGAGCGGCTCGGCGCGCAGGCATGCAGGCGGCGGTGCATCCAGCTCGCCGAGCGCACTGACCGGGCCCACCGGCCAGCGCTGCAATTCGCCGCCCGCCAGTCGCGCGAGCGCGGCCCACGGCGAGTCTTGCAGCGGCCGCCCGCGGCCGCGCGCCAGCAACCGTTCGAGGGCCGGCAGGCGCGGCGTGGCAGCGTCCGGGAGAGTTTCGATCCCGGGTACAAAAAGAGTGAACATGGGGCTGGCTCAGCGCCTTGTCGCGCGACTGAATTCCGTTATGGTACTCCCATGCGCTTCACGCTCGACACCCATCCGACCGCAAACCTGGTCACCGGCCTCGGCGCCGAGGGTATCCGCATCGGCAATGAGTGGCTCGCGCGCAGCTTTATCGTCAGCGCGGCGGAGCTGGTGCGGGACTGGCCGGTCACCGAAGTGCAGGCGCTGAACCTCGAGGCCCTTGCCCCGGCGATGCAGCTGGCGCCCGAGGTGCTGGTGCTGGGCACCGGGGATCGCATCCGCTTCCCGGTGTCATCGCTGTATCGGCAACTGGCTGCGCTCGGCATCGGCCTCGAGGTGATGGACACGGCGGCCGCCTGCCGCACCTACAACGTGCTGGTCAACGAGGACCGCCCGGTGGTGGCTGCGCTGATCCTCGCCTGACGGCAGCGCGCCAGGCTTCAGTCCAGCAGCAGGTCCTGCGACAGCCCGTGGCTCTCCATGATGCTGCGCAGCCGCGCCAGTGCGTCCATCTGGATCTGGCGCACCCGCTCGCGCGTCACGCCGATCTGCTCACCGACTTCCTCGAGCGTCGCGCGTTCGTGGCCGTGCAGCCCGAAGCGCCGCTCGACGACGGCGCGCTGCTTGTCCGTCAGCCGTTCCAGCCAGTGCTCGAGCACGGCATGGATATCGTCCTCCTGCGCCTGGAACGACGGATCCGCCTCATCGCGGTCGGGGATCGCGTCGAGCAGGTTGCGCTCGCCGTCGCGGCCCAGGATGTTGCCGCTCGTCACCTGCCGTTCGTTGAGCCCGAGCATCCGGTTAACCTCGCCAGGCTCGCGGTCGAGGGCCTCGGCGATCTCTTCCGCCGTGGGCTCGCGATCGAGTTGCTGCGCAAGGCGGCGCGCCGCCCGCAGGTAAACGTTGATTTCTTTGACCACGTGGATCGGCAGCCGGATGGTGCGCGTCTGGTTCATGATTGCGCGCTCGATGGTCTGCCGGATCCACCACGTAGCGTAGGTCGAGAAGCGAAAGCCACGCTCGGGGTCGAACTTCTTCACCGCATGGATGAGGCCGAGATTGCCCTCCTCGATCAGGTCGAGGAGCGGCAGGCCGCGGTTCAGGTAGCGCCGCGCGATCTTCACGACCAGGCGCAGGTTGCTCTCGATCATGCGCTTGCGGGCCGCCTCGTCGCCGCGCCGCGCGCGCCGCGAGAAATAGACTTCCTCCTCGGCCGTCAGCAGCGGCGAGAAGCCGATCTCGGAGAGATACAAGCGGGTCGCATCGGGCGGGCCGTTGTCCACGACCCTGCCGGGACCCGCAACCTCATCAGGCGAGTCATCGGCATCGATCGCGTCGACCCCGTTGAGTTCCTCGATGCCAACACCGTCGCCATCGGCGTCATCGTCCAGCGCGACTTCAACGGGTTCCTGGTCAAAGTCCTCGGCAGCCTCGCGATCACTTTCCGGCACCTTGCCCGGGTCGCAAAAACGATCCTCCATGTCGGGCTTCTTTCCCATATCACCCCTTGCCAGCGGTGGCGGGACGGCGGCCGGGAACCGGTCGCCTCAACGCGCGGGCAGGTACCGCGCCGGGTCCGCTGGCTTGCCATCCACCCTGATCTCGAAATGCAGCAAAGGCCTGTCTGCAGGCCCGCGCCCCATCAAGGCAATCACCTGGCCGGCCTTGACCCTATCTCCCTCGGTAACCCTGAGCGACTGGTTATAGCCATATGCGCTCAGGTACGAATCGTTATGCTTCAGGATAATAAGCTGGCCGTATCCGATGAGTCCACTGCCGCTGTAAACCACTTCGCCGTCTGCTGCGGCCCTGATTTCCGCGCCGTCCGCGCCGCCGATACCGATGCCCGTCGGGTTCCTGCGGCTTTCGCCGAAGCGCCAGACCACCGCGCCGTTCGCCGGCCAGCGCCATTGCGGCGGCGGTCCCGCGGCGCCCCGCGGTGGTGCAACAGGCGGCCTGGCACCGGGTGCGGGATGCGCGGAAGGCGACGGTCGCGATGGCGTCGTGCCCGCTTGCTGCGGCGAGCCGCCGGGCGGAGAGAGCCGGATTTCCTGGCCGGGATAGATACGGCTGGCATCGCCGAGACGGTTCCACGCGGCCAAGTCGCGCCAGTCCAGGCGGTACGTGAACGCAATCTGGAACAGCGTGTCGCCGCGCTGCACGACATGCACGCCGGGCACGGCGCGGGCCGCGGCCGGCGGCTGCGCAGGGTCCCGTCCCTCGGGGTCCCAGCGGGTCAGCTCGGCGCAGCCCCACAGTACCAGCGCCAGCGCCAGTACCATGGCGGCGCGCACGAGGCGCTTCAGGCCTGGAGCAACAACCACGCGAGCAGCAACAAGCCTACAAACAACCACCCGAGAAACTCCACGTGGCGGCGCAGTTGCGCCTCCATCGGCGCGCCGCCCCAGCGGATCAGCCCGGCAACCAGGAAGAAACGCCCGCCCCGGCCCACCAGCGAGGCGAGTATGAAGACGGGCATGAACATCGCCAGCGCCCCGGCGGCAATGGTGAACAACTTGTAGGGAATCGGCGAAAAACCGGCGGCCAGCACCGCCCAGAAACCCCAGGTCTGGAACCAGTCCCGCGCCTGCAGGTAACCGTCCCAGTGGCCGGCCGACACCATCCACGGCTCCACCAGTTCGAGCGCGAAGTAGCCGATGAAATAGCCAAGCACGCCACCCGCCACCGAGGTGATGGTGGTGAGGGCAGCGAGCCGCCAGGCGTCCACCGGGCGGGCCAGCGCCATCGGCGCGAGCATCACGTCCGGCGGCACCGGAAAAAAGCTCGACTCCGCGAAGCTCAATACGCCCAGGTACCAGCGCGCCTTCGGGTGCGCCGCCCAGCCGAGCACTCGGTCGTACAGCGGACCGAAAAGTTTCATCAACTGGTCCCTCCCAGCAGCGGCACGAAGCTGACCAGGCCGAGGCTGCGCCGTTCGAAGCTGTCGCCGTGGCGGGTGAATTCGAGGAGTTCCTGCCGGCCGCGCGGTCCTACCGGGATCACCAGGCGGCCGCCCTCGTCCAGCTGGTCGAGGAGCGTCTGCGGCACCTGCTCCGGCGCGGCTGTCACGATGATGCCGCCGTACGGCGCATGCTTGCTCCAGCCCTGCCAGCCGTCGCCATGGCGCAGCTGCACATTGTAAAGATCCAGCGAGCGCAGCAACGGCCGCGCGCGGCGCAGCAGCGCCCCGAGCCGCTCGATGCTGTAGACGTGCGGCACGATGCCCGCCAGCACGGCCGTCTGGTAGCCGCAGCCGGTGCCGATCTCCAGCACCTTCTCAGGCGTCGGCTCGGCCACGATCGCCTCGGTCATGCGCGCCACGACCCAGGGCTGGGAGATGGTCTGCCCCAGGCCGATCGGCAGCGCGGTGTCCTCGTAGGCACGGCTGGCGAGCGCCTCGTCCACGAACAGGTGGCGCGGCACGTTGCGGATCTGCTCCAGCACCCTCGGATCGGCGATGCCCTGCTCCTTCAAGCGCTGCACCAGTCGGTCGCGCGTGCGCGCCGAGGTCATGCCGATGCCGTTGTAGTCGCGTCGGTCAGTCAAGGATCGGGGTCCCCAGCCAGTGCTCGATGCGCCCGATGTCCTCGTGCTTGGTCAGGTCCACCTTGAGCGGCGTGACCGACACGCGGCCCGCTTCGATAGCATGGAAATCCGTACCCGGTCCTGCGTCCTGGCCGGCGCCGGCGAAGCCCACCCAGTACAGCGGCCGGCCGCGGGGATCGGTGCCGCGCACCACCGGCTCCGCCTTGTGGCGGTGGCCCAGGCGCGTGGCCTCAAAGCCGCCCAGCGCGTCCCAAGGCAGGTCCGGCACGTTCACGTTGAGGATGGTGGTGGCGGGCAGCGAGTGCTCCAGCACGCGGCTGACGAGTTCGCGCGCCACGCGCCCCGCAGTCTCGAAGCGGCGGTCCTCGCGGCAGACCATCGAGATAGCGATGGTCGGCAGGCCGAGAAAGCGCCCCTCCATCGCGGCGGCCACCGTGCCCGAATACAGCACGTCGTCGCCAAGGTTGGCGCCATCGTTGATGCCGGAAATCACCATGTCGGGCTCTTCATCGAGCAGGCCGGTCAATGCGAGGTGCACGCAATCCGTAGGCGTGCCGTTGACGAAGTAGGAATTGGGCCCGACCTCGGTCAGGCGCAGAGGCTGCTCCAGCGTCAGCGAGTTGCTGGCGCCGCTGCAATTGCGCTCGGGCGCGACGATCACGATGTCGGCCAGGTCCCGCAGGTGCTCGGCGAGACACCGCAGACCCTCGGCGCGATAGCCGTCGTCATTGGAGAGCAGGATTTTCAAAGGGTGGACAGCCGGCCCTGGTAGATGCAATTACTATACCGGTGAGCCTCGGGAGGAACCAGCGATGACGCCATCGGACGAGGAACGCGAGCTGTTCCGCAAGGCGGTCGAGGGCGCGCGCCCGCTGCCGCAGCGGAAACATGCCCATGCGAAACCCGCACCGCCCCCGCCGCGCGCGCGGTTTCGGCGCGCCGACGAGGCCGCGGTGCTCGAGGAAAGCCTGGCGTCGAACCCCGAGGCCGAGAGCGACACTGGCGAGGACCTGAGTTTCCGGCGGACCTCCATCGGCTTGCCAGTGTTCCGCAAGCTGAAGCGCGGCGAGATCAGCGTGCGCGACGAAATCGACCTGCACGGCCTGACGGCCGCCGAGGCGCGCCCCGCGCTCTACGAGTTCCTCGCCGAAGCGAGCGCGGCGGGACTTCGCTGTGTGCGGGTCATCCACGGCAAGGGGCGCCGATCCGGGCACCAGGGACCGGTGCTCAAGCGCAAGCTCGGCCGCTGGCTGCAGGTGCGCGAGGACGTGCTGGCCTATTGCTCGGCGCGGCCGGTGGACGGGGGCACGGGCGCCGTGTACGTCCTGCTCGGCTGAGCGGCCGCCAGTTCACCGCTGGCGATCGACCGCGGCGGGCGGTCGATCGCAGGGCGGCGCCGTGATCACCGCTGGCAGGTCGATCGCAGGGCGGCGCCGTGATGGGTCCCTCTCGCTTAGAAATCTTTATGCGCTCGAGGGACCCATCACGTCCCCACCCTGCTGCCGCGCTGCCGGGCTTTGGCGTGGTGTGCCTTCGGCGCTTCGGCGTTGCCAGGCGCTGACGTTGCGGACCTGGGGCGCTGCGGAGCGTTGCCGCTGCGGCCGCCAGGCGGGATGCCTTGGCTGGCTGGCGGCCGAGCGACGCATCGACCGCTCGAGGCACTGTCGCCGAGCACATCGCCGAGCCGTGCCGCTGGGCGCATCGGCGGACTGTGTTGCTGGCTGCGTTGCCGGACGCGTCGCCGGATGCGGTGGGGCCCGATGGCGCTCGCGCTGTGTGCCGGCGTAGCGGGGTGAGGACGGCACAGGCCCACCGAGCGCATTGCAATTTTTAAGCGAGGGGGGCCTGTGCCGGCCTCGCCCCGCGGTCGACCGGACCGGAACGCGCATCCCCCCGCGGTCGACAGGCAATCAATCGGTGTCGAGCAACTCCCGCAGCACCGCCGTGGCATAGGCCCCCGCCGGCAAGCCGAACGAGAGTTCGAGCACATCGCCCTGCAGCGCCCAGGCGAGGTCGCGCACGCGCAGCCGCAATGCGCGCCGCTCCTGCTCCAGTCCCGCCGCCACGAGCCCGTCGGCGAACACGCTGAAGCGGGCCGCCACGTCGCGTTCCAGCGCCGCGGCGGGTCCGTGACCCGGCGGTTCGCCACGGCCCCACATCGGGCCTGTGGGATGTACGTCCAGCGAGGCGAGGCGCCCGGCCAACGCTGCGTCGTCCGTCTCGGCGATGAACCAGCTGCCGCGGCCGTCGAGGCCGACGACATCGCCCGGCGCCGCCTGTTCCCAGTCGCCCGCCTCGATGCGCGTGGCGAGCACGGCGTTGAAGATCAGCGAGCGCGCCGCCGACAGCGCATAGCCGCGCTCCGCGCGAGGCGGCTCGGGGCCACCGGCAAACCAGCGCGCGGCGATCTGCAGGTTGCCGGACTCGCGGCCGAAGCGTTGCGGCCCGAAGGCGTTCGGCACGCCGCGCCGCTGAACTTCCTGCAGGCGCGCCTCGAGGAGCGCAGCGTCGGCGTCGAGGGCGGTGACGCGCAGGCGGAAGCGGTTGCCCTGCAGGGCGCCGCGCTTCAGCTTGCGGTTGTGCGGCACGATCTCGAGCAGCTCGACGCCCGGGATGGCCAGGCCGGCGGGATCCGGGTGCCGGCCGCCGGGGAAGCGCACGCTGAACCACTGCTCGGTGACGGCGTGCCGGTCCTTCAGGCCCGCGTAGCCGACGTCATTACGCGGCCGGCCGCCCCAGCGCGCCAGCTGGCCGGCGACCCAATCCGTGTTGCAGCCGGTCTCGCGCACTTTCATGAACAAGTGCTCGCCGGCGCCGGTGAGGGCGAAGCTGAGTTCTTCCTCGACGATGAAATCCTCGTCGCGGGCGCGGATCCGGCCGCGGCCGGCAATGCCGCCGAGCGCCGCCGGCAGGTCGCGCCACGGATCGAAATCCACGTGCGTCAGCCGGCGTCGCGCAACAGCGCGACCGCGTGTGCGGCGAGGCCTTCGCCCCGGCCGATGTAGCCGAGCCGCTCGGTGGTGGTGGCCTTCACGTTGACGCGGTCGGGGGGGATGCCGAGGTCCGCGGCGATGCGCACGCGCATTTCGGCGATGTGGGGCGCGAGCCTGGGGGCCTGCGCGATTACGGTGAGATCGGCGTTGGCGACGGCAAGGCCCTGGGCGGCAAGCCGGGCGACGACGTCTCGCAGCAGCGTGCGGCTGTCGGCGCCGGCCCAGCGCGGATCGGTGTCCGGGAACATGCCGCCGATGTCGCCGAGGCCGGCTGCGCCCAGCAAAGCGTCGCACAGGGCGTGCAGCGCCACGTCGCCGTCCGAGTGCGCGACCACGCCGTGGTCGTGCGGGATGCTCACGCCGCCGATGACGACCCGCTCACCGGGCCCGAACGCGTGCACGTCGAATCCATGGCCGATGCGCATCATTTCTCTCCCCGGCGGCGCAATACCGCCTCCGCCAGCGCCAGGTCCTCCGGACCGGTGACCTTCAGGTTGGCGGCGCGCCCGGCGACGAGCGCGGGCCGGTGGCCTGAATACTCGATGGCCGCGGCCTCGTCGGTGACGACGACGCCCGCTGCGATGGCGTCCGCCAGCGACTTGCGCAGCAAGCCGTAACGGAACATCTGCGGCGTGAGTGCGCGCCACAGGCCGTCCCGCGGCAGCGTCCGCGACACGCGCCCGGATTCGTCCGCCGCCTTCAGGGTATCGGCCAGCGGCACGGCGAGCAGCCCGCCGACCGGATCATTGGCGAGCGCCGTGAACAGCGACTCGAGTTCCTCGGCTGACAGGCAGGGCCGGGCGGCATCGTGCACCAGCACCCAGTCGTCGGCGGCGGCACGGTCCGCGAGGCGGTCCAGGCCGTTGCGCACCGAATGACAGCGCTCGGCGCCACCATCGGCGGTCAGCAGGCGCGGTCCCGGCGGGATGACCTCCGCCCAGCGGGAATCGCCGGGCGCCACCACCAGCACGACCGCCTCGATGCGCGCGCTTGCGAACAACGGCGCGAGCGCGTGCGCCAGCAGCGGCCGACCCAGCAGCGGCAGGTACTGCTTGGCGACCTCCGCGCCCATCCTGCGGCCGCTGCCGGCGGCCGGCACCACGGCCCAGGCCCGCGCCATCAGCGGCCCTCCGGCGGCAGTTCGGGTTCGTCTTCATCGCTGTCCACCACCTGGTACAGCGTCTCGCCGGTGCGGATCATGCCGAGCTCGCTGCGCGCGATCTCCTCGACCGCGTCCAGCCCGGTCTTGAGGTCGCCGACTTCAGCGGCCAGCGCGCGGTTGCGATCGCGCAGCAGCTCGTTCTCCTGTTCCTGGGCCTCGACCTGGCCGGCGAGCCGCCAGGCCGCGCGGTACCCGTCGTCGGACATCCACAGCCGCAGCTGCAGCAACGCCAACAGCCCCAGCAGGATGAGCAGGACTGTCCGCACTCGTGCCCTGCGCTCCGGTCAGCCCGTGCTGAGCGGCAGCGCCGCCCGGCCGGGATAACGCGCCGCCGCGCCCAGCTCTTCCTCGATGCGGAGCAGCTGGTTGTACTTCGCGACCCGGTCAGAGCGCGACAGCGAGCCGGTCTTGATCTGCGAGGCGGCGGTGGCCACGGCTATGTCGGCGATGGTGCTGTCCTCGGTCTCGCCGGACCGATGCGATACCACGGCGGTGAAGCCGGCTTCGTCGGCCATGCGGATCGCCTCGAGCGTCTCGGTGAGCGTGCCGATCTGGTTGACCTTGATGAGGATGGAGTTCGCGACCCCTTCCTCGATGCCGCGCGCGAGAATTTTCGTATTGGTCACGAACAGGTCGTCGCCGACCAGCTGCAGGCGTTTGCCCAGCCTGTCGGTGAGCAGCTTCCAGCCGGCCCAGTCACTCTCGTCCATGCCGTCCTCGATGGACACGATCGGGTAGTTGCGCGCCAGTCCCTCGAGGTAGTCGCAGAAGCCGGCTGCATCGAAGTCGCGATTCTCCGAGGCGAGGCGGTACACGCCCTTGTCGTAGAACTCAGAGCTGGCGACGTCCAGCGCGAGCAGAATGTCCGTGCCCGCCTTGAAGCCGGCCTGCTCGACGGCTACGAGGATGGTTTCCAGGGCAGCCTCGTTGGACGGCAGGTCGGGCGCGAAACCGCCCTCGTCACCGACGCCGGTAGCCAGGCCGCGACGCAGCAGCACAGCCTTCAGCGCGTGGAAGATCTCCGCGCCATGGCGCAACGCTTCCGAAAAACTCGGCGCGCCCACCGGCATGATCATGAATTCCTGGATGTCCACGCTGTTGTCGGCGTGTGAGCCGCCGTTGATGATGTTCATCATCGGCACCGGCATGTTGAATTCGCCGCCGGTGTGCAGGTAACGGAACAGCGACTGGCTGCGGGAGGCTGCCGCGGCGCGCGCGGCGGCCAGCGACACGGCGAGGATGGCGTTCGCGCCGAGCCGATGCTTGTTCTCCGTGCCGTCGAGCTCGATGAGCTTGTGGTCCAGCGCAACCTGGTCGGTGGCGTCCATGCCCTGCACCGCCGCGCGGATTTCGCCGTTCACGTTGGCCACGGCCTTGCGCACGCCCTTGCCGAGGTAGCGGGACTTGTCGCCGTCGCGCAGCTCCACGGCCTCGCGCGCGCCGGTGGACGCGCCTGAGGGCACGCCGGCGCGGCCGGTGTGACCGCCCTCGAGCACGACGTCCGCCTCGACAGTCGGGTTGCCGCGGGAATCGAGGATCTCGCGCCCGTGCACTGCTACGATCTTTGCCATTTCAGTCTCCCTGGGTTCTCTGCCCGGCGCCCGCAGCGCGGCCGCCGATGGCTCATCCTTCAGCCGGCTCCGACTCGTCGAAGGGCCGCGCCTTGACGGTCCGATCGAGCTCGCGGAGCGTCTCCAGCAGGCGCTCCAGCCGATCCAGCGGCCACGCGTTCGGGCCGTCCGACAAGGCGTGCTCGGGATCGGGGTGGGTTTCCATGAACAGCCCGGAGACGCCGGCCGCCACGGCGGCACGCGCCAGCACCGGCACGAACTCCCGCTGGCCGCCCGAGGCCGAGCCTTTGCCGCCCGGCAGCTGCACCGAGTGGGTGGCGTCGAACACCACGGGTGCGCCGGTCTCGCGCATCACGGCCAGCGCGCGCATGTCGGACACGAGGTTGTTGTAGCCGAAGGTGAAGCCGCGCTCGCACACCATGATCTGCTCGTTGCCGGTGGAACGCGCCTTGGTGACCACGTTGCCCATCTCCCACGGCGACAGGAACTGGCCTTTCTTGATGTTGACCGGCCGGCCCTGCGAGCAGGCGGCGACGATGAAATTCGTCTGGCGGCACAGGAAGGCCGGCGTCTGCAGCACGTCGACCACCGCGGCAACCTCGCCGAGCGGCGTGTCCTCGTGGATGTCGGTGAGCACCGGCACCCCGAGCTCGCGCTTGACGGCCTCGAGAATCCGGAGCCCCTCCTCGATGCCCGGGCCGCGGAAGCTGCCGATGGACGAGCGATTGGCCTTGTCGAACGACGACTTGTAAATGAACGGCACGCCGAGCCGACCGGTGATTTCCTGCAGCCGGCCGGCGGTATCCATGGCGAGTTCGCGGCTCTCGATGACGCAGGGCCCGGCGATCAGGAACAGCGGCTGGTCAAGCCCGACCTCGAATCCGCACAGCTTCATGCGTGCACCACTTCCGGCTCGGCGTATTGCCGGCGTGCGCGCGCCGCCTCGATGAAGCCGGTAAACAGCGGATGGCCGTCGCGCGGGTTCGAGGTGAATTCCGGATGGAACTGGCAGGCGATGAACCACGGGTGCTCCGGCAGTTCGATCACCTCGCACAGCCCGTCCAGCGACCAGCCGGACATCACCAGGCCGGCTTGCTCGAGCGTCTCGCGGTAATTGTTGTTGAACTCGTAGCGGTGGCGATGCCGCTCGATGATGCGCTCCGCGCCATACGCGGTCGCCGCCCGGCTGCCCGGGGTGAGCACACACTCCTGTCCGCCCAGGCGCATCGAGCCGCCCAGGTCGGAGGCTGCATCGCGCTTCTCCACCGCGCCCGTGCGATCCATCCACTCGGTGATGAGCGCGATCACCGGGTGCGGCGTCTGCAGGTTGAACTCGGTGCTGTGCGCGCCCGCGAGACCGGCGACGTTGCGGGCGTACTCGATGACGGCGATCTGCAGACCGAGACAGATGCCGAGGTACGGCACGCCCCGCTCGCGCGCGTAGCGGGCCGCCGCGATCTTGCCCTCGATGCCGCGATCGCCGAATCCGCCGGGCACGAGGATCGCGTCCATGTTCGCAAGGCGTGCAGTGTTGCCGTCGCGCTCGATCTGATCAGCCTCGACGAAATGGATCTTGACCTTGGTGCGCGTGTGGAGGCCGGCGTGGAGCAAGGCCTCGTTGAGCGACATGTACGAATCCTTGAGATCCACGTACTTGCCGACCATCGCGATGTCGACGTGATGCAGCGGATTGGCCTTGGCGTCGACGACGGCCTGCCACTCGGACAGGTCGGCCGGCGGCGCCTCGATGCGCAGCTTGGCGCAGATGATGTCGTCGAGGTGTTCCGCGTTCAGCAGCAACGGGATCTTGTAGATATCGTCGGAGTCGACCGCGGCGATGACCGCCCGTTCGTCCACGTTCGTGAACAGCGCGATCTTGCGGCGCTGGTCTTCGGGCAGCGGCCGGTCCGCGCGGCACAGCAGCACGTCCGGCTGGATGCCGATGCTGCGCAGCTCCTTGACCGAGTGCTGCGTCGGCTTGGTCTTGGTCTCGCCCGAGGCCGCGATGTAGGGCACGAGGGTGAGATGCATGTATGCGACATGGTCGCGCCCAAGCTCGGAGCCGAGCTGGCGGATGGCCTCCAGGAACGGCAGGGACTCGATGTCGCCGACCGTGCCACCGATCTCGACCATGCAGACATCGGCATCGCCGGCGCCGGCGCGCACGCTGCGCTTGATCTCGTCGGTGATGTGCGGGATCACCTGCACGGTCGCGCCGAGGTACTCGCCGCGCCGCTCCTTGGCGATGACGTTCTGGTAGATGCGGCCGGTGGTGTAGTTGCTGTGGCGCGAGGTCGTGGTGCGCACGAAGCGCTCGTAGTGGCCGAGGTCGAGGTCGGTCTCGGTGCCGTCCTGGGTGACGAACACTTCGCCGTGCTGGAACGGGCTCATGGTGCCGGGATCCACGTTGATGTAGGGATCCAGCTTGATCATGCTGACCTTGAGGCCGCGGGCCTCGAGGATGGCGCCGAGCGACGCCGCGGCTATGCCCTTTCCAAGCGAGGAAACGACGCCGCCGGTAACGAAGACGTAACGTGTCATCAGGAGTACCGCCGTTCGGGATTGTGACGCGCCACCGGCGCGAGAAAACGACGGGAAGTCAGATTATCAGAAGGCCTGCCCGCCCACAACGAACGCGCCTCGCCCGGGGAGGGCGCAGCCTTCCCAGCGGAGCCGCCAGCCCTCGGTTTCCGGGGGGGTCCACCAGCTTTCGTCAATCCACAGGTCGCCCGCCGCGGCCAGCTTGCCGCCGACTTCGAGCAAGGGAATGCGCGACCGGATCCAGGGCGGAATCCCGGCCGCCTGCAGCAGGTTCTTCAGCGACTGGTGGCCCGAGCGGCCGGGCAGCTGGAGGCGCTCGCCGCCGGCGCGGAACACGACCCGCCAGGGCGCCGACGCGAGCGCGTCGCGGCGCAGGCCGCCGCCCGTCGTGGGCTCGATCGCCAGCGTGCCCAGGCCCGGGCCCAGCGCCAGCGGCGTGGACGGGTCCGGCCAGGCGAGCGGTCCGGGCACCTCCGCCAGGCCGGCTTCCGGCATCAGCCACAGGCCGTCAGCGTGGCGCGTGGCGACCACCCCCGGCCAGCGGATCTCTGGATGGGTATCCGGCGCGGCCTCGAACACCTGTGCCAGCAGGCTGGCAAGGCGCCGCTCGTCCGGGACCGGCAACCCGAGTTGGCGGCACTGCCAGCGCACCAGGTTGCGGCAGCGGGCCGCCGACAGTCGCCGCATGGCGGGGACGCTCAACGCCTCGCCCTCGACGCACCCGGCCGCGTCCAGGGCGGCGAGATCGTCGAGCAGAGTGGCGGCCTCGGCGCAATGCCGGGCCGCGCGCGAAGCCGCCGCGGCGGCGCCGGGCCAGTGCGCCCGGATCGCCGGCAGGACCTGGTGCCGCAGGTGATTGCGGGCGAAGCGCGGCTGCTCGTTGGCCGGGTCGCGGACCCACTCAGGCAGCTGCTGAGACTGCGCCCAGGCCTGTAGCGAGGCGCGCGGGAATCCGAGCAGGGGACGCTGGTGCCAGCCGGCGCCAAAGGGCGTCTCCACCGGCATCGCGGCAAGGCCCGCCACCCCCGCGCC
>Ga0114946_10001079_pt1 | contig 18737 bp, 13 predicted proteins | sample WalLakDeSediment_FD_88676 | JGI IMG/M metagenome (GOLD analysis project Ga0114946, IMG submission 88676) | Lake sediment microbial communities from Walker lake, Nevada to study Microbial Dark Matter (Phase II) - Walker Lake 11/02/13 Deep Sediment | ecosystem: Environmental > Aquatic >...
ACATGCCCTCCATACGGGGAGTGAACGAGGTGAGGATCGAAGTAGCTCTCGCATGTAGCATGCCCGCCGAAGTTGTCGTCGACCTTTCCCCCAACCACATTATCCCAATGGGCCAGGAGTTGGTCCATGCTCTCAATGCCGAAGACGGTCATGAAAGCGTCATTGACCCAGGGGTCATCGCAGGCATACTTAGGTTGCTCCTTGGAAGCTACGTGCAGAGTGTTGAAGCTCCACTTGTCCAGCTTCCACCCCTCGACCTGATCCTTCAGGTCAGCCGGCATATGCTCCGCGCCCAGGAGGTCGAAGAACGTTGTCTGGGGGTCGAGGGTTGACATGACCACTTTGCTGCGCAGGACTCGACCCTCCAGGGTCTCCACCCCGGCAACCCGGCCGTTCTCCATCAGGATCTTTGTTACCTCGGCTGCATCCAAAATCGTTCCGCCATTTGCCACGATCTCACGTGCCAGGGCGCCGGCGAACTTGTGGGACCCTCCGTCACAGTAGCACTTATTCATCGCCCGGTCCAGATAGAGGGCGACGAACATGCCTATGCCCGTCTCTCTGGGGTCCAGCCCCCACATGCAGGTGATGTACAGCAGGAAAGCGCGCACCTTATCGTTCTCGAAGTTCTTGGTTATTATCTCCAGTGGGCTTTGCTCGACGAGTTCGAGCATCTCGTTGCCCACTTTAGTGCGCTGCATGGCGATGCTGATGTCCAGGGGGGACATGGGAGGCACAAATGTGGCCGGGCCTATTATGTCGCTGACAATCCTCTTCCAGCCCCTCATCAGCTTGCCAAACGCAACGGCGTCTTTGTAGGAGAACTTGGTGATGGAATCCTTCGTGTCCTCCAGCATATGCGTGAGGAGCAGTGACGTACCATCCTCGAACACCATGCCCGTCTGTGCATTGGGCTTGGTCCACTGCAGGGCGTGGCGGTCCATATCGAAGTCCCTGAGCACTGGCATGAGGTCAACCAGCATGTGGTAGACAGCATGCATGTTGGAGTAGTAGCCCGGGAAAAGAACCTCCTCGGTCGCCAGTCCGCCTCCGATCTCATAGCGGCGCTCTACCACAGCTACCTTCAGCCCAGCCTTGGCCAGATAGGCTCCCGCCATCAGGCCGTTAGGGCCGCTTCCTATGATAATGACGTCCCATTCGCTTTCATCGGGAAACTCATCGAATATCTTACCAATCAGTGAATCCGGCATAGTATTTGTCCTCCTTCTCAGCGTGGTATCGCCGATATCTTGCCTTGCTGCGGTATGTACCACGGGGACGGGTACCACCATTCGCCGGGCTCAACAAGGCCATCCTCGATGAGGATGTGCATCAGGTTGTAGGGGATGGCCATAAGAGCCAGACCTCCAGGATGGCAGGATGTCTGGTTGCAGAGGTAAAGCCCCTCGACAGGGGTGCGGTAGCGGGCTAGTTCCGGTATGGGGCGGTTTTCGCTCCACTGGTCGTCGCAGTGGCGGGTACCACACCATGTACCTCCAATAAGGCCGGTGTTGCGGAACTCAGATTCGTAGGGTGTGTTTGCCAGATGAGCGATGAGGTTGTCGTCATCGAGATTCTCTATTACCTGGCTGAATGCCTCGCGCAGGTAGGCGTTGATCTCCTCCTTTATAGTGTCCAGGGCATCTGGCCCATCTACCACATACTCCGGTGGGGGGACATAAGTGTAGAAAGGAGATTCAAGGTAGTGACCCGGAATCGTGCACTGCGGGTCCGTTTCGCGGAACCTGTCGCTCGGAGTCGAGAGCCACATCAGCCTTTCGGGTGGCATGGTGGGACGCCCTTTCCTGCCGTCCACGTCCGCCACGTGCTCATAGTAGATCTCACGCGAATCGCAGGGATAGGGCCCGAGTCCAACATCGGGAGTTAGTTCATGCCTGAACTTTGGACGGAGGCGAAGGCGCTCGCGGGTGAGGAGGTGGGATACCCAGATGCTGCCTCCCTTGAGGCTGATATCATCTACTTTTCTTATGAAGCTGGAGCCCAGATGCTTGGGCCCGATAAGTTTGCTGAAAGTTTGCTTGACATCCACGTCGCTGACCACCGCCTTAGTTGCCCAGATCCTCTTTTCATCTGTGGTAGCGGTCTCCCTCAAACGAACTCCAACCGCCTGTCCGTCTTGGATGATGATCTCATCTACGGGACAGCAGGTGCGCACAACTGCCCCATGGGCTATAGCGCACCGTACCATGGAGTGGAAATAGCCGTGCATGCCGCCGCGAGGAACGCTGATTCCTCCATATATGGTGAGTGTTATATCGCAGCCCAGAGCCGGAATAGCTACACCCTCCCAGTGGCCGGCGGCTCCCGAGTACCAGGCTATCATCGCGTGCATTACCTTGAGGGGCTCGCTCTCTATGTACTCGTCCATGAGGTCGAACATTGTCATGTCGAGTAATTCCTCGGTCCAGACATCCGGCTGGTGCTGTTTGTATACCTGCATATAGGGAACATTCTCGGCTGTTACCTCCACCTCGGGTGGATGAGGTGGGCACCAGAAGATGGAGCGCAGGAGCTCCTTGATAAATGGGGGCTGTCCCAGCATGCCGCTTAATTTGGCCCAGCTCATTGCGTCCTTGTCGGTGATTGGTGCCAGCCCGTCGGTGACGGCTATGCCTCTAGATTGCTGATCCGCGAGGTTATCCGATTGAGGGCTCCAGTCCATGCGAAAGCCGTACTTGTGCAGCTCCAACTGATCGAATCCCGGGGCTGGCCCGGCATACATGTACATGGCGTGGGGCGTGATACGGACGCCGGGGATGGGCTCCGTGTTCTCACACGCCCCTCCGGCCTCCGGCCTCTCCTCGAGCACGCAAACGCTGGCTCCACACTTGCCCAGATATGCCGCCAGCGCTACGCCATTAGGTCCTCCACCGACGATTACGAAATCATATCTTTCTTCCTTGATCATGCGTGCCTCCTTTCGGTCATTGTGAGCACATTATAAGAGGGTTTATAGTCACACTAAGCCATTATACGCTAAAGAATAAGCATAATTGCCTGTAATGAATATGGTGATTCTACCTGTTTTGTTCTTAACTCGTTTCCGACTACACACTGGGGACAACACCATTAGGGTAGGGATGGCACTGCAAGCAGAACAGTGTTTAGCTAATATTATACGCGAGTGTAGCAGGAGCCCACCTTTTTATGCGACCGCTGGGAGATGATCAGGATTTGGATAAGCTACGACTGAACTCGCAGCTCCACGATCCCTTGCTTGCCGTATTGGGCAATTACTATTCCAGATAGGTCTTGGTGTACTGCTCCATCTCTTTTGTGGGTTTCCACCATTTGGTAACTCCGAGGTCCTCGGCTACCCTGTTGGCGGCGAGGTAGCCCGGCCCTCCGAGTACCAGGCCTCCCGGATAGGTAGAGGCCCCGCACAAGTAGAGACCCTTGATTGGAGTGTCGTGATTGGAGCAATCCTGGTTAGGGCGGAAACAACCCAACTGCACAGGCCTGTAGTCACCGTGCTTGATTGAGCCGCGGCGCATATTCGGGAAGCGTATCTCAATGTCCACCGGGGTTTCCTGGCTGGTCATGGCAATGTTTTCCCGCTTCATGTTTGGGGCTACCTTCGCCCATTTGGCCAGGATAGCTTCCTGTAGCTCAGGGCCGCGTTTATCCCAGCCGCCCTCAATGTCGTACGGGGCGTGTATCTGGAAGAAGGAAACATGCCTGCCTGGTTTCCGAACGAGGTGGGAATCGAAGAAGCTCTCGCAGGTGCAATGTCCGCCCAGGCTGTTGTCGTCGACCTTACCCGCCACTACGTTATCCCAGTGAGCGAGGAGCTGGTCGGTGCTCTGAAAGCCGATGATGGTCATGAACGACTCATCGACCCAGGAGTCGCCGCAGGCGTAGTGGGGCGCCTCCTCCGATAAAACATGCAGGGTGTTGTAGCTCCATTTATCATACTTCCAGCCTTCGACAGAATCTTTGAGGTCTGCCGGCAGCTTCTCTGCGCCCAAGAGGTCGAGGAAGGTGGTGTGGGGGTCGAGACTGGATATAACGACTTCGCTGTTGAGGGTCCGGCCCTCCATAAGTTCGATGCCGGAGACATGGCCGTTGTTCATATTGATCTTGGTGACATCGGAAGACTCCAGGATGGTGCCGCCAGCCCGGACGATCTCGCGTGCCAGGGCACCTGCCAGCTTGTGTGAACCGCCGTGGAGGTAGCACTTGTTCATTCCGCGGTCGAGAAGGAGCGGGACGTAGAAACCTATCCCTGTTTCCCTGGGATCCAGCCCCCACATGCAGCTGACGTACAGCAGAAGAGCCCTTATCCGGTCATTCTCGAAATTTTTATTGATGACCTCCAGCGGGCTTTGCTCTACAAGCTCGAGCATCTCGTTGCCGATGTCGGTGCGCTGCATAGCGACACTGATGTCTATGGGAGACATAGCAGGTATATAGGTAGCTGGAGCCAGTATCTCGCTCACTATGCGGCGCCAGTTCCTCATCAGCTTGCCAAAGGCCACGGCGTCTTTATGTGAGAACTTGTGGAAGGAGTCGGCGGTGTCTTCGATCATGCGTGTCAGCAACAGCGAGCCGCCGTCCTCGAAGACCATGGCGGTCTGGAGGTTGGGCTTGATCCATACGAGACCATGACGATCGAGTTCGAAGTCCTTGACCACGGGCATGTAGTCAACCATCAGGTGGTAGATGGCATGTATATTTGAGTAGTAGCCCGGGAAGAGGATCTCCTCGGTGGCGAGCCCACCACCGACCTCATAGCGACGCTCGACCAGAGCAACCTTTAAGCCCGCACGGGCGAGATAGGCTGCTGTCATCAGCCCATTGGGTCCGGCCCCGATGATAACAGCATCCCAGTCGCTTTCAGCGGGGAACTCAGAGAAGAAACACTGGGGGTGTGGCTGGTCGGTCAGTTCTCTTTTCTGCATATCTTTCCTCCTTGCTGGTCTCACTGAGTAGCCGCTGATGCCGGGCGGTGCGGTATCGCCGATATCTTGCCCTCTTCTGGAATGTACCACGGTGAAGCGTACCACCAGTCGCCGGGCTCGGCTATGCCATCCTCGATGAGGATATGCATCAGGTTGTAGCCGACAGCCATCAGGCACAGTCCTCCGGGGTGCGCTGATGACTGGTGAGAGAGATAAAGGCCTTCGATGTCCGGCACCCGGTAACGTGCTAGTTCGGGCAAGGGACGCTCGTTCCACCACTGGTCCCTGTCACAGCGGATTCCGTACCATGAGCCGCCCATCATTCCGGTGTTGCGGAACTCCTGGTCCCACGGACCGTCTGAGAAAATTTGGACGATGTTGTCCGAATCGATGTTATCTACTACCTGGCTGAGCGCGACTCGCATGTATTCATCCCACTTGGCCTTGTCCTCCATGGCCTCGACGCCGTCGACATTGTACTGCGGTGTCGGAACCAGCATGAACAAGGGCCCATTGATATGGAGGCCGGGTCGCGTACATTGGGGATGACACTCAGCGTAGTTCTCGCTGGCAACCATGCCGTACATCGCCCTCTCCGGAGGGATGGTGAGGCTGCGCTGGTGCCCGAGCACCTCCGTCACGTGTTCGAAGTACAGTTGTCGCGAGTCCATGGGGTAAAACGGACCTGTGAAAGACCCGTAGTCTTCATATTTGTAGTCATCCCTCTGGTACTTGGGGCGGACGTGAAGCCGTTCACGGGTAAGGAAATGGGCCATGTAAAGGCTTCCACCCTTGAGGCTGAGGTCCTTTATCCTCTGCAGGAAACCGTTGTCCAGATGTCGCGGCCCGATCATTTCGAGGAAGGTGGGCTTGATGTGAACGGCGCTTATTACCGCCTTGTCCGCCCAGATCTTCTTCGCACCCCATGTAGCATCGTCCCTCAGCCGCACCCCGACTGCACGCCCATGCTCGATAATGATCTCCTCCACAGGGCAACAGGTGCGCACTATTGCGCCGTGCGCTATGGCGCAACGCAACAGGGCGTGATAGTAGCCGTGGATGTTCCCGCGCGGGGCCACCGGCATGGCGACGGCGGGTGGCAGGACGGTTGCCACGCTGCACAAGGCTGGAATGGCTCCCCCCTCCATGTGGCCGTGCGCTCCTGACACCAGGGCTATGTACGCCTGGTTTACCTTGAAGGGCTCGGTCTCCAGGTACTCGTCCATGAGGTCGAACATCGTCATCTCGAGCAGTTCCCTGGTCCACATGTCCGGCTGGTGCTGCTTGTACACCTGCATAAATGGAATGGTATGATCGTTCAGCTCAACCTCGGGAGGGTGCGGCGGGCACCAGAAGGTGGCCCGCATCAGGTCCTTGAAGAACATGGGCTCGGTTAGCATGCCGCAGATCTTGCCCCATCCCATCTTATCGACATCGGTCACCTTCGACAGACCGTCGGTGGTAAGCATGTATCTGTTCAGGTCCAGAGGTACATACGCACCGGCTTTCCAGTCCATGCGGAAGCCATACCTCCACATCTCCAGCTGATCCCAGCCAGGGGCCGAGCCCCCGTAGTTGGCGATGGCATGTGGCTGGATGCGCACCCCCGCGATGGGCTCCGTGGTTTCCTGCGATCCACCGCACTCCGGCCTCTCCTCCAGCAGGCAGACGCTCAGTCCGCACTTGGCCAGATACGCGGCCGTGGTCGTGCCGTTATGACCCGCACCTATGATTACAACATCATACCTTTCTTCCTTGCTCATATACCCCTCCTGTAGGATGGCGAATTTCAACCAGCTTACACTTATAAGTTACAGCTTTGGCAGATTCACGATGCGGGAATAATAGATAATCGCAGTCAACTATTGTTTGGGTGCAGAAAAGATAAGTCTTATAATCGATATTTGGTATGGTGTAGCCACTGTTTGTTTTACTATTATTTCCTGATGGCCATTGGGAGCAATAACATGTGGGGGGGCACAGTATAGAAGGCTATGTGAGCAACTGACTTAGTTGAGCGATGTCAAATGGGAGTTAAGTATAGCCTCTCTACGGGAGAGGGGTACTGGGGCATTCCCACCATGTGGCATATTGATAAGTGTAGGGGCACGGCGTACGCCGTGCCCCTGCTTAAGTAGTCTTCTTGACGGCACCTGCAATTAGTGGCGGATCAATCTACCTGCTTTCGCTTGGCGGTATCTGGGCTGTTCCAGGATCAAGGAGGCAACGTCCTCTGTCTTGAACCTCCGGTGTCCGCCGGGGCCAATGCGGTATTCCTTTATTAATCCCTTCGCCCCCCACCGTCTCAGCGTGTTACTGTGTATACTGAGCAGGCGGGATGCCTCTCTCATCGTGAGCATGGGGCGTGGCGCTTTGTCTCTCTCCTTACCCATTTTTCTTTTTGATGCCGTATTCATACTTCCACCACCTGCGTCTCGATATTGCAGGAACCTGACTGGAGATTCGCTGAATGCAGTGCTTCGCAAATTTACCATATTCCTGCCACCTTTATCTTAGGATATGGAAACGTTCCTTGTCTGTGACTTTCGTCTCATTAGGAACGTGATGTGGAGGATTTATGGATGATCAGGCGGTCGCCGCTATATTAGGGGATTGATTCTTTGCGTTGCTACATTCTGATCCTGGCAACGGGGTTGCCAGGCAAACCTGGTTTTTCCCCGCTCTTTTGGCATTATACATGGCCTCATCGGCCCTTTGAAGAAGCTCTTTGACAGCAGAAGCGTGAGACGGGTATGATGCTACGCCGACGCTTATACTCGCTCCCACTTCCTCGCCATCTATCTCAGTGTGATATTGCTCTACCTGAGATCTGATTCTTTCGCCGATATCGCAGGCCTCAGGACTGTCCGTTTCAGGAGCGAGCAGCATGAACTCGTCTCCTCCCAGCCGACCAGCAACATCTGAAACACGGGTGTCGGCTTTGATGATCTTTCCCAGTTCCTTCAAGATAGCATCGCCCCCGTGATGGCCAAAGCGGTCGTTTACTGTCTTAAGCCCGTCCAAATCGATCATTATCACCGAGAAAGCGGACTTACCTCTTGAGGCACGTGCAAACTCTCGCTCTATTTGCTCCATTAGGTATCGACGGTTGTAAAGACCTGTCATACTGTCGGTGAAAGCAATCTCCACGGTCCTCTCATATAGCTGAGAATTCTCGACTGCCACGCCTATTTGGTTCGCAATTGTACCCAATAGTTGGACCTCTCGATCCGGGAAATTCCGAGACCCATAGCTGCAAACACACAATACCCCCAGAACCTTCTCTCTCGACATTATTGGTATAGCTGAAAGAGATTGGAAACCTTCTCTTTTTAAGACTATTGGGTCGAATCTAGCGTCAGCAGTCATATTCCCCACTATGAGTGGCTTCCCTGTCAGGGCAACTCGACCTGCGAAGCCCTTGCCAACCTTCATTCTCTTCACATCTCGGATAAATCTTTCTGGGAAGCCTTGATGAGTGTTGAGAACCAGCTCGTCAGTTTGCGCATTAACCAGGAATATCCCCCCCGCCTCTATCTCCATCAGCGCCAATACCCTTTCGAGGACGCTTTCCAGCATCTCTGTTAGGTTCAGAGTTTGGCTCACTGTGACACCGATATTGTAGAGTGTCTCCACCTGTTTGGCTGAGTCGATGAGTTTCGCTTCAGCCATCTTCCTTTCAGTAATGTCCATGAGCGTTCCTAACACCGCCCGCCTCCCTTGGTACTTGATAGAAGTGGCCTTATCCAGGAGCCAAACAGTCTCCCAATCCTTTCTTATGGACCTGAACTCATACGGCAGGTTACTCTGTCCCTTCAGGACTTCTATCGCTTTCGCTCTGACCATCTCTCTATCTTCCGGGTGAACATAGTTGAGAGAGTATGTCCCTATCAACTCATCGCTCGAGTAGCCACATATCTCTTCCAGAAGGCGATTGACATATTGGAAGCGCCCATCCTGCAAGAGGTATATCCCTGTTTCAGCGGTCTCTATCATGCCTCTTGACAGCTCCTCGCTCTGCCGTAGCGCCTCTTCCGCTTTCTTGCGTTCGGTGATGTCTGCTATGATTCCTATTGAGCCATTTACTTTTCCTTCCGGACCTTTGAGCACGCTCAGGGATAAGTCAACGTCGATGATCTTTTGATCCCCAGTGATTATCTTGGTCTCGAAGTGGTGCTGTATACCCTTCTGTCTCACATTCTGTGACCTTATTCTTTTCCACTCCGCTTCTGGATATAGAGAACTGACAGGTTTCATATATAGTTCGTCTCTGCCCATTCTCAGAAGGACCTCGGCGAACTTGTTCCAGGTAATTATGTTCTCACCCGCGTCAGATACGGTTATGGCGACGGCTGAATTCTCGAAGATGGTTCTGTAGTTCTCCTCGGTCAACTGTAGCTGTTCTCGCGCCTTGCTGCGCGCGCTACTGTCACCAGCACTGGAACGAGGCCTATTTCGCATATCCTTACTGCCGGCTCCCATGTATCTCCTTCTCGTCTCTTCGGTTCAAGAACTGATAAACACGCTACAATGACATAAACGATGTTAGCACGTCATTCGCTTGGTACACAATGGTTCATTTGTGCGACTATAGATAGGTAAATAGTCCCCCAATTAACTTAAAGCATGGGATGTGACGTCGTTCCTGGCAACAGCAATAGTGCGACTAATCAAGCTGGCGCCGAACGGCAAGAAGGGGCAGCTTTCTGAAGGCTCTGCCTCGGTTGCTGCATACGAGTGGCTCTTAGAGCCGATTTCTGACGTCCTCGTCTGCCTGGCAGTTTACATAAGAATGGGCTATCTCACCAGAGGGGATGCCTCCAGATCAAAGGGGTTCATTCTCATAGTGAGTGAGAAGAGATACGGATAGTTGCCCTTCAAATATTTGACATAATCTATCCATTCGTAGACTAGCTTGATATACGCTCTTTTTATGTCGTTGGCGAGATGCTGATAGTCTGTATCCGGCAACTGACTGATGTCTTCTCTAAACTCCAATTCATCCGATAGGTGGAAGACCGCCCGCAGAAGCTCTGTGAATGATTCGTGTTCCAGCAAAGTGGGGTTCTCCAGAATACGTATCAAAAAGTCCTTCTTCTCCATAAGGAAGCCGCGCAGTTCCTCTAAATCGACCCTTTGGATGTCAATCTTGTAATCGTAGTTCTTGAGGCGTTGACTGACCTCGAGGAATTCTTGCTCGGACCAGTCGTTGGTCACCATAAGGTGGTTTCTAATCTTGTCCAGTCCGGGGTCGAAGTCGGAGAAGTAGGTCAAGAGTTTTGTTCCGACTGCGCTGAAGAAGGTCCCAATAACCATGTTCAGCTTTTCCAGCCTGGCGCGTTTTTCCCTCTCGTTCAACAGCCGGTGTATAATAAGAGTGACCAGAAGTATCTCGATCGGGACGAAAGCAATATCTCCTACCATGAAGATGAAGATGTGGTGTGTATCCCTGAACATGGCGTAGTGGATCAGGTAGAGGATTATGGATAGTACGATCAATGACAATCCCAGGAGGATAGGCCAGCTTATACGTTTCATGTTTCGTCACCCCACGTTCTAGTCTTAGAATTCTTGGCCTGAATTGCCGTGTAGTCAATTATAAACGTTTATTGATGCCAGCGTAATGAGGGAGGTGAACGCAATGGGACAAGCTGAAAAGGACAAATTGAGGGCGCTGTTGGACTACTGGGTTAAGCACAACAAAGAGCATGGCGAGGAATTCAAGGAGTGGGCGGAGAAGGCTAAAGACTTTGGTGAGACCGCAATCCATGACGAATTGATGCAGGCGTATGAAGAAATGGATAAAACGAACGCCTTACTGCTCAGTGCCTCGGAGAGATTGAAGAAGGAAGAGTAGGGATAACTTCGGGTAACCCGTTGGTTGCCTGATGCAACGCTGAGTTGAAGCTTGGATAAGCCTGTCCTGGGATGCTGAGAACAAGTAATGAAGGGAGACTAGGGGAATAGCCTACAAAATCATCCCTGAAAAATGCGCTACCGTTCCCTGGCTGTGTGGGGACTGCAGACCGGAATGTCCGAATAGGGCTATTAGCACTGCGCATGTCGTCGATCCCGACAGGTGCACGGAGTGTGTTGGCGCCTACGAGTCGCCTCGCTGCGCTGAGGTCTGCTCTGCGGGTGCGTGTGTGCCCGACCCGCAACACCGTGAGACCAAGCAGCAGTTGCTGGAGAGATGGCGCAGATTGCATCCAGGCGAGGAACCTGCGCCTGGAACCTACTAGGTGTCAAGCACTAAATCAGATGACTCAGAGAGGGTGTATCTCCGTGATGGGATGCTGCGTGTCGAATGAGTTGACCCGGCGCTATGTAACTGAGATCCGGGAATCGGGCCGGAGCAAGGATTGCAGGCGTTTCTCAAAGGCGGAGATGAAGGCCTCCACGGCGATAGGGCAGAACTGGTCGCGAGAGCACCTGCGCAGCTCATCGATGGCATGATCTGCGCTCAGTGCGGCACGGTATGGACGGTCGGTAGTTATGCTGTCGAAGGTATCTGCGATAGCCAGTAGACGAGCGCCCATGGGAATGTCGTCACCTTTTAGGCCGTCGGGATAGCCCAACCCGTCGTACCTCTCGTGGTGATGGAGGACAAGCGCTCTTACTGCGTTCAGAAATGGAATACCATCTATGATATTGGCACCTATCACGGGGTGTTCGAGGAAGGCTTTATACTCCTCGGCATTGAGATGCCCCGGCTTACTCAGTATGCTATCGGCAATACCTATTTTCCCTATGTCGTGAAGGATGCTGGCATATTCAAGGACTTCAAGCTCCTCCTGTGAGAATGAGAGCGCAACTCCTCCCAGCAGAGCATACCCTACTACTCTCTGAGAGTGGCCACGAGTATAAGGGTCTTTAGCATCGATGGCTGCAGCCAGTGCTTTCATGGTACCCTTATACCCATCTATGACTGATTGATGAAGCTTGCTGTTCTCAATCGCAATCGCAGCTGTTGCCCCTACGGCTACCAGGGTCTCCAGGTCTTGCTCGTTGAAGTCACTGCCATCCAGCTTATTGAGCACCTCGACTACACCAATGACCTTGCCCCGGGCTACCAGTGGCGCGCACATGATAGCTCTGGTAACGAAACCCGTAGCCTTATCTACATCTGCAAAGAAACGCTTATCCCTGGTCACATCGTTGACAATTATGGGGCAGCCATGGCGGGCTACCCAGCCAGCGATGCCGGACTGGATACCCAGTCTAACCTGTTTTAGTACACCGCCTGCTGCGCCATCGGCGAACTCGAAGAATAGCTCTTGCCTCTCCTCGTCGATCAGGAGCACCGACGATGCCAAAGCCCTCAGCGTTTGCCGGGTCATCGTCACAATCTCGTCGACCATCTTTGAGATTTCCGAGGCCGAGCTTGCCCTTTTACCCACTTCGTAGAGAAGGTCCAGCCTTATGTCGTGCGTCTCAGTTTGCCCCGCGTCCCTTATCTTCTGCGGGGCTTTGGCACCGAAGACCATAGGTTGAATTGTTGACATAGTTACATCGGTTTTCGCTAGATTGGGCGCCATTGGCAGCCCCCTTCCCTTAATGCTGAGGGACGAAGTGGGCGGTAACTACCTCAAGCTGAGCTATGGTTATGGTAGTGATGGGTGACGAGATGTCAGCAACGTTACCTGTCCAGCTCTTGAACTCCCAGCCCTCATCAGGTTCAGCGATGAGATCAACTACGGTACCCGCGCGGTGGAAGAAGACTCCTTGACCAGGTTCGGTTACCGATCCGCCAGTGCTGCTGACCATAACTAGCGGGTAGTTGTGCTCGCTATCAGCAGGTTGACCAGTCTCCTCAGGCAGCTCGATAGGAACCAACGTCTCCTCCAGAACCTCAGTCCTGACTATCTTTTCGGGTGCTCGATCTCCCAGCGGCTCTATGTCACCCACGATGGCGCTGGCAAGTTGACTATCCGCAATCTCTAGGTGAATTGGAATCAACCATGCACTGCCGCTGGTTACTTCATTTGCACTGGTGTGTGTAAAGACTGCTTCCCCTTGGGACAGATATGTCAGGTTGACCTGGCTTGTCCCGTCGGCAACACAGCGCAACACGACAGAATATTCGCCAGCCACAGGATTCGGTATGGTAATAACCTGAACCCCGTCGGACGGTGACGTAGATTGTGCACCTGTGATTTGATTAAACGCAAAGCCGTCCGGCAGATATCCCGTGCTCGAACCCGTGGGGTCACATACTGAGGCCACCGCAGGCATACCGACAGTTATGAGAAGCTCACTATCGGCAGTAGCCATCGGCCGGGGCTCAGATGGAGACGCTCCAAACTCTACTGTCGCTTCTTGCCCCACCGGCAGGAACACCTCTTCGTTTTGCGCGCTTACACTGACCAGCCCTTCGGTCGTCCGAACTGTCGTCAGCGCTGTTTCGCCCACCTCGATCTCGAACAAAGTGCCCCTGACCAGGGCCTGAGCCGACGGCGTCTGTATCTCGTAGCGCGCGCCGGGATCCAACCTTTTCACAACACGGCTCCACGTCGTGCCCAACCACTGCTTGAGAACGATGTCTGTGGAGTGTTCGTCGACCCGTTCGAGTCGCTGGATTTCGATATCGGTACCGGGATCTAGTTTGATACTACTGCCTTCGAAGAAGGTCAGCACGGCATGCGAGTCGGTAGCAGTCTTTACCCTGCTACCTGCATCCAGGGTCATGCCGTCGACAGCCACTTGCCAGTCATCTGACCCCGGGATTTGGATCTGCACGCCGCCGCTTAGAACACTGACCGTACACTGGGACGCGAGGGCGGTAGGTTGTGACGGGAAAGCGAGGCTTACGATCATAAAGAGGCTGCCTACCATTGCAATGAGCAGGAGTAGCGTTACCGGAACGACTAGTCCACGCGGCCTGCCAAGGGCTTGAAGGAATCCTCTGCATGCTGTTCCCAGCATTCCAGGTTGCGCTGCTTCTCGGCGTTGCTTTGCAACTTTGGCTTGATTTGACCTTTCGCGAAGCTGCATCATCAGGCGAGCCTTCGATACCGTTCTGAACTCATCCGAAGGCGAGACTCTGGGTGCGGTGGAGATAGATAAGGCGGTAGATAACAACGGCTCTAACTGATGCCGCAGGTGCGGGAAATCAGTCAGGCAGGCCTCGACTGCCTCACCTTTGCGTAGACGCCCTAAACACTCATCTAAAGCCTTTGATAGATCGGTTCGCATTCTTCCATTTCCTCGTTCAGTATCTGCCGGAGCGCAGCCAGTGCGCGCATTTGCATCACTCGTATGGCCCCTTGGCTCTTGCCCATAATATGTTCAATCGCGCGGTTATCGAGATCCTCAATGAATTTCAGTGTTATGACCTGCTTTTGTTGTTGAGGTAGAGATGATATTGCCCGTAATAGCGATTGTTGTATCTGCTTTGTTTCCAACTCTTGCTGAGGTTGATCCCCGTCTGCCGGAATTTCCCTGTCCAGGGGTTGGTGTTGCCGGCTGGTGCGAAAATAGTCGATAACGTGGTTGTGGGCTATGCGATAGAGCCATGCTGAGAATGGTTGCCCCTTCCACCTGTATTTGCCGATGCCTCTCCATGCCTTCATGAATATCTCCTCTGTAAGATCCTCGGCTGTTACCTTGTTGTGAACTTGATAGAAAACGTACCTGTAGATCCGATCGAGGTAGATGCCGTAGAGTTCGCCAAAGGTTTCAACATCGCCATCGATAGCCTGTTTAACCAGCCTTTTAATCTCGATGTCTTCATAGGTCTTGGTCTCGGTGGTTTCCCGAGTCGCGTTCTCCTTGCTACCTATATAACGAAGAGATTCCATAACCGTTACACTTTCATCGTTACGTGGTGTCTAGCCGACCGATTCCTCGTTGATATCCAGCACATCATATGCCACGATTGGCTCTCGTTTCCCCTTTACCACAAACGGCTCCAGCGGCTTTGCCACAACGTAATCTTTTACGAGCTCATAGGTGCAGGAGCTGATCCACACTTTACCAGCCTCAGCGAGGCTGGTTATCCTGGCAGCGATGTTGACGGCGTCGCCAACCACAGAGTACTCCAGGCGGTCCTCAGAACCCATATTGCCGGCAACTACCTTGCCTGTATTTATACCGATGCCAAAGTCCATTTTAGGCAGCTCTGCTTCTCGCTCTTGCAGATCTTTAACGGCGCGTTGAATGTCAATGGCTGCTTTTGTTGCTGACAGAGCGTGCTCTTCGCACAGTGTTGGCGCATTCCAGATCGCCATAACGCTATCTCCGCCGAATTTGTTTACCATGCCGCCGTGGTTGAGGACTGCTTGAATAACTGTAGAAAGATAGATGTTTAGCACCCTGACTAACTCCTCTGGTTGCATGTTCTCGGACATCCCGGTGAAACCACGAACATCAGCAAATGCTACGGTCGCTTCCTGCTGCTGTCCTCCCAGCTTCAACTCATCCTTCTCCAACGCCGTTAGAATCTTGTCCACAACCGGTGGTGAAATGTAGCGGCCAAAAGTCCTTGCCATTTCCTTCTTTTCGGACCGTTCCGAAGTGATATTGAAAAGGGTTAGTCCCACAAATGTACCAAGGATAGCCAGGGGTGGGTAGACTAAGTTGAGCATTATGCCCTTGTCAAAGAAAGTGAAGGCTACCAGGAGATACACAGCACAAATGGAGAAGGTCAGAAGCGTGGCCCAAAGAACTCGCAGACGCAACACTACCAAGCTACAAAGGAGTGCCAGCACCATTATCAAGGCAATGGTGACATTGAACGGGGCTGGCCTGAGGAAATCCCCTGCCAGAATGGTATGAATGGCGTTAGCGTGAATCTCGACGCCGTTCATCATCTGGCCCGTAGGAGTCCAGAAGGTGTCCCCAAGCGCGCTGGCTGTGGCACCGACGACGACGAGCTTGTCATGAAAGACAGAGGGGTCGATCTCCCCCCTTAGGACATCTACAAAAGATACGGTTTTGAAACTTGCTAGGTCACCCCCATCTGCCGGGCTACCCGTGTAGTTAATGAGCATGCCGTTAGCATAGTCAAGTGGAATCGATCGACTGGCGAAAGACATGCGGTTGTTCTCAATGGGGGATTCAATAACTTGAGGACGCCGAAGATACTTGGCGACAGCAGCTAGGGACAGCGCCGGTTCGTAGTCTTCGCCGCTGTCGATAGCCAGTGGCAGTTTCCTCACCACCCCATCCTCATCAGGGAGCAGGTTGGCATGCCCCAGAGCAAGGGCATATTGCTCAAAGAGGCTAAGGGGCCTAATGAAAGTTCCCACTCCGACCGATTCACCAGTACCTGTGGACATATATTGTGGCGCTGAGTATGCGAGGGGGAGGATCACGTTTTCCGCCTCCTCCAGAGACCTCGCCAGCTGCTCGTCACCGGGCGCTGGCTCAGAGAAGAGGATATCGAAAACCACTATTCGGGCTTCAGCTTCAGCAAGCATGTCTATCAGGTCTGCGTGGTAGGAGCGTGGCCATGATGGGAAATGTCCCAGTTGATCCAAACTCCTGTCGTCGATGGCTACGATCACAACTTCCCCCTCTTGTTCTATGCTTCGATTTAAATCCGCCGCTTTGAAGAGGAAATCGCTGCTCTGCAGTTGCACGCCACTGAGCAGGTTGAGCCCGAATGCCATGCAGAGGGCCGCGCCAATGCCGGCTCCAATGAGCAAGCCTGCGAGCAAACGTCTTTTTCGCCGCGACCTCATGATGCAGTTGCCTCCGGTGAAATAGTCTTATGCTACAGTATCCCTAACTACAGTAACACTACTCCGTCCTATGGGAAATGGTCATTTAGTCCTGAGACATTGAAGTATTTAGTAATCCCTTGCTTAAAACGATGGTAGTTGAATAGCCAGTATCTGCGGATCGCTACTGGAAACCGCGCGGTCTGGGGTTCGTGATCGGCAGGTCCATCGGGATTAGGCAAGGCTGGCTTAAGGTGGGTTTCAACTGTGTCAGATTGGCTTCCTAGCAGAGATGTCTTGACAACTCTGGCGAAATGCTATAAAAGTTACGCACTGGCGCTGAAGCGGAGTGGAGCCCCCTCAAAATCGGAGATTTTGTGGGGGTCACTTCGAGGGGAACTGACAGGGGGGAAATCGTATTTATCAACTCGGGCTGCCATGCGGTTAGGGAGGGTTTGCTATGAGAAGCGTCGAATTATCCCTCACGATTGGAGCGCCAATGGACATAGTGCTCAGGGAAATCTCGGAGTACACCCACCCTCCCATACTCCACAAGGGTCGCATAAAGTCTGTCCAGGTACTGGAGGATGAAAATAACGTCAGCATTGCCCTCTGGAGGCTGAAGGTGCTGGGGTTCACGCGAGAGGCGAAACAGAAGCAGACCGTGATTCCGCCCGACAGGATGACGAACGAGACAATCGGAGGATTCGCCAAGGGCACGTTGGAGAGCACCTTCCTCTACGAAACGAGCGAGGGCACCAAAATTGTGGACAAGGTAGATGTCAGAGTGCCACTGTGGGGGAAGTTGCTTGAGTGGCCGGTGGCCTGGTATACCAAGCGGCTGACCTGGGGCATACTGATGGAACACAAGAGAGACATGGAATCCAGATATGCTCAAGGGAGAGACGAGGCGAGTAACGAAGGAAAGGAGTAAGAGCAACCATGCTTTATCTGCATGAGAACACCTACCCATTTACGGGCATGATGGATGAGTATGTGGATGTCATGCGCACGGATTTGATTCCCGGCTTGGATCGGCACATGACGGTGATGGGCATTTTCAGGGTTGCCTTTCGACACCGCGAGACCTTCTTTTTATCCGAGCTGCCAAAAGGGGTAGAGTCTCTCGAAGGCTTGTCCAATTTCGTGATGCATGAGCGCGACGGATTGGCGTGGCACCGTGAAGGGTTCAGATACCGTGACGAGTGGTTTGACAGCTTGCTGGAGGGTCTCCCCTTCTCCCCTACTGCGGCGACAATCGAAGAGCGGCGGAAGCAGGGGGATTTCACCGGGAACACTCTGTATTATCGTTTATCCTACGGCGTTTTGCCTGGGAAGACGGACGAGTTTGTGGAAGCCTTCGAAAAGGAACTGGTGCCTGTGGTGGGGAAGATGGGAGTGAAGCTGGCGGGTTGCTATCGCTGGTTTGGCGCGTGCGGAGAGTCCGGAGAGATAATAAGCTTCTGGTCGGTGAAGAACTGGGCGCACTGGGGCCAGATACGGGAGGCTATGGGCAAGGACCCGGATTTACGGCAATGGCTGGATAAGAGGTCGAGCTTATGCGCAGAGTGGAGCTATAAGTTCTTGATCCCTGTACCCTACTCTATGCTTCATTAGGTGCTGGGCAGGGCGATGATAGTAAGGGATCTCAGCAACTTGGAGGATGTAAATGCTTTACCTGTATGATAGCATAACGATTGTTTCCCGGTTTCAAGAGGAGTTCTGGAAGGTAATGGGCACTGACTATGTGCCTGATGCGGAGAAGCAAGGGTTGCGCCTGGTTGGTATGTTCATGGTGGGCATCCACTATAACGAGAATCTGGCCCTATGGGAGGTGGATGACTGGGCAGCCTTCGACCGGATACAGGAGTTTCACGATAAGGACCCCCTGGCGAAGGTCTGGGAGCGGGAGGCTGTCGATTATCGGACCGATTGGGTTGGCAAGGTGCTGGACCCGGCGCCTTTCTCTCCGACTCTGGCCCAGATCAAGGATGGTGACTACAAGTCTACAATATATTTGCACACACTGGCGCAGGTTCTGCCCGGCAAGGTTGACGAGTACGTAAATGCCATTGGAACAGAGCTTGTGCCTATGGCACAGAACTGGGGCATGAAGCTGGTAGGGTGTTACCAGGCGGTGGCGGGGACGGCC
>Ga0114946_10001080_pt1 | contig 18735 bp, 12 predicted proteins | sample WalLakDeSediment_FD_88676 | JGI IMG/M metagenome (GOLD analysis project Ga0114946, IMG submission 88676) | Lake sediment microbial communities from Walker lake, Nevada to study Microbial Dark Matter (Phase II) - Walker Lake 11/02/13 Deep Sediment | ecosystem: Environmental > Aquatic >...
GGTGATCGTGCGCGGCCGGCTGGAGGCCGGCCTGGGCGACCCGTTGCGGGCCCAGCTAGCCTGGTCCGCGGCCCTGGTGGCCGTGGCCGTCCTGCCCTGGGCGGCCACCTGGGCCCGCGCCCAACGCGTGGCGGCCCTCGAGGGTGTGGGCGCCGCGGAGCGCACCAGCAACGCGCGCCGCGCGTACCTGTACTTCTACCTGCTCGTCGCCACCGTCGTCGTGCTGTCGGGGACCGTCTACCTGGTCTTCCGCGGCCTTACCGCGCTGCTGGGCACGGCGCTCTCCGCCGAGACCCCGGCCCAGGTGGCGGAGGCCGTGGCCTACGCCGTGGTCGGCGCCGGGCTGTGGCTGCTGCACGCACAGGCAGCCCGCGCCGACGACCGCCGCTGTGACGCCGAGCGGCAGGCCCGGGCGCGTGCCACCCGCGCCGTGGTGCTGGCGCCGCCGGACCTGGCCGCGGGCGCGGCCGTAGAACGGGCCCTGGCCGACGAGCTGCCCGGCCTCGCCGTGCGGCGCCTGTGGCTGCCCGGGCACGGGCAGCAGCCGGCCTCGGAGGCCGACGCCTTCGCCGCCGACGCGGCCGACGCCCTGACCGGCGCCGACCTGGTCATCGCCCCCTGGCCGGCGCCCGGCGCAGCCGCGGCCATGACCGCCCTGCTGGACGCCTGCGCCGGGCAGCGGCTGGTGCTGCCGGTCCCGGAGCCGGGATGGAGCTGGGTCGGCGTGGAACCGCCCCAGCCGGACGAGGCCGTCCGCCAGGTGGTGCACGCCGTGCGCCGGGTGATGGAGGGCGAGCCGGTGACACCGGCTCGCGTCTGGACGCCGCTGCACGTGCTGGGTGCCGTGTTACTGGCGCTCGTCGTGGCCCTGACCGTCGTCGCCCCCATCTCGGCCTTCGTGACCGGCGGCGGCTTCTTGCGCTTCCTGATGCCGTAGTCCGCCGACGCGCTGCGGCGCCGGGAGCGCCGCGTGGTCTACGGCGCCGCGACCGCCGGGCGCTCCGCCGGGCCGCAGCGCAGCTTCAGCCGACAGCCGAACGCCCGCTGGAAGGCGGGCAGGTGCTGTCTGGCGCCCCACAACTCCAGCGTGGGCTCGGCCGCCGAGCGCACGCTCAAGGTCACCGACCGCCGGCCGCGCCTCCGGAACGCGGCCGACTCCACCAGCCCGGCGTGGCTGCGATCCAGGCTCTCGGCCAGCCGCAGCAGCACACTGAGCAGCGCCACGGCCCGCCGGGCGCGCTCGTCCAGGTCGGCCAGCTCCGCGCGCCCGGCGTGCGGGAAGCCCCTGCGGTGAAAACGGGCCACGGCCGCGATGAGGGCGATCTCCGTACCGTCGAAGCCCAGCAGGTCGGCGTTGCGCACCAGGTAGCTGGCGTGGCGATCGTGGCGCGTCGGCGACAGGAAGGTGCCGATGTCGTGCAGCATGGCCGCGTGCACGAGCAGCTCGCGCTCGGCCGGACCGTACTCGTGCAGCGCCAGCCGCGCGGCGCTGTCGAACAGCTGCGCCGCCAGGTGCGCCACCGACCGGGCGTGCGCCTCGTCGAAGTGGCAGGCCCGGCCCAGGTTCAAGACGCTCCGCTCGCGCACCGTCATCCGCCGCAGGTGCTGTGGGTCCCGGCCGGCCAGGAAGTCCACGATCAGGCCCTCGCGCAACCCGCGGTCGGTGATGCGCGCCTCGGTCAAGCCGAACTCCACGAAGAGCGACTCCAGGATGGCCGCGCCCGGCACGATGATGTCCGCCCGGCCGGCGTTCATGCCCGGCACACGGCGCCGCTCGGCGAGCGGCATCTTGCGCAGCCAGCGCGCCACCGCGGCCAGCTCCTTCAGCGACAGCACGTCGTCGCGCTGGCGCGGCCTGCCCAACGCGCGCCGGGCGGAAATGTCGGCCAGCGTCTCGGCGGTGCCGGATCCGGCGACGGCCAGGTCCGTCGGCAACTCCCGCAGCCGCTGCGCCGAGCGCAGCGCCGCGTTGCGGACGTAGTCCATCATGCGCCGGTAGCAGCCCTTGGAGACCGGCCCCGGATCCCCCGGCGCCAGGAACAGGTTGGCCAGGCGGATGGCTCCCACCTTGAGCGAGTCCAGCGCCTCATACGCGTGCTGGCCGCCGATGATCACCTCGGTGCTGCCGCCGCCCACGTCCACGAACACCGCACGCCTGTCGCCCAGGTGCAGCCCACTGGCCACGCCCAGGTGGATCAACCGCGCCTCCTCGCGGCCGGAGATGGTCCGCACCTCCAGGCCGGCCTCGGCGCGCAGGCGCGCGGTGAACGCCAGCCGGTTGCGCGCCTCCCGGGTGGCCGCCGTGGCCACCGCGATCAGCTCATGCGCGCCGTTGGCGCGGGCCATGTCCGCGAAGTTGCGGCAGACGACCACTGCCCGGTCCATGGCCTCCGGGCGCAAGTCGCCGCCCACGAACTCGCCCTCGCCCAGGCGCACCGTCTCCTTCTCCTGGACGAGCACCTGGTGGGTACCGTCAGGCGCCAACTGGACGATGACCATGCGCACGGAGTTGGTGCCGATGTCCAGGAACGCCCGCACCGCGCCGTCCGGCCCGTCCGGCGTGCCCGGGCCACCCGCGGCCGCCATGGGCACGGCGGCGTAGCCGCGCCCGGCGTCCACGCCCTGCCGGCTCACAACCGCGCCGCGGCCTCCATGAGCAGACGGCGGTTCTCCAGCGCCATGAAGGGCACCCACACCTCGTCGAACGTGCTCCGCAGCCGCTCGATGGTGTCCTCCTGCACCACCGCGTAGCGCTCCACGGCGGGGTGGTCCAGGCCGGACTTCTGCAGGTCCCGCAAGTGGTCGCGCGTGACGGCGGCGTCGTTCAGGTCGCCCAGGTGGTCCTGCAGCTTCTTCAGCCGCGAGATCAGCGCCTCGCCCTCGTCACCAAGCAGATGGCGGACGAACTCCAGGTTGTAGCGCAGGCGCTTGCAGTCGATGCGCAGGGCGTGCAGCGCCGCCTCGCTGGGACGGCGCGAGCGGTCCGTCGGCCACAGCACCGCCTCGTGCACGCGCACCGCGGCAAATCGCTCCACGATGGCCAGCGGCATGATGTGCCGTACCTCCACCGGCGCGATGCCGTTGCCCTTGGGCATGCGGACGCCCGACCCCGTCATCTCGCAGAAGACGCCGAAGTCGGTGAGGAAACGCGCGTAGCGCCGGCTGTCGATCCACGCCAGCAGGTCCTCGTACGCCGCGGCCCTCGCCTCCCGCCAGCGCTGGGCCAGCGTCTCCAGTCCGCGCTGGTCCGCGGACGGCGCCTTGCGCTGGTAGCGCTGCAGCTTGGCCAGCGCCACGTCCAGGTCGCGCACCGGCCCCAGCGCGCCGCCCGTGCGCTTGAGGCCCTTGACCATGGGCCGCAGCGCCGCCCGGTCGAAGAAGCCGTTGAAGATATCCGCGGCCGCTCGCGCCCGGCGCGTGGCCACGCGCATGTCGTGCACATGCTCGATGTCGTCGCCGCGGCGCGCCCCGGCCTCGTTGAGCAGCATCTCGGCCAGCTGCTGCCGCCACACCAGGCGCCCGGCCTCGGCCATGTTCATCCTGGGCTGGACCCCGTGCGCGTTGGTGGGCGCGCCCTGCGCGTGCCCGGACACCAGGCGCAACGCCCGCTCGAACTTGCTGTCCTTGAGCGGCGACAGACCCGGCAACTCCTCCAGCGCCGCGCCCACGGCGGCCAGGTCGTCGTCCGTGGCGTCCGAATCGGCCTCGAACTCCACCTCGGCCAGCGTGGCCACGATCTCGGGCGCCCCGTGCCGTCGGCCCAGCCTGTCGGGGGCCATCACCGTGACCTTCTCCACCCCGAGCTCGCCCAGACGCCGCGCCGCATCCGGCTGGTACGCCGGCGGGACGTCGCGCAGGTGCCGCGCGTGCTCCAGGAAGCAGACCGGCACCAGCTCCGGCGCGGGGCCGATGAGGCGCGTGACGTGATTGCGAACGACCGCCGGCCAGCTGCTCGGGTGCAGCGGCGATCCCGCTTCCACCTCGCCCTCCAACTCGACCCGGCGGTGGATGGCGCCGAAGCCGTGTCGCTCCAGGCCCTTGACGGTGACCTTGGTCCGGCCGTCCGAGTGCCGCAGCCGCAGCACCCAGCCGTGGCGCAGCAGGGCGTGGTCCACGGTGTCGTAGTACGCATCGGTCAGGAGCGCCAGCCCGCCCGAAAGCAGTGCGTAGCCGCCGGGCAGGCCGTGGAGGCCGTAGAGGGCGTCCAGCGCCGCCGGATCGCTCACGGCGTACTTCACCTCCCGCTCCAGGCCCGGCGGCGGCTCGTCCACTGTCACGGGCTCGGCCGACTCGGACTCAAGCGCGTCGGCCAGATCGGCCTCGACCGACTCGGGCTCCGGGGCGTCGGCATCGACCAACTCGGGCTCCGGCGGCACTTCCGCCGCCTCCGGCTCGGCCACAGCCGGCTCGCCTGAATCCGGCCCCCACGGCTGGACGGGTTCCCGCACCTCCGGCTCGGCCGCCTCCGGCGCCCACGGCTCCACGGGCTCGGGCAGCCACGGCTCCTCGGGCTCCGGCGCCGCCGGCTCGTCGGGCGGCGCCACTTCCTCACCGTCCTCCCGCCCCGGCGTCTCTGCCTCGCGGGGATCGGCTTCCTCAGCGGCGGGCCGCCACTCGTCCCGCGCCGTCCAGGGCCGGTCTGCGTCATCCACGTCTCCGTCTCCTCGCTGGGTTGCCCCTTCGCCGCCCGGGCGGCCCGCCACGCGCTCCGGCGCGTGTTCGTCGATGAGTGCAAGCAGCACCTGCGCCGCCGCCTGATGGTCGGCGAAGTCGTCGAGTACCAGTCGCGCGCCCGCGGCGCGCAGCGCCCACGCGTCGTAGAACCCTGTGGCGACACCGATCCCCAGAAAGCCGTTGGCCGTCGCCGCCTCCATGTCACGCGGCGTGTCGCCCACAACCAGCACCGCCGGCGGCACGGATCCCAGACCGCACGCCGCCGCCAGACGCTGTGCGGCCACGGCCACCACCCGCTCCCGCTGCGGCGCGTCGTCACCAAACCCGCCCTCGCGCAGCAGGCCGGCCAGGCCGTAGTGCGCCAGCTTCAGGTCCGCCCCGCGCCGATAGTTGCCCGTGGCCAGCCCCAGGGCCAGGCCCGGCTCCGCACCCAACCGCTCCAGCAGATCCCGGACGCCCGGCATGAGCCGGCCGGCCCGCTCGCCGAGCACCTGCTCCAACTGGCCCACGTACGCATCGTGGAACGCCCGCGCGCCGGGCTCCGGGTCTGGTCCGTCCCGCTCGTGCAGCGCCAACGCCTCCTGCAGCAGGTCGCTGTCCGTGCGTCCGGTGAACGGGATGCCGTCGAAGGCGCCCGGCACGCCGTGCAGGTCCAGGAAGGCCCGGTTCATGGCCTCCAGACCGGCGCCGCCGCTGTCCAGCAGCGTCAGGTCGATGTCGAACAGGACGAAGGCGCGCACGTTGGTGGAACTCCGGCCGCTGTCCGTCACGCCGCCGGCTGGGTGTCGGCCGGGGCCACGGCGGCCGGGGCGGCCGCGACGGCACGGACCACCAGCACCGGACAGCGCAGGGCGCCCGTTATCTCCTGCACCGTCTCCACGGGCAGCCACTCGGCGCCGAACGGCATCACCAGCGCGCCCGCGTGTCCCGCTCGCGCCACGGCGGCGATCTGGCCGGGATCCTCCACCGGCACCATGTGATGCGACGCCTTCAGCCGGCGCAGCCGCAGGTGATCGGCCGCCTCGTCGGCCAGCCGCGCCGCCTCACCGGCCAGCCGGTCCGGGCTGGAGACCCGATCGCCCGGCGTGAGCACCGTGATGCCGCCGTCCATGGCGGCGGCCAGGCGGGCGGCAAAGGCCAGGCCGTGGCGCGCTGCCGGCGTGCCGTCGTACACCACGAACACCGGGGATCCCGCCTGCAGGGCGTGCTGGGCCAGCAGCACCGGCACCACCCCCTGGCCCAGCACGAGCCGCGCGGTGGAGCCAACGCCGCGCCGGCCGCACGACGCCCAGCCCAGGTGCCCCAGCGTCACCAGGTCGACTTCCGTCGCCGCCTTGAGCACCTCCACGTGCACCGAGCCGCGCGACACGCGGAAGCTGTAGCGCAGACGCGCGTGCTCCGCCGCGTGCGCCAGCGCGCGCTCGGCGGCGGCGCGGAGCGCGCGCAGCTGGCGCTCCATGGCCGCACGGTCCAGGTCCCGCGACACGGCCGTGTACGAGCCCACCTCGCGGGTCACCGGCAGGTCGGCCATGTTCAACAGGTTGCTGTCCTCCACGAACAGGCCCACGAGCTCCGCCCGAAACTCCACCGCCAGCTGCACGGCCACCTCCAGGGCCGCCATGCTGTCGCTGGAGGCGTCCAGCGCCACCAGAATGCGGCGAACACCCAGCGTGCCCTCTGCCTCGGTCATGACGCGTCGCCCTCGCCCCTCTGCGCCAACGCCTCCTTGCGCCGGCGCGCCAGATCGCGCAGTCTCCGCTCCACCGCCCCGTTGACCGTGCCGTCGGGGTAGCGGCCGTCTGCGTCCGGCGCGCCCGCGGCCTGCCCGGTCAAGAGCTCGATCGCATCGTCCACGGTCTCCACGGCGTAGACGTGGAACAGGCCGGCCTTGGCGGCGGCAACCACATCGTGCCGCAACATGAGGTGCGGCACGTTGGCGCGCGGGATGACCACGCCCTGCCGGCCGGTCAGGCCGCGGCCGGCGCAGATGTCGTAGTAGCCCTCGATCTTCTCGTTGACGCCGCCGATGGGCTGGACCAGACCGTGCTGGTTGACCGAGCCGGTGATGGCAAGCGACTGATGCAGCGGACAATCGGCGATGGCCGACAGCAGCGCCAGCAGCTCCGCGCACGAAGCGCTGTCGCCGTCCACGCCGGCGTACGACTGCTCGAACACCAGGCTGGCCGACAGCGACAGCGGCTCGTCCGCCGCGTACCGCGACGCCAGGAAGCTGGACATGATGAGCACACCCTTGGAGTGTATGGGCCCCGACAGCTCCACCTCGCGCTCGATGTTCACCACCTCGCCCTTGCCCAGGCGGACGCGGGCGGTGATGCGATTGGGCTGCCCAAACGCGAACCGGCCGAGCTGGATCACCGACAGCCCGTTGATCTGGCCCACGCGCGCGCCGTCGGTGTCTATGAAGACGGTCCCACGCAGGATGGACTCCTGGACCCGCTCGCGCAAGCGGTCGGCGCGGTGCACCTGCGCGTCCACCGCGCGCTGGACCTGGACCGCGCCCACCACGTCCAACCCCTCCTGACCGGCCCAGTAATCGGCCTCGCGCACAAGGTCGGCCACGCTCTCGGTGTGGGCGCTCAGCTTCTCGGCGTGGCCCACCAGGCGGGAGCCGTGCTCGACCACGCGCGCCACGGCGCCGCGGTCGAACGGGCGCAGGCCGCCGTGCTCGACCACGCCGGCCACCAGGCGCGCGTACTGCTGCTCGCCGCCGTCGGAGCGCGCCAGGCGGTCGTCAAAGTCCGCCGCCACCTTGAACAGCTCGCCGAACTCCGGGTCGTACGCGCACAGCAGGTAGTAGAGCAGGGGCTCGCCCAGCAGCACCACCTTCACCTGCAGCGGCACCGGCTCCGGCTCCAGCGACACCGTGCTCACCACGCCCAGCACCTGTCCCAACGACTCGATGCGCACCTCCCTGGTCTTCAGGCTGCGCTTGAGTGCCTCCCAGGCGTAGGGCTGCGTGAGCAGAGCGCGCGCGTCCAGCACCAGGTAGCCGCCGTTGGCCCGGTGCAGGGCGCCGGGCCGGATCAGATGGAAGTCGGTCACCAGGGCGCCCATCTGCGCCACGTGCTCCACCCGGCCGACGAGGTTGGCGTAGGTGGGGTGCTCCTCGCAGACGACCGGAGCGTGCTCGTGGCCCTGGTGGTCCACCATGACGTTGACCTTGTAGCGCAGCACGGGCGAGGGCTCGGTGGGGCCCCCGGCCAGCACCTGGGCCGCCAGCTGCGCCGGGTCGCTCGCCGTCCTCACCTGGAGCAGGTCCTCGGCGTGCTCCACGATGTCCTTCTCCACCGCGTCCAGGAACGCCAGCACCTGCGGCAGCTCGTCAAAACTGGCCCGCAGCTCCTCGATCAGGTGCCCCACCGCGTGCGTGGTCATCTCGCGGTTCAGTTCCCGCAACGCTGCCTGCATCTCCCGCTCCCAGGCCGGCGCCTGGCGCAGCACCTTCTGCACCTCGACCTGGAGCTCCTCGACGGCACCCTCGATCTGCTTGCGCTCGTCGGCCGGAAGCTCCTTGTACTCCTCGGGCGGCATCACCTCGTCCTCGGCCTTGAGCGGCGCGAAGACAATGCCGACCGGCGTGCGGAGCATGGCCAGGCCGCGCTCGCGCGCCTGCGCGCGCAACTGATCGAACGCCTGCTCCGGCCGCTCCTCGAACTGCTGCTCCAGCACCCTGCGGCGCGCCTGGTACTCCTCGCTCTCCATGGCCCGCGCCAGCGAGGTGCGCACCGCCTCCACGAAGTCGGCCATGGCCTGCTGCAGCTCCACCGCCTTGCCGGCCGGCACCCGCAGCACCCGCGCGCGGTGCGACTCTTCGAAGTTGTGCACGTAGCACGTGTCCGGCGCGGCCGGTCGTCGGGCGGCGCATTCCCTAAGGAAGTGGTCCACCATGTGGCGCTTGCCGGTGCCCACCGGGCCGAGGGCGTAGATGTTGAAGCCCTCCTGCTCGATACCCACCCCAAACCGAACGGCGTCCTCCGCCCGGGGCTGCCCCAGGATCTCCACGCGCTCCAGGAGTTCGGCGGTGGTCTCGAAGGCGAAGACGGCGGGATCGCACGCGCTGAAGAGCTGCTCCGGTTGGAGCGGGACGCTGTGGGGCACGGGGCCCACCTCCTGGGATCGGACCACGCGGGCGCCGGTGCTGGACCGCCCAGCCTTGCGCGAGACGGTGGGGCAGGGGCACGGCGGCCGTGAAGCGCCACCGGGCCGCGCCTGGATGGTTCTTGTATAGACGCCCGCGGGCCGCGGGGCAAGTCAGGAGGGGGCATATGCCCCGCATCACGCGTCTCACCGGTCCGGGCGCCGGCGCTGCGCCGCCCGCGCGGCGGCCAGCCGCCGCGCGGTAAGCGGGCCCAGCAACACGAGCGCGGCCGCGCCCGCGGTGGCGGGCAGCAGCATGCCCACGCGCAGCGCCACGCCCGTGTAGAAGGCCACGGTCCACAGCGCGCCGGAGACCATCCAGGGCGACGGGCTCTCCGGGCGCCGGCGCGCAGCCGCGGCCACCAGCGCCAGGGCCGGCGCGCCCGTGAGCGCCCAGCCCAGGTAGTTGACCGCCGGCACGCCGTGGTAGGCGCCGCCGTCGGCGAACGACCAGTACCCGAGGGCAACCGCCCCGGGGTCGATCACCAGGTCGAAGACCAGGAGCGCCGCCAGGGCGGCGACCAGCCACCCGGCGCCGCGTCGCGGCCGGACGGCGTCCGCCACGCCCGCTGCCGCCAGCACCAGCGGCACGTAGGCCAGCGGCAGCAGTGCCGGCACGGCGCCGACGACCATGGGTCCCAGCCCGCCCCCGTAGGCAAACGCCCCGTACGGCCAGCCGGTGCGCACGCCGATCAACTCCACGCAGTAGGCGTAGGCGACGAGGGTGGCCAGCAGCCAGGCAGCGCGACGCCTGCCCAGCCAGTCGCCGGCGGCGGCGAAGGGTGGCAGCGCCGCCAGCGCCAGCATCCCCACGGCGGCCGCCTCGCGCCCGGGCCAGTCCGGAAAGGCGACGGACTGCCAACCGGCCAGGAGCAGCACTCCACCGGCCACGGTCGCCCACAACGCGACGCCGAGCCGCGGCGCGCGCCGCGCGCCTGTCACGGCGCCGCCCAGAGACCGAGCAACCGCGCCGCTGCCACCGCGAACAGCCCGAAGCCGGCCAACGCGTTGAGGGCCGGGAAGGCCCAGTAGACCCGCTCCACAAGCCGCGGTCGCGCCAGCAGCAGCGCCGGCAGCAGTGGGTAGGCCAGGCCGGGGACCGCAAGCCACGGCCGCGGCAGCAACAGGGCCGCCGCGCCGACCGCGATCGCCCACAGCGCGGCGCAGGCCGCCAGCGCGCCGCGCGGGCCCAGCACCGTGGCCGTCGTGGCCAGGCCGGCCGAGCGATCCGCCCGGATGTCCGGCACGGCCGAGAACAGGTGCATGGCCGCGGTCCAGGCCGCGGCCCCCAACAGCGCCGCCGGCGGCGGCCACGCGCCACCGGCCAGCGTGAAACCCAGGAACCCCGGCACGGCGTACAGGACGTTGCTGGCGGAGTCCAGCGCGGGCCGCGCCTTGAGTCGCGGCGGCGGCAGGCTGTACGCCGCGCCCAGGGCCAGGAATGCCAGCATCAACCCGCCGGCCGGCCGGCCGGCGACCCAGCCCAGCGCCGCGCCGAGCGCGGCGCACGACGCCGCCGTTACCGCCAGCACGTCGCGCTCCGAGGCCTGCAGAAGGTGCTCGCGCGTGCCCTTCTTGGGGTTGGCGCGGTCCGTGTCCTCGTCCGCCAGGTCGTTGACGCCATAGAGAAACAGGTTGGCGGGCAGGAGGAAGTAGGCCAGGAGCAGCCAGAAGATCGGCGCCGTGAACGCATCCGTGTTGGGCGCGCCGGCGGTGTACCCCACCAGGTACGTCCCGCCCAGGTACAGCCAGAACCGCGGCCGACTGATGCGCACCAGGTCGCCGACCCGGCGGCCGACAGCCCGCCCGCCGCCCCGTCGCCCGGCACCGGTCGGAGCTAGCGGACGTCGTCGCCCACGCATCGCGAGGCTGGGTCGATGGCCGTGGCGTGATCGCGCGCGTCGAACGGCAGAGAGGCGACGAGGCCGTTGCGCGCGACGCGCGTCGCGATGCGGGCCACGGAAGGCTTCACCTTCCGCCGGAAGACCTGGAGCGGCTCGCGCTCGATCTGCTCGGCCGTCCACCAGTACATGTCGGCCGCCGTCTGCACCGGCACGCGGACCCTGGGCGTCAGGTGGACGTAGCCGAGCGCGGCCTGCCGCTGCCAGTCCCGGTACCGCGCCAGCTCGGCGCGCACCAGGGCCGCGAAGCGATCGGGGTGAGCCCGAACCTCGTCCGCGGCCAGCGAGGCCAGGCCGTGCCGGCACAACACCTCTGCCGGGATGTAGGTGCGGCCCAAGCGATGGTCCTCGGCAATGTCGCGGAGGAAGTTGACGTACTGCATGGCCTTGCCCAGCAGCCGGGCGCTGTCGTACGCCGCCTCGTCCAGGCCCAGGATGCGCGCCATCATCAGGCCAATGACCTCGGCCGAGCCGTGCATGTAGCGCTCTACGTCGGCCAGCGTCCGGTAGGCGGTCACCTCCAGGTCCGCGCGCATGGCCTGTAAGAACGCGTCGGTCCACGCCGGGTCGAAGTCGCGGCGCGCGGCCAGGTCCACGAAGGAGTCCACGATCAGGTCGCCGGCCGGTCGGCCCGCAAGCGCCTGCCGATAGCAGGCCTCGAACGACTGGAGCCCGGCGCCGTCCTGGGGCACCCGGTCCACGAAGTCGTCCGCCGAGCGCACGAACGCGTACAGCCGGACGACGTCCTCCCGCACCCTGACGGGGAAGAACAGGCTGCTCACGAAGTACGTCCGACTGCCCTGACGGAAGACCTCGACCAGCCGCCGGGGGATCACTCCGTCAACTCCCGCGCCACCAGCTCGGAGGAGATCAACGTCATGGGCACCCCTATGCCGGGATGGGTGTACTGGCCGGTGTAGTACAACCCCCGCACCTTGCTGCTGCGGTGCCGCGGCCGGAACAGCGCCGTCTGGCGAAGCGTGTGCGCCAGGCCCAGGGCCGTGCCCCGAAAGGCGTTGTAGCGCGCGCTGAAGTCGCGATGGGCAAACGTGCGCTTCAACACGATGTGCTCGCGGACGCCCTGCCCTATCTGTGTCTCGAGGTCGGTCAGGATCATGTCCTCGAAGCGCTCGCGCACGTCGTCCTCGTCCTGCAAGCCGGCCGCCACCGGCACGAGCACGAACAGGTTCTCGCAGCCCGGCGGCGCCATGACCGGGTCGGTCCGCGACGGCGCGCACACGTAGTACGAGGGCTCACGCGGCCACTCCGGCCGCCGGAAGATGGTGTTGAAGTGCTTCACCCAGTCGCGTGCCAGGAACAGCGAGTGGTGCTCCAGGGCGTCGATCCGACGGTCCAGGCCCAGGTAGACGATGAACGCCGACGGCGCCACCACCCGGGAGCGCCAGTAGCGCTCGGAATACTGGCGGTGCTCGGGCGGCAACAGTTCCGTCTCCACGTGATGGTAGTCGGCGTTGGCCACCACCATGTCGGCGCGCAGCGGTCCGTCCTCCGTCTCCACGCCCACGACGCGCCCGTCGCGCACGGTGACGGCGCGCACCTCGCGCCCAAAGGAGAAGGTGGCGCCGGCGTCCTCGGCCAGGCGCTGGATCGCCGCCACGACCGCGCCGATGCCGCCCATGGGGTACCAGACGCCGAGCGTCAGGTCGACGTGCGACATGATGCTGTAGAGCGCCGGCGTGTTGTCCGGCGCGCCGCCCAGGAAGACCATGCTGTACTGCAGCACCTTGCGGGCACGGTCGGAGTCGAAGGTGGCCGCGACGTGGGCGTCCAGCTTGCGGAACACCTGCAGCCTGGCGCCCTCCGTCAACATGCGGCGGTTGAAGAAGTCGCGCAGCCGCCGGTAGTCACGGTAGACGAACTCGTTCATGGCCACGTCGTACTGGTACGCCGCCTGGTCCAGGTAGCGCGCCAGCTTGTGCCCCCCGTCCGGCTCGAACGTGTCGAACAAGGCGCGCGTGGCGCCCAGGTCCGCCGGCACGTCGATGACGTCACCCGGCCCAAAGAACACGCGATACGACGGCGACAGCCGCACCAGGTCCAGTTGCTCCGAGGCCGTGGTGCCCAGCAAGCCGAAGAAGCGGTCGAACACGTCCGGCATCAGGTACCACGACGGGCCCAGGTCGTAGCGGAAGCCGTCCTGCTGCCACACGGAGGCCCGCCCGCCCGCCGCCTCGTTCTTCTCCAGCACCGTCACCCTGTGCCCGTGCCGGGCCAGGAGCGCGGCGATGGACAGCCCGCCGATGCCCGCGCCGATCACGACAACGTCCCGTGTCACGTCCGCCTCCCCTCAAGCTCGAGTGACCCGCAGCCGGGCCGAGCGGTAGGTCGCGATGGCGCGCTCGCGCGCCCAGCCGTGCTCCACCACCGGTGCCGGGTAGTGGTCGCCGATGATGCACCCGCACGCCCGCGCCGTCGAGTCCTCCATCTCCCACGGCGCGTGGACGTGCGCCTGGGGCACCGGCCGCAGCTCGGGCAGCCAACGGCGGATGTAGGCCCCTTCGGGGTCGTGGCGGCGCGCCTGCGTGGTGGGGTTGAAGACCCGGAAGTACGGCGCGGCGTCCGTGCCCGTGCCGGCCGCCCACTGCCAGCCGCCGTTGTTGGCGGCCGGGTCGCCGTCAACGAGGTGGCGCATGAAGTGGCGCTCGCCCTGCCGCCAGTCGGTCAGCAGGTGCTTGGTCAGGAACGACGCCACCACCATCCGCGCCCGGTTGTGCATCCAGCCGGTCAGCTGGAGCTGGCGCATGGCGGCGTCCACGAACGGATAGCCGGTGCGCCCCTCGCGCCACGCGTCGAGCGCCTCGGGATCATGGGCCCAGGCCATGCCCCTCAGGTCCGCGCGGAAGCTCTCGCCCAGCACGAACGGGTGATCGGCCAGCACGCCCAGGTAGAAGTCGCGCCAGGCAAGCTCGGCCAGCCACGCCTCGACGCCCCGCCGCTGCTCCGCTGTGGCGGCGCCGCGCAGGGCCTCGCCGGCGGCGGCCACGGCGCGACCGGCCGCGAGCATGCCAAAGCGCAGGTACGGCGACAGGTGGGAGGTGCCGTCCAGGTCGGGCCGGTCACGCTCGGAGGCGTAGCGGTAGATGGCCGGCTCGCCCGGCCCCGACACGAACGCCTCCAGCCGCCGCCGCGCCTCGGCCTCGCCGGGCGCGAAGGGCACGTCGGGCGGCAAGGACGGCCCTTCGGGCAGGGGCTCGCCATGCACCGCGCCGACGGCGGCCCAGCGATCCGGCACCGCCGGCAGGTCGGACGGCCGGGGCAGCCCCAGCGCCCTCCACGCCCGGTGGAAGGGGCCGAAGACCACGTACGAGCCGCCGTCGGCCTTGCGGACGGCGCCCAGGGGATGCACCGCCACGCCCGGCACCGTCTGAAGCGGCAACACCGCCGCCACCGCCGCGTCACGGTCCCGCGCCTCCGGCGAAGGGTCCTCCTCCACCACCACCAGCCGCGCCCCCACCTCGCGCGCGACGTCGGCCAGGCAGCGCAGCGGGTCGCCGCTTCGCACAACGAGCCGGCTGCCGTGACGGCGCAGGTCCGTGTCCAGCGCGCGCAGGCCGCTCAGCAGGAACGCGGTCCGCACGGCCGCCGCGGGCCGCGGCGCCGCGAGGCTGTCGTCCGCCACGAACACGGGCACCACCGGCAGGCCGCCCGCGGCGGCGCGGCTCAAGGCCGGGTTGTCGCTCAGGCGCAGGTCCCGCCGCACCCACCAGATGGCGGACGGCCCGGCGCCGGGCCCCGCAGTCACGGCGCGCGTCCGTCCGGGGCGGCCTCGGCGCGCCGGGCCACCGCGCGCGCCAGCCCGGAGAAGATCAGCGCGTGCAGCGGGTACAGGCCGTACCAGTAGGCCAGGCCCGGCAGGCCCTTTGGGGCAAAGTACGCCGTCTGCACCAGCCGCGCTCCGTCCGGGCCGTCCGGGACGGCCTCGAACTGCAGCCACGCCCGGCCCGGCACCTTCATCTCGGCCCGCAGGCGCAGCGACCTGCCCTCGGTCACGGCCTCCACGCGCCAGAAGTCCAGCGCGTCGCCGGGGCGCACCAGGTCCGGGTGCCGGCGCCCGCGCCGCAACCCAACGCCGCCGGCCAGCCGGTCGAGCCAGCCCCGCAGGCGCCACGCCAGGTCGGCGTAGTACCAGCCACGGGTGCCCCCGACTCCGGCGAACACGCGGAAGACGGTCGCCGCGGGGGCGCGGACCTTCACGGTCCGGCGTTCGATGATCATGCCGCGCTCGGTGGTCAGCACCACCGGCGGCACGTCGCCCTGCGTGGTGACCAGCGCGTCCGACCAGGCGGTCTCCACCGCCGCCGCCTCCAGGCGCTCCAGTGCCCGCCGCACCGCCTCGTCGTAGCCGACGGGCACGATGTCCGGGAACAGTTCGGCGGCGCTGTGGTCGCGGACCACCACCTCGTTCTCCAGCCCGCGGATCAGCGGCTGCGCTATGGACGCCGGCACCGGCGTGACCCAGTGCACCCAGTACGCCGATAGCCGCGGCGTCAGGACCGGCACCGGCAACAGAACCCGCCGCAGCCCGCGCGCCCGCGCGTAGCCCAGCATCATGTCGCCGTACGTCAGCACGTCCGCGCCGCCAATCTCCACCACCCGTCCGCTACTGGACGCCGCCGCCAGGCCGGCCACCAGGTAGCGCAGCACGTCGCCCACGGCAATGGGCTGCACGCGGGTGAAGACCCAGCGCGGGCAGACCATGACCGGCAGCCGCTCCGTCAGGTAGCGGATCATCTCGAACGAGGCGCTGCCGGAGCCTACGATGACCGCGGCGCGGAACTCCGTCACGCTCGGCCCGGACTCGCGCAGGGCGTCGCCCGTCAGCTGACGCGAGCGCAGGTGCTGCGAGAGGTCGGCCGCCGGGTCACCCAGTCCGCCCAGGTACAGGACCCGCTGGACGCCCGCCTGGCGCGCCGCGCGGCCGAAGGTGTGCGCGGCCAGGACGTCGCGCTGCGCGAAGTCGGCGTGCGCCAGCATGCTGTGCACCAGGTAGTAGGCGGCGTCCACGCCGGCCATGGCCCGCTCCAACCCGGGCCCGTCCAACACGTCGCCCTGCACCGCCTCGACCCGCTCGCGCCACGCCCTGCCGGCAAGCCGACCGGGGTCGCGGGCCAGCACCCGCACCTGGTGACCCGCCTCCAGCAGTCGCGGCACCAGGCGCCCGCCCACATAGCCGGTGGCGCCCGTGACCAGCACCCGTCGCGGCGCGGTCACGCCCGGGAGCCCCTCGGCGCCGCCGGGGCCGCGCCACGGCCGTCTTCCGGCCGGATGCGGGCGCCGGCCACCCGCCGCGCGCCGCGATCGACGGCAAGCCCGTCCAGGACAGCCCGCGCCACCCGCAGACCGCCCAGGGCCACCGCGGCCGTCGACTGCCCCGGGAAGACGCTGTCGCCCACCAGCCACAAGCCTCGTCCCACGCGCGGCCCTCGCGCCCGCGCGAGCGACGTCTGCGGGTAGCCGCCCACCCAGCCCGTCTCTCGGCCCGTGAACCGGGCAAACGTCACGGGCGTGCCGGGCAGGAGCGGCCTGCAGCCGCCGACCAGGCCCGGCAAGGCGCGCTCCGCCGCCGCCACCACGCGCTCCGTCAGCAGTTGCTTCTCGCGCTCGTAGCGACCGGGATCCGTTTCCGCCCACCGCAGCCAGCGCCCGGGCCGCGTGTGCGTGCTGAGCGTCAGCGCTCGCCGGCCGGCCGGTGCCCGACCGGCGTCCCAGACAGGAGACAAGGACGCGAAGACACTGTTGCCCTCGCCCAACGGCAGCCCGGTCACGACCTGGTGGTGCAGCGCGCCCTCACCCGCCGTGGTGGCGGCATCCACGCCCGCGTACACCACGAACGCGCCCCAGGCGTCACGCGGACGGCGCGCGCCGCCCAGCGCGGGCGGCGGCTGGTCGAACAGCCGCGCTGCGTCGGGCGGGGGCAGATTGATCAACACCACGTCCGCCTCCACCGCCCCACGTCGCGTCTCCAGCATGAAGCGTCCGCCGCGTCCGGGCGTGATGCGGCGCACGGCCGCCCGGTAGCGGACGCGCGCCCCGTGGCTCTCCGCCGCTCGCGCCAGCGACTCGGCCAGGGCGCCCATGCCGCCACCAACGTGCGCCACGCCGCGGCGCGGCAGGTCGAGCGCCGCGGCGGCGTACAGCGCGTTGGCCCGCTCGCTCGTGACCTGGGCCGCGATGAGCAGCTGGGCATCCACGAACAACCGCAGCCGCTCAGGGACGCCGCTCAGACGCCGCGCAACCGGCCGGACCGCGTCCACAAGCAAGCCGGGCCCAAGCAGGCGCCGCGGGTCAGCAAGGCCCCAGCGCCATAGGGTCCCCAGCATGCCGGCGGCCTCGCCCGGGCGCTGCACCGGCCACGGCGGCAGCCCGAGCGCCAGCGCCCACAGCACGTCGGCCGTCCGCTCCTGCCAGGTGAAGAAGGCCCGCGCGTCGGGCCCGAAGGCCTCCAAGCGCGCCGCCCAGCGGCCCGCGCCCGCCACCACCGGCACCACCGCCCCGTCCGGCAGGTGCACGTCCATCACGTGCTCCGCCGGCCGCACGGGCCACGCGGCCACGCCCGCGGCGGCGGCCACCACCTCCATGGGCCCGCCGGGGCCGAAGCCGGCCGCCAGCGTGGCGCCGGCGTCGAACCGATAGCCCTGGTAGGGGAACGTGCTGGCGCAGCCGCCGGGCAAGACGTGCGCCTCCAGCACCGCCACGTCCAGGCCGGATCGGGCCAGCACGGCGGCCGCCGTCAGGCCGCCCACCCCGGCCCCCACCACGGCCACGCGCGCCTCAGCCACGCATGCCCTCGAGCAGGCGTCGGGTGCGCCGGGCGCGATACCGAAACAGGAGCGGCAGGCCGACGGCCATGGCCACGCCCAGCAGCGCGCGCCGCGGCCGCGTACAGATGTGGAAGGTCACCGTGTCCCGGACCAGCGTGGTGGCGTCGTCCAGCGCCACGAACTCGTGCCGATGCGCCCATTCCCGGAACGGTCCCTCGATCTGACGGTCCGTGAAGCCCGTCTCGTCCACTGTCTCGATGCGTGCCCGCCACGGCACGCGCAGTGGCCCGACCTGCAAGACGAAGGCCAGCTCGTCGCCCGCGGCCGGCCGGCCCAGCGCCGTCAGACAGGTCACACGGACGGGCGGTGGGGTGATGGCCGCCAGCGCCTCCGGGTCCTCGTGGAAGGCGCGCACCGCCGCCGCATCGCGGTGCACGAGAAACGAGTGCCGGTACTCCATGCTCCCGACCGCCCTCCGCCGCCCGCGCCGCGGCTTAGCGGCGGCCCAGCACGTCGCGGAGCGCGGGCTCCACGGCGGCGTGGGTAAACGTGAAGCCCAGCTCCAGCAGCCGGCGCGGCAGCACGCGCTGCCCGTCCAGCAGCACCGTGGCCATCTCGCCGAACACCAGGCGCAGCACCGGCGCCGGCACGGGCATCAGCGAGGGCCGACCCAACACCCGGCCCAGGGCCCGCGAGAACTCGGCGTTGGTGACCGGGCCGGGAGCGGTGAGGTTGAACGGACCTTCGGCCGCCTCGTTCTCCATCAGGAACCGCAGCGCCCGCACCTCGTCCGCTATGTGGATCCACGACATCACCTGGCGGCCCGTGCCCAGCGGCCCGCCTACGAACAGCCGGAAGGGCAGGACCATGCGCGGCAGCGCGCCGCCCTCGCGGGCGAGCACGATGCCGGTGCGGGCCATGGCCACGCGCACGCCGTGCGCCCGGACGGCCTCCGCCGCCGCCTCGGTCGGCAGCACCACGTTGGTGGCCAGCATGTCGCTGCCCGGCGGCGCGTCCTCGTCCAGGTCCGCGTCGCCGGAAGGCCCGTAGTAGCCCACGGCCGAGGCTTGCACCACCACCGCCGGTCTGTCCGCCGCGCGCGCTACCGCCTCGGTCACCGCCTGCGCGGACTGGACCCGGCTGTCGCGGATGAGGCGCAGGCGCGCCTCCGTCCAGCGCGCCTCGGCCAGGCCGGCCCCGGCCAGGTTGACCACCGCCGA
>Ga0114946_10001081_pt1 | contig 18721 bp, 21 predicted proteins | sample WalLakDeSediment_FD_88676 | JGI IMG/M metagenome (GOLD analysis project Ga0114946, IMG submission 88676) | Lake sediment microbial communities from Walker lake, Nevada to study Microbial Dark Matter (Phase II) - Walker Lake 11/02/13 Deep Sediment | ecosystem: Environmental > Aquatic >...
CCGTTCGGGCCTCACCAGGTCTTCATGGGGGCACCTGTCAAACAAAACTGCTCGCTGACCTGGTGCCAATCCAGCCAATTGTTCTGCCGCTCGACCCCTAAACATAACTTTCCCTCCGGTAATCTGTTTACCGGGTTTATGATCTGTGATTAAATCAATAGCATAATCTTTCTCTATGCAAATTGTCTCTACACATAAACCCAATCTACGAGCTGCTGCGACCGCTATTGGAGCCGGTGAAAACGCTTTTGGTCCGTTGTAGTGAAATTGATCATCACTAATATAAAGCTCTTCAATGCCTAACTCCGCCAGTGGTTTTAACCACAGCATCGCATCTTTCTCACAGGTAGCAAAATATGCATTTGTGGCAAGTCCTACCTTATAACCCTTTTGCCGGGATAACTTTATTCCTTCTAAAAGAAGAGGATAAAATAAAAAAGGCTCTCCACCCTCAAAACAAACCCGCTCAACACTCCTTAAGTTCTCAGCTGAATCATCCAAAACTTGTGCAATCTGATCCAGGGTGAAAACCCCTTCTGTTTTGGAGCTGCAGAAGAGAAAGCAGTGGTCACACTCGCTGGTACACATATATGTCAGGATAAAGTGTATCCCCGATAACATATCCGAACCCTCTCTTTCATCTGATCAAAAAGTTTCAGCGGAAGAAGGCTTTTTCTGCTTCCCGGGTCAATTTTGGCGGTGGGCCGAAATATTTCGAAACCGATACCACTGCCCGCACCGCTTTTAAGGGCAACCTTCCAGCCCAAAATGCTGCCGGATAGATTTCACGTACAGGAAAACTGATCACTATCAGCTGGATTCAGGTTCTCAGGAAAAACTAAAATAAACGGCTAAGGTTTTCAACACAATTGTTAATCGATCGTTCACGTTTTGCTCCGGCCCAAACCACGATTTCTGTTCCGACTATTTCTGCACCTTTTGACTCGCAGGCTTTTTTCATCAAGGCTATCGCACCTGTTCCCCCAACCCATAGAAATGGAATCTGTTTGGTTACAAAACAGGCTACTTTTTTCCCTGAAAGGGACGGCAGCTGGTCCAGGTAAGCTTTCATGACCGGGTTCAGGGTAAAAGCCTGAACAGGGGCACCGAAAATAATGGCATCATAGCTATCGGGAGCAGGAACACCGGTTAGTTCAAACTTTCCCGCCTGAGCAGGAGTATTGCCGGTTATGGTTATCTGTTCCATACTTACGTTGTGACCGGAATCAGAGAGCTTCTCCAGCAATTGTTCGGCAACGCTTCCAGTATTGCCGGTATGCGAGTAGATGATTAAACCAACCTTCATTTTTTCAACCTCCATTTTATCTTAAGAATTATAGCCCTAAATATTTCAAAGCTTCATAAACCAGGAAAGCCGGCCAGACAAGCGCTTTCAGAAAACCGATTATCCCTGCCCAAAAAGTTACCGCCTGACTGATAAAATATATCGCCGCCCCGATGAAGCCGAGACCGTAAACCGCTCCGGCCGCACCACTACTCTGAACAGAACCGGACATCAAAATCTCCCTCCTTATTTCGGTCTGATAACAGCTCCGGAAAATAATGAAATATCATTTTTTAGTACACGGGGACTGTCCCTGTGTACTAAAAATGATCTAAAAGGTATTATTTGCTATTCTACCAGCATCCGTCTCGATTTGATTTCGCCCAGATCCAGATGGTAGGCAAGAAATGCTGCTGTCAAACGAGCCAACTCTTTTTTCTGACTTACAGAGAGGCGGACCAGGGTTGCCTGCGAAAGAGGCGCTTCAATCAGCCTGCGGGTTATAGCGACAGTCCCCGGATCCACCTTGATCACGTCAGCACCCTGGCAGTTGCAGCATTGCAGGCCACCATGGCGGGGACTGAAGGACTGGGTGCTTTCAGTACCACAATTTGTGCAGGAATGTAAATGCGGACTATAACCGGCAGCATGGGCAAGCTTCAATTCAAATGAGCGGCAGAGGAGAAACCGGTCGGCATTTTTGCCCAACAACCGCCAAACCTCCAACAGCAGTTGAAAAATTTCGGAACAGGGTTCTTCGCCGGAAACAAGGCGATCAGTCAACTCTGCCATGTAGAGGCCATAAGTATATAGATCGGGATTATCTCGAAACCATGGGAAGCGCTCTATTGGATCCTGCCCGGTAATGATTGGCCAGGTTTTCCCCCGGTGGAAAGTAAAGTGCCCATAGGTAAAAAGATCCACTCCGGCCGCCAGTTTACTTTTTATCTTGCGGGCACCCCGGGCCACAGCTTCAAATTTGCCATCCTCAGAGGTGAGCAGAGTCACCAGGCGGTCCGCCTCACCCAGTATGCGGGTACGTAAAACAAGGCCTTCCGCTTTAAAGATCCGTTGGCTCAGATTTATTATCCCCCCTGGTTATAACCGAGGCGGCGCAGCTCTTCTTCGCGGTTGCGCCACTCTCGTTTTACTTTAACCCGCAGGTCAAGAAAAATGTGCTGTCCGAAAAGCGCTTCCAACTCTTCCCGGGCCCTTGTACCGACTTCCTTCAGCAGCGTACCGCCTTTACCGACAACTATGCCGACCTGGGATTTGCGCTCTACAAATATTTCAGCACGGATATCGAGCAGATCGCCACCCCTGCGCGGCATCATTTCCTCAATTACCACCGCTACAGAAAAAGGTATTTCCTGACGGGTCAGCTGAATAATTTTTTCACGGATTATTTCCGCGGCAACAAACCGTTCCGGTTGATCGGTAATCATGTCGGAAGGATAGTACTGTGGGCCCTCCGGCAGGTGTTCCAGGACCCCTTCAATCAGGGGCTCCAAATTAATCTGTTTTAAAGCTGATAGGGCAAAGTGCTCTTTAAACGGGCAAATCTGCCGGTATAGCTCTATATTAACTGCCAGCTTTTCCGGTGAAATGAGATCGATTTTATTCAGGATTAAGAATAGAGGGCTGTTTACCGATCCCAATATCTCAGCAATATAGCGGTCCCCCTGTCCCGGGTTTTCGTTTGCTTCGACCAGGAAGCAGACAAGATCAACTTCCTGCATTGTCCTCCGCGCAGTCTGCACCATCGCTGTGCCCAGCATATGCTTGGGCTTATGCAATCCCGGGGTATCGATAAAAATAATCTGGAATTCAGGCCTGGTCAAAACTGCCCGGATCTGGTTCCTGGTGGTTTGGGGGCGATCAGATATTATAGCCACCTTTTCACCGACGAGGGCATTGAGCAGTGTTGATTTGCCCACATTGGGCCTGCCAATTAAGGCAACAAATCCGGAAAGATGCATAGTGATCCTTCCTTTATTGCCTCGCTTTTGAACACCGGATATTAAATGTTATTAAGCGCTCTGCGAGGCATCCTCTCAGCGGTAGTCAGTCTTGATATCCAGGACAGGGGTGCCGTTAATCAGGTCCAGGCCTTTTACGGTAAGGATATTCTTTTTTATATCAACCAGCTCTACTGTTGACTGGGCTATGGCATTGGGCCTTAAAGGCGCCCGGCAGACAAAAACACCGTAAACCTCATTGCCTCTTCCGCTGCGTTTATCCTTAAGGGTATAACCGCGGGCTTCATGAAGGTAGGATATTACATTGATTTTTTCTTCTTCATCAAGGCGGTAAAGGCCTTTTTCCATATCCGGATCAATCACTACCTGTGATAATAGTTCTTTATAATTATCCGGAATAGACAGCGGTGCCTGATAATCATTTAAAACATAGCCAATGGGGTGGAATGATACCGGGATGCGCCATATCTGTTCACTTTTAAACATCTCCTGATTAACCGGATTATCAGACCATATTGCAGATCCAAACGGCTGCGGCAGCAAATCCAGCAGGGAAGAATTTTTAGTCTCACCTTTTAAATTCCCCATGACCACTTCAATATTACCTGCCAATTCCCAAAGCACCTGGCGGCAGGCACCGCAAGGGGTCGGTGGCGGTGAACAATCTGCTATAACAGCAATGCTTTTAAATTTACGGTAACCGGCATGTATTGCCGTCCATATGGCTGTTCTTTCTGCACAGGCGGTCATACCGTAGGATGCATTCTCGACATTGGCTCCGGTGACAACAGCTCCGCCATCAGTAAGCAGGGCAGCGCCGACCAGGAACCGGGAGTAGGGGGCATATGCTCTTAACCTGGCTGCGCGGGCTGTTGCAAGCAGTGTATCCGGTTTCATAAAAACACCTCTCTGCTATTAATCAGTATTGGCGTAAGCTGATAATTTGATAAAGCCTGAACTACTAATTTCGAATTCCAGTCCCCGCCTTCTTTCCAATTCATTTAGAATTATACTCAAACCACTTAATAATAGTTCCGGGTCTCCAACAGCATTAATGACAACAGGATTGGTTGGAATCTGACGATAATTCACCATAATCAATGGCCCGCTGCAACGAATGGAACTGATTGCTGTCAGCCGCTGGTTTCCGACACTGATACCCTCAGCTCCGGCACTGAAAAGCTCATTGACAATATCCCTGATATCGCCATCATGAACAATAGCCTCACTGCTGAAAGGTTCTCTGGCATCATAAGCCAAAAGCGTTATTCCGGCCCCGACCATTTCTGCCAGTCCGGCCTGAACGCGGAGCTCATGGAGCGTATTCCGCATTAAATTTATATCTTCGTTTATAGCTCGCATCTGATCATCAAATGTTTGGGGAATAACCAGCCTGCCAACACCGTCAACTATCTCAATATCGATATTTAGGCTGTCAGGATAGTGCTCCGAAGTATAGACATTATTAAGCAGGCGAACTGTAGCCGGTTCAAGATATTGATCGGGCAAGACATTAACCCTGCCCTCAGTAAAATTGATAAACAGGTGGTTTCTTCCGGCTGATTCCCGGACTCTGCTGTCGTTATTGATGAAAGTCAAAACCTTGTCCTTCAGCCTGGCGTCAGCTGCATCATAAATAATCTCCTGCACCTGTTGCCCCTGGCTGAAGATAATCTGAAGCAGATCATCATTGCTTGAGGCTGTGTCCACGTCGTAATTGTATTGTGCCAACGCTTCCCGAACCGGTGCAAGTTCAGCTACATCAAGTTCGTAAGCAAGGCGGTGGTTGTAATCTGCCAGTTCCCGAGCCAGTTCCAGTTTATAACTGAGCGAAGTGTCACCGGCTGAAAATCGACCGAAAACAAAATAGTAACCATAAACTATTAAGGCTGTGTTAATGAGTAGGAAGAAGAGAATTAGCAGATGCAGCTTACCATTTACAAAACTTTTATGGTCTGACTGCTCAGTCATTATTGTCAAACCCCCATAACCGCTCTCTTAGAGAAGGTAATTTCATTAAAAAAGTAAAATCGTTTTAATAAGCTGCCAGAGTGGAGGGCCGAGAACGGTTATTACGATTATTACAGCAAAAACTGAAGTTAGCAAAACAGCACCGGCAGCAACATCTTTGGCAATATGGGCCAAAGAATTGCGCTTCTTTGTATAAAGATCAATTGTTTTCTCGATAGCTGTATTAAATGCCTCGGCAACTAATAATAAGAGTATCGCAGTTAGTAAAAACAACTTTTCGGAGACTGAAACTCGCAACAGCAGAGCCAAAAAGAATACTGCTGTTCCAATCAGGGTATGAATTACCATATTACGCTGAGTAATAAAGCAATATTTTAAACCGAAAAAGGCATTTTTCAGGCTGTGCAGAACTTTATCCATTCACTTCTTCCCCGCTGCTATCCCGATCGTACCTGTCCATTATCATCCGTTCTTTTTCCTGCATCAATTTCGTATCAGTTCCATCGCTGTGGTCAAATCCAAGGATGTGAAGCATGCCGTGCACAGTTAATAAAAATATTTCCCGTTCGAGGCTATGTCCGGCCTGATCGGCCTGCTCACGAGCCCGGTCAACAGAGATGTAAATATCACCAACTGCAAACTCACTATCAGTTTGCGGGTCCGAATTTTGCGGTTCAAGATAACTAAACGAGAGCACATCAGTTGATTTATCTATATTCCTGTATTCCCGATTCAAATGCAGAAGCATGGCATCATCAGCAATTACCACACCAACTTCGCCTTCGGACAGATTATGCTCATCAAGCAGATGATCAACCATTCGGGTAAGCTGACCGGACAAAAAATCGGAAAATACGGGATTGTTTTTTACAAATTTTATGATAACACTCACTTTGCGATAGTGCTCCTTTCAAGCTCCGCCTTAAGAGCTTTTTCAGGGTACTCAATCCGCGAGTGATAAATACCGGACATGATATAAACGAATGCTTCACCTATCTGATCGATTTCTTTCAGGGTCAAGTCACATTGATCAAGCTGCCCGTCCTCAAGCTTTTCCCTGATCATCCGCTTGATCATCGTTTCGACCCGGTTACTCGTAGGTTTGGAAAGAGAGCGAACCCCCGCTTCTACAGCATCGGCAAGCATGATTATTGCTGCTTCCTTACTTTGCGGTTTTGGCCCTTCGTAACGAAACTTATCACTGGAAACCTCTTCCCGGTTGTTATTTTCTAAAGCCTGTTGATAGAAGAAAGAAATCATGCTGGTGCCGTGATGCTGGACCGCAATATCAAGGATTGGCTCAGGAAGACGGTGCTTTCCGCCCAGTTCTGCGCCGTCTTTAGGGTGCGCTCCGATAATCAAAGAACTGAGGTTGGGCGACAGCTTAGTATGCGGGTTTTCACCAGACAGCTGGTTTTCAGAAAAGAAATACGGACGTTTTAATTTGCCTATATCATGGTAATAAGCCCCGACTCTGGCCAATAAGGCATCTGCTTTGACAGATTCAGCAGCAGCCTCCGCTAAGTTTGATACCATCATACTATGGTAATATGTTCCCGGGGCCTTTAAAAGCATTTGGCGGAGCAAGGGGTGGTTTGGATTGGACAATTCCAGCAGTGTAATGGCAGTAGTAACACCAAAAAGACTTTCCAGGTAAGGCAGCATACCGATAGCGATAACCGATGAAAAGATACCGTTACCGACACCGGCAGCCATGCTATAGCTAAAACTGACCAGCGAACCATACTCCAGGCTGACATTTCCGAAAAAGAGGTAAGTGGAAATAATTACAGCACCGTTGGTAACCGCCACAAAAAACCCGGCCCGGGCAAGGTCACTGCGCTGGCTTAACCTTGTAACTGCATAGATAGAAACCAGCCCTCCCATCAAAGCCACCAGGATATAGGAAAAGTCGCCACCGGTGATCAATCCGACCATCAAGGCCAGGATCAAATTGATAATAACAGCCAGTTTATAACCAAAAATAACAGTAATCAGAATGACACCCATCGCCACAGGAATCAGGTATCCTGAAAAGTAAGTAGCTCCGATAGAAAAGAGGAGAGTAACGATAAAAATTAGCCCCATCAGCAGCAATAACGAGGGATTCGTAAAAACTTCGTTAACAAAGATATGCATGTAAATTCCAACCAGGATAAAAATAATGATTAGTAAGAGCAGTAAACCGATATACCCGGGATAGTCAGCCTGCTGACCCCTGATCATTCCGAGATCTTCGAGAAGGGCCAGCTGCTGTTCCGTAACCGGTTCGCCCTCACTGACAACCAGGGTATTACGTAAAACGACAACCGGATCAACCTGCCGACGAGCCAAATCCCGGTTTTCTTCTGTAACGATTTCATTATAATCCATGTTTTGAGCAATTAACGGTTGGGTAATAATTTCAGCAATCCTTTTCAGGTCGGCGCTAAATGGATAGAGCGCTATCTCCTGGGACAAGCGGCGCTTAGCCAACTCCGTTTCATTTTCTCTGATTCCCTGTTCAAAAATTTCACTTAATGTGTTATTAAGCCGCCCCTGCAGATCTCTTAAAATATCATCATCGGATAACAGGGCGGAAACTGCGGAATCCGGCAGCTCTTCAGGAATAAGTCCCTGCAGCAGCTGCACTTTCTCATCGCTTTCGAGATCCGGGTCCCCTTTTATTTGCAGGACACTATCGAAAAAGATACCTATTCTGAGCAGGGCCCTATCTAAAACCTGCGGATCATAATCATAGACCTCGGAAACCGTTCCAGCGGCCTGCTCCCTGAGCCTTTCGGTTGTATATTCATCGATGGTATCCCTGGGGGCGTATATCGTTCTGGGACTCGGCCTGCCTACAGTCAGATCGTAGCGAGCCGGCATGCTAACAAGAACCAGCAAGCCATAGATTGTGACAAAGAGGATAATTACCAAGAGAAGTTTTTGTAATTTTTTATTGTCTTTGAAGGAGATTGACCGGCTAAAAAGATCACCGGGGATTATTTTTTTCTTCATCTTTATCCCTTTCTCTCATTCCCTCGTATGTTTCGTAGGCTTTTATAATGCATTGGACGAGCGGATGCCTTACAACATCTTTTTCGGTCAGATAAACCAAGGCTATACCCTCAATACCAGATAAAATACGGGGTGCTTCTTCCAGGCCCGAATAACGTCCCTTTGGAAGGTCAATCTGGGTGATATCTCCGGTTATCACTGCTTTCGACCCAAAACCGAGGCGGGTTAAAAACATTTTCATCTGCTCAGAAGTAGCGTTCTGTCCCTCATCGAGAATCACAAAGGAGTCATCAAGAGTCCGCCCTCGCATATAAGCCAGGGGAGCAATTTCAAGAATCCCTTTTTCACGGTATCTTTGAAACACATCAACTCCGAGCAAATCATACAACCCGTCGTAGATAGGCCGCAGGTAAGGATCAACCTTCTCCTGAAAATCTCCCGGCAAAAACCCCAGGTGTTCTCCTGCTTCAACTGCAGGGCGGGTAAGAATTAGGCGCTGCACCCGTTTGTTTTTCAGTGCATCAACCGCCATCGCCAGGGCCAGGTAAGTTTTTCCCGTACCGGCGGGTCCAATTGACAGGACAATATCATGACAGCGTATCGCTTCAAGATAGCGTTTTTGACCAATAGTTTTCGGGCGGATCTGCTTGCCCCGGTGAGTAACTAAAACCAGATCGCTGAATAGCGATCTAATCATTCCCACCTCGCCCTGTCTGGTCAATTTCAATGCATATTCAAATTCACGACCAGTTAAATGATAACCTTTGCGAATATGGGTGAGCAGCTCCTGGAACATAATATATATCGCTTCGACATCTCCGGGCTCACCATCTATACTCAGCTCATGCCCTTTTGGAATAAGGCGCACGGCAAAGTTATCTTCAATAAGACTGAAATGTTCGTCATTTTTGCCCAACAGTTGAACCGATTCATCTGCGCCGGCCAGCATAATGGCCCGGCCTGTATTATTTTCTGCCAATAAGTGATAAGCTCCCTTCATTATATAAAAAAATGATCTTATGTTAACTTATTAACAAGCATTATATTCCATTTTCATCTTTTTATCAAGAAAAGAAAGCTTTTTAGCGCTTCCGACGCAGTGAAGGTGGGGGTTCAAGGATTTCATGGAAAATAAACGCCGCCAAAAGCGGATCTCTACGGGTTAAAGTCTGCTGAAGTCCTACAATAACAGGTGAAGAGCTGGCAGCTTCTTTTTTCACAGGCTCCGGTGCCTGCCATGCCTCTGTATCCCCTGCACTTTGGGCCTCCCGGACATCAGTTCCTTCGCCATCATAAGAATCGGCCCTTTTTTCTTTCTTTTTTGGCCGGAAGCGAATCTGATCATCAGTCCATAGCTGGCCGTTTTCATGCGGGGAAAGCGGTTCAGGGCTGACCAATACTCTTTTTTGAGGAGCCTGTTGGCTTCCCCTGACCGCTTTCATCAAGGCGTTAAAAATATTGAATGCGATGATAATGACAATTAAAGTAACAATACCTTCCATGATGAGAAAGCCTCCTACTTATTTTCCATCATCTTCCTGTTGGCTTTCCTGGCCCAATTTACTGATATTCTGGCGCATGTCAGTGTCGGCCATAACATTCTTCAGCTGGTAATAATCCATTACACCGAGATTGCCCTCGCGCAGCGCCTGGGCCAGAGCCTTGGGCACTTCCGCTTCAGCTTCGGTTACTTTCGCCCGCATCTCCTGGACGGAGGCAACCATCTCCTGTTCACGGGCAACAGCCATCGCGCGCCGTTCTTCAGCTTTTGCCTGGGCGATACGCTTATCTGCTTCGGCCTGATCTGTCTGCAGCTGGGCACCGATATTTTTACCGACGTCAACATCGGCAACATCAATAGATAATATTTCGTAAGCAGTACCTGAATCGAGTCCCTTGTTCAGAACGGTATTGGAAATTCGATCGGGGTTTTCGAGAACCACCTTGTGATTATCAGAAGAACCAATCGTGGTTACAATCCCTTCTCCGACCCTGGCAATAATTGTCTCTTCACCGGCGCCTCCAACAAGGCGGTCGATATTGGCCCTTACTGTAACTTTGGCCCGCGCTTTAACCTCGATCCCGTCCTTGGCCACGGCAGCCACAACCGGAGTTTCAATTACCTTGGGGTTAACACTCATCTGTACAGCCTGTAAAACGTCACGGCCGGCCAGATCTATTGCTGCAGCACGCTCAAATAGCAATGGTATCTCAGCACGCTGGGCGGCAATCAAAGCATTAACAACCCGGTCAACATTACCCCCGGCCAGAAAATGTCCTTCAAGCTTGTTTACATTTAAATCAAGGCCTGCTTTAGTTGCTTTAATAAGCGGATTAACTATTTTTGACGGGACAACCCGCCTCAAACGCATCCCAATCAGGGCAAAGATCCCTACGGGAACACGTGCGGCCAGAGCTGAAATCCACAGGCCCAGGGGAATAAAACTAAAAACAACAACAACAACAATAATAATTAAGGCAACAAATAGCAGTGGAATAATAAGCTCAGTCATTAAGAAACCTCCTCATTTATTTTCTTTCAGGTCAGGACGGCGTACAATCACCCGCACGCCTTCAACCTTTTCAACGACTACTGTTTCGCCAGATGGAATAAAATCGCCACCGGTGACTACATCAATCCGACGCCCGTCAATCTTAGCCGTCCCGGAAGGCCGCAGAGAGGTAACGGCAATCCCTTCCATGCCGGCTAGATTTCTTTGATCCAGAGGTGCAACATAACCTAAATCAGCAGTTTCTACTTCCGAAAGGATAATGTGGCGCAGCATTCCCCTTTGCGAAAAATATCGAAATGCCAGGACTGAAAAAACGGCAGAGAGAACTACAGCAATTAACAGCATAATCATCCCGGTTTGCACCGAAACTGCAGCCAAAATAATCGATGCCAGGGTAGATATCAGCCCGGCAATGCCGAAAACCCCGAACCCTGGCATGATTGCTTCCACCAGCATCAGGGCAATACCGAAAACAAAGAGGATCAAAACCCAGTACTCCGCCATCCCGGCGGCAATATTGCCGCCAAAGTAGAGGGCAAAAGCAGCCATACTAAGGATTCCCGCCGCACCGAAACCGGCTGAAATAACCTCGAGAACTAAACCGCCAATTCCGATCATTAGCAATATTGTTCCAATTACAGGGCTGGTGGTCCAACTGACCAGGGTATCAGTAACCCGTGATTCGATCGGGTGCAGCTCTGCCCCGGCCATACCAACCGCCTGCAGCAGCTCTGTACGATCGGCTACAGTCCCTTCACTGTACCCAACTTCAATAGCCCTGTTAGCTGTAAGGGTAAGTAAAACTCCTTCTTCGACCAGCCCGTCAATAGCGATTCCCCGACGAACCATTGCCGAAGCTATAAGGGGATCTCTGCCTCTTCGTTCAGCCATTCCTGCCATCTCTGCTTCCCAGAACGACAGCTCTTTCTCATCAATTTCACCCAAACCGAGCAGTCGTGGTTCAGCAGCGCCGATTGTACTTCCAGGAGTCATATAGATTTCATCTGCAGCCAGGGCCAGGAATGCGCCGGCTGAGATAGCATTTGGGCTGACAAATGCATAGATCGGCCCGTCATAGTTATCCATCAGTCGCCTGATCGCCTCGGCCGAGCTTATAAAACCACCCGGGGTGTCAAAATCGATAATTACTGCTGAGGCATTTATGCGCCGTGCTTCCTGAAAAGCGTATTCAACATAACTTTTTGTGCCCGGATCAATTGTTCCTGAAATCTCAATTACAGCAACAGTCTGATTTCCTGTTGATCCGCCTGCAAAAGGAATATAAATAAGCAATCCGGTAAAGATGCAGATCATCCATATTAACAACCTTTTTTGCATGGACAAAACCAGGCTCCCCTTAAATAAAAGCCCAGCCGTGCAGGCCGGACTATTATTGCAGATTTTTTTCGACTATCTCCCGGACTAATCCGCCATCAGCTTTGCCTTTAACGCGGGGCATAAGCAGGCTCATAACTTTACCCATCTCCTGGCTGGATTTAGCACCGCTCTCGGCAATTGCTTCTCGAACCATCCGGACCAGCAGATCTTCGGATAGTTGTTCAGGAAGATAACTACTGAGAATTTCTATTTCCCGCTTCAGATCAGTAACAAGATCCTGACGGCCCGACCTTTCATAATCGCCCAAAGCTTCTTTCCTTCTTTTTACTTCCCGGGTAAGTACCGCCAACTCTTCCTGATCATCGAGAGGAGCGTTTTTAGCAATCGCTCCATTTTGCAGCTCTGCCCGCAACATACGAATTACCGACAGGGAAAAACGATCTTTTGACCGCATTGCTTCTTTCTGATCCATAAAAAGCCTTTCGGCCATTTTATTCCCAGGCATAAGCAGCGCACCCCCGTATCAAGCTTAACGGCGTCTTTTACGTGCAGCCTCAGCTTTCTTTTTGCGACGTACGCTTGGCTTCTCGTAATGCTCACGCCGACGTGCTTCAGATAAAACGCCCGCACGGGCACATTGTTTTTTAAACCTTTTAAGAGCCTTATCCAGGGTCTCATTTTTGCCTATTTTAACTTCCGCCATAATTCTTCCCCCCTCTCCTCAAAACCAATCCCTGAGGGCTGTAGTTCAGTAACGCTAAACACCCCTGCCCTTAGCTATGGTTTGCAACAAAGGTCTTCCTCCCAGGAGGTGGAGGTGAAGGTGAAAAACGATCTGACCTGCATCTGCGCCACAATTGATAACTACCCGGTATCCTTTCTTGTCCAGTTTAAAAGCCCTGGCAACTTCATTCGCTACCGAATGCATGTAACCAATCAAAGCCTCGTCGTCCTTTTCGATATCCAGCAGAGTTGGAATATGCTTGCGCGGTACTACTAGAATATGAACGGGAGCAGCCGGATTAATATCTTTAAATGCAACGGCTATCTCATCTTCATATACTATATCTGCATCAAGCTCCCGTTTAATGATCTTACAAAAAATGCAATCAGCAGACATCTTAATTCCTCCTGACCGGTATTATAACACAGCCAATTTCCATTGAGAAGCAAGCAAAACCGATAATCCGGCTGTATTGGTAATTGTACTTCGCTAAAGTAAGCTCTATTACCTTTTAAAGGGTAAAATTTTTACATAGATCAATCGATCGTTTATAATTAAATGTGAGTTAGGGGAGTGTGGATATTTTGGAAATTGAGATTATGGAAGCACTTAAGCGTTCAGATTTGCTATTTATTGATGTCCGCACACCGACTGAATATGCTGAAGCCTCGATACCCGGAGCCATCAATATTCCCCTGTTTAATGATCAGGAGCATCACCAGCTGGGCATTATATACCACCAGCTCGGTGAAACCGAGGCCCGGCGGGCGGCCCTGGATGTAGTCGCGCCGAAGCTGTCAGCCCTGGTCGATAAGATAGTTCGGACCTGCAATCGTGAAAAACCCCTGCTCTATTGCAGCAGAGGCGGCATGCGCAGTCTGAGTTTATATCAGATCTTAATGCTTGCCGGTATTCAACCCCTGCGCCTGAAAAAAGGTTACAAGGCTTACCGAAGTTATGTAATCGAGCGCCTTGCCGACTACAAGCTTAAATGCAAGCTTTATGTCGTCCACGGGTTAACCGGTGTCGGTAAAACTGCTCTTCTTCAGAATCTAGACCAAAAAGGCCTTCCGGTGATCGATCTTGAAGAGCTCGCCAATCACCGCGGTTCTGTATTCGGAGCAGTTGGCTTAAATACCAGCCGTTCTCAGAAAAATTTTGATGCGCTCCTGCTGCAGCAGCTCGATGGCTATGAAGGTTTCCCATATCTTTTTATTGAAGGTGAAGGCAGTCGTATCGGTAATATCTACCTGCCTCCTTTTCTGGCTGAGGCCATGGAAAAAGGTTACCAGATCCTGCTGACAGCCTCTATGGAAACCAGGGTTAAGCGAATTGTCAGCACTTATATTCCTTCCACAATGTCTGAGGAACTGCTTGAGCAGTTCAAGCATGCTCTTTCATCATTAAGGAAGCGTTTAGGTGACAAAAAAGTTGATCGGTTGATAATAATGCTCGAACATGGTGACTACTACAAAGTTTCAAGATTATTGTGCACTGATTATTACGATCAGTTTTACAGTGACTCCCGGCCAGAGTGTGCAAGATTTGACTCTGTTATTGATGCAGAAAGCATAGAAAATGCTGCGGAACAGATCATGAAGTTAACCGGCACTTATGATGTCCGAAAAGAATATTGACTATAAAGGCTTTTTTGTCCTATAAGTATTGCATTAAGCACACTTATGGCTATATAATAAAAAATAACTTAATAGATTGGAGTGTTATACTTATGAACCCGTACGATGCTGCACATAACCTGGCCAAAGCATTGCGTGAATCGCCTCAGTTTAAAGAGATGAAAGAAGCGCAGGCTGCTATGAAAACCGATGATACTGGGAAAAAAATGCTGCTTGATTTTCGCGCTGAACAGGTAAAGATGTATAAGAAGCAGTTATCCGGTATTGAGCCATCAGCTGAAGAGAAGAAAAAAATTGAAAATTTATATGAAGTTGTCAATATGAATGTTTTAATCAAGCGCCTCTTAGACGCAGAGTATAAAGTATCAACATTATTGCATGATATTCAGAAAATAATTAGCGAAGCCAACGATGAAATATATGACCAGGAGCTCATACAATTACCGGAAGAAGAAGCCGGCGATGAAAAAGTATGAGCGATAAAAAAACAAATAGATATGAAGCATTACTGATTGATTTAGATGGAACTCTGCTCGATCTCGATGCCGAAAACTTTACACTGGCCTATATCGACGATCTTTCCCGAAAATTTGTTGACTTTATCAACCGGGATGATTTTGCGGCACACCTTTTCGGTTCAACTGCCGTTATGATTGAAAATGACGATCCCACAAAGAAAAACGAAACCGTCTTTTATGAAGATTTTTGCCGGCGAATAGGATATGATCGCGAGCAGATTGAAAATGTCGTCGAGGATTATTACCGGGACGACTTTTCATCTCTAAGCCGTTGGGCGAAAGGGCATCCTTATGCCCGGGCAGTAATCGAATCAGCAAAGAAGAAAAACCTGGTCCTAATCCTGGCAACCAATCCAGTTTTTCCAGCCACAGCAGTCTTGCAGCGGCTTTCCTGGACCGGCCTCTCTGAAAAAGATTTTCAGCTTGTTACTTCCATGGAAAACATGCACTTTTGCAAGCCAAAAAAGGAGTATTACCTGGAAATTGCCCATAAAATTGGATGCCCTCCGGAACGTTGCCTGATGGCCGGAAATGATACCCTTGAAGATCTAAGCGCTTCTGAAGCCGGTATGGCCACATTCCTGGTTGAAGATTTTATCCTGCAGCGCGGAGAAGAAGAACCTTTCTGCCACTACCGCGGCAGCCTGCAAAGCCTTGCTCAATTAATCGAAGAACTACCAAAAATAAGTAATATTTGAATATCGCAAAGGCCGGAATTAGCTTCCCGGTCTTCTCTTTTTAATTGGGGTCGCCCCGATACAGGAGCCATCATCACGGTCAAGGCGGGCATTGATTACTTTACCCCGCCAGTGAAGGCCTTTTATTTCAGAATTGATTCTCACTCTCAGGTAGTGGGGCGTAAACCCTTCTCCATAACTGAAAGGTACTACCTTTTCGACAAGGACCGGTTGAATGCTGCCTATAAATTTTTTCCTGTAAGCAGAAGCCAACTTTTCACCAAGCTTGATCATCTCCCTACTGCGGGATTCTTTAACTTCATTGGGCAGATGGCCGGATAATTCAGCCGCCCCGGTACCGGGGCGGGAGGAGTATTTAAAAACGTGCATTCGGCTGAAACCGATATCCCTTACCAGCTTCATACTGCGCCTGTGATGTTCTTCAGTCTCACCGGGAAAACCAACTATTATATCGGTACTTAAAGATAATCCCGGGATCTCCTTTTTTAACCACTTGGCCAGGTATAAATACTCAACGGGTTCATAAGGCCGATTCATCAATCTCAAAATTTCACCATCTCCACTTTGCAGAGGAATATGCAGGTGAGGGCAAATGGTTTTAGTTCCGATTATTTCTTCAACCAGCTCGGCAGTAATATCGGAAGGTTCGAGCGAACTTAAACGCAGACGCAAAAGGTCCGGTATTTTCCCCAGTTCTTTAAGTAGATCTGCCAGGCTTAAATTCTGCAGGTCTGAACCGTAAAGCCCGAGGTGGACTCCTGTCAGCACAACCTCCCTGCACCCCGATTCAACCAGGATTTGTGCTCTTCGAAGAGCCTCTTCCGGGGGCAGGCTGCGCAGAGGCCCCCTGACCTTTGGTACCAGGCAGTAACTGCAGCGCTGATTGCATCCTTCCTGGATCTTAAGAAACCCCCTGGTGCGGCCTCTGCGCCCTGCAGGGGGCAGCATTTCAAACCCTTTGTCATTCTGATGAGCGCGAACAAGATCAAGCACTGTGCCGCGCTGTAGTGATTCCACTATTTCGGGCAGCTTTTCTCTCTCTTGATTGCCAATAATCAGGTCTGCCTGATCCATCAGCCTAACCTGATCCGGCGCACCCTGGGCATAACAGCCGGTTGCGACTACGATTGCATCCGGGGAAAGCCTGCGGGCCCGCCGTATCGCTTTGCGCGATTTATGATCGCTGTAACCGGTAACGGTACAGGTATTAATCACGTAAATATCGGCTTGATCTTCAAAATTGGTGATTCGATAACCGGCGTTTTCAAAAAGCACCTGCAGTGATTCAGACTCGCAAAAATTTACCTTGCAGCCCAGAGTGAAAAAGGCAGCTTTTTTCTTCAATTGCAATCACCTTCCCCGGTGAGATCGCCCCAGGCCGCCTGAACCATGGTTATAGCCGCAGCGGCAGCAGTTTCGCTGCGCAGGATTCGCGGGCCGAGATGTACAGAAATGGCGCCGGCCTTGACTAAGGCTTCGATTTCAGGCCGGTCAAAACCTCCCTCGGGTCCTATAAACAAAAAAACAGCCCTGTCTTCAGGGCAGGTCTGTTTTAATATTCGGCTTATGGGGAGGATTTTTTCACCTTCCCACGGCACCAGGGTCTTACAGCTTTCAAGCCGTGGCAAAACAGAATTCAATTTACTGGTCGTCTCAATTTTAGTTAAATAAGCTCTTCGGCACTGGGCTGCTGCAGTGCGAATAATGCTTCTCCAACGTAAAACTCTCTTTTCATCCTGCTGACCACCACGTTGCGGAATACTGCGACCGGTTAAAATAGGTACAATTCGGCGAACACCGAGCTCTACAGCCTGCCGCACAATTAAATCCATTTTATCACCCTTGACCAGGGATTGGAAAAGGGTAATTTTCAAAAACGATTCTGCAGCCGGCAGTTCCCGGTTTAAGCAAGCGATCACTTTTTCTGGAGATGAAAAGACAATCTGCCCTTTCCAGGCCCAGCCCAGTCCATCGGCAATAGCTACATTATCTCCGGCTTTCAGGCGCAGTACACGATAGGCATGGTTAAGATCTTCTCCGGCAAGCGCTACTTCAAGTCCAACGGATAGGGTTTCTCCTTCTATAAAAAAATAGTGCATCAGCGCCTCCATGCCGGCTGAAAATTATCCGCCGCTAAAAGCATCTTTAACCCGATCAATAATACCTTTATTTTCAAGACCGACTTCTTCACCGCTTAAGCGGGCGAATTCAGCCAACAGCTCTTTTTGGCGGGGATTCAAACGCTTGGGAACACTCAGTTTTACTTTTACCCGCAGATCACCTTTTCCGGAACCACGCAGATGAGGCATCCCATAGCCTTTTAGGCGGAAAGTGGCGCCATGCTGAGTGCCTTCCGGGATTCTCAGGCTGGCTTTGCCTTCCATGGTTGGCACTTCCATTTCGACACCAAGAGCGGCCTGGCTGATACTGACCGGGATTTCCAAGGCAAGATCGTTGCCGTGCCGCTTAAATCGTTTATGCGGCCTGACTCTGATTACGACATAGAGATCACCCGGCGGTCCTCCGCGCAGGCCTGCTTCACCACCACCGCTTACACGCAGTTGTGAGCCATCTTCAATGCCTGACGGTATTTTAACCTCTATTTTTCTCTCCTTGACTACCCGCCCCTGTCCGGAACAATCCGGGCAAGGCTCTTTAACGGTGGTGCCCTCACCCCGGCAGGCTACACATGGTTGAGTGCTCATAATACGTCCGATCAATGTATTGCGCATAACCTGCTGCTGCCCGGTACCATCGCAGGAAGAACAGGTTTCAGGGCTCGTTCCGGCTTTAGCCCTGCTTCCCTGGCATTCAGAACAGGTCTCAGTACGGGGGATAGCGATTACTTTATCGACACCGCTATAAGCATCTTCCAGGGTGATGTCCAGATCATAACGCAAATGGTTGCCCTGTTCGGGACCTCGCGGACGACGCCTGCCGCTCATGCCGCCAAAAAACTGTTCAAATATATCATCGATACCGCCAAATCCAAAACCACCGCCCCCGAAACCCTCAAACCCGCCGGCACCACCGGAGTACCCGGCCTGGTGACCAAAAC
>Ga0114946_10001082_pt1 | contig 18714 bp, 14 predicted proteins | sample WalLakDeSediment_FD_88676 | JGI IMG/M metagenome (GOLD analysis project Ga0114946, IMG submission 88676) | Lake sediment microbial communities from Walker lake, Nevada to study Microbial Dark Matter (Phase II) - Walker Lake 11/02/13 Deep Sediment | ecosystem: Environmental > Aquatic >...
ACGGGCGTCGGCTGCGCGCGACGCGCGTCGGCTGCGCGCGACGGGCGTCGGCTGCGCGCGACGGGCGTCGGCTGCGCGCGACGGGCGTCGGCTTCGCGCGACGCGTGCGATAATGCCGCGATGATCGTCGCGACGTACGTCAAGCACGTGCCCGACGTGGAGGCGCGCCTCGCCGTCGACGGCGCCCGGATCGACCTGGACGCCGCCGCCTTCGCGCTCGATGGCATGGACGAGTACGGAGTGGAGGCAGCGGTGCGCCTCAAGGAGGCGGGCATCGCGACCGAGGTGGTCGCGTTCGCGCTCGGTCCGGCCCGGTCCGAGGCCGCCCTGCGCACGGCGCTCGCCCTCGGTGCCGACCGGGCCGTCCTGCTCGAGACCGACGACGAGCTCGACGCGCTGGCGCAGGCGCTGCCCCTGGCCGAGGCCGTGCGGGCCTGCGGGGCGACGCTCCTGTTCGTCGGCGGCAAGCAGGCCGACTGGGACAGCGCGGCGCTGGGGCCGGCCGCCGCCGAGGCGCTCGGCTGGCCGCTGTGCGACTGGGCGACCGAGGCGAGCCTCATCGACGGCGAGCTGGTGGCCATCCACGACGTCGACGACGGCAGCGAGGCGTGGCGCGCACCGCTCCCCGTCGTGGTGACGACGCAGCAGGGTCTCAACGAACCGCGCTACCCGACCCTGCCGAACATCATGAAGGCGAAGCGCAAGCCCCTCGATCGGCAGCCGCTGGTCGGCGCCGCGCCCCGCACCGTGACGCTGGCGGCCGCGTTGCCGTCGCGCGCCCGGCGCGGCGTTCGCCTCGAGGGCGACGCCGCCACCGTCGCCGCCGAGCTCGTGCGTCGGCTGCGCGACGAGGCGAAGGTGCTGTGAGGGGTCGCGGATGATCCTGATCGCCATCGACCACGCCGGCGGCGTCCCGCGCCGCGCCGCCCTCGAGCTCGTCTCCGCGGCGCGGGCGCTGGCCGCGGACGGCGAGGAGCTGGCGGCGGTCGTCCTCGGCGCCGCCGATGCCGCCCCCGTGGGCGAGGCGATCGCCGCCTTCGTCCCGCGCGTCGTGCGCGTGGAGGACGCCGCCCTCGAGCGGCCGAGCCACGAGCGCCGGACGACCGCGCTCGCGGCGGTCGCCCGCGAGCTCGCCGCCGACGTCGTGCTCCTGGGCGCGGGGCGCGCCGGGCAGGCCGTGGCGCCGCGCCTCGCGCAGCGGCTGGGCGGCGCCCTGCTCGAGGACGCCGCCGCGCTCCGCCGCGAGGACGGCGGCGTGGTGGCCGAGCGCCTCGCCTACCTGTCCCGCGCCGTGCTCACCGTGCGCGCGCAGGCCAGTCCCGTCGTGGCCAGCGTGAAGCCGGGGGCCTACCCCGTCGCCACGCCGGCCGATGCCCCCGGCCTGGTCACGACCGTGCCGGCCGCCACCGACGCCGGCGACGGGGTCGCGCGCCCGGGCGACCGCCGCCCGGCCGAGCGCGGCCGCGTGGCCCTGGAGGAGGCCGACGTGGTGGTGTGCGGGGGGCGCGGCCTGGGCGACGCCGAGGCGTTCGAGCGCCTGGTGGTCGGCCTGGCCGAAGACCTGGGGGCCGGCGTGGCCGCGACGCGCGCCGTCGTCGACGCCGGCTGGCGCCCCTACGGCGAGCAGGTCGGCCAGACCGGCAAGAGCGTCGCGCCGAAGCTCTACCTCGGCCTGGCCGTGTCCGGCGCGGTGCAGCACCTGTCGGGCATGAACAGGAGCGGCACCGTGGTGGCGGTCAACAAGGACGGCGACGCGCCGATCTTCCGCGTCGCCGACTACGGCGTCGTCGGCGACGTGCACGAGATCGTGCCGGCGCTGCGCGCGGCCCTCGCCGGCCTCGACTGACCGGCGATGCGCGTCCGGCGCGCGACCCGCGGCGACCTCGCCGACCTCGTCCGGCTCGAGGCGGTGTTCCCGGGCGATCGCGTGTCGCGGGCGTCGTTCGCCCACTTCATCGAGGTGCCGTCCGCCGAGGTCTGGGTCGCGGTCGCCGAGGGCGGCGCCGAGGGCGGGGCCGAGCGGGTGGTCGGCGACGCCGTCGTGAGCTACCGGCGCGGCTTCCACAGCGCCCGCCTCTACTCGCTGGTCACCGACCCGGGGCATCGGGGACGCGGCGTGGCGAGTGCCCTACTGCGCCACGCCGAGGGCGCCGCGCTCGAGCGCGGGGTGGTGACGATGCGCCTCGAGGTCCGCGCCGACAACGGCCGCGCCATCGACCTCTACCTCCGCCACGGCTACGAGGTCGTGGGGCGCACCCACGACTTCTACGAGGACCACAGCGACGCCGTGCGCATGCGCAAGCGCCTTCGCGGCGACGCCGCCCACATGCTCGCGGTGCCGTACCACCCGCAGACGCTCGAGTTCACCTGCGGGCCGTCGTGCCTGATGATGGCGCTGCGCTCACTGGGGCACGGCACGCCCCTCGGCCAGGCCGAGGAGCTGGCGCTGTGGCGCGAGGCGACCACGGTGTTCATGCTCGCGGGGCACGGCGGCACCAGCGCCCACGGCCTGGCGGTGGCGGCGCTGCGCCGCGGCTTCGGCGCCGAGGTGTGGGTGGACCAGAGCGGGCCGCCCTTCCTCGACACCGTGCGCGCGGCCGTGAAGAAACGCGTCATCGAACTCGCCCACCAGGGGTTCGAGGGCGAGCTCGCTCGGCTCGGCGGCCGCGTCCGCGTCGGCGACTTCGGCGCCGACGACGTCGTCGCGCAGCTGCGCATGGGTCGCGTGCCGCTGGTCCTCGTCTCGGGCGCCCAGCTCTACGCGAAGCGCATCCCGCACTGGGTCGTCGCCACCGGCTGGGACGACGAGCACCTCTACGTCCACGACCCGCACCTGCCCGAGGGCGCCGAGCGCGCCGACGGCGTCCACCTGCCGCTGCGGCGCGCCGACTTCGCGCGGGTGACGCGCTACGGCCGCAGCCGCCACCGCGCCATGGTCGTCGTCCACGCGCGTGCCGCGCGGCGCCGACGGGGGAGCCGCGCGCGACCGGCGCGGCCGCCCGGCCACGGCCCGGCGGAGGGCGCCGCCTGAGTTCGGGCGGTCCCCGGTCGGGGGCGCTCAGCCCGGCAGGTGCGCGAGGGCGCCCGGCCCCTCGGCCAGGTAGCGCACGATCTCGCCGTAGATCTCGGGGTCGGCCTGGTCCTCCTCGGTGGCCGCGATCGTCGGGTTGTCGTTGACCTCGATGACCGTGTACTGCCCGTCGATCTCCTTCAGGTCGACCCCGTGGAGGCTGGCGTCGATGGCCGCGCTGGCCGCGAGCGCCACCTCCAGCAGCCTGGCCGGCGCCTCTGCGCGCGGGATCGCGCGCGTGACGGCGGCCTCGCCCTCGCCGCCGCGCTGCATCACCTTCCAGCGGTCCGCGGCGAAGCGGTACTCCACGACCGCCAGGACCTTGCCGTGCAGGGTGATGACCCGCCAGTCGAAGGCCGACGGCAGGTACTGCTGCACCACGATGCGATCGGCCCGCCGCAGGAAGCGCTTGCCCACGTGCACGAACTGCTCGGGCGAGGTGACCTTGTCGACGTAGGCCGAGAACGACGAGTTCGGTGCCTTCAGGACCAGCGGCGTGCCCAACTCCTCGAGCAGCCGCACGGCGACCGCCTCGGTGACGTGGCCCTCGTCCAGGAAGCGCGTCTCGGGCAACGGTATGCCCGCCCGCTGCAGCCGGCGGTACATGTTGACCTTGTCGCAGCAGACGCGGATCGACTCCGAGGTGTCGAGCACCCGCTTGCCCATCATCTCGACCCAACGGGCGACGACGTAGGCCGTGTTCAGCGGGTCGGTCAGCGCCCGGATCAGCACCGCGTCGTACTGCGCGAGGTACTTCAGCTCGTTCTTGAACACGAAGTCGAGCTCGTGCCCCAGCTCGAACGCCGCCAGGCGGAAGTTGGTGAGGGCGGTGAGCTCGACGGCCGAGCGGATCGTGTAGCGCTCGGTGAACACGGCTAGGCGTGCCACGTGCCGGCCTCCTCGACGACGCGGCGCTCGTCCGTGGCGAGCTGTCGGTAGGGCAGCGGTTCGACGGCGGAGAGCAGGTAGGCGTCATTGACCACGATCGTCCGGACCTTCATCAGGGGCAGGCGGAACAGCGCCCACACGGCCTGCGCGAACGCCTCGTACTCGGGGACCGACGTGCAACCGAGGACGATCCGCACCACGTCGATGCGGAAGTCGTGGGGCAGCGTCTGGCACAGCACCGGGTACTTGCCCGTGTAGGTCAGCCCCTTGCGCCGCGCCTCCACGGCGGCCGCGTCGGCGAGCAGCTCGCCGCGGCTCGAGAAGGGGTTCACCGGGTAGGCGAGCAGCGGCGGCGCGAGGAAGCGGTCGGTCACCAGCTGCGAACGGGGCACCGTCATGCCCGCCCGCTCGGCCTTCGCGAGCGCGATGGGCACGACGTAGGCGTCGAGGCACTCCGCCGGCGTGGGCGCGACCTGTTCGCCCGCCTGTTCGAGATCGAGCGAGTGGTAGTAGCCGTCGGTGAGGTAGGTGTAGTCGCCGACCAGGTTGGCGAACACCGGGCGCGTGGGGTCCATGCCCCACCCGCCCGGGATGCGTTCTGGTTGCAGCGCCAGGGTGCGCCGAACCGCGATCAGTGCCACGGCACGTGGCCGAGCACGGCCACGCCCGGCAGCGTCTTCCCTTCGAGGAACTCGAGCGAGGCGCCGCCGCCGGTGCTCACGTGCCCCACGCGTTCGGCCAGGCCGGCCTTCTTCAGCGCGGCGACCGAGTCGCCGCCGCCGACCACGCTCATCGCGCCCGACGCCGCGATGGCCTCGGCGATCGCGACCGTGCCGGTGTCGAACGGGGGCACCTCGAACACGCCCAGGGGGCCGTTCCACAGGACGGTCGCCGCCCCTGCCAGGGCGTCCCTGAAGTCGGCGATCGCCTGCGGGCCGGCGTCCAGGCCCATGAGCCCCTCGGGGATGGCCCCGGACGGGTGGATCGAGGTCTCGAGCCCGGGGACGATCCTCGCCGCGCAGACGGCGTCGGCGGGCAGCACCAGTGGCACGCCGCGGGCCTCGGCCTGCGCGAGCAGCGCCCGGGCGAGCTCGAGGCGGTCGTCCTCGACGAGCGAGTCACCGACCGTGCCGCCCTGCGCCTTGATGAAGGTGAAGGCCATGGCGCCGCCGACGATGAGCGCGTCGGCGACCTCCAGCAGACGCTCGATGACGGCGATCTTGTCGGACACCTTGGCGCCGCCCAGGACCACCACGAAGGGGCGTTCGGGCGCCTCGAGCAGGGTGCCGAGCACGCTGAGCTCGCGCTCCATGAGGCGCCCGGCGGCCGACGGCAGCAGGCTCGCGACGCCCTCGGTGCTGGCGTGCGCCCGGTGGGCCGAGCCGAAGGCGTCGTTCACGTACGCGTCGGCGTAGCCGGCGAACACGCGGGCGAGCTCGGGGTCGTTCTTGGTCTCGCGCGGGTCGAAGCGGGTGTTCTCCAGCAGCGTCACCGACCCGGCGGGCGCGGCCGCCACGAAGGCCTGCTGCTCGGCGGTGCCGGGGCCGTCGGTGGCGAGGTAGCGCACCTCGCGGCCCAGCAGCTCGGCGAGGCGGGCGGCGACGGGCCCGAGGCGCGCGCTGTCGTCGCCCGCCGCGGGCGGACCCTTGGGCCGGCCCAGGTGGGTGGCGAGCACCAGCGTGCAGCCGCGCCCCTGCAGCTCCCGCAGCGTCGGCAGCGCCGCCCGGATGCGGGTGTCGTCGCGGATCACGCCGTCCTTGATCGGGACGTTCAGGTCGACGCGGACGAAGACGCGCCTGCCGTCGAGCGGCGCGTCGTCGAGGGTGGGGAAGGTGGGCACGGCGTCCTCAGCGCCGGCCCGTCATGAGCTCGAGTACGTCGACCATGCGCTCCGAGTAGCCCCACTCGTTGTCGTACCAGGAGAAGAACTTGAGCATCCGGCCCATCGTCTTGGTGAGCAGCGCGTCCCAGATGCCCGAGTGCGGGTCGCCGATGATGTCGGTCAGCACGATCGGGTCCTCGGTGTAGCGCACGATGCCCTTGAGCGGGCCCTCGGCGGCGGCCTTGATGGCGGCGTTGACCTCGTCGCGGGTCGCCTCGCGCTTGAGGATCGCCGTGACGTCGGAGATCGAGCCGGTGGCCGTCGGGACGCGCAGCGCCCCGCCGTCGAAGATGCCCGCGAGGTTGGGCAGCACCTTGCCGACCGCCTTGGCGGCGCCGGTGGAGGAGGGGACGATGTTGACGGCGGCGCTGCGCGCGCGGCGCAGGTCCTTGTGCGGGCCGTCGATCAGCATCTGGTCGTTGGTGTAGCTGTGGATCGTGGTCATCATCGCCTGCTCGATGCCGAAGGTCTCGTCGATGACCTTCATGATCGCGGCGAGCGAGTTGGTGGTGCAGCTGGCGTTGGAGACGATGACGTGCTTCTCGGGGTCGTAGGACCCCTCGTTGACGCCGATCATGATGTCGGCGTCGGCGTCGGGCGACGGCGCGCTGATCAGGACCTTCTTCGCGCCCCCCTGCAGGTGCAGCGCCGCCTTCTCGCGCTTGGTGAAGATACCGGTCGACTCGACGACCACATCGACGCCGTACTCGCCCCAGGGGATCTCCGCCGGGTCCTTGATGGCGGTGGCGCGCACCTTGCGGCCGTCGACGATGATGTGGTCGCCGTCGTGGCTCACGTCGCCCGGGAAGCGACCGTAGGACGAGTCGTACTTGAGCAGGTGCGCCAGCGTGGCGTTGTCGGTGAGGTCGTTGACCAGGGCGATCTCCATGCCGCGCGCGTGCGCGATGCGGAAGATCTGACGGCCGATGCGGCCGAACCCGTTGATGCCGATCTTCATTGAGGGTCCTCCTGAACGAGAGGTGGAAGTGGGGCGCGACCTGGCGCCGCGGCCGGTCGCTGCGGCGTCGTCGCGACGGGCGTGACCGCCGCGAGCCCTAGGGATTGTACCGCGCCGGTCACGGGTCGCTCGTCCTGCGTGCCCCCGCCGACGTCAACGCGCGCGGCGCAGCGAGACGCGCAGCGATCCGTCGCCCAGTTCGGCGTCCAGCCGGAACGCCTCGCCGCTGAGCGGCTCGAACGTGAACGTCGTGGCCAGCACCTCCTGCGCCAGGGTGGCCCCGTGCTCGGTCAGCGCCGCCCGGGCCTCGGGGCCGGAGGCCTCGAGGGCGAGCTCGATGCGGTCGGCGACCTCCAGGCCCGCCTGCTTGCGGGCGTCCTGCACGAGTCGCACCGCGTCGCGCATGAGGCCCTCGCGCACGAGCGCGGGCGTCAGCTCGGTGCGTAGCGCGGCCAGCAGCCCCCGGTCCTCGACGGCGGCGTAGCCCTCGGGGCTGCGCGCGTCGAGCAGCAGTTCGTCGGGGGCGAAGGCGACGGTCTCGCCCTCGACCTCGAGCTCGAATGGCCGGCCCTCGGCGACCGCCCTGGCGATGGCGCGGCCGTCGGCCGCGGCCAGCGCGGCGCGGACGGCCGGGACGCGCTTGCCGAGGCGCTTGCCCACCTTCGGCAGGTGCGGCCGCACGTCGTACGCCACGAACGGATCGGTGGGGTCGAGGTAACGCACCTGCTTGACATTGAGCTCGTCGCGCAGCGCGTCCTCGAGGCGACGGAGCCCGGCCAGCTCGGCCTCGGACGGGACCCGCACGAGCAGCTCGGGCAGCGGCTGGCGCGTCTTGTGGCCGGAGGCGGCGCGGGCGGCGCGGCCCAGCTCGACCACCTTCTGCAGGGTGGCCATGTCGCGCAGCAGGTCGGCTCCGTCCGCGGTCGCGGCCTCCGGCCAGTCGCACAGGTGCACGGAGACCGGCGCGGCCGGGTCGCGGCGGGCGATGAGGTTGCGGTAGATCAGCTCGGAGACGAACGGCGCCAGCGGCGCCATGAGCTTCGCCAGCGTCACCAGCGCCTCGTGCAGCGTCGCGTAGGCCGACAGGGCGTCGGCGGCGTCGCCGCCGCGCCAGAAGCGGCGCCGGTTGCGGCGCACGTACCAGTTGGACAGCTCGTCGACGATGACGTCGCGCAGGCGGCGGCCCGCGCTGGTGGGGTCGAAGCCCTCGAGGTCGGCGGTCACCTCGCGGATCAGGACCTGCAGTCGGGCGTGCAGCCAGCGGTCCATCGGCGGCCGCCCGGCCACCGGTGGCGCCGCCGACAGGTCGGGCCGGTCGAGGTTGGCGTAGAGCACGAAGAAGGCGTACGTGTTCCACAGCGTCATGAACACGTCGCGCAGGGTCTCCTCGACCAGCGCCTGGGAGAAGCGCTTGGTGGCCTCGGGTGGGCTGGAGGCGAACAGGTACCAGCGCAACGCGTCGGCGCCCTGGGCGTCGAGCACGGTCCAGGGGTCGACCACGTTGCCCTTCGACTTCGACATCTTCTCGCCGTTCTCGTCGACGATGTGGCCGAGCACGATGACGTTCTTGAAGGCGCTGGTGGCGCCCGCCAGGTGGTGGAGCGGGCCCGCCGGCCGGTCGCCGTCGCCGGGGTCGGTGAGCAGGGTGGCGAGCGCGTGCAGGCTGTAGAACCAGCCGCGGGTCTGGTCGATGGCCTCGCAGATGTAGTCGGCGGGGAAGTGATCGGCCAGCTTCTGCGCCGCCTCGGGCGGCGTCCCCTCGCCGTGGTAGTGCCACTGGGCGTAGGGCATGGCGCCCGACTCGAACCACACGTCGACGGTGTAGGGGACGCGGCGGAAGGTCTTGCCGCCGCGTTCGAAGGTGAGCTCGTCGACGGCCGGCCGGTGCAGGTCGAGGCCCGTCAGGTCGCGGCCGACCAGCCCGGCGAGCTCGGCGACGCTCCCCACCACGACGGTCTCGCCGTCTTCGGAGCGCCAGATGGGCATGGGCGCGCCCCAGTAGCGCTCGCGCGACAGCGCCCAGTCGACGTTGTTCTCCAGCCACTTGCCGAAGCGCCCGGTGCGTACGTGGTCGGGGTGCCAACCGATGCGGTCGTTCAGTTCCAGCAGGCGGTCCTTGAGGACGGTGGTGCGGATGTACCAGCTCTTCTTGGCGACGTTCATCAGCGGCCGTTCGTCGCGCCAGTTGAAGGGGTAGGCGTGCCGGATGGTGCCGTGGTCGAACATGTGGCCGGCCGCCTCGAGGTCGCGGGTGATCGCGCCGTCGGCGTCCTTGAACCACATGCCGGTGTAGGGCCCCTCGGCGTCGCGCGGCGCGTCCAGCGGCGCGACCTCGGCGATGACGTGCCCGCTCAGGTCCACCGACCAGCAGGTCGGCAGCGCGTGCCGCCGGCCCACCTCGAGGTCGCCGTAGGCGGGCGCCAGATGCACGATGCCGGTGCCGTCGTCGAGGGTGACGAGGTCGTCGGCCACGACCCGCCAGCCGCTCGCCGCGGGCGCCTCGGCCTCGTCGGGCCGGCCGCGCAGGATGGGCCGGTAGCGGGCGCCGACGAGCGACGCGGCGTCGACCGTGGTCAGCACGATGTGCTCGCAACCGGCGAAGACGGCGGGCACCAGCGCCTCGGCCAGCAGGTACAGCTTGCGGGGCGTGTCGGCGCCGGCGCGCTTGCGGACGGGGCCCTCGACGAGCGCGTAGCGTGCGCCCGGGAGCACCGCCAGGCCGGTGTTGGCGGCGAGCGTCCAGGGGGTCGTCGTCCAGACGAGGAAGGCGACGTCGCGCGTCTCCGCGCCGCCGACGACGCCGCGCTCGACCAGGTCGGCGCGCTCGGCGGGGAAGGCGGGGTACACGCTGGGGTCGGGCACGTCCTCGCGGTAGCCGAGCGCCACCTCGTGCGAGGCGAGGGTGGTGTTCGACGAGGGCGAGTGCCAGGTGGTCTTGTAGTCCTCGACCAGCAGGCCGCGCTGCCACAGCTGCTGCATGATCCACCAGCACGACTGCACGTAGCCCGCGTCGTAGGTGACGTAGGCATCATCGAGATCGACCCAGAAGCCGATGCGCTCCGTCATCTCGTTCCAGTCCTGGATGTTCTCGAAGACGTTCTCGCGGCACAGCGCGTTGAAGCGCGCGATGCCGAAGTCCTCGACCTGCTGCTTGTTGGTGAAACCGAGCCGCTTCTCGATGGCGATCTCGACCGGCAGGCCGTGCGTGTCCCAGCCGCCCTTGCGGTTGACCCGGTGGCCCTGCATCGTCTTGAAGCGCGGGAACAGGTCCTTGAACACGCGGCTGATCACGTGGTGCACGCCCGGCTTGCCGTTCGCGGTGGGCGGTCCCTCGTAGAAGACCCAGGATCCGCGCGGCGCCGGCTTCTCGAGCGAGCGGCGGAACACGTCCGCCTCGCGCCAGAAGTCCAGCACGCTGCGCTCGAGGTCGGGGAAGCGCACGTCGGTCGGAACGGGGTCGAAGGGGGTGGCGGTCGGATCGGGCACGGCGGTCTCCTCGGAGCGTTCCCGGCGTCGGGGCAAGACGAGGCGCCCCGCGCGTTCGCGTCGGGGCGCCTTGGGATCGGCGCGGTACCACCCGACTTCGGACCGCCCTCGCGGACGGGCCCTCGGAGCCGCCCTCGGGCTCGGGGAGGATCTTCCGCGACCGGCCTGCCGCCGGGCTCGCACCGTCCCCGGCTCGCTGGGGGGGCTCGCGGTCGCGTACTCGTTCCCGTCTTCGCCCGTCGCGCGCGGGGGCCGGTCCCGTCGGGACCCCGTTCGCCATGCGGCGGCTTTACAGCCCACCGCGGCGACGTGTAGGATGCACCGTAGCAGTCGGCCTCCGGAGCGTCAAGCCGCCGCCTGCCCCCCATTCCGTCCGCAGCTGCCGGCCCCATCGATTCCACGCCCCCGTGGTGATGTTCGTCCGGTACCCGGTCGCGGCGGTTCGCGTCCTCGACGCTCCCATGACCCCGTCCATCCGGTGCCCGCCCCAGGCGGACGCGCACCACCCGGCCGGGAGCCAACGCGCCGGCCCCGCGGCCCGCCCGCGACGCCCAGCCCGCCTGCGAGGAGACCCATGAGCCCACGACCCCGCAAGACCCCCGAGCCGGCCGTCGGCGAGCCCGCGGAGGCCGCCAAGCCCAAGCGCCGCGGTCGCCCGCCCAAGGCGGCGGCGAGCGCCGAAGCGACGCCGGTGGCGGCGGCCGCCGCCGGCGCGACGGGCGCCGCCGCCGGCAGCACCGTTGGTGCGACCGGCAGCGACGCCACCTCCGTCGGAGGGGCCGCCGCCGCGCCCAAGCGTCGCGGTCGACCGCCGAAGTCGGCCCTGTCCGCGGCGAAGGTCGCCGCCCCGAGCGCCGCGGCCCAACCGCCCATGCCCGAGGCGTCGACCGCGCCGGCCGGCCGGCAGGAGCGCGGCGAGCAGGGTGACCCGCGGCGCCAGGACGAGCGCGACACCCGTGGCACGAGCGATGCGCGTGACACCCGTGACACCCGCGACACCCACGACATCCGCGACACCCGCGACGACCAAGGCGACGGCGAGGAGCGCGAAGACCTCGACGAGCGCGAAGCACGCGACGGTCGCGACGACCGCGGCCCGCGCGACGACCGCGGCGATCGTGGGCGTCGTGGTCGGCGCGGTGGCGGCGGCGGCGGTCCGCGCCGCGGCGGCTTCAACTTCCGCGACCTGCAGGGCAAGATCCTGCCCGAGCTGCACCTGCTGGCGAAGGAGGTCGGGCTCGACGAGTACCGCGCCATGGAGAAGGACGCCCTCGTGCTGGCCATCCTCGAGCGGGTGGCCGAGGGCGAGGGGCTGCGCGTGGTGCAGGGTTACCTCGAGATCTCCAGCGACGGCTACGGCTTCCTGCAGGAGTCGCTCTTGCAGCACAACACCCGCAGCGTGATCGTGTCGGCCGGCCTGATCAAGCAGTTCCGCCTGCGGACCGGCGACATGATCCTGGGCAAGGCGCGCCGGCCGCGGGACAACGAGCGCTACGGCACCCTCATCCGGGTCGAGGCCGTGAACGGTGTGGACCCGTTCCAGGCGTCGAAGCGCCCGAAGTTCGACGACCTCATCCCGACCTTCCCCGACCACAAGATCACGCTGGAGACGGGCCAGCAGGACCTCTCGGCGCGCGTGATCGACCTGCTGGCGCCGATCGGCCGCGGCCAGCGCGGGCTGATCGTGGCGCCGCCCAAGGCCGGCAAGACGACGCTGCTCAAGGCCATCGCCAAGTCGGTGGTGACCAACGAGCCCGACATCAAGGTGATCGTGCTGCTGGTCGACGAGCGCCCCGAGGAGGTCACCGACTTCCGCGAGAGCGTGTCCGGCGTCGAGGTGCTCGCCAGCACCTTCGACGAGCCACCGGCGAACCACATCCGGGTGGCGGAGTTCGTCCACGAGCGCGCGCGTCGCATCGTCGAGGACGGCGGCCACGCGATGATCCTGCTCGACTCGATCACCAGATTGGCGCGGGCGAACAACCTCGTCACGCCCGCCACCGGCCGCACCCTCTCCGGGGGCCTCGACTCCAACGCCCTGCACTGGCCCAAGCGCTTCCTCGGGGCCGCCCGCAACATCCGCGGCGGCGGCTCGCTGTCGATCATGGCCACCGCGCTCGTCGAGACGGGCTCGCGCATGGACGACGTGATCTTCGAGGAGTTCAAGGGCACCGGCAACATGGAGCTGCACCTCTCGCGGCGCCTCGAGGAGCGGCGGATCTTCCCGGCGATCGACATCCTCAAGTCGGGCACCCGGCGCGAGGACCTGCTGCTCACCGAGGGCGTGCTCGCCAAGATGTGGCTCCTGCGCAAGGTGATCAGCGACATGGACGCGGCCGAGGCCATGGAGATGCTGCTGTCGCGGCTGCAGCGCACCCGCGACAACGCGGAGTTCATGTCCACGCTCGGGCAGGGTTGACGCCGTGGCGCGCCGGTTCCGGCGCCTCGTCGTCCCGCTGCTGATCGGCTACCTGGCGGCGGCACCGGCGCAGGACGTCGGACCGAGCGGCGGCCCCATCGACGTCTCCGAGGACGTGCGGGCGCGGCACGCGCTGCAGCAGCTGGCGGTGCTCGCCCGCGTCGCCGAGCTGGCGCGCGGGATCGAGCCGCTGGGCGTGGGGTTCGTGCGGCCGGTGGCCGGGCCCGTGAGCTCGCTCTTCGGCTGGCGCGACATCTCGGTCGCCGGCAACCGCTTCCACGGCGGCGTCGACCTGGTGGCCGACGTCGGCACGCCGGTGGTCGCCGCGCGCGGCGGCCGCGTCGGCTTCGCCGGCTGGAGCGGCGCGTACGGGTACACGGTGTTCCTCGAGCACGAGGCGGGCTGGCAGACCCGCTACGCCCACCTCAGCCGCATCGACGTGCGGGTGGGCGACCTGGTTCGGCAGGGGGCGGTGCTGGGCGCGATCGGCTCGACCGGCGCCTCCACCGGGCCGCACCTCCACTTCGAGGTCCGGTTCGAGGGGCGCGCGCTCGATCCGCTGCTGTTCGTGCCCCGCTGACGGGCCGTTCCGCGACGCCGGTAGGCGAGATCGTTCCGTATACTCGCGCCAGGTAGCCTTTCCCGTTGGCACCCGGCGAGGAGGTCGCGCGATGTGGGTCTCGACCAAAGCCCAGTACGGGATGCGAGCGCTCGTCGAGGTCGCCCTGAGCGGCGACCGCCCGACCAGCCTCAAGACGGTCGCGGATCGCCAGGGCCTGTCGCAGCAGTACCTCGAGCAGATCTTCGCCGTACTCCGCAGGGCCGGCTTCGTGGAGTCGGTGCGCGGCGCCCACGGCGGTTACCGCGTGGTGCGCCCGCTCGACGAGGTCATCGCGCTGGACGTGGTGGAGGCGCTGGAGGGCTCGGTGTCGCCGGTGGCCTGCCTCGATGACGAGGACGCCTGCGAGCGCGTCGGCCAGTGCTCCACCGAGCCCCTGTGGCGCGAGGTCGACGAGGCCGTGCGGCGGGTGCTCGGGACGGCCACCCTGGCCGACCTCGTGCGCCGCCGCCATCTGCTGCACATCGAGCCGCTGCCGGCATCGCTGTCTGCCAACTGAGGCCGTGAGCCCACCCGAGAGGCCGCGCGAGGGGCGCCCGCCGCTCGATCTCGACCGCGCGGCGACCACGCCCCTGCGCGCCGACGCCCTCGAGGCGATGCGCCCCTGGCTGGGGGCCCGGGGCGCGAACGCCTCCGCCGTCCACGGCGGGGGGCGCGCCGCGCGCCGGGCGCTCGAGGACGCCCGGGAGCGCATCGCCGCCGCCGTGGGCGCCTCACCCGCCGACGTGATCCTGACCTCCGGGGCCACCGAGGCCGACCAGCTCGCGCTCGTCGGTGTGGCGGCGGCCCGGCCCGGCGGACACCTGGTGGTGTCGCGCGCCGAGCACCCGGCCGTCGTGCGGGCCGCCGAACGGCTCGAGGCGCGGGGCCATCCCGTGAGTTGGTGGGCGCCGGGGCCCGAAGGGCGCCTCGATCCCGCGTCACTGCGCGGGGTGCTGCGCGACGACACGGTGCTGGTCGCGGCCATGCGGGTCAACCATGAGACCGGCGCGTGGAACGACGTGGCGGCGATCGCGGCCGCCGCGCGCGAGCGGGGCGCGCTCGTCCTGTGCGACGCCGTCCAGGCCCTCGGGATGGAGACGCTGCGGCGCGACGCACTGGGGGCGGACCTGCTGGTCGTCTCGGCCCACAAGGCCGGTGGCCCCCAGGGGATCGGGGCGCTGATCGTGCGGCCGGGGGTCGACCTGGTGCCGCAGGCGTGGGGCGGGTCGCAGGAGCGGGGACGGCGGGCGGGCACGACGCCGGTCGCACTGGCCGTGGGGTTCGGCGTCGCGGCCGAGCGGGCCGCGAACGACGCCGAGGCGCGCGGCGCGCGGGTCGCGGCGACCCGCGACCGCTTCGAGGCGGCGGCCCTCGCGCTGGCGGGGGTCGAGCGCACGCTGCCGGCCGGCACGCCGCGCGGCCCGAAGCACGCGCACCTGGTCGTGCCCCCGCTGTGTGGCGACGGCGAGACGCTGCTGATGAACCTCGACGCCGAGGGCGTGTGGGCGAGCCTCGGTTCGGCCTGCGCGGCCGGCAGCCTCGAGCCGAGCCCGGTGCTGCTGGCGATGGGGTGGACGTCCGAACGGGCGCGCTCGGCGGTGCGCTTCAGCTTCGGGGACGAGCAATCGCCGGCCGACGCCGACGAGGCGGCGCGGCGGTTCGAGCGGGCGTTGGCGCGAGCGCTCGGGTGAGCCGCCGCGCCGCGGCCGCGTCGAGGCTCACGCGCTGAGGCGCCGGCGAACGCGGTGCAGCGCCGCGAGCGGGGCGTCGAGGTCGCCGACGTCGATGTGCACCTGCTCGACGTCCGTCTCGGGCAGCTCGAACACCAGGTCCTCGAGCACGCGCTCCATGACCGAGCGGAGCGCCCGCGCGCCCGTGCCGCGGGCCGAGGCCCGGCGGGCGACCTCGCGCAGGGCCGCGTCGCTGAAGCTAAGCTGCACGCCCTCGAGCGCGAAGAGGGCTTGCGCCTGCTTCACCAGCGCCCCCTCGGGCTTGGTGAGCACGTCGACCAGGGCGTCCTCGCTGAGTTCGAAGAGGCGCGTCACCACCGGCAGGCGGCCGATCAGCTCCGGGATGAGCCCGTAGGCGCGCAGGTCGTCGGGCAACACCTCGGCGCCGGCGACCGCGTCGTCGTCCTCGGCGCTCACGTGCTGGAAGCCGACGCGGGTGGTGGCCACCCGCCGGCGCACGATGTCCTCGAGCCCCTCGAACGCGCCGCCCGCGATGAACAGCACGTTGGCGGTGTCGACCGCGATGAGCTCCTGCTGTGGGTGCTTGCGGCCGCCCTGTGGCGGCACGTGGCACACGGTGCCCTCGATCATCTTCAGCAGCGCCTGCTGGACGCCCTCGCCCGACACGTCGCGGGTGATCGACGGGCCCTCGCTCTTGCGTGCGACCTTGTCGATCTCGTCGACGTAGACGATGCCCTGCTCGGCGGCGGCCACGTCGTAATCGGCCACCTGCAGCAGGCGCAGCACCACGTTCTCGACGTCGTCGCCGACGTAGCCCGCCTCGGTGAGGGTGGTGGCGTCGGCGATCGCGAACGGCACCTGCAGGAGCTTGGCCAGCGTCTGCGCCAGGAGCGTCTTGCCGACGCCCGACGGGCCCACCATGAGGATGTTGGACTTGACCAGCCCGGCCTCGGGGTGCTGCAGCCTGCGGACATGCTGGTACACGGCCACGGCCAGGGCGCGCTTGGCGGCCTCCTGCTCGATCACGTGCGCGTCGAGGGCGCGCTTGATCGCGCGCGGCGTGGGGGTGACGAGCGGCGGACGCGCGGGCGCCGGTCGCCGCTGCAGTTTCTCCTGGGCGCGGCCGACGCAGGCGTCGCAGATGTGGACGCCGGCCTCCCCTGAGAGCAGCCGCCGGACCTCGGTGACCGGGCGCCCGCAGAAGCCGCAGCGCGGCGCCTCGCCGCTCACGCGGGCGATCGCCGCGCTGCCGCCACCGGCGTCGGACGCCGCGTCACGCGCGCTCGCCCGGGAAGCGGCCGAGAGCCATGGGCTCCACGACGCGGTCGATCAGGCCGTAGGCCAACGCGTCCTCGGGCGCCATGAAGTTGTCGCGCTCCATGTCGTGCCGGAGCTTGTCGTGCGGGTGCCCGGTGTGCCGGTGGTAGAGGCCCTCGAGCATGTCGCGCAGGGCGAGCACCTCGCGGGCCTGCACCTCGAGGTCGGGGGTGGCGCCGCGGAAGCCGGCCGAGCCGGCGTGGATCATGATGCGCGAGTGGGGGAGGGCGACGCGATGGCCGGGCTCGCCCGCCATCAGGATGACCGATCCCATGCTCATCGCGATCCCGACGCAGTTGGTGTGGACCGGCGCGCGGATGTACTGCATCGTGTCGTAGATTGCCAGGCCGGCGTACACCTCGCCGCCGGGGCAGTTGATGAACAGGTTGATCGGCTGCTCCGACGACTGCGAGTCGAGCAGCAGGAGCTGCGCCACCACCACGTTGGCCACCTCCGCGTCGATCGGGGTGCCGACGAAGATGATGCGCTCCTTCAGGAGCCGCGAGTAGACGTCGTACATCCGCTCGCCGCGGCCCGTCTGCTCGATCACGTAAGGGATCAAGGGCATGTGGTCACTGTACCAGGGGGTCGGCTCAGCCCTGGCCTCCGGAGGCGCCGTCGGCCGGGGCGCCGGCCCCGTCCACGTCCGCGTTGGCGGCCGCGTCGGTGGCGGTGTCGCGCGCGCCCTCGGCGGCGGCCTCGATGTCCTCGGCGGACGCGCCCGCCGGCGGCTCGCCCCGGCCGGTCTTCTCGTGCACGAGCAGACCGAGCGTCTTGTCGCGAGCCAGGAGGAAGCGGAAGTTCTCGACCCAACCCTCGCCCTGGTCGCGCTTGAAGCGTTCGGGGTCCTTCCGCTCGCGCAAGGCGGCGTGGCGGATGGCGGCGTCGAGCTCGGTGTCGTCGACGGTCACGCCGCGCATCTCGACGAGCCGCTCGAGCACCAGGTCGCGCTTCACCCCGCGCTCGGCCGCCTCGCGCAGTTCGCGCTCGAAGCTCTCGCGCTCGCCGCGCTGCTCGAGGCGCTCGAGGTAGGCCTCCATCGTCAGTCCGCGGCGCTCGAGGTCCCCGGCGAGGTCCGCGAGCAGGTGGCCCTGGCGGCGCCGCACGAGCGAGCCGGGCAGGGCCACCTCGGTCGCGCTCATCAGCTTCTCCACGAGTTCGTCGCGCTGGGCGCGGACGGTCTCGCGTTCCCGTTCCGCCTCGAGGCCGCGGCGGATCTCGGCCGCGACGTCGGCCCAGCCCCCGAAGCCGAGCGTGGCCGCGAAGGCGTCGTCGGCCTCCGGCCGTTCCTTGGCCTTGACGTCGGTGACCTTGACGGCCAGGCTGCGGCGCGGCGCGGTGGCCGGCTCCGAGGCACCGTCGGCCGCCCCGTCGCCGGCTCCGTCGCCCGGCTCGGTCGGCTTCACCGCCGCGGCGTCCTCGCCGAGGTCCAGGACCAGCTCGTCGCCCACGGCCTTGCCCAAGAGCTGGGCCACCAGCTGCGGCTCGGTGCGGTCGAGGTCGACCGGCATGAGCTGGCCGCCCTCTCCCTGCGACTCGATGAACACCACGTCGCCCTCGGCGACGGGGCGCTCGACCGGGACCAGGGTGGCGTGGTCCTCGCGCAGGCGCGCCACCGTGCTCGCCACGTCCTCGTCGCCGATCGGGTTCGCGACCGTGTCGACGGCGAGGCCGTCGAGGTCCGGCAGCGCGAACTCGGGGTACAGGTCGGCGTGGACGGTGAAGGTGAAGGCGGCGCCCTGCGCCGGGGCATCGGCGTGCGTGTGGGCGTGGACGGGCGTGAGCCCGAGATCCCGGACGGCCCGCGGGTAGTGCTCGTCGACGATCGCCTCGCGGACCTCGGCGGCCACGGCCTCGGCGCCCACACGTCGGATCAGGACCCCGCGCGGCGCCTTGCCGGGTCGGAAGCCGGGCACCCGCACCTGGCGCGCCAGAGCGCCCAGGACGCGTTCGAAAGTGGCGTCGACCACGTCGGCGGGGACCGTGACCTCGAGGGTGGCGGCGGTGTCGTGCTTCTCGGTGATACGAGCTTCCATGGGTCGGTCCTCTTCAGGGTGACGCCGCCCGACGGACGGGCGGCGCCCCGGTGGGGTTACGGGTCTGGCCTCGGCGCGGGTGCGGTGGGCGTGGTGCGAGGAGCGGGACTTGAACCCGCACGTCAAAGACACCAGATCCTAAGTCTGGCGCGTCTACCAGTTCCGCCATCCTCGCGCGCGCAACCCACCCGGCCGAGGCTGTGTGTCGCCCTTGCGGGCGACACCATCCCGTTCGAGCGGTGGGGTGGATGACGGGATTTGAACCCGCGACCCTCGGAACCACAATCCGATGCTCTAACCGGCTGAGCTACATCCACCACGCTTCGCGTCCCCGAGTCTAGCAGACGGCGGCCGCGACGGCGGCCG
>Ga0114946_10001083_pt1 | contig 18710 bp, 10 predicted proteins | sample WalLakDeSediment_FD_88676 | JGI IMG/M metagenome (GOLD analysis project Ga0114946, IMG submission 88676) | Lake sediment microbial communities from Walker lake, Nevada to study Microbial Dark Matter (Phase II) - Walker Lake 11/02/13 Deep Sediment | ecosystem: Environmental > Aquatic >...
ACCGAAACAAGGTTCGAGGCGCTTTCGAACGCACGCCACAGGTTGGTGAACCCCAGTTGCCCCCAGCTATCCACGCTCACCAGTTTCTCGCGTTCGGAAACCGCGCCACCGTTGTTGAAGCTGTTGTATGCCGTCACGCTGCCGTTGACCGACACGGTGTAGACCCCGTGGGCACCGTAGTCATGGACGTGCGGGCCCGGCGCGGACACCGTGGCGACGGTGCCATCCCCCCAGTCGATGGTGGCGTTCACACTCCCGGCGAGGGCGAGGGTGACCGTGGTGCCCACCCCGAGGCTCGTGTTCCATGTGGTCACGAACGGGTCCTGTGCGGTGAACGTGGCCGTCACGCTCCTGGCCTCGTTCATGGTCACCTGGCAGGTGCCGGCCGTCCCCGTGCACGCGCCGCTCCACCCGGCGAACACCGATCCACTCGCCGCCGTGGCCGTCAGCGTCACCACCGTCCCATGGGCATAGCTCGCCTCGCACGCCGTTCCACAGTTGATCCCCGATGGGCTCGAGGTCACCGTACCGCTCCCCGTCCCTGCCCTCGTCACCGACAGCGTGTACATCTGCACGTTGAAGGTGGCCGTCACGCTCCTGGCCTCGCTCATGGTCACCTGGCAGGTGCTGGCCGTCCCCGTGCACGCGCCACTCCACCCCTGGAACGTGGAACCCGCCCTCGCCGTAGCCGTCAGGGTTACCACGGTGCCATGGGCGAAGCTCGCCTCGCACGCCGTTCCACAGTCGATTCCCGCCGGACTCGACGTCACCGTCCCGCTTCCCGTACCCGTCAGTCCCACCTTCAGTGCGTACATCCCAACGTTGAACGTGGCCGTCACGCTCCTGGCCTGACTCATGGTCACCTGGCAGGTGCTGGCCGTCCCCGTGCACGCGCCGCTCCACCCGGCGAACACCGACCCACTGGCCGCCGTGGCCGTGAGCGTTACCACCGTCCCGCTGGCGTAACTCCCCTGGCATGCGCTCCCACAGTTGATCCCCGCTGGGCTCGACGTCACCGTCCCGTTCCCCGTCCCTGCCTTCGCCACCTCCAGCGTGAACGTCGGCACCGTCACCGTGGCGCTTCCACTCCGCCCTTCGCTGGTGGCGGTGATGGTGGCCGTCCCGCCCCCCACACCCGTTACCAGTCCGGCCTGACTCACCGTGGCCACCGACCCGTTGCCGGAGCTCCAGTTTACGGTGCGCCCCCCTAGCGCATGCCCGCCGGAACCCTTCAGGGTCACCCCCAGCTGCTGCGTTGCCCCAACCGCCAACGTGACGCTCGACGGCGATACCGCCACCTCCGACACCGGCACCACCTCGACGATGGTCTTGGAATCGCACCCCGCGACCCCTGCGCACAACCATCCCGCAAAGGCCATCGTCCACCATTTTCGATAGCTCGACATGGCCTTACCTTCTCCTTGGGTTGCGCCCGTCAGGGGACGTGCAGGGACGTACAAAGGTGCGGGTCCAGCGGCTCGCCGCCGTCGAGAGTCTCTTGCCCTTGATCAGTCGAAAGTACGAGGCCGCTACCCTCGACGCCAAGAATTTCGATGCCGGCCTCGAACTTCAGTCCAGATACGGCTGCAGGGGGTTGTCGAAGTCGAACCCGAAGTGGCGGGGATCCTGCCCGATGACCGCTGCGGCGAAGATCTTGATGACGTAGTCCTTGGTCTCGTCCGGCATCCGGTCTCCAAACTCCCGGAGGAAGGTCCAGTAGTTCCTTGAGGAGGGGTTGGCAGGGACCTCGGCGAATTCTGCCTGGAAGACGTCGGCGGGGGCGGGCAGGCTCTCCAGCCGAGGCTGGATCCGATGCTCCCCCCAATTGTAGGCGGCCATCACCAGGAGGCCCGAGGCCTGGGTCAGGACGCCGTGGAGATCCCGGAGGTACCTGGACGCGGCGTCGGTGGACAGCTGGAAATCGTGGCGCTGGTCCTCCGGGTCCCTTTGCCCCACGTCCTGCAGGGGCCCCATGACCAATCCGTAACGCTCGCCGGTGGTGGGGATGAACTGCCACATTCCCTTCGCATGCCCCCACCGGGTGGGGGGGCCCACGGCATACACGTTGAAATCGCTTTCCTGGAGGGCCAGGTAGAGGAACTCGAGCGGAACGCCCTGGCGCTGCAGCGTGGACACGATGTGACCAGTATACCCTTCCCTCTCCGCCCTCTCGATCCCCTGGCGGAAGCGGTTCCTTCCACCCGGGGTCAGCCAGTAGCTCTGGAGCTCTCGCTGTACGGCATCCACGAACGCCCCGCTCACCTCGAACTCGCTCTCGCCGAAGAGACGGGCCGTCCGGAGGATGAGCTGCTCCTCCCTCGTCCCAAGCTTGCGGTAGATGCCCCGATCCCGGACGTAGCCGTCGTAGTCCGCCATGACCTCCCGACGGAGAGAGTCGATGCGCTGGAGTTGCTCCTCCAGCTGCGTGGAGCCGGACTCCTCCGCCAGTTGCCTAAGTCCCACGATCTGGACCTCGTAGGCCTTCATGGTACGAAAGAGCTCGGCGGCCTGCCGGTCCAGAACCCGGACCCGGTGCCCCTGATAGAGACCGTAGGCCAGGGAGCCTGCCAACAGTACCCCGAGAGCCCCAAGTATGAGGGAGACCCTTCGCTTCTCCTTCTTGCGCACCTGGCCGTAGGCCATCCGGATCATCTGGGTGCGCTGCCCCGCCGGCTGGGCGGAATCGGGGTTCAGGTACTTGTCCTGGATCTCCTGCAAGGAGAGCTCCTGCCCACCTTCCCAGCTCTTTGACAAAGGAGGTCTGGCGTCTTCGTATCCTGCCACCGGGGGCCTTGGGGGCTCCAACGGCGTAGGAGGGTCTGGATCTCTGGGGGGGGGCGCTGGAACGGAAGCCTCAGGGGGAGGTGTGGCCTCGGGAGCACCCGGATGCTCGTCCAGGTCCGGCAACGACAGGGGGAACGTCACGGGCCGCCGGTGCCCTTCTTCCCTGGGGCTGCCAGGATGCTGGGCTGCGGGTGGCCTCAGTCCTTCCGCCGGCGTCTGAAGAAAGCAGAGGAGCACCGGACCACTTTTGCCCAGCTGAAGCGCGTCTCCATCCTTCAGCTCGGCCTTCTCGATCCGCTCTCCGTTCAAGAGAAGCCCGTTGAGGCTCTGGAGGTTCCTTGCCCACCAACGCCCTCCTTCCGGGAAGACCTCGGCATGGAAACGGCTAACCAGGGATGCGGGTACCTGCACATCGCAGCCCGGGTCCCTGCCGATGCGAAACGCCTGATCAAACCGAACGTCCAGGCCGGCGGATTCGCCGGCCTCGATCCGAAGTCGGATGGGGTGCGTAGGAGCCTCTCTATTTCCAGGGTTCACCCATGTGGAGAAGGGGCCCGTTCGGCGCGCCTTCCCCCCTGACAAATCTTGGTCGATGCCCCACTGACGGCAAGCGTGCAGGGGCGCGGGAGGACTTCAGTGGGAGAAAGCTGTCGAAGGCTTTCGAAGGACCGTACAATAATGTAGGCCGATGCGCCGGCCCAGGGCGCACCGGTTTCGTTCGCATCAGGCCAGCTCCTTGCCGGGCCTCAGGGACATCAGCCATGGCCGATCTTCGCTCCGGAACCACACAACTGGTCCTCCCTACCCTGGAGAAGCCCGGGGTGCCCAGGGACCGCTTCCTCGATTCCGTGCGCAAGGCCGCAGCCGGAGAGTTCGAGATCCTGGGGGAACTCGGGCGCAGGGCCGACGGGGGGATCGCCTACCTGGCCAGGGACCTGGTGGAGCCCCGACTGGTGGCACTCCGACTGGAGCGCACCCCAAGAGGCCCCCACACTTACGCCCTGGACGTGCTGAAGGAACTGGACGCCACCCTCCCCACCACCGGCGATGGGTGTCCCCGCTGTTCGGCACCCCCCCGGGGCTGGGGGCGGTTCTGCCCCGCCTGCGGCCTGGACCTGTCCGGCGGGTCCGGATCCAGGGCCGGACTCCCGAGTGGGGAGCTGCTTCAGGCCGCCCGGGAAGCGGCCGGAGCCCATTACCAGATCCTCGGGGAGATGAAGAGGGCGGAAGGAGGCGGGAGGGTCTACTTCGCTCGGGAACGGGGGAAGCAAACCATCGTGGGGCTTCGCCTCACCGAGGGTCCCTCCCAGGGGTATTCCGTGGACCGAACGGCGGTGCTGCCTCTTCTTTCCGATGCTCCGGAAGGTGCGGCTGGGGCCTCTCCTTCCGTCCAGTCCAGGGGGCGGGCGGGAAGCCGCCCCGCCGTGGGCGAAAGAGAGGGTCCGAGAGCCCCGGAGACCGGCGGGCTTCAGCCCCGAAGGGGCCCCGGCACCCGGCGGCCAGGGATGTTGTCGAACGTCCCATGGGGCATCGTCCTTCTGGTGGCCGCATCTGCGGCTGTCTTCTTCCTGGTCCTCGCCGCCCTCCTGCGCTGAGGGCCAGGGCGGGGCCGAGAGCCCTGCCCCCAAACCTTTCCCTTCTCAGAACCGAAACTGCAACAGGACGAGGTCTCCACCGGCACCCGCCAGGGCCACTGGAAGAGCCCCCGCTGGAAGAACTTCCACCAGGACGCCCCCGGGGTGGGTACCCTCCCCCAACGTCAGCTGTCGGAGGTTCGCCTTGTTCGCCCCTGACCTGGCCTCCAGGGCACTCACCACCGCCAGGGCCACGGCCCCTCCCACACCCACCGCCAGCATGGGCCGCTTCACGGTCTCACTGAGGACGCGGTTCGGAGGGCAGTATTCCGTCACCCGGTCCAGGCACTCCACCGTGACTTCCTGGGACATGAGGCCAAGACCCAGGGCGCCGGCCCAGCCCGCCAGGAACACCGCCCCCACGGCGGGGCGCTTGGTGTAGAACTGGCCAAGTCCCGGCAGGAGCAGGCTCCTCACGGCAGCGGAGCCGGGATTATAGAGGGTGGTGGAGGCGGGGGCCGGAGGGGGCTGAGTCCTGGGCTCCGGCGTGGGCTCCAGCCGAACCGGGGGTTCAACCGCTTCTTCGGGCCCCCGGTAGCAGACACCTCCGAGAGCCTCAAGAAAGGCCTGGTCGGCTCCGGCGGTCTTCAGCCTCTCCTCCGCGGCGGCGTCAAGGCGAAAGGCCAGGCAATCCCTCTGCACCCTGCTCAAGATGAGTTGGGGGGAAAGCCCCACGGCCAGGTAGCCTTCCAGCTGCTCCAGCGTGTAGGGCGGACCCTGCTGCCCCATGACATCCGCCGGAAGGAGGGCCAACGCCAGAAAGAGCCAAGCGGCCGCCAACGGAAATCGTCTATGTCGGGTCATCCCCGCCTCCTGTGGGTGGTGGTCTGCAAGTGGGAGGATCCGGCTGCCCCCGCTCCAACATGGTCCTGCGATCCCAATCACAGCGTCCGTAGGTGACCCTGAACTCCTGCAGGTAGGCCGCCTCCAGCTCCAGCAGGGTCGGCGCCACCGGAAACCGGGTCTTGAGGTCCGCCAGGCGGGCTCCCACCTGGTCCAGGATCCGGTACGCCGCCTCGTATTCCGCCATGGAGGCCCGGGTCGAAACCTCCCCCAGCCTTGCCCGGAGGGAATCCACTGTGGCGACACTCAGGGTGGGCGCCCTTTGCGGAGCCGCCAATTCACTCACCTGGAACCGGGCCTGGGCGGTGAGCCCCTCATGACTCGCCGTGACGGTGACCGCGCCGGCCCCCACGGCCGTGAGAACCCCCTGGGTCGAGACGGTGGCCACCGCCGCTTCGCTGCTGCGATAGGTGACAACTACCGGGGATCCCCCCTGGTCCACCGCACGCAGCCGGCGGGTCGTCCCCACCTCCATCTCACCCTGGGCCGGATCGATCCGGATGGCGGTCACCACGGGGGCCGCCGGTGCCGGGGAGGGAGTGGGGGAGGCCGCGGCGGCAGCCTCCCGCACCACCACCTGAAACGTCCCGGACACACCGTCCACCGTGGCGGTGACCACAGCCGTCCCGGCCCTGCGGGCCGTGAGGGCCCCGATGCTGCCCTGGGCCGCCACCGAAGCCACGGCTGGATCGCTGGTGCGCCACTCCACCGCCCGGCCCTCCAACCGTGCCCCCTGGTCGTCCAGGGCCAACGCCTCCAGACGCATCTCTTGGTCCACCGTGACGGTCTCGCGGTCCGCCGAAATCGCCACGGTGGCCACCGGCGGGAACTCCATCTCCTCCACCACGTCCACTGCGACAGGACTTCCCTCAAAGGGCACTGTCTCCACACCAGGGCTTGCGATCCTCCAGATTGCCAGGGCTGCCGCCAGGATGGCCACACCTCCCGCACCGGCAATCCAGGGTAGGGGCACTCCCGCCGGCGCCTCGATGGTCAGGCTCCCGTGCCCCTCCACCCCCTCGCAGCGAGCCGTCACCCTCACCGTTCCCTCCGCGAGGCCCCTGATCCGACCGGTGGCTGCGTCAACCTCGGCCACCTCCGGATCGCTCGTCTCCCAGAGGACCTTTCGCCCCTTGAGTCGGCTCCCGGTCGTTCCCAGGACCACCGCCTCCAGCTGCCTCTTTCGCCTCACCCGCAGTCCGGGCTCCGGGGGCACCACCTCCACAGATGCCACCGGAATGGCCTTGACCTCCACCAGGACCTCCGCCCGGCGGTCCTCGCTCTTTGCCGAGATCCGGACAGCCCCGGAGTCCAGGGCCTCCACCCTCCCGTCCGTCCCCACCCGGGCCACCTTCGGATTCGAGGAACTCCGGGACACGGAGCGGCCGGACAGCTTCCGGCCCTGGGCATCCTCCATCAACACTTCGAGCTGAACCGTGTCTCCCGGAAAGAGGAACGGCGCCTCCGGGGTGATCCGCACGGCAGCCACGGGGGGCGGCGTGATCCGGAGGCTCAGAGAAGCTCTACGACCCTCGCATTCCGCGGTGATGGTGGCCTGGCCGGAAGTGAGACCTTCGATCTCCCCCTCCTCCGTGACGGAGGCAACGTCCGGAGCCTCGGAACGCCAACGAACCTCGCGCTCCAGCGGCTTCCCGGACGTTCCCAGGATCGTACAGGAGGCGCGAAGACTGTCACCCACGGCGAGACTATCGGAACCCGAATCCAGTGCCAGGGAGGCCACTTCCTCGGGACTCACCAGCAGAGAGGCTGAGGCGCTCCTCCCCTCGCAGGTCGCGGTGATGGTTGCCCGGCCGGCGGTCAGCGCCTGGACCCTGCCTTCATCGGACACCTGGGCGATCTCCGGTTCTGTGGACGCCCAGGAGATGGAGCGCCCAGCGAGCTCCCTTTCGCTCTCGGATCGGACCGTGGCAGACAAGCCCCCCGATTCTCCTTCGACCAGGGAGAGGTGCGTAGGGCTTACCTCCAAAGAGCCCACAGCTGTCGGATTGACTGTCACCCTGCAGGTGGCATGATGGCCTCCGCACCGCGCTGTGACCTTGATCGCTCCCGGCGAAAGGCCTCGAAGCGATCCGTCCCCCGCCACCCGCGCCACCGAGGGGTCCTCCGAGGACCACTCCACCTCCCGGTCCGAAAGCACCCCCCCCTTCTTCCCCCGGGGAGAGGCCACGAGTCGGATCTCCTCCCCTTCCTCCAACTCGCAAACGGAGGGAGACACCTCCACGGCGGCCACACTCTCTGGAGCCACCGTGGTCGACACGGCGGCCACCGCCCCTTCGCATTCCACCGTGACCTGGGCGGTCCCCGGGGCCAGGGCCCGGACCCTGCCGGCCCCGTCCACCTCCGCCACCTCCGGCCTGGAGGACGACCAGCTGAATGCGCGCCCCTCCAGGACCTGTCCACCGCTCCCCCGAGCCACAGGCAGGAGGGTTCGGGCCTCACCCATCTCCATGACCACGCTGCTCTCGGGGAGATCCAGGCTGGCCACTGGCGCAGGCCGCACCAGCACCTTGGCCGATGCCTCCCTTCCATGGCACAGGGCGGCCACAGAAGCTTCCCCCTCCCCCACGGCCCTGACGACACCGTCCTCGTCCACCACCACCATGGATTCGTCCGAAGAGGCCCAGACCACAGGCCGGGATCCCAGCTCCCGGCCGTCCTTCCCTCTGGCCATGGCGTGGAGCCGGATGGAATCCCCCACGGCCAGGGTCACCTGGGCAGGCAGGAGGTCCAGGGACAGCACGGGGGCTTCCACCACGGACACCCCCACCGACGCTTCCTTCCCCTCGCATCGGGCAAGGATCGTGGCCTGCCCCGGCCGAATCCCCCAGAGGAGGCCCCCCTCGTCCACCTCCGCCACCTCCGGACTCCCGGACTCCCACAGGATGGTGCGGTCTCGCAACTCCGCGCCCCGTGCCCCGAAGGGCGCCGCAGCCAGCTGCAGCTTATCCCCCTCCATGAGCTCCACGCGGTCCGGCGAGATCCGCAGGGAGACCACCTTCTCGGGGGACACGGTGACCGCCCCCCTGCCCGACACGCCGCCACACTCCACCGTGATGGTGGCCTGGCCCGGCCTTAGCCCCACGACCCTCCCACCACCTGACAGATCCACGATGGAAGGATCGTCCACAGTCCAGTTCGTGGATCGCTCCTCCAGCGCCCGCCCCATGGCGTCCCGGACCAAGCACTGGAAGGCCGACACCTCCCCCACCTCCACGATCAGGGTGGGGGGAGACAGCTCCACCGAGGCCACCGGCACCGGGATCACTTCCACGGTGACTGTGCCGGACCGGCCCTCGGAGGTGGCCGTGACCACGGCCCTCCCCAGGCGGAGGGCGGTGACGGTTCCCTCCGACGACACTTCGGCAATGGTCCCATCGCTGGACGACCATTCCACCTCCCTCCCCTCGAGCTCCTTACCGTCCCGGCTGAACAGGAGGGTCCGGAGAGCCCCCTCCTCCCCCCTCACCAGCGACAGCCGGCTCGGCAGGACCACCACCGTGTCCACCCTCACCGGGGCGACCTCCAGGCGGACCTCCCCGGACACCCCATCCGCCGTGGCCGTAATGGACACGGGGCCGGAGCGAAGGACCGTTACCTGGCCTTCCTCCGTCACCAGCGCGACGTTCGGGTCACTGCTCATCCACGAGAGAGGGCGGTCCCGCAGGGGCTGGCCCGCGAGATCCAGCGGTGTGGCGCTGAGCCGGAAGCTTTGGCCTTCGACGATCTCGCCGGAAGGTGGGGACAGGGATACGGATCCCACCGCCTTGTACCCCCTGGCGTAGCCCATGAGCTGAAGCCGCAAGGGATCGCCGGGGGGAGGGGTTGGCGCCGATAGCTTCGCGTACACGTGGTGCATGCTGGGCCACCGGTCGTCCGGAACTTTCTCAAGCATGCGCATGACCACCTCCGCCAGATCCCGGGGGCAGTCGGGCCTCCTGTCCAGGATGGGCGGGGGATCTTCCCCGGCATGGGCCAGGAGAAGGGGACCCAGGTCTCCGGAGAATGGAGGGGCCCCCGCAAGCATCTCGTAGGCCACCACCCCCAGGGCATATTGGTCGGAGGCACCGGTGGCCTGTCCCCCATGAGCAGCCTTCTGCGGATTCAGGATCAGGGAGGCTTGCTCCGGACTCAGGTAGGTGGGAGTCCCCAGGACGGCCCCGGGCATGGTGAGGGAAGGAGAGGACAGCGTGCGGTCCACATCCCTGACTTTGGCGATGCCGAAGTCCGTGATGACCAGATCCCCCTCGCTGTCCAGGAGGATGTTGGACGGCTTCACGTCACGGTGAACAATGGGCTTCGGCTGCCGGTGGGCGTAGCCAAGGGCGTCAGCAGCCTGGGAAAGCCATAGCTTGGCCACGGGAACGGGGAGGGGTCCTTCCTCCGCCAGTACCTTCTCCAGGGAGCGGCCGGGGAAGTAGTCCATGCAGAAGTAGTGCAGATCCCCGAACTGCCCGGAGTCGTAGACCCTGATGATGTGTCGGTGCTTGAGCCTGGCGATGGTGCGAGCTTCCTGCAGGAACCGCTGGACGAAGGTCTCCTGGTCAAGGAGGTAGGGGTCCATCACCTTGATGGCGACCCTCAGATCCATCTGCGGCCACTCCGCCAGGTAGACGGCCGCCATACCCCCGCGACCGATGAGGCCACGGATGTGGTACCGACCTTCGGTGGCGGCCTTCAGGCGCTTCTCGATGTCGTCCCAGCGGGAGCTGTGGGCTTCGGTCAGCCCTCCCCCCAGCGTCGCAGGCTGCTCGGCTCCGCAATGGGCGCAGAACCGATCTCCCAGGACGATGTGCTCACCACACTTCACGCAGTTTCGAAGCGTAGGCATAGAACTCTGGAGCTGAAGAGACGACGTTGCCCCTTAAGGTATAGGGGTCGGGCTCCCTGCGTCCAGAAAAAAGAAGCCCCCAACGGACTCGACGGAAACCCCTCAGGGGCCGTGCGGTCCCGCTCCGATCCTACCCCCTCTTTCCCCTCGAACTTTCGAGACCAGCTCCCTCCGACCCCTCAAACTTCCGAGACCGGTTCCCCCCTCCCTCTCACCACCCGGTACGCCCCCAGCGTGAGAACCGGAAGGACGAACACCAGGAGGAAGCCCCAGGTCACGGTGCCGTATCCCCGGGCGATGAGGCCCATGATGCCGAATGCCGAGAGGCCCGCACCCATAATGAGCAAAACGAGTGCGGTGACGGGCCTCAGGATCCGGGGCATGTCTCTTCCCCTCTCCTGGAACACCCCTGCGATTCGCTCGTTCACCGCATGGATCAGCCCAGCCCCCGTCTCGATGAGCGTCCCGAACAGGACGAGCTGGAAGGTGAGCTGGAAGGTCCGGGACCCGATCATCTCCAGGACGAAGTTCACCGGAACGGGCTTGTCCAGGATCTCGGGATATTGCCCAGCCATGGCCAGGAAGAGGAGGATAGCCGGAAAGATGGCGATGGGCCCGGCGATGATGCCGGCCAGGAAACTACCCTTCCGGGACTCCTGATGGCGCACCACGAACAGGATGGCCGGAATGATCCCCAGGTTGTATCCGGCGTAGCGGACCCCCGCCAGGGCCCATCCCTCGCGGAACTCACCCTCCGCCATGATCCCGGTGATGGCGTCCCCGAAGTGGCGGAACGCCAGCACTACCAGGACCAGGTAGAAGCCGTAGAGGATCATGGACCAGAAGGCCAGGACTCGCTCCACCGCCTTGGATCCCCCCAGCACCACCAATCCCACCGCCGCCATGACCCCCATGACCCCCACGGCGTAGGGGAGCCCGAACAGCTCCAGGACGATCTGCCCCGCCGCCGCGGCGATGACGGCAAGGACGATGAGGATGAACACCAGGTAGCACACCTCGTACAGGAGCCATCCCCTGCCCAGGAGCGCCTTCAGGAAACGCCGGTAGTCGTAGGTGTGGTAGGCGTGGGCGAAGGCGAAGGACACTCCTGCCACGGCGCTCCAGATGACCATGGAAACCAACACCATCCCCGCCAGCCCACCGGCGGGCCCGTAGCTCAGGAAGAACTCCACCAACTCCCGGCCGGTGCCGTACCCTCCGCCGATGACCACGGACTGGAAGACGAACCCCGGGAGGAGGTAGCGCTTGAAGAATGACGTCATCCTCATGGATCAGATCCTGGCGGTCTGGGCGCCGTCCACCACCACGGCGGCGCCGGTGATGTACTTCGCCTCGTCGGAAGCCAGGAAGAGGGACAGATAAGCCACGTCCCAGCCTTCCCCCTGCTTCCCGGTAGGACAGAGGGCGTCTCGTCTCTCCATCATGGCTCCAATGTCCCCGCCGTAGGCCTCCGTAAGAGCTCCCACCACGAAGGGGGTGGCCATCATCCCGGGCAGCACCGCATTGGCCCGGATCCCCTTGGCGGCGAACTCCACGGCCACGTCCCGGGTGAAAGCGATGATGCCGGCCTTGGATACCGCATAGGGGAGGGACAGGGCCGGAAGGGTCCTGATGGCGTTGATGGAGGAGATGTTCACAATGGCGCCGCCGCCCTGCTTCTCCATGTGGGGCACCACTTCCTTGCAGAGGAGGAACATGCTCTTGAGGTTCACCGCCATGGTCCGATCCCAACTCTCCTCGCTGGTGTCGGCCAGACCCCCCGGAAGCTCGATCCCCACGTTGTTGTGGAGGATGTCGACGCGGCCGTAGCGTTCCAGGCACGCCTTCACCACCCGCCGGCAATCTGCGGCGTCGCTCACGTCGGCCCGGAACGAGAAGCAATCGCCCCCCTCTTCCCGGAGCATGGCCTCGGTGGCCGAGGAGGAGTCCATGTCCAGATCCACCAGCATCACCCGGGCACCCTCCCGGGCATAGACGATGGCGGCGGCCCTGCCGTTCCCGATCCCCGGGCCCACGGACCCAGCACCGGTCACGATGGCGACCTTTCCGGCTACACGACCGCTCATGGGTTCATCCCCCCTCTCAGATCCCGGTATCCGGGCCCCCTCAGGATCCTGCCGGGCTTGGCTCCCGTGTGGACCCCCTCCTGGACCACCGGGATCCCGTTGACGAAGACGTGCTCCACCCCCACCGAGAGCTGGTGGGGATCTTGGAAGGTGGCCCGGTCCCCGATCCGCTCCGGGTCGAAGACCACCACGTCGGCGAAATAGCCCTCTCCCAACACTCCCCGTCCTTCCAGGAAGAGGCGCCTCGCCACGGCGGAGGTGGCCTTTTGGACCGCCTCTTCCAATGAGATCACCCCCTCCTCCCGGACGTACATCCCCAGGATCCGGGGGTAGCTGCCGTAGGCCCGGGGGTGGGCCAACCCCTGGGCGCTATCGGGGTCCATCCCGCCGGCATCCGTGGACCACTTGATCCAGGGTTGTTGGAACTGCCTCCGGACGTTCTCCTCACTCATCATGAAGTAGATGGAGCCGATGCGCTGGCCCTCCGCCAGGACGAGGTCCATGGCGGCGTCGACCCAGTGGAGCCCCATCTCATCGGCCACCTGCGCCAGCGACATCCCTCTCCACTGCCCGTGCTCCTCCCGGTTCAGGCCCATGAGGAGCACGCCCTCCGGGGTGGTGAGCTGGCAGAGGTTCTCCCAGTCGGTGACCTCCTGGAGGATCTCCTCCTTCATCCTGGCTCTCACCTCCGGGTCCCGGAGATTGCTGAAGAGGGCTCCGTCCGCCGAGGCCCACGGCGGGAAGCAAGCGGAGAGGCCCGTTCCCCCCGCCACGTAGGGGTACATGTTGGCCTGGACGTCGAGGCCGGCCCCACGGGCGGAATCGATCTTCTCGATGACCTGGTCCAACTTGGGCCAGTTCCGTTGCCCGGCCACCTTGAGATGATAGATCTCCACCGGGACGCCACCCTCCTGCCCTATGCGGAGCGCCTCGTCCATGGCCTCCAGGATCTCGTCGGCCTCGGAGCGCATGTGGGTGATATAGACGCCGCCGTAGGGAGCCATGGCCCGGGCGATCTCCACCAGCTCCTCGGTGCCGGCAAAGCTGCCCGGGGGGTAGATGAGGGCCGACGCCACCCCGAAGGCCCCGTCCTCCATCCCACGGCGGGTGATGGCTCGCATGGTGTCCAGCTCCGCCGGTGTGGGCGGCCCCATGGCCGTCCCCTTGGCGTAGGTCCGAAGGGTGGCGGCTCCCATGAAGGAGCCCACGTTGGCCGAGACGCCCCGCTCCTCCATGACCCGGAGCCACCGGTCGAAGCCCCCGTCCCCCCGGAAGGAGCGAAGGAGCTCCACATAGCGGGGATTGGGGCTCGCCAAGGCCTCGATCATGGCGTCGTTCACGGGAGCGGGGGTGGAGCCCTCCCCCAGGATCTCGGTGGTGATGCCCTGGGTGACCTTGCTCACCACCCGGGTATCCCCGGTGAGAAAGGCCCCGAGGGAGTGGCTCATGATGTCGATGAAGCCGGGCGACACCACCATCCCCCCAGCGTCGATGCGCTCCCGGATCGCGTGGTGGTCCAGCCCCCCGGGAGGTGCCATAGCCACGATCCGGTCCCCTCGAATGGCCAGGTCCCCCATAATCCAGGGGGCCCCGGTCCCGTCCACGATGCGGCCGCCGTGGATCAGGTAGTCAAAGGGGTCTTGAGCCGCGGGAGGTGCCGGGGCCTCGCCGGGGAGTCCGGCCGGGCTTGGTTCTGGGGCGGGGTGGCCGTGGGAGGGGCCCCAGCAGGCGGCCTGGAAGAGGAGAAGGAACGGGAGCGCGGTTCCGCGCTGGCTCACGATCCGGGACCACTTGTCGACCCTCATTCTCAGCCTCCCTTTCTAGCGTGGGCCACCGACTGTAGGGACCAGGTCCCCAACTCGGCGATAGGACGGCCACCATCCCGGGAGCGAAAGACCAACCACCTCACCGCGCCCATTCAGCTCGAAGGTGGCCAGCAGCGGCTGGTCGTAGGCGTATTCCCAGACGACACGGAAGGTGTTGTAGTGCCAGTGCTCCATTGTGCCCCGGAGCTCCGGCCCGATGCGGATGACCAGGGCTCCGCTCTCAAACCGGACCTGGGCCCCTCCGTAGGTGCTGTCCGCGTAGACTCCGGAGAAGCGCTCCAGGGGGAGGGTGGGCCTGGTCCCCTCCACCCTCTCAGCCTGGATCCGGCGAAGCGCTGCGGCCTCCGCCTCCTCCTGCTCCCGCATCACCGCCAGGAACTCTGCGTGCCAGTCTGGGCCCACCGCCCCGAGATAGGCATCCAGGACCCAGTTCCGGACGGCGTCGAAAAGAAGGTTCTGCCGCCCTCGGTTGGTCAAAACCACGACTGCTAGACCTTCCTCCGGGAGGAGAGCGATGCGGGACCGCTGGCCGTCGATCCCTCCGCTATGTTGAAGGAGCTTCCGGCCTCGGTAATCCTGCATCTGCCACCCCATTCCGTAGGCCGAGAAGTTGATCCCCGGATTCAGGCGTGCCGTCGTATCGCCGAGGCGGATGGGGGTCTGGGGAGAGTGGGTCTCGGCCAGGCTCCCCTCGCTGACGACACGGCGTCCCTCCAGTTCCCCCCTCCCGAGGAGAAGGCGGGCCCAGCGAGCCATGTCGAGGACATTGGAGTTGATGGACCCCCCGGGCGCTTCGTTGTCAAGGCTCCGGTAGGGGATCGCCTGGAGGCGACCGTCCAGGACTTCATGAGGCCGAGACCGGTTCGGGAACCGGGCCAACTCCTCCACGGAGGTGCAGCTGGAATGCATCTCCAGGGGCTGGAAGATCCACCGCCGGATGATCTCGTCCCACGAGAGCCCCGTCACACCCGCCATGAGTTGGCCCGCAGCGATGTACATGTTGTTGCTATAGCCGTACTCCCCCCGAAAGGGAGCCACGGGCTTCAGGAAGCGGATGTGATGGACGATCTCATCCCGGGTGTACCCGGTCCCGTACCAGAGGAAGTCTCCCCGGTCCACACCCATGCGATGGGAGAGGAGGTCACGGACGGTGACGTTCCGGGTCACCCAGTCGTCGTAAACGTGGAACCCCGGGAGATACCGCACCACCGGGTCGTCCCAGCCAACCATCCCCAAGTCCACCAGGACGCCCACGGCCGTGGCCGTAAAGGCCTTGGTCATGGACATGATGCCGAAGACCGTGGCGGAATCGACCTGCTGATCCGTTCCCACTTCCCGGACCCCATATCCCCGGGCGAGAATCACCGAGTCTCCCTTCACCACCGCCACGGCGAGCCCCGGCACCGCCCACTCTCGCAAGCCCCTTTCCACGAAGGCATCAAGGCCTCGAAGAGGGCCCTCCTGGGCCACGGACGGGGCGGGCAGCAGCGCCCAGAAGAGGAGCAAATGCAGAACAGAGAGGATCCACGAAGCAGAAGGGGGGACTCCGTAACGGGACATGGGCAATCCTTTCGTCAGAAGATGAACCCTTCTGGGAGAGTGTCGTTGGCGTCCAGGAAGAACCGATGCATCCCCGTAATGAAGGCGCTCCCCTTGATTTCCGGGATCGCGCCGGAGTACGGCCCAACCCGGGCGGGCTCAACCACACGGCCCACGAAGCTGGTTCCCAGGAAGCTCTCATTCCTGTAGTCCTCCCCGAGCCCTAGCCGTCCGTCGGCGAAAAGCTGAACCAGCCTGGCACCCGTACCCGCCCCGCATGGAGAGCGGTCGATGGAGCCCGTGCGGCCCACGACGATGTCCCGGCCCTGCCGCTCACCCTCCTCCTGGCAGATCATCACCAGGGGGATGGAGTCGGCGGAGGGATCATGGGGGTGCTCCACCCGCAGGGTCCGGTTGGCTGCCTCCAGGAGACGGACCCCAACCTCCTTGAGACTCCATGCGTGGGCGGGGGCGATCAGGGGTGCCTCACCCACCGGGTCTCCAGGGAGATCTCCCGCCTCGACGACGAGGAAGAAGACTCCGCTGAACACCACTGCTCCCCGAACCGGGTGGCCCTCATCGGACTCCACCTCCACGGCCGGGGAATGAACGAAGGCCGGAGGAGTCCGAAGGGCCACGGAGCGAACCACCCCTGCCTCGTACTCCGGAGTCAGGATCACCACTCCCGCCGGGGCTTCCAAGCGCACCGTCCCGTCGGGGCGCACCGAGGGTCCCATAAAGCCCGTCTGCAGTCCCGCTACCGCCACACCGATGGAGCTGTGGACGCAGGCGGGCAGGTACCCCCCGCTGGTCAGGAAGAACACGCCCAGATCGGCGTCGGGCCGCGTCGCCTCGGTGAGTACCGCCCCGGACATGTCCCGGTGCCCCCGGGGCTCGTGCATGAGGAGCTTGCGGACCGGATCGTGGTGGACCTGGAAGTACTCCATCTTCTCGCGCACAGTCACACCGGGAAGGGGCGGAAGGCCTCCTGTCAGTATCCGGGTGGGACCCCCTGCGGTGTGGGTGTCCACGGTTGTGAGGACCCGACGCACCTTCATGCGCGCCTCCTCTCCCAGTGCCGTTCGGGCGACGCTCTCTCACAGGGGCTGGAACCACGCGGCGAACCGGTCGTCCCTGAAGTTGATGATGTCGTCCATGAGCTCCAGAAGCCGCCGGGTCACAAGCCCCGGGGCGTCAAGCTTCCGGTCTTCCACCCTCTCCACCGGAGAGACCTTCACGGCCGAGTGGGACGTGAAGATCTCGTCGGCACTGAAGAGGGCCTTGGGAAGGACCGCCTCCTCCCTGGCCGGGATCCCTGCCACGGGAGCGGCCTCCAGGATGGACTGTCGGGTGATGCTCCGAAGGATGCGGTGGGAGGGGGGCGTGATAAGACCACCGTCCTGGATCAGGAATACCGCCTCCACGGAGCCTTCCGCCAGGAATCCATCGGTTCCCACCAGGAGCCCCACGTCGAAGCCCCGGTCCTGGGCGTCCTTGCGGGCCAGGTAGCCGTTGAGGTAATTGGCGCAAGCTTTGGCCTCCACCGGCGCCGTCTCGGGGTGTAGCTTACGCCACCTCGAGATGCAGACGGAGATGTTCCTCCAGCGATCAAGGGACAACTCCTCTCCGTTCGGGATAGCGAAGATCGCCACGTCCAGGGGTACCCGAGGAACCAGGTCGATAACCGCTTCCTCGCCCCAGAAGGCAAGGATCTTCACGAGACCCCGGCCGACGCCGTTGGCGGCCACCACCTCCTTCACACCATGCGTCAGTTCATCGATTGTGCAGGAGAGCTCCATCTCCAGCCATTGCAGGCTGATGGCCAGACGCTTCAGGTGCTCGTCCATGCGAAAGGCCATGGTCCCGCTGGGTCCCGGGTGCGTACCGAACACCTCGAACACCGCCGAGCCCCGGGACAGAGCATGGGAAAGGAGGGGCACTGTAGCCTTCTCCTCGGGGATCAACTCGCCGTTACGCCACACCCACTTTTTGTCGTTCATCCTGGTTCTCTCCAGGTATCACTTGGTCTTCAGTTCTGGGAAAGCCGGTTGGCCAGCGCCCTGGCGCCATCCGCCGCTTTGGTGCCCCCGGCGTTGGTGACCACCACCACCGCTGCGTCCCTGGTGTGGGCCACCATCATGACCGCATAGAAGGTGCCGGCGCTACCGTTGTGGGTACTCCATAGCTCCGCGCCGCGGTATCCCACCCCCCAACCCATGGCGTAGCCTCCTACGGGTGTGTGGAGGTAGGCCACGGTCTCGGCCCGGAGGAAACCATCCTCCCCTCGCAGGCCCCGGAGGTGGGCCTGCACGAACGTCCCGAAATCCCGCACCGACATGTGTACATCGCCGGCCGGGGCCAGGAGCTCCGGCACCCGGTAGGGATCCACGGGGGGGTGGGACTTCAGTTGCCCCGAAGCCAGCTGGTGGCCCCAGGGCTGGTTTGGATCCGCCAGGGCCGGCCACCCGAATCCCGCCGTGGTCAGCCCCAGGGGGTCGAAAACCTCCTCCTGGAGGAGGGTCCGCCAGGAGCGCCCCGTCACCTGCTCCAGCATAGAAGCGGCGATGGCGTATCCGGCGTTGGAATAGAGGTAGGAGCCGGGAGCCACCGCCGGGGGACGCTGGAGGAGCCAGATCGCGAAGCCCCTCCTCCTCTCTTCCTCGTTTCCCGGAAATCCATGAAGCGACTGCCACTCCGCTCCCGTGGTGTAGGCCTGGATGCCGGCCCTGTGCGCCAGGAGATCCTGGAGCACGACGTCCTCGAAGCCAGTATGCAGGGTTCCTGCCAGCTCCGGAAAGACCTCAAGGGGAGATAGGCTCCAGACAAGCTCTCCCCGCTCTACCAACCGGCCGGCGGCCGTTGCGATCATGGCCTTGGTCTCAGACCCCAGGTGGAACCGATCGTTGAGCCTGAGAGAGTCTCCTCCGGGAAAGCGACGCACTCCCGCCACACCCGCTTCCTCGATGCCGACGGCCCTCACCACGGCGGCTCCGACTCCCGGGAGCTGCGATCCCTCAAGGGTACCCCTCAGGAGGCTCAGGAAGCAGTTGGGAGCTTCCTCCACCGGCCCGGACGGAGAAGCATCGCACCCCAGGCCCAGTGAAGTCAGAAGGACGAGGCTCCACGCCCCAACCGGCCGAAGACGCCC